>Ga0153956_1000014_pt1 | contig 319734 bp, 282 predicted proteins | sample TSFL040MetaG_FD_104704 | JGI IMG/M metagenome (GOLD analysis project Ga0153956, IMG submission 104704) | Attine ant fungus gardens microbial communities from Florida, USA - TSFL040 MetaG | ecosystem: Host-associated > Fungi > Mycelium > Unclassified | place: USA: Florida, Wekiwa Springs... | reverse complement strand
TCGCTTTCACTACTTCCGAATACGTGATCTTGCCACTGGCTTCCTTCATCTGTAAACGGTAATAGTTAGCGCCTCTGAACGGTGTGTTGTCCATGTAAGTATAGTGGCTGGCTGTGCCTTTCGCTGCAATCATCGTGAGCGCTTCAAAGCTCTTGCCGTCTGCGCTGCGTTCCAGAATGAACTTATCAGTGCTTTCTTCTGACAAGGTGTTCCATTCTACTTTGTTGGACGCACCTGTGTTGGTAGCTGTAATCTTATCCAGTTTGATGGCAAGTGGCGCGCCGGTAACGGTCAAATCAAAATTGTCTTGTTGTCCTCCGTAGCCATATACTCTGATATAATAAGTAGTATTAGCAGTCACCGCTATTACAAATGGCCAGTTTTCATCCACACAATCATAGCTGGTAAGTGAGCCGCAAGTTCCAGTCAATACTTCTACGACAACGTCTATATTACCATTCTGTCCGTTATCCACATCTATATCCAAATTACCTGACGTTGTAGGCGTAACGGAATACCAAACATCCGCGATCGGACCGGAACTTGTCCAGCTTTCGCAGGTAATAGGAGGCAGACTTTGCGTAGCGGAGATATTCGTAGTAGAAAGAGTCGTAGAGGGTATAGTTGCAGAAGTCTGATTAGTAATGGCTATGGCGCCGGTACATTCATCATTTACAGGAGGCGGTAATATTGTAATCACGGCATTATTACTAAATCCGTTACCAAGTCCTGAACAATCTTGTCTTATATAAACATCATATCCGGTCGTGCCGGTAAAAGGAATAGTTACGGGAGATACCGCCGGGTTTATCAGCGTACCGCCGGTGCCTGCAGTTGTACCCGTGCCAGGCGTGTATCCTATGGGACCGTATTCCAGCATTTCCAATCCTCCGGTGCTTATCCAGCTCACATCGGCTGATGAGGCTGAAACATTGGATACTGAAAGCCCGGTAGGAGCTGTACAAAGATCATAAGTAAGACAAAAATCAAAGTTGGCCGATACATTCGTACCACTTGTTAAGAAGCGCATGACATAAGTCGTATTTGGAGAAAGTCCGTTAAATGTATAGTTAATCGTTCCATTCGTGTAGTTTGTAGGCGAAAGAACATCACAATCAACAGCAACTAAAGAACCACAAGTTCCGCTAAATATGTCAAATCCAAAGTCGGCAGATTGTGCAGAATTATAATTGGAAATATCAAGATGAATTGGGCTGATAGCTGCGGGTGTGGTAAACGTATACCAGATATCATCATCATTCGAAGATGAAAAGCAATTGGCACTCGGGTTAGGTAAATCCATAGTAGCACCAGCGGTGTTAGCGAAAGTTGTAGTTCCACAAGTTGTATTTACAGGTACCGTAATCGCATTTGCACAGGCATCATTTGCAGGCGGTGTAGTTACACATATATCGAAAAATGCATAATCACCTGGCGTAGAAGAATTAGTCCACACTCTTACATAGTAATCACTGCCGATAGCCAATCCGGTTACAGACATAGTATTGGGGTCACTGCACTGAAGTTCTACAAGAGATCCACAAGTACCATCATATACACCCATAGCCATATTTGTTACCAGTCCGGAAATATTGCTTAAGGTCACAATGTGATCAGTGGATGTAGCTGTAAACTTATACCATACGTCATCATCAACACCGCTACTTACGCAAGAAGGTGTTGTTTCAAAAGATGCTGTGGCGCTAAGGGTGCTTCCACTTGTAGCACTCACACATGAACCCCCTGAATTAGCAGTAATAACTATTGCGCCCGCACAATCATCATTTACAGGTGGTAGTGGTGGGGCAGCGGTTGTGAAACTGGTACTGTTTGTAACATCGCACCCTACTCCGGTAACATTATCGTTGTTATAAGGTACTATGTACCAATAGTAAGTAGTGGAAAACGATAAATTGCTGATGTTGGCTGTAGTATCTGTGAAAATACCGTATGAAGTAAGAGCACCGGATGTGCCTAAAAAGAGTTCATAACTTACTGCCGTCGGTATGGCATTCCAACTGAAAGCAACATCCGGAATTACTGCTACATTCGTTGCATTGTTAGCAGGAGTTAAATTAGTAGCGCAAGCCGGTGGAGGAATCGCTTCCCTGAGACAGATATCATAATTAAATCCTGTCGAAACATTGTTAAAGGAATTATCATAAGCTTCTTCTGTCCAAAACTGAATGTAATATGTATTTCCCACCGTCAGCCCCGACATTAGCATAGCGTCAGAATACGATTGACAGTTGATTTCAGTTAATGCACCACAAGTACCCGAGTAAGCTGCAAGGCTCGTTGCATAATATACAGCAGCACTATTGGTAGGAACAAAATTTGAAAATTCTACCACATGATCCGTAGAAGTAGCGGTAAAACTATACCAAACATCCGAATAGCCCGATCCGCAGGAAGGCGCTGTAGTGGCATCGGTAGCGCCATTACTTGTACCTTGCACCGTTGATGTACATACGGACCCGGAATTGGAAGTCAGGGAAATGGGGGTTGAACAATCATCATTCGTAGCAGGACAAATATAAGATTGCACGGAGGTAACATTACAAAGCGCATCTATGTTATGTATCACTTTTACATTATGCGAAGTACCCGATGCAAAAGGACCTGCCGTTACCACACCTGCAGTTGTTAAAGTGCCGTAAGTAGTTGTGCCTTCAACAATATCTACACTGGTTGCAGAACCAAGCGACGCAACAGAAACATCAACATAGTATTGACTATTAGAACAATCAGGCACATTGGTAAATGTAACGCTTGGTGCTGTGCATGTAAAATGCGTAATAGTGACATTGTCAATTGCCCACCAATAATCCCAGCTTCCACCGTAGTGAAAACGCACTTTAGCTGCCGTATAACCACCTGTAGCTGATGTTATATCTATTACATTATGTACACTTGGATTTTCAATACCGTCACCATTTCCATTATTGGGTTGGGTTAGCACAGTATTCCAGGTAGTTCCATCATATACTTCTACCGTGCCAGTCGCGCCACAGCATTCTTCCCAGTTATCATCAAACTCTAACTTATAATTGCCCGGCACACTTGCATCAAACGTTGGAGTTTCCAAGTCAGCATCTTGCGTGTTCCCACTGCCATAATTATCAGAATCCAATATCCCAAATTTTCCACTAAACCCAGGAGATCCGCCACTAAAAGACCTGCCACCCGGGTTATTAAAGTTCCACGCCTGGTTTCCTGAAGGCATATTGTTTACATTGCTCCACCCTGTAGGAGGTGTAGTGCTGGTAGCCGTACTGAAATCTTCCGATATCAGTACCTGTGCCTGTATCTGAAAACTCCCCACCATCGTCGTGATAAAAAGCAGAACGCTTTTTACATAATTTGTAAAGTTAATTTTCATAAATAAAAATGATTTTGCCTACTCTGAATAGGTTTTCGGCTTCCCCTTATTTTGGATAGCTGTATATCATAATCGTAATTGGGAGAAGAGAAAAAGTCAAACCAAATCCAAGCGCATAAGTGAACTTTTTATAATCGTCAATAAAACCAAATGCTACAGAAGTACTTCTCAAAATAAATTTTTTTTTCCAAAGAATTAAGGAATACTACCTATTCCTTTTTTTATAATGATCGCTTTATGTTATAGACAAAATTTTTAAAATGTATTATTAAGTGATAACCAATAAAAAAACCTTCGTTTAAAAAACGAAGGTTTAAATAACAGTAGAAGAAAAAAATTAGGCTATCGAAATCTCATTATCCAGATATACATCTTGAATTGTATTCAACAACTCTACGCCTACTTTCATTTCTTTTTGGAAAGCTTTACGTCCGCTGATCAGCCCCATACCACCGGCACGTTTATTCACTACGGCAGTCATTACAGCTTCCGCCAAATCGGATGCACCTTTCGATTCTCCACCGGAGTTGATCAAACCTACGCGACCCATATAGCAGTTGGCAACCTGGTAACGGCAAAGGTCAATCGGATGATCAGTCGTCAGTTTTTCATAAACATCTTTATGTGTCTTACCAAAGTTCAACGCGGTATAACCGCCATTGTTGGCAGGTAATTTTTGTTTGATAATATCTGCCTGGATGGTAACACCTAAGTGGTTTGCCTGTCCTGTAAGGTCAGCTGCTGCATGATAATCTACACCGTCTTTTTTGAAAGCGCTGTTTCTCAAATAGCACCACAATACGGTAGCCATTCCCAATTCGTGCGCATATTCAAAAGCCTTTGCCACTTCTACAATCTGACGGGCACTTTCATCAGACCCAAAATAAATGGTAGCGCCTACAGCTACAGCGCCCATATTCCACGCGTCTTTGATCTTCCCGAACATGATCTGATCAAAACGATTGGGGTAAGAAATAAATTCATTGTGGTTAATCTTTACGATAAATGGAATCTTGTGCGCGTATTTGCGTGCTACCGCTCCCAGAACTCCGTACGTGGAAGCTACAGCATTACAACCGCCTTCCATAGCCAGTTTCACAATATTTTCAGGATCAAAATAAATAGGATTAGGGGCAAAAGAAGCGCCGGCACTATGTTCTATACCTTGATCTACCGGAAGGATAGATACATAACCTGTATTGGCAAGGCGACCGTTACCCATTAAACTTTGAATACTGCGCAAAGTTTGGATATTTCGGTTAGAGTCTTTCCAGACGGTATCAATTACATCCGGGGCGGGAGTGTGCAAAGAACTCTTGCTGATGGTTTTACATTCGTGACCTAAATAATATTCAGCTTTGTCACTTAATAATTCCTGTATTTTTTTTGATGCCATAAAAAAGCGATTTTTTAAAAAGTTGCGCAAAGGTAAGCATTGTAATAATAATTTGTATTATGTAAGTGAAATAGCGTGATTAATCCTGCAGTTTATAAATACTCACTCCGGCAATTGTATCCCGGAGGATTAAGGGAAATGCGGTTCCGGCAGAATTTATAAAACTTACGTCTTCCATTTCAAAAGGTTGTGAAAACTGGAAATAATAACGGACAGGATAACGTTGCAATTCGTTTAGCAGATCAGTTTTGTTACCGGCAGCCAATGGCATATAATAATAAGGATTTTCTGAAAAATAAGCAATGCGTACCATTCGCTGCAAAGCAGTTCGGTTAGTAGTATTGGATGCGAATGAACCTTTGATGTTGTGCACTTTCAATCGCTGTGCAAATTCGTAGTCATCCTTTCCCACGTTATACATTGACTTCATATCCCAAACGGGAAACACCAGGTAACTGATGCAGATTATCATAAGGAGAAAGCGGCCGAACAATGTAGAAAACAGCACGGCGTATTTTTCAAAAGCGATTCCTGATGCGGTTAAGCTCAAAGGAATTAAAAACCATAAATAGCGCGATTCGAAATTGATCAGAAAATATCCCAAAGGAAATAATATGCTTGCTGCCGCTATGAAAAATAGTTGCTTTGAAAAATGACGTTGCAGTCGTTTTGAAAAAAGAAACAACAAGTAAAAGATCAACACCGGCAATGAAAAGCAGGACAATTCATTCATGCTGTTAAAAAACTTCACTACGTTATAACCTGTGCGTACAATTTGCAAAAAGAAGTAATGTGCAGAACTCCAGAAATAAGGCGTAGCGCCATTTACAAGCAACGGATCTTCCCAGAAATAAATTGAATCGGAATACACAGGCGGAATCAATAATCTTATTTCTTCTTTGTAAAAAGGATGTCCAACCAGATACCAGGAAAGATTGAGCGAACCCGCAGACGAAGTAGTCCATACGCCATATTTTTCATGCAGTAAATACAACCAAGGAAAAGAAAAAAGCACAAAGCTGCCAATCATTACACCTGTTACTTTCAAAAAGAAATTTTTGGAAATTGCTCTGCTGTTTTGGTAAAACAAACTGCCTACACCCGCTAAAGAAAGCAGTATAAAATAAGGGAAAGCGTAAGCTTTGGAAAAATAAGCAAATGTGCCCAATAATCCTGAAATAAGCCACAGATAAGGTTTTTCGAGAAAACTGTTTTTAAGCATTACACGAAGAATCAGCAGCAGAAAAAAGAAAAACCAAAGATCATCAAAGCTTTGCTTGAAGATGGCAAAAACTAAAAACAACGCGATGGTAATTGTAAAAGAAAAAATAAGAGAACGGTTTCTGAGAAATAAAATCAGTAAGCAGTAAGATGTCCATAAAAATCCTGCAGCGCCTATTGTATTAACGAAAATAGCAGCATCAAAAGCCTTCCATCCTTGCCTGATAAACAGCGCCGTAAGCCAGCAGCTCCACGGGCTCCAGTAACCATTCACCGCTTTTTGATAATCTCCGGCAGCATAGCGTTTCGCGATTGTAATATAGGATACCGCATCAGGATCTACATAATACTGGTAATGCGGATAAACTATCGCTGTAATAATGATCAGCGACAAAAGCGAAACCAGGAATGCGTTATGTTTTAAGATGAAATTCACTATACAGTTTTTATACTTTTTCTGTTTGCTTCAAAAAAATAAAAGCCATTTAGTCCGGTTAGTATTATGATAAGTGAAACAGGCATCACATAATGCGCATTTGATATTGGGCCCGTAAGCAAGGCAAAATAAAGCAGGTATAAAGCAATAAACCATTTAATAATCGCAGATAGTTTTGCCAACTTAAAAAACAACATTACCCCGATCAGCTTCAGCATATTGAAAAGCAAGGTACATAAAGCCAGCATCGCCGACTGATGAGTTTTAAGATAAATGATAACATCTTTAAAATTTTGTTCTTTTACAATCGTCATAAACTTTTTGGATTGGCCATCATAAACTTTCTTCAGCGTAAGGTTTCCGGTAAATTCATCCAGCTCACCTCTTCCTGTTTCCAAAAAAAACAAGCAACTTTTCTTCAGATGATAAAATGTATACGATGCAAAATTTTGCTTCAGCAAGGAAATTCCGCGGTTATTCGCGCGTTCATATCTTTCTTTAAAAGTTGGTAACATTTCAATTTCAGCACGTTCATGATCAATAAATTTTTTGCCTTCTTCCGCATTTGCATTATCGGTAAAATAACGTTGATAATAGTAAATAGCATTGAAAGACTGAATGCTTGAAAAATGGAACTTTCCTGTCCGCAACTTATTGAGCTGGCTATATGAAACAACACAGAGCAAAGGAAAAATGGCGGCAATGATCACCGGTGTTTTCAGTTGTTTATTGTAAATACCCAAAGCTAAAAGCACTATAAAATGAATGACCACAAAAGGATAGAAAACAGGCTTTATAAAAAGCGCCAGCGCCAAAAAAAAGGACATCATCAATACACTTTTTACAGTCTTATTTTTCAGATAATTTACCATATTCGCAAAGTAAATTACCGAACAGGTTTGCAATAAAAGATCAGGCGCCATTAAGTTTGCATATACAAACTGACTGGGATAAAATAAGAGCAAAAGAAAAAGAAAAAAATCATAACCGATAGAATAACCCAACGCTGAAAATATCTTTCTGCAATAAAGAACATTGAAGACGGAAAAAATATTCTGTACAAAAATGATGAGCCAGTTATTAATGGAAAAACAATAAAAGAGCGCAATAAATAACGGATAACCGGGTGGTCGCAGCGTAAGATACTCAGCCGAAAAAGGCAACGCAAGATTACCGCAATAGAAATATAGATGATCTTTGATATTGACCGCTTCCTGAATGTACTCAAATGAATCGCCATTGTAAATATTGCCATAGCGAAACGCCAGGAAAAAATAAAACACATGCAGCAATATCACCGCCGCTATAAACCGGTATTCTTTATGAGCAATATTCACACGATAAAAATAATCAAGAACAGTGTTGTACAAATTCTTTTATGTAAGAAATTGCTTTCAGCATTCTGCTGCCGTACCAACTAAACATTTCTCCATCTACCAGATAAACAGCTGCATCAGGTAATATTTTTTTTATTTCCTGCGCATGTTTTTCTTTGAAAGGAAAAGGTTCTGAAGAAAGCAGCACGATTTCCGGCTGTGCTTGTTTCAATTGCGTTTCTGTTATTTCGGGATACCGCTTATGATGGTCAAATACATTTTTAAAACCTGAACGCTGCAATATATCATGTATAAAGGTGTCATGTCCTACACTCATCCATGGCTGGTACCAGATAAAATATGCGACCGATTTTTGTGAAAAATGTAAGGCTGCAAATTGTTGATTGATTATTGCCGCAAATGCATTTGCCTTATGTGATTTTCCTACTAACTCTCCTACTTCACAGATCATCCGGCAGGCATCCGCTACATTTTTTATATCACTTATCCATACTGGAAAAAATCGGGTCAGCTCTTCTATTTGTTCTTTTGTGTTTTCTTCTTTATTGGCAATAATAAGATCGGGGTGTAGCGCTTTTATTTTTTCGATGTTCAAATTTTTAGTTCCACCAATTCTGATCTTATTTCGAAACCATTCTTCAGGATGCACACAAAATTTTGTTATAGCAATCACTTCTTCATCTAAACCTAAATCATATAACAGCTCAGTTTGAGAAGGCACCAGAGACACGATCCGCTTGGGTGAAGAAGGTATTTTTAGCGTACGTCCGGTCATATCTTTCACGGTTTTCATCGTTCAAACCTTCTGAAAAAAATGAGCGTGATAAATGAAAACAACACATCCGCAGGAAATAAAGGAGCTGAAATAGCCCGCCCATGCAGCATTCGGGCAAGAATAAAATGAAAAATAAGCACCACACACGTAAGGGATAAATAAAGATAAACAGTCCATTTTTTCATAGTGCACACCAACAGCCAACATACAGTATAGGCGACTAACAAAAGTGGATGTTGCCAATCATAAAAGCCGAAAGAAAGATCGTGAAATTCCCAAATGGCAAAACCTGCAATCGCTATATGAAACACCGCTATTAATAAAAATAATAACGGTGCTTTTCTAAAGTAAGTATGTATCTTTTTTTTGCTCACGCCTTCTTTTCTTCGGCTATGTTTTCTTCGGACATTATAGTATCATATTCTTTCTGCACTTCCGCAATCTTTTTTGTTTTCTGCGCTATTTTATGTTCGCTTTGCGAAATCAGTTTTGTAAGATGCGCTCTCAGTTCCTCTTCTTTATTGCCGGGTGTAATGTTTTCTACCGCGTTTTTAAAGTCATCCAGTCTCACTTGTTCTTCATCTAATTCCGTCTGCAGTTTATCTAAAAAGACTTTTTTCTGTTCTATTCTGCGAGCGGCATGTTTGGCGGCGTTCTCTTTACGCTTTTCACGGTCAGCGTCTTTGCGCTCGAAGAAATATTTGCGTGCGCTTATGAAAGATTCCCAGATATTGTTGGATTGTTCTCTCGGTACGGCCCCTATTTTTTTCCATTCATTCATCAGTTCATTCATCTCTTCGGTAGCGGTACGCCAGTTGTTAGAATTTTTGATGGTTTCGGCACGTTTCAGCAGTGCGAGTTTTTGCGCAAGATTGTCTTCCAAAGAAACTTTCACGGTTTCATGATGTGCTCTTTTCGCATTAAAAAAATGATCTTTGGCTTCGCTCATCCTGTTCCACAATTCATCTGATTTTTCGGCCGGTACGCGACCTGTATTTTTCCATTCTTCCATAATGTCCGCATATGCCTGCGCGGTTGTATTCCAGTCTTCACTTTCTTTAAGCTGTTCTGCTTTTTCTACCAAGGCGAGTTTTACTTCATAGTTTGCCAGCTGCTCTTTTTGAATATCTTCAAAATGTCCTTTTTTCCTTTCAAAAAAATGATTTTTGGCGGTAATAAAGCGATGCCATAATTCTTCATTTTTATCATGCGGCGTACGACCGATGGTTTTCCATTCCTCCATCAGATTTTTATAAAGCTCTGTTACGTTTTTCCAATCGTCGCTGTTGTGATTTGCTTCCGCTTTATCTACGAGTTCTATTTTCAGATCCAGGTTTTGAAGCATTTCTCTTTCCTGATCTTCATGGTGCTGGCGTTTACGGTCAAAAAACTGCTGCTTAGCCGTTTCGAGGCGCTGCCATAGTTCATCATTTCTGTGTTTATCTACAAAGCCCACGTTTTTCCACTGCTCTCCTACTTCTTTGAATAATTGCGTGGTTTCTTTCCATTCCTGAGATGCTTTAGCTTGTTTTTCGGCATGTTCCACAATTTGCAGCCGCTGACTGTAATGCTCGTCAATTAATTGTTGCAGCAATATTTCTTTCTCGGCGATGCTTTCATCCAGCACATTAAAGTCGCCGATGGCGCTTGCGTGTTTCAGGTATTCTTTTACGCGGGATATTTTCCCGACCAGTTTTAATTTATCGTCTGCGGCTGCCCACTCATTATCCAGCTCTTTTACTTTTGCCTGCACTTCAGGATACTTTTCCTGCAACGCTTTTATCGCAAAATCGGCATTATCTGGCGTAAGGTTAAAAATCGTTCTTTCGGGATGCTTTGGGGTGGGCTTTAGAAGAAGTGTGCCATCTTCTTTCATTTCACAATATTCTTTTCCTTCAAATGAGGCTGCATTCCACCAGTCTTTTATGGTGTTGGGAGCATTCATAGGCGTTGTGGTAACAATTTGCTCGGTCATGATTTCCGGTTGTAGAATTAGTAGCTTAAAGTGTATCAGTAAAGTAATTTAGTCAATAACTTATTGTGCTCCAAAAACTTTTTTCAAAAGATCGGTAACGCGTGCGGCAGGATTGGTGCGTATTTTATCTTCTTCCTGCGCAACAGTTACAAACAAGCCATTGAGCGCTCGTTCGGTAACGTAAGCTGTAAGGTCCGGGTTGATCTTGTTTCTGGTAATGGGCAATTTATTATACGTGCTAAAAAGCTGGTTCCAGTAGGTAGCTACATTGAGCTTGTTCAGTGAGTTTTGAATAACAGGACGAAAAGCTGTTGTCAAAGCTGCCGTGGTCCGGGATTTCAGATAGTTGGTGGCCGCACCGTTGCCACCTCTCAGAATGCTAATGCCATCCTGAATGGAAATAGTGGTAATCGCATTTACAAAAATAGGAACGGCTTTGCCGGCGGCATCTTCAGCGGCACGGTTCATTTGCAGGATTACTTTATCTGCCAGAGAGCCCATTCCGAACTGACGCATTAACCCTTCTACTTTCTGAGCTTCGGGCGGCAATAGTATTTTCACAAGCGCATTTCCAAAAAAGCCGTCTTTCGCGGAAAGCTTGGCACCTGCGTTCTTTGATCCTAATTCCAATGCTTGCCGCAATGCGCTTACAACTTCGCTGTTACTCAAACTTCCTAATGAGAAGCCGTTGCCGGAATTGCTCGTATTGGTTGTTTTTTTACTGTCACTGCTGCCCCCCAATACATCGTGTAAAATATCGCCGATAGATTGTGCCCGGCCTACGGATGTAACGCTGAAGAAAACGATGGAGAATATCAAAATCTTTTTCATGACGGTGTTTTTTTTATTTCTGAAAACCAAAAATGATACCAAAGATAATAAGCTTCACAAGTGCGTGTTTGCAGTTAGTCAAGATTTAACCTTTGCCTGATCAAATAATGGTTACGATCTGCGGAGGTACGCGTTACCAGCTCGGCTACAAAACCGGTGAGAAAAAACATGGTGCCGATAATCATGGCTGTAAGCGCTAAATAAAAAGGCGGGCGGTTGGTAAGTCCGTATTCATCATGAAGAATCAGCTTCATAATGATCATATAAATGGTAATCGCAAAACCAAGTAAAAAAACCAACATGCCCCACAAGCCGAAAAAGTGCATAGGCTTTTTGCCAAAACGGCCCATAAACTGTACGGTCAGCAAATCGAGGAAACCATTGATAAAACGTTCCCATCCGAACTTGGATACACCATACTTGCGTGCTCTGTGCTGCACTACTTTTTCACCTATTTTCCTGAAGCCAGCCCATTTTGCAAGCACAGGTATAAAGCGATGCATCTCTCCGTAAATCTCTACACTTTTCACTACATTTTTTTTATAGGCTTTTAGTCCGCAATTCATATCATGCAATTGCAAACCCGATACTTTTCTGTTTACTGCATTGTACAATTTTGAAGGAAGGTTTTTGGTAACGGCATTATCATAGCGCACCTTTTTCCAGCCGCTCACCAAATCGTATCCGTCAACGGTGATCATTTTATGCAGTTCGGGTATCTCGTCGGGACTGTCTTGCAAATCGGCATCCATGGTGATGATCACATTGCCTTGCGCGGCTTTAAAACCTTCATTCAGCGCGGCGCTTTTACCATAGTTTCGTTGAAAACGGATGCCTTTTATTTCGGGAAAGTCTTTAGATAATTCTTCTATTACTTTCCAGCTATTGTCTGTGCTTCCGTCATCTATCATAATCGCTTCGTAAGAATATCCATATTCCTTACACACACGTTGTATCCACTCCGCAAGTTCGGGTAGCGATTCTTCTTCGTTGTAAAATGGTATAACGAGCGACAGATCCGGTTGCATGGTATTTTTTATTGCTGGAATTGTTGTTGAGAGGAATCAAACGGTGTTTGCTGATTGCCCAGTTTTTTGGGGAAAGCTGCTGCAACAGCCGAAAAAATGGCTCCTATAATCATATACCCGAAAATAACACCGCCAATCATGAACGGAATGAAATATTTCTTCGACATTTCTAATCCTTGTTCAATTTGTTCTTCACTCATTCCTTTCTCTGCCATTCTTTGCTGAGCTATTTCCATGCCTTTTTCACGCAGCTCAGGAAAAATAACCAATGATAAAAGACTCCAGGCTAAAACAATGATGGTAATGATAGCGCTTGCTTTAAAACAACTGCTGAAGACATTCCCGTAGGTCACACGGTTTTCATTGGCTTTTGCAAAGGCCTGCGCATTTAAAATTAAACCGATCAGAAAAGGTATGTACATGACCCATTGCGCCCAAGGCTGAAAAGACAGATTAGTGATATGCAGGATCAGCCCGATAAATATGATAGCTATTCCAGTAAATAACCCATATTTCATGTGTGTTTTTACTTGTTCCATTTTATATAGTATTTAATGATGATTGATTTTTATGAATAATACCCACAATTTTTCCTTTTAATTCTTTGCTTATAAAAGGATTGTTACGGGAAAGTGATTGTATATTTTTTTCCTGCAGAACAGTGGTTGAGTCAGGCAAAAATAAGCTCAATGCAGCTATCGCTCCTTCTTTTATTTCTGCGCGTGGCAGATTAAATATTTTGCGTGGTGTTATAGAAAATGCTTCCACCACTCTTTCGAGAGGCACCTTATCTGCAATAGTATCCCAAACAATGCTAAAGGTATTTTCCTGTACATTCATGCCATCCGAAGCATATTCAAATTCTTTTGTTTTTGCATCCCATTCCTGTGGACGATGATGTGAAGCGATGCAGTCTATCGTGCCGTCTTTCAACCCTTTTATCAGCGCCTGGCGGTCTTTTTCGCTACGCAATACCGGACTTACTTTATAAACGCTGTCGTAATTTTTCAAAGCTTCATCAGTAAGCGCTAAATGATAAGGCGTAACCGAGCAGGTTATATGCAGTCCTTCTTTTTTCGCCTTGCGTATTTGATTAACGCCTTCTTCCGTAGAAATTCCTGTAACATGCAGTCTTGAATTAGTGTACCGAAGCAATTCAATATCCCGTTGCAGCAAGGTGGTCTCTGCCAGCACAGGTACACCGCTCATTCCTATTTTCGTGGAGACAGCGCCCTCATGCATCAAGCCGCCTTCGGAAAGGGATGTATCCAAAGGAATTTGCACTACAACCCCATCAAAAGCTTTTACATACTCCAATGCTTTGAGCATAAGATTCGCATTTTGCAAAGGTTTCCAACCATCTGTAAAAGCAATGGCTCCATGATGCTTCATGTCAAGCATTTCTGCCAATGTTTTGCCTTCGATATTTTGTGTTATACTTCCAAAAGGATGCAGCACGACAATATCTCCTGCTGCCTTTTTAAGAATAAACTGTATGGCAGACTTGGTAGATAATGTGGGAGCAGTATTGGGGACAAGGAGTACATCGGTAAAGCCGCCGGCCGCAGCCACTTTCAAGCCCGTTTGTATAGTTTCTTTATGCTCATAACCCGGTTCTCTGTAATCTGCGAACACATCTACAAAACCCGGCGCAGTATGCAAACTTTTAATGGCAATGATTTTCCGGGCCTTTTTAGTAATGCTTTTTGAAATTTCAGAGATCTTTCCGTTTTCAATAAGTATATCCACCACTTTGTTATTAAAAGCGGAAGCGCTATCTACAACTTTGACTTGGCGGAGAAGAATGGACATTATGGTGTGACAATACTTGTTTTGCGATAACCGGAAGCCAACAGATAGGTTTCTGCCGCTAACATTATGACGGCTAAAATAACACAAACTTTCCAAAGAGCGAAGCTGCGCGCGGCTGTGTCAGTAAAAGCGTTTTTTTGATTCACTTCCGCCCATCCGATGTGTTTGCCTCTCCATTGTTTTTGCAAAGTGTTCATATCCCAAAGTTCCAGCTGCGACTCGCGGCGATCTTCATTCATCGCTATTTGTACCGTATCGTTTCCCGGCGAGGTAAGTGTATAAAACCCCGCCTGCTGCAATACATTGCCAGGAAAAATGTCTAATCCCGCGCCATTGGCACGCTGTGGCGGTATTATATCTTTATCGTTCCCTTTAAGATGCACCATATTTCGTTCACGATCATTCTGAAAAGAAATATAAACAGGTTGTCCGGTGCCTATTGTAGCGGCAAATACATTTCCGGTTTTTGATTGTAAAGCCATTTGATACAGGAACGGAGCGAAGAAATAACTACCCGCAAAATTGCCGCCTTGCAAATCTGCCGTGGTACTGAGCATATATAACTTCCCTTTTGAAGGTGTGTACTGTGCCAATAAAGGATCTCCATTTCTAAAGCTGATTACAGCCTGCTCATTGGCGCTCAAAGATGCTTTAATTTTGTAATGCCAATTGGCCAGCGGAAGTTGAATATTATCCGGCACCTTGACAAATATATCTTTTACAAGATCACTGCCTTGCTGCAAGCCGGTGGCTGTTTGAGACACGGTATCGATACCAGTAAGTTCTATACCTGCAATTTGCACAAGACCTGAATTCAGCGCACTGATATCATTAATTTTTCCAGGGAAAATAACCACGCTTTGTCCTTGCTGCTGCGCGTCAGAAATGTGTTTTGCCAACGCGTCAGTAAGCTGCGTAACTCCATTTAAGATAATGAGATTGTACAGTTTCCAATCCACCATTTCACTCAACGATTTATTATCCATTCTAAAACCCTGATATGCCCTGAAAGCCGCATGAATAAAAGGATTAGGCTGTCGTTCATTCAACACTAACACGGAAAGATTATGATTGCTTCGTGCAGCGATCCGAAAGGTATCGTCAAAGGTTACCGCATCATTTATTACCAAAGCCATACGCTGCCATCCCTGATCATTTGCCTGAAAACTCAATGTGTCAATACTTTCCTTTTTATCATTGAAATATATTGTAGCAGCAGTTTTTACTTGATCATTAACAATCAATTGCAAAATGGGGGTTTCTTTGGGAGCGTCACCCGTATATCTTGAAGTAACGATTAATTGATTTGCCTGTCCTGAATGCAATACCGGTGCATTTAAAACAGCGGTGTCAATATAAATATCCGACGGCGTCTTATTCCGGATGGGAATGCCATAAAAATCAATATTGGCAAGCACTTTTTCATCAGGAACATTGGGAAAAGTATTTTTCTGGAAATCTGAATAGTAATAAACTTTGGCGGAGGATAAGGCTTCGCTTTGCATTAAGCCCTGAATAAGATTGAATGTTTGCACAGCATCTTTTGAAGAAGAAGACAGTTCTATATTGCCTAAAGCTGTCTGGGCTTTCTCTGCAGAAACGGGCTGATAAAAAATAGGTTTGTCATTGGTAAGCAGTAAAAACTTATCGTTCTGAGGTGCTTGTTGCAACTGTTTTTTTGCTTCCTCCTTTGCAATATCCAATAAGGTTCTTGCGCCCTGCTTTAAAGACATGGATGCGGAGTTATCAATATAAATGACTTGCAGCGTGGCTTCTGTACTGTTTTTCTGAGTTTGCTTAAAAAACGGTTGTGCGAAAGCGAGAATTAAAAAAATCAAAAACAATATACGCATAGCCAGCAACCATTTGTAACGTAGCTGTGATTGCTTTTGTGAACGAAGCTGTATGTTTTTAAGAAAACGCGTATGCGGGAAGAGCACCGTTTTGTACCGCCGGAGATTAAATAAGTGAATGAGTATAGGAATACCTATCGCCACTGCCGACAATAAAAATAACGGGTATAGAAAGCTCACAAAGCAAATATAGGTTTTGAAAAATTACGGATTTGATAAAAGAATGATCCATAAAAAACGCCCCGCAAAGCGGAGCGTTTTGTTTTTATAATCAGTTATCTTAAGCGCTTACTTTATTTCCTTTGGCTTTCGCTACTACTTCTTCCTCAATGTTGCGAGGCGCCTGTGCGTAGTGGCTAAATTCCATAGTAGAAGATGCACGACCAGAAGACAATGAACGAAGCTGCGTTACATAACCGAACATTTCGCTCAGCGGCACCTTAGCTTTGATCACTTGCGCATTGTTACGAGTATCCATACCTTCCAGCATAGCACGACGGCGGTTAAGGTCGCCTGTTACATCACCCATATACTGATCAGGTGTAATTACTTCCACTTTCATGATCGGTTCAAGAATGATCGGTTTTGCTTTGCGACCTGCTTCACGGAAACCGGATTTAGCGCAAAGCTCGAAAGACATAGAGTCTGAATCCACAGCATGGAACGAACCATCGAAAATACGGATACGCATATTTTCAACAGGGAAGCCTGCTAAAGGTCCAGTGGTCATAGATGATTCAAAACCTTTCTGAATGGCAGGAATAAATTCACGTGGGATAGAACCACCGAAAATATCATTTACAAACTGATAGTTTCCTTTTCCTTCTTTCAGGAATTCTTCGTCAGCAGGGCCTATTTCAAACATAATATCAGCAAACTTACCGCGACCACCCGATTGCTTTTTAAAGACTTCACGATGTTCAATTTTCATCGTAAATGCTTCTTTGTAAGCCACCTGAGGAGCACCTTGGTTTACTTCTACTTTAAATTCGCGCTTCATACGATCGAGGATGATCTCTAAGTGTAGCTCACCCATACCTCTAAGGATGGTTTGTCCGGTATCTTCGTCTGTATTTACACGGAGTGTAGGATCTTCTTCCACAAGTTTGGCAATTGCCATACCCATTTTATCCACGTCTGCCTGTGTTTTAGGCTCTACGGCTATTGCGATCACCGGTTCAGGAATAAACATATTTTCCAGAACGATCGGATGTTTTTCATCGCAAAGGGTATCACCGGTTTTTATATCTTTAAAACCTACAGCAGCACCAATATCACCCGCCTCGATGAAGTCAATCGGGTTTTGCTTATTGGCAAACATTTTCATAATACGCGAGATACGTTCGTTTTTACCGGAACGTACATTCAGCACATAAGAGCCTGCATCGAGATGACCGGAATATACGCGAAAGAACGCCAGGCGACCTACGAAAGGATCAGTCATGATTTTAAACGCCAATGCAGAGAAGGGTTCTTTTGCATCCGGCTTGCGCACCAATACTTTTTCAGGATCATCCGGGTCAGTACCTTCGATAGCGTCGATATCCACCGGAGAAGGCAGGTAACGGCAAACTGCATCTAAAGCAGTTTGCACACCTTTGTTTTTAAAGGAAGAACCACACATCATAGGTACAATACTCAGGTCTATACAAGCTTTGCGGATCGCTTCATGCACTTCATCTTCAGAGATGGTGTTCGGATCATCAAAGAATTTTTCCAGCAACGCTTCATCATATTCGGCAACCGCTTCGATGAGGTTTTGACGCCAGTGGTTTACTTCTTCCACCATATCTTCCGGTACAGGAATTTCATCGAAGGTCATCCCTTCTGTTTCCATATGCCAGATGATACCTTTCATTTTGATCAAATCCACCACGCCTTTAAAATTATCTTCAGCGCCGATAGGCAATTGCAAAGGAACTGCCTTAGCGCCCAACATATCTTTTACTTGCTGCACCACCATCAGGAAGTCTGCACCGATACGATCCATTTTATTTACGAAACCGATACGCGGCACTTTGTAGCGGTTTGCCTGACGCCAAACGGTTTCAGACTGAGGTTCGACACCATCTACTGCAGAGAAAAGGGCGATAAGACCATCCAGTACACGCATGGAACGTTCTACCTCTACAGTAAAATCCACGTGCCCCGGAGTATCAATGATGTTGAAAGAATATTCTTTAGTGTTGGCATCAGCTTTACCTTTTACGGTAGGGAAACCCCATTTACAGCTCACCGCTGCAGATGTGATGGTAATACCACGTTCTTTTTCCTGTTCCATCCAGTCGGTAGTTGCTGCACCGTCGTGCACTTCACCAATTCTGTGGATCATCCCCGTATAACGGAGGATACGTTCTGTAGTAGTGGTTTTACCGGCATCAATGTGCGCTGCAATACCAAAGTTGCGCTGTAAGCGTAAGTCTGCCATTGTTATAAGTTAAATTGCTTGTTTAAAATTTTTTAAGGTTGCAAAGGTAGGGGAATAATATGAAAAAAATATATCGTCGTTTTCTACAATCCAAAGATTTATGAAACTAAAAAGACCATTCTTCCGAATGGTCTTTCCAAAAACTCTTCAAAAAATTATGGGAAAATACCCAGCTCTTCGTAAGCCACCCCTACTTTATTGATAGACACCACAAAGGCAGCAGTGCGCATATCACCAATACCCAAACCGTTGAGGCTGTCACGGATCTCGTGATAAGAACCGATCATCGTATCTTCCAAACCAGAATATACTAAGTCCACTTCATCCGGGCCGTGCATCAGTTGGGTGCGTTCTATATCTGTAACAGATTTCCCTGTAAGGCTTTCCACCGTTTTTATGATAGATGCGTTTTGATTTTCACTGAAACGCTTATCCATACGACCAAAACGAACGTGGCTCAGGTTTTTCAACCATTCGAAATATGAAACAGTAACACCGCCCGCGTTCAGGTACATATCCGGAACAACGATGGTTCCTTTCGCGTTCAGTATTTCATCTGCTTCGGGAGTTAATGGTCCATTTGCACCTTCACCTATAATCTTTGCTTTGATGCGCGCAGCATTCGTTTCATTAATTACATTTTCCAAAGCGGCGGGAATCAGGATGTCACATTCCATTTCCAGCGTTTCTGCGCTGTGCGTAATGTTGGTTGCACCGGGAAAATTGAGAATGGAGCCTGTAGCTTTACGATGCGCCACTACCGCTTCCAGATCCAAACCGTCTTTGTTATACAAACCGCCTTCATACTCTGCAAGGCCTACGATGATAGCGCCTGCATTATAGAAGAATTTAGCTGCATGATAGCCCACATTACCCAAACCCTGCACGATTACTCTTTTTCCTTCGATACCGGTAGATAAGCCTAAACGCTTCATATCTTCAGGAATATTGCAAAGCTCACGCACGCCATAAAATACCCCCAAACCGGTAGCTTCCGTACGTCCGCGCACGCCACCCTGGCTTACAGGTTTTCCGGTAACACAACCCAGCGCGTTAATATCACCAGGGTTTAGGGAAGCGTAAGTATCGGCAATCCAGCTCATTTCACGAGCGCCAGTGCCATAATCCGGAGCAGGCACGTCAATGCCCGCGCCTATAAAATTCTTCTTAACCAATTCTGAAGTATAACGACGGGTGATTTTCTCCAATTCATACATCGAATAGTTTTTAGGGTTGATGCGAATACCGCCTTTAGCACCGCCAAACGGCACATTTACAATGGCACATTTATAAGTCATCAAAGCGGCAAGCGCCATTACCTCGTCCTGGTTTACATCCATACTGTAACGGATACCGCCTTTACAAGGCAGCTTATGGTGCGAGTGTTGCACACGATAGGCTTCTATCACTTCTATTTTCTCACCGATACGCACAGGAAATTTCATGCGATATACGGAATTACACGCTTTTATCTGCTCCAGGATTCCTGTCTCAAAACGTGTGTAAGCGGCTGCTTTGTCAAAGTTGCGTTCTACGCCCTGAAAAAAGCTGTAATGCTGTTGTGGCATTACTGGTGCGGCAGTGTTTGTTTCTACCATAAACTCAGTTGTTAATTTTTGAAAAGGTAAATTGTTTTTATTGTGAAATCTTTATTTGCTTTTCTCCAAACGGGAGATTTTTTTATCCAGCCGTATGAGATAAATAATTAATCCCGCAAAGATAGTGGCTAATACTAAAACAACAATGTATATTTTACCGTTGCTACGCATTACATCTGCCATTTCAGGACTGCTTGTCTGAGCAAAGCCTGTATGAAAAAAAAGCATTCCCATTGCCGCAAGCAGAAAATATTTACTCATAAAAATAGCTTTATGCTTCATAAGCGTTATCACGTTTATACTCTATATTTTTTATACGCACTCTGAGCGATACCATCCAATACCCCAATAAAAACCAGGCAACCACAGCCGGGTAAAATACCAGCCGCATCTGGCTATCCAAATCATAGGCATTAAAGCCCGGATTACCCCCATTTCCCGGATGCAGCGAAGCAGCCATTCGAGGAAGGATAAACAACAAAGGGATCATTAACGCAAATGAAAAAACATTATATACCGCCGCAATCTTAGCTCTTTTTTCTTCATCTTTAATGCCGCCCCTCAAAATAAGATAGGCGAAATACATAAGCATACAAATAGCGGTTGCCAGCTGTTTGGGATCATTGCTCCAAGGCTCACCCCAGGTATACTTGGCCCACTCCATGCCGGTAAGCATGCCGAGGATACTGAACAAAACACCCACTTTTATAAAAGAGGCAGAAAGAATATCTTCTTTCATAGTACCGTAACGCAGGTATTTGATGGCATGAACAAACGAAAAAGAAAACAAAAAAATCATGGTAAACCACATGGGCACATGAAAATAAAGATTGCGAATGGTTTCGTTAAGGATATCCAACGAGGGTACCGGCATCAACAAACCACCTACCACGGTATAAGCCAGCAACACCACGCATAATATTTTCCACCAGATTTTGCGCATTACGCCTTTAGAAAATTTCCGCAAAGGTAAAGGGGGGAATGCAAATTGCAATAAGGAAAATTATAAAATAAATTCACAGGCTTTTCTGGTTTATTCCTTCCACAAAAAAGGAAAGAGAATAACGCCCAACACAATAATTAATACATCCAGCAACAGCAAAACTACAGCCAGCAGAAACCACCCAGGCTGATAAACAGGAGCAACTGCTTTTAATGAAAGATTACTCAGCATCATAAGTATTGGAATAATAATAGGAAAGCCAAGAATAGCCATCAATGCAGAGTTTTGTCCCGCTTTGGCAGCAATTGCCGATAAAAAAGTAAAAATGGTAGAAAGGCTGATGCTTCCGATACAAGAGATCAAAACAAATAGACCTATCTGCGTTATAGGAACGCCCAGCAACAAGCTGAATAATACAAAGCTGATCAGATTCATCACGATCATCAGCAAAATGTTGTAAATCATTTTGGCCAATAGAAAGTGTACAGGATGTACTATGCTGAAGTAATAACGAAAACGTTCAGGCGACTCTTGTAAAAAGCTTTTCGCCACCGAATTGACGGAAACAAACAATTGTGTAAGCCAAAAAAGTGCGTTCCATATTTTGGCTTCGGGTTGTCCGTTCATCATATACACCGCAAATACAGTAGCACCCACATACAATATCACCCCATAAAACGTATGCTTTTGCCGCCACTCTATAAGCAGTTCTTTTTTGATAAGTGATGCTATGTTTTGAAACCGCATGAGATGCCAAAAATAAGATGTACAGTTTATTACTAAAGCTTTCTTCTAAAGAAGCGGAAAAAATTTCGAAAGAGATTTTGAAAATTATCAGCGAACCCTATATATTTGCACTCCCAAAGTTCTTAACAGATATGCGGAAGTAGCTCAGTTGGTAGAGCATCACCTTGCCAAGGTGAGGGTCGCGGGTTCGAGTCTCGTCTTCCGCTCAGCGAAATTCCATCCCGAGTTTTCGAGGTGGAATTTTTTATTTGTTCTTTATTTTGATTGTTGATCGTGAAACCTGAATTATTCACAATTCATCACTCAGCCTTCAAAATTATACGGCGCCCTGGTGGCGAAATTGGTAGACGCGCAGGACTTAAAATCCTGTTGGCAGCAATGTCAGTGCGGGTTCAAGTCCCGCCTGGGGCACACATCACAGCCGATTCGAGAGAGTCGGCTTTTTCATTGGGTCAAACATAGGTCAAACAAAAGCTGTGTACCCCTTGTAATGCCATAACAACCGACTTCATTCGCGTTTTCCGACAGAAGTTTTTATCTTCCCTCCCGATTTACTCCCATGAATGTTATCTGCCTGCAAGACGAAGCCTTTTATGCCCTTATTGAGCGCGTCATCGAGCGCATCCAAGAAAAGCAGGGCAAGAAGCCCGATAAATGGATTTCGGGTGAAGAAACCATGAAGCTGTTGCGCATCACCAGCAAGACCACTCTGCAAAAGCTCCGCGACGAAGGCAAAGTAAGATTCTCGCAGCCGGAGAAGAAAATCATCCTTTATGACGTGGATTCCATTCACGAGTATTTAAACAAACACGCAAAATCCACTTTCTAACGATGGAACAGGAAGAACTCACCGTTGATCCGCACTACCTGAAAGGCTTTAATAACGGCTATCTTTTAGCAAGGCACGAGCCGGAGCTTGCCGCGCAGCTCATGGCAAACCCCAACGGGGATAACGCCTATTTCAAGGGGCTTGCCGGAGGCAAGGAGCAGTACGAAAAAGAAGTGAGGGAGTGGTCACGCAGCTTTTCCAAAGGTGCGCCCGCAAAAGATGACAGGGAAAAGCCTAAGGAACGCTAAGTCTTTTATATTAAAGCTCTCTTAGCCATTCCTGAAATTACCTTCAATTTTAGCCAAAATATTAATAATAAGAATGTCAAATGGCTTAGTAAAATATTAATAAACCCTGTGTATAACTAAGCATACAGGGGCGATAGATCCCTGACCAAGCAAACCGCCGATGTAACCAAAACAGAGGCAACGTAAGGTGAGCACAGGGGATGATTTTGATGCCAAAGTGAAGGCATCCCTGAAACGGCTGGGCGAAGCGAGCCAATCGCTTGCGCGTTCGGGCGTGGTGACGCAGGATGCACCGAAGGCAGAATCCTTTGAGGAAGCCGCATTGGCATATGCGGCGTTCCCTACCGCAGGCGCGCAGGTGGACACCGTGCGCAATGAGTTAGCGTCTTTTGTAACACCTGCTTTTTCAAGCTGCGTTAATGCTGCCTGTTGGTCAAAAGCAGGATTTTCCATCGGATTCACTGCAATGTCACTAGATTTGCCGAAGTCAATAATTGTACCATAACCCTCCGGTATATCAATATTCTTACGTTTCATGAGTGGAATGATCGTGTCTTTGTAGGTATCTTCTACTCGCACGATCATGTTGTAAAAACTTTTCCAGTTTTTGCAGCGATCAGGCTTTAACTCTGTAAGTGCATTCTGTGAGTAAATTGCCTCTGGGGTATAATTACCATTAGCATCTTTAATTGCTGCGCTATTTTTCATATACATCAGACTGGAAAACATATCGACACCATTATAGGAGGTGGCGAGCCTTGCCAAGTCTTGTTCTGTCCATTGCTTCCAGTCATAGCTGCTCAAGCCAATACCGTCATCCAGTCCGCTGGCTGCAGCCTTGGGCAATGCTCTGGAAAAATAATCTTTGAAAATCGTCACGCGACCGGCGTAAATCCCGAAATCTTTATCTCCTTGCGGCATAGCGCCCTCCTTGTGCGAGTTGTTCGATACAGGCACTTTAGCAGCCTCATCCGAACCGTGTGTGACAGTTTCGTGAATATTTTGCGCCTGCATATTTATCTGAAAAAACAATAGTAAGCTGCCCACAAAACAGAGGCGGAGAATGTTTGTTTTCATGTTTTTCTAATGATTATCCTAATCGATTTGTCTTACCACGATGTGTTATATACACACTGTAAATCTGCACCCCTATTCCTATTGTGCTGATGGTCTGCTGGTGCGCTTTCAGAAATTCTTCCAAGTTCTTAAACTGGGTATGAAGGGCGTTTGTCGTGAAGCTCTTTTTCCCATGCGATGTTTCAACAGTGTACACTGGTTGTTCGTTTGACATTGATGTTTATTTTAGCGTTTTTGCTTACTCTGTGCGGTTTTCAGCATTCCCGGCTCTTTTGTTTAGTGTCGTTGTTTGCCTCTCCGACCTTATTTTTTGGGCAACGTTGCGCCGTATGCAACGGCAATGCGTTCTACTTCACGAAAGGTTTCTTTGATGTTTGCACTGGCGATCTCCGCAGCAGCCTGTAATTGTTTATTCTTCTCTTGAGCATCATCCCACGCACTTTCCTTCGCCCCTGAAAGTCTTTGTATAATTTCCAAGAGCATCGTTTCACTTGCTTTGTCATTACCCTTCATATCTTGCAGAGCGCGTTGAATGTTGCCAGCATCTTCCCATGCATGGATGTGATCGACATAAGCTACGGCAAACTCGCGGGGGCATTGTGAAATGTCCAGATTGCGCATTGCGGCGGCTACCCTGCTGTCATCCCCTAAATAAAAGTTGCTGACAGCAGAATCCTGCGCCAACAGCGTTATAATGGCATTTTGGTAAGCGATTGCCTGCTGTTTGGCTTGTCGTTCCTTTTCTGCTTCTTCTTGCGCACGCAGTTGGCTGCCATATTCTTTCACAGCCAGTGCTCCAAGTGAATTATCCTCATGTTGTGCTGTGTCTGTCCCTGAATCGGAACATGCGGTAATGCAGAATATCGGCATGATTGAAAGTGCCAATACTCCAATAATTTTTGACATAAAGCGGGGATTTATTTATGGGCATAAAGCTATATTTACCCCTGCCAAAGCTGTCTAAACTTCATTGATAGTTTAGCAGTCTAAATAGTTTTTTAGCAGTTTTTCGGTTGTAGATTGCGCGATACCTCTACCCTGTTCAGCACAACTGATTTTGTGGTAGTGTTTTGTTACTTTTGTTTTCATGGATATGCAAAAGCAACTGGCATCTAAGCTCAAAATTTTGCGGGAGGTACATAATTATACGCAGGAGTATGTCGCCGATGCGCTGGAAATATCCCAGAACACCTATTCCTTGATTGAAAAAGGCGAAACAAAACTCACCATAGACAGGCTCGACCGTTTAGCCAAACTATACAATATGGATGTGGTCGATCTGATACGCCTGAATGAACAGACTTACATTCACACCATCACGCATTCGCAAGGCATATGCTCGCAGCATGTCACGATTCACCAAATGGGGGATGAAGAAAGGAAGCTGGTTCAGGACACTATTAGCCGATTGGAAAAAGAAAATGAACGGCTGCACAAGCTTATTGATAAGCTGACCGAACGCTTAGACCGGATGCAATAATGCTGAAATACCGTAAGCTGAATAGCTCATTATTCGGCTTAAGAAAACATCTTGCTTTCTCTGTATGAAGCATAGATTTTCATACATATAAAAATACAGATAGCGGCAGGGAGGCAGACATTAGCAAAACTAAAGGCAGCAGAACGCCGAAGTTGACCGATCAGCAATGCGCCGAGGCAATAAGGCGTTGGCAAGCGGGAGAATCGCTAAGGAAAATCGCCCGCGAATATCAGGTGAGCATTGGCACACTCCACACCCATACCCGACCGATGCAGAGATTGGGGCAGAGGCACGCAACGCTTACTGAAAGATAAAACTGCGCAAAAAAACAGTAAAGTTTACTAAATTTAATGCGCCTTATATTTGATTCAATCAGTTGAATGTAAGAATAAAATTTTCTCCTTATGCCAATTAAGGAATTCGAACAGTTCAATCGCCAAATTGAGCAAGAACTAAATATCTACAAAAAAAGAAGTTCGTACCTGTTTGACTATTTAAAAAGTCAGGCAGAGGCTGGGTTTTCTAAAAATCAATTTTTGATTTATAGAGATAATTATTTTTATAGAACAATTTCGACAATTCCTTGTGTTAGTTTAGTTGTAAAAGCTGCTGCTGAAAATGAAGATGAAGCAACGTTGAAAAGTGCTGGTCAGAATTTGTCAGAAGAATTAGGCATTGATAGTAAGAGTTCCAAATCACATGCTGAATTGCTTAGGTATTCACACAACACCCACGGAGAAAAAGCATTTAACGCAGCCCCGATAACACTTAAAGATAGTCTTCAATCCAATCATGTTTTTGCTGCGACTCGAAAATTTAAGCAAATACAACTAAGCTTATACACAAGCTCCGATTACGTTGAGGTCTTAGCTGCAAGCTATGCACAGGAAGAGGTTGCTACAGAAATGCTATCTGTTTTTTATCAAACTTTTTTTGAATCACGGAAAGATATTTATTCAACAAAAAAAGAATTTGATCTCGTGGCTGAATATTTTACTTGCCACCTAAATGGTTTAGAAGTTCGGCATGCAGAAGATGCTAAATATTGTTTATTTACACACTGTAATTCTTCCACAAAAAAAGATATAGCAATACACGCTATGTCGCAGATTTTGCATGCACAAAGTGAAATATGGATAGTATTAAAAGATAAACTAACTACCTGCCTATTACAATGACAGTAACTGGAGTGCAAAATTTTTTTAAACTTATTTGGGCTGAATACCGACTTCCGCTTCTCATTTCTTTTATAGTAATTGCCCTTTTTTTTGAATTTATTAAAGGTAAGAAAGACCCTCAATCATTTATTCGTAGTATTCTTCTAACATTGAAAGAAGAGCTAACAAGAATAGTTCTGTTGAGCTGCATTGCTCTTTTTTTCTTTGGAATGTACTTTGATGATACATCCCATGAAATATATTTTCATGCAGGTTTAGAGTTCGTTGGTGCGACTATTACTTTTTTAATTGTAGAAAGGGGTATTCGGAAATTAGCCAGCGGCATCAATGATCCTTTAAAATTACCTATTCCGTCTTTTACGACCGAAATAGCAACTGCAAGAGAAGAGCTTGTTTTATGTGATATATTTTTAGAGTCTCTTATTATTGATCCTGGGGAAGTTAACTATCATGCTTTTCGACAGAGCCTTAAACAGGTAATGGAGCATTGTCCCACATTCACTGTAAAAATTTTACTCACTAAACCAAACACCGATTTTGCTAAACGTCGTGCGAGGGATAGAAATGAGAAAAACTACGATAAGTTTAATGAGAGAATGGAAAGGGCATTAAAAAAATTATTACATGTACGCCAAGACATTTGGGATAGTTTACCTGAGTCTAAAACCCAAATTCATATCCGTCTACTGGATGGTAATATGCCTTTCGCTATGTATTCCGTAGATCAACATGCTTATGTCAGTTTTTTTCCCAAGAAGAAAAAATCGACGGATTCTCAACAATTAGAAATTCCTAATCACACTGAATTAGGAAAAAGCCTGTTTGAGTTTTATCTAATATCTTTCGATAAATTATGGGGCGATGCAGAAGACGTTAGCCAATACCAAGGGCACTAACCCCTTCCAAACCGTTCCTTCTCCTCCATTCAACAATCACGGAATCGTATATGTTGTCAAAGCGTTCGACATAATTTTCTAACTCTTTGTATATGCCTGTGCCGGAGCTACATACCAGCACTTCTTTTAAATCCTTAATTAATTCGAAGTCAGCAGTCTCCGTTCCAAGATATTGATGGATTTCTGCTTTTAGTTCACTATTGCCAAAATCTCGGTCACGTTTGTTTGAGTAATTTTGTATTAGTGCTTCTTGCTTTTCTTTTCCTAAAGTTTGCCACGCAAGAGATTTCAAGGGGTCTTTAATCATCACAAGAACTTCCTTATTTTAGGCATTTATAAAAGTTTTCAGAGAATACCATATAGACTTATATAAGGGAAGATGTCTGTTCTAAATAATGCGATGAAACATTAAGGTTTGAGCACATAATTTTGTCAGATTAAAAATAATGTGTAGCATTATCAAAATGCCAATTCAAAAGTCATCAGGGGTAACATTAACGGAAAGAGTTTTGGCAGACTTATGTGATAGAACATTTCTGAAACTATGGTCTTATCCAAATCCTTACAAAGCAGATGGTAAAGAATTATGTGACGTTATTGCGGTTTTTGATAACCATATATTTCTGTTCTTTGATCGCGAAAGTAGAAAGTTCGATGATAAGAATGGGGACATCACGATTCAATGGAATCGTTGGTACAAAAATGTCATCGAAAGACAAATTAAAACTTCCGAAGGAGCAAGACGTTACATCCAAGAAAATCCAACGGCAGTATTTTTGGACAGTAACACAACCGTTCATCTTCCTATTCCGTTACCCACGCAAAATGCTGTCATTCATAATATAATCGTTGCTCACGGTGCCGCCGAAGCTTGCAAAAACTTCTCTCCTGCAAATATTAGTGGAAGCTTGGCAATATCGTATTGGGACGAAACAAATTATGTTCCAACAATTCCGTTTCATGTTACTTTAAGCCGAACCAACCCAGTTCATATTTTAGATGCCGCTAATCTTGAAATTATTCTGAAGGAACTCGATACCGTTTATGACTTCTCCGCATACTTGGTCGCAAAGGAAGATGCTATCAAACGATATGATGTACTTTCTTACTGCGGTGAAGAAGATTTACTAGCAAACTACTTTCAGAATTTTGTTCCAAGCACACAAAAATATTTCATTGGCACAAGAGACTCGCAAGTTAACGGTGTTATGATTGCCGAGGGAGAGTGGCTTAGCTTTATCCAAAAAATCGAATACAAGCGAAGAAGGGATGCCAATAGGATTTCTGAGCTTTGGGATGAATTACTTCAGCGCACCACCCAAAACGCCTTGGACGAAACACTGGGCGGAAATACAAATGTCTTCAAAGGTAAGAGTGCCATTTTCGAAATGGCGAAAGAACCTCGAGTGTCACGACGTACTCTGTCTGAACTTATGGCTCGCTCAATTAGAAATTTTCCCGGAGGTTCGCAAAACTTTATGCGTAACCTATCTGTCTTTCCTTCCTTTTACGAGAAGAAAGCCTATGTCTTCTTACAAGTACATCATCCTAACATCACTGATTATGATAATGAATATAGACCAAAGAGGCAGGCGCTCCTTGAGATAGCTTGTGGTGTTGTAAGAAATAAATACCTACATTACGAAACAATAATTGGTATAGCTATAGATGCTCCAAAATTCAGCCGAAGAAATGCTGAAGATTTTATTTTACTTAACTGCAAAGAATGGTCAGTTGAAGATATAAGCTATTATGAAGAAAAGAATAAAGGTTTTAGATTCTTAGAAACTGAAAATCTTCAAAAAGGTATAATCTCTAGCAGTGATTTCCCCAAAAATAGCAATTACTATAAAGCATCTAAGATTGGGCGCAATGACGCTTGCCCCTGCGGTTCTGGCAAAAAATATAAACGATGTTGTCTTGTATAAAGCGTGTAACTGAAATGGAAAGACTATCTAAAAGTCTCTATTCTATTACAAAATGCGATTTGATATTATGACCAGTTATAGAGGTCAGAATTTTTTATGCTTGTTTACCAGTGAATTTCTAGTTGATCTGCAATCGCTCTTGCGGTTTCTTCAAACGCCATCCAAGCAAACCAATTCTTGAGATCGCCTTGCACACGGAGCGGTTCACCAAACACTTCTTCAAGCTCGTAGCGTAATACTTCGATTTCGTCATAGTGCTTATTATAAAAAGCATGTGTATCGTGATAGTATATCAGCGAGCCGATCATCCCGCTTTGACAGCCATGCGTAAACAAGTCAGTAAAGAAGCTTTTGATATCATACCCGCAATCCAAAGCTTCCGCGGCAACTGCTGCCCGTAATGAATCGGGATTAGAGCGAATAACTTGCGATAAGAGACATTTGTAACGTGTTTCATTACTCATCGCCAGCTACCCTTTCATCGAGAAAAATCGAGAGCTCACATACTGCAGCAGCCAGATATTCAATGTCCCAACTACGGATGACCTTTTGTGCTGCGGCAGCAAGCTCGGGAGCAAGTGATGCCAGGCGCGCTATATTTTCCTGCTGCTCCAACGGTAAGTTTTTGTTGGTCTCAAGAATGGTGTTGCCTTTATGGTCAAGAACCTCATAAGCTGGGATTTCATTGCCGCTTTGTGAGCGATAAGGGGAATACCCATACGTCCATTTGATCTTCATGTTCGACTCCTTAAGGAATGGGCGAGCATAAAGCCCGCCCGTGAGTGAGTTATTTGGCTTCCGAAGCGATGCGCAGGCTGATACGCCCATCGAGCGGGATGCAATCGAGCTGAATGCTGAACCCCTTGCCATCCTTGTGCGCCCATGCTGCGCCGATGCGTGTCCAGTAGCCCTGCTTGCCGCCTTCGCGTATCTGGTAGGCGATATGTGTCGGCGCAGTTCCTTTGGTGGTTTGTTCATCGTTGGTGTTCATGCCGTTCTCCTTTGTTAAGGCGGCTTGATTGCCGTCCTTATGAGAGCGATCCGAAGCCGCCAAGACGTGGCGAAGCGTATCGGTCAACCGAAACACGGAGGGTCTGCGATAGCGGAAACCGTGTTGGCAGGTTTACCGGCACGGCAGCGGCTTCAGCTTCTCATGAAAAGGACGGGATAAGCTGACTTCATGAAGCAGGGCGGCATTGGGCTTACGGAATACCGGAGGCGTTAAACTGTTCCGGCTATAGTCCTGTTTTCAGGGATGGCGATTTCACATGCGTTGCATCCGGCATATTCCTCACCGGGCAACAAAAACGGCGTTTGCCGAAACGCCATATCACACCACGTTACACCATATAGATGCAAAATTTTATCATGTAAAAATGACGGTGTAATATGCGTGAAACCGAGGAACGATGCTACGCATACCGCCAAAAATCTGAACGCCCTCGCAGGCATTGCCGATAGTAAACGGTTCTTCGTTATTGAACGCATAAATGACGCGCTCAAGGCTAAAATCAGGGGTAGGCATACAGGGGTATTTCAGGACAATATAGGTACTACCCCGCTATTATCAAAATGACGGTTAGCGTCCTAACGCTTGCTGCTGCTCCGTCTGCGGGGGTTCCTGCGCTTGTCGTTGCATGGCGCGATCCATTGCATTCTCCCGAAGGTAATTGTTGCCTTCTCCCTGCTCAATGCGTTCGATAGTATCCTGTGTTTGCGGGTGCAGCTCTACGACTTTGGAGTTGTAATTGCCATTGTAGGCGGGTGTCGGCAAAGGTGCGGAAATACTATCCACATCCTGCATGGTTTCAAACGGGATGTTACGCCTCGCTTCCTCGATGATCTCCGTTTGTTTGGCAACGGATTCAGTGGGCGTGATGTCATCGCGCACCGACACGAGCTTTATATTGCGCCGTGCTTCTTCTATGACCTGTTGGGCTTTGGCGCGTTGCTCCGCACCTGCGCGGTTTAACGCTTCCTCAACTGCGTTTGCCATTCGCTATGGATTTATAGAGCGAAGATACGCGCCGGATTGGGATTTTTGCCTACAGGCGAATTACTTGTGCGGTGGCGTTAAACTGTTGCGGTGGAAAATTACTTAAAGCCCCCAATTCGGATGTTTATAGCTATACTCCATTTTACCTTGTAATTTTAATATTTCATGTTAAATTTGCAAGGATGATACAGCGACGTTTAGAAGCACAGATACAGCAGGCAATCGGGCGCAGTCCTTCCGTTGCCCTTATGGGACCGCGACAGGTTGGTAAAACGACAATAGCATTGAACCTCTCGGAAGAAATGCCCGCAATTTATCTTGATCTTGAAGATACCCTTGATGTGACAAAGGTAAAGGATATTGCCGCATTCCATGCCGAAAACAAGGCGAAGCTTATTATACTGGACGAAGTGCAGCGTACCCCTGAATTATTCGCTTCGCTGCGTGGCATTATCGATAAAGAGCGTCGCAAGGGCAATAAAGCCGGACTGTTCCTTTTCCTTGGTTCTGCTTCAATGGAACTACTGCAACAATCGGGAGAATCGTTAGCCGGACGCATCACCTATCTTGAACTCTTCGGCATCGACGTACTGGAATTTGCGGGCAAGAATGCGGAAGCATTGAACCAGCTTTGGGTGCGCGGCGGGTTTCCCGATAGCTTGCTGGCGACTTCCGATACCCAAAGCATGGATTGGCGGCGGGATTTCATTCGGACATATCTGGAACGCGACATACCCCAATTGGGTCCGCGCATTCCTGCACAGACCCTTGAACGGTTCTGGACGATGCTCGCACATAATCAGGGAACAGTACTGAATGCTTCCCAAATGGGGCGGAATCTGGAAGCGAGCAGCGTCACGATCAACCGTTATCTGGATTTGATGGTTGACCTGCTGCTGGTACGGCGGTTGCAGCCTTGGGCATCTAACGCGGGGAAACGATTAGTACGCGCACCCAAAACCTATGTACGCGATAGCGGGCTGGTGCATGCGCTGCTCAATATTCCTTCTTACAATGATTTGATAAGCCACCCTGTGGTCGGCGGAAGCTGGGAAGGGTTTGTCATTGAGAATATCATGTCCGTCACGCAAGGAAGGGCATTGCCCTATTACTATCGTACTTCTGCCGGGGCGGAAATCGACCTTGTGCTGGAATTTTCAGGACAGGAAAAATGGGCGATAGAAATCAAGCGTAGCTCTGCTCCCAGCCTGTCAAAAGGGTTCCATCTTGCCTGTGAGGACATCAAAGCCGACAGAAAATTTGTTATCTATTCGGGTGCGGACAGGTTCCCGATGGGAGAGGACATAACAGCGCTATCCTTGGCAGATATGATGCAGGAAATCCTGACTGCTATTGGGCAATAGCTATCCATTAATCACCGCATCGAGCGCATCATCGGCATCTTTATGAATGAAGTTCGCCTGATAACCAATAGTCGTTGTAATGGATGTATGCCTGTAAAGTTTCTGCAACATCTGAACAGGTATTCTGTCGCCGGAGATATTCCCAAATGAATGCCGCGGAATGTGCATGGTAAGTGGCTTGGTGATCTTTGCAACTTTTTTCACCTCAGCCAAAGCCTCATTAAGTGCAGCAACTTTCGTTTTGATGCGCATTTGCACATGGTATTTATCATCCAGATCGGGAAGGTCTTTCAACTCGGGAAACACTAAATCCGTATCCTCTTTCTGGTCTTTGTATTGCTCTAAAATCCCTGCTGCCTTTTCCGGTATTTTAAGCGAACCCACTTTAGCATTTTTGCCCATCGCATAATACAATCGCCCATCATGTATTTCCGACCATGTAAGACGCAGCACATCTGACACCCGCATTCCTGCGAAGTAAAACGAGAACAGCCAGAGATTACGCGCGTGATGGTGTTTGGGATTGGTTAGAGTAACGTTTTCCAGCTCCCGCACTTCATCCGAAGTAAGACCAATCTTTATTGACTCGGGAAATTTGATAAGGATTTTATCGCTACCGAACGGATAGTATTTGCGATCTACCTTGTTTCCTTTGATAGCCTGATTGAAGATACTGCGCAGTACAACCAGATGATTAATGATGGTGCGCTCGGTAATCTTTCGGGTACTTTTTAAATACGCCTTGTATCTGTTGAGTAGCGGTACGGTAATATCTTTAAACGCAATATCCCTGTTCCCAAGGAATTCCTTGAAACGGTTTATGCGTGGCTCTTCAGCCGAAAGCCTGTTGTACTTTCCTTCCTTCGTGAGGTTATCCAGATACTCCTGCGCCTGCGGGAAAAACGTTGCTTCGGATTTGCCCTTAATGTCCTTCTTGATGGTACGGGCATTGGTGTCTTTCTTTTCAGCTTCCAGCTCAAGCAGTTTATTTTCCGCCTCGGCAAGTTTTTGAAGCAGGAAATTATTAAGTCGTCTTGAATTAGGATGTGATTTCCTTATGCGCCTGTTGTCGGCATCCCAATATTTAAACTCAATGGCGTGCCCCAAGTGGGTAATGGATTGCGTCCTGTCTTTGAGTATTTGTAATGCTAACGAGTATGTGCCGTCTTTGTTCGGTTTGTTGCGAAGAATGATTTTTACACTTGCCATTTTCCTTTATTTGCAAGGGAAAGGTACGGATTCTGGGTCAAACATAGGTCAAACATTTTGCCATTTTCCGTGTATTTTTATGAAACAGCCATTTTAGACAATTCAGTAAAATCAATACTTTCAGCCCATATCAATTCATATCAAACCATATTTCGCAGGACTTAAAATCCTGTTGGCAGCAATGTCAGTGCGGGTTCAAGTCCCGCCTGGGGCACACATCACAAGCCTTTCGGAAACGAGAGGCTTTTTTTATTGAATCAGAAAAATTGTCATGCAAATGCAATATTTAATAGCTTTCTGATCAATGCGGGGTTATAATTCCTCTTTTAGCAAATGACCATAGGGATATTCCTCTTTTTTTGCTGTATAAGATTAGTTGGAGACATGAGGAAATTTTTCAGAAGAAACTATCACTTGTACATATCGCTGATAATATTTACCCTTTATGCATTGTACAGGCTTTTTCACATAATGAAGGCATTAATTTCTAATCTGTATTTTTAAATTTTACAAATAGCTATTTACTATAAAAAGTTGAACGTATATATTTCATATTTGCCAAATCAATAAAGCTACTTATTGCTATTTCCCCAATTCAATCGTAGTGCCACTTCCTCTTATTTTTCCTGACTGATCATATTGAATAACATTGGTAGCTTTCTTATTTCCAATATTGATTTCGCTACTTTGCACATTCAGCGGCTGTCCATTATTATCCAACTGAGAGCTGGAATAAGGCGTCACCTTTACCGGCACATCTACTTTCATATTTTGAATCTGTAAACTGTCGGGTGCTTGCTGTACTTTTTCTTTTTGTGCATCTTGCAATAGTTGTGCATTAGATTTCGCAGGGGCTACTACGGGTTGTGCAGGTGCTAAATCTATCTGTTCTTTCTGCGATTGTGCAAAAGATAACGTGGCCATAAAACTTATAAAAAACGTGAGCAGTGTACTTTTCATGATAAAGATTTTACAATATTAAAATTACGGAAAGATCATTTTTGTTTTTTAAGATTGTACAGGCAAAATATTTTGTTTATTTTTCTTGCCAATCCGAACATAACAATACAAAAACCATGGCAGCACAAAAACGATATATCTTTTTGGTGGATGATGAACCCATACAAAATGAGATGTTGAAAGATTACCTGAACGAGCGTTTCCTGTACGACATCAAAACATTTGATAATGGGGAAGAAATGCTCAAAAGCATGAATCTTAATCCTGAGATTGTAGTACTGGATTATCACCTGAGTGCGCATAAGCCCAATGCAAAAAACGGGGTGGAAATTTTAAAAGCTATTAAGGAACAACACCCGGAAACACAGGTGATCATGCTTTCCGGGCAGGATAAAATAGACATTGCGGTGGACAGTATGCGTTACGGCGCTTATGATTATGTGGTGAAAGGAGAAACCGCTTTTTCGCGCACAGAAAATATCCTGAACAACATCAGCGAATTACATAAAACAAAAACGATCAATAAAGGTTATAAAAGCACGATTACAATGATGACCATCGTGATCATTATCTTCATTGTTCTGGCATTGTATCTTTATTTCTTTACCAATGCCTTTACCCATGCATGATAATACTTCTTTTAAAAAATCATTATGCAGAAGATTGCTCGGTATCATACCGGGCATTTTTTTTGAGCCCAGAAATCAGTTTTTTATCGCCTACCACCCACACATTATCTCCCAGCTCAAATACATACGATGATTCGGGATTGAGTAACCGTTTATTTTCTTTTTCTATTCCCACTACAATTCCTTTGGTAAGATTGCGGATATTGCTGTCTCTTATATTGCTACCCAGGAAAATGGAGTGTTCATCAATAGGCAGTTTCTTCAACACAATGTCTTCATCCAAAGTAGGTTCATGATCCTCATTTACAGCCACGAGATCTTTTTTAAATAACTCCAACTGTTCTTCTGTGCCTATTGCAAACACGATATCACCAGGATACATTTTTTCATTACGCTCGGGTGCAGGAATGGTAAAATCATCGCCCCGTTTTATCATTGCTATATTCACGCCATATCGCTCTCTCAGGCGAAGATCCTGCAACATGATGCCTATAACCGGCGAGCCAAGAGGTACTTCATATCTTATGATAATCGCGTCCCAGGGCGCCAATTCATGTCTTCCGCGAGCATGTTGCTGTATCTCACGATCATTAAAATTTTCAAGAAATCTGTTTTCAATGCGGATGTAAAATGTATGAACTTTCTTGTAAAAAAAACTTACGAAAGCTATAATCACTATTAAACCTACAAGGGCTATATTAAAAGAGAAAAAGCTCAGCAGGAACAAACCTACATAAGCAATACCCATAGCCACTCTGAATAATTTAAGAAACAGCAAAGGTGTACGGTATCTTCTGTTGCTCCATAAATTGGTAAATTCAATTTGCGAAAACTTGCGGGCCACCAGGCTCCACAGCAAAGGCAATATCACAGCGAAACATACGACAGCAACGAATATGCTTCCAAGTAAACCGTCGGTTATCCAATCATTGAAAAGAGGTTTTATATAGCCGGCAAAAAGAACGATGATACCAATAATAACCACAGACAATATAGATACATGTGCAAAATAACTGCGCAACACAACATGCCAGTCACTGCGCCCACTTAAAGATTGTGCTCCGGAACTATAGCGGTCCATAGCCTTACGCATTTTTGAGGGTAGTTTTTTTTCAATCCATTTATACAAAGGCTCTGAAGAACGAATCATATAAGGCGTAGTAAAAGACGTAATAGCGGAAACCGCGACAGCTACAGGATATAAAAAATCGGATGTAACGTGCAGCGTAAGTCCTAAAGTAGCAATGATGAAAGAGAACTCTCCTATCTGCGCCTGGCTCATTCCCGCTTGCAAGGCGGTTTTTAATTTTTGCCCCGATACCAAAGCGCCTGAAGTAACAAAGAATGCTTTAAAAAAAAGAAACACTACTGTAATAACAAAAACAGGCAGCGCATATTTTACCAGAATTGTAGGCTCTATCAGCATACCTACCGATACAAAGAACACCGCGCCGAAAAGATCTTTGATGGGTTTTATAAGATGTTCTATATGTTCCGCTTTCGTTGTTTCCGCCAGAATAGAACCCATGATAAAAGCTCCCAATGGTGCCGAGAATCCGGCTTGTGTAGCCAGAATCACCATCAGCAGGCAAAGCGCGATAGAGAGAATCAACATCGTTTCATCATTGAGCATTCGCTTAAGCTTCCGCAAAAACGTAGGAAGGAAAAAAATGCCCGCTGTAAACCAAAGTAACAGATAAAATACAAGCTTCATCAATGACTTCAGCATTTCATTTCCTTCAAACTGCCGACTTACCGAAATAGTAGTAAGCAATACCAATAATAAAACGGCAACCAAATCCTCGATGACCAATACACCAAATACCAAATGTGTAAACCTTTTCCCTTTTATGCCCAGTTCATCAAATGCGCGTAGAATAATGGTAGTGGAAGATATGCTGAGTATGCCACCAAGAAATATGCAATCCATAAACGACCATCCCATCAGCCTGCCCAAGCCCATACCCACCAAAAGCATGGCGCCTACTTCTATAATGGCGGTAACACCGGCGCTGCTGCCTATATTCATAAGTTTCTTAAAACTGAACTCTAAACCGAGATTGAATAACAAGAAAATAACCCCGATATCAGCCCATATTTTTATATCCTCAATATCGGTAACGGTGGGCAGTAAATTGAATTGCGGACTTACCAAAAAGCCTGCAAGAATATAACCTAAAACTACAGGTTGGTGTAGCCGTTTGAACAATAAGCTGGTGACGCCTGCCACCAGCAGTATCAAACCCAAATCTTGTATAAGCGCCGGAAGATGATTCATGAACTCGTCTAAAATACGACATCAGAAATAAATACGATTGTTTCCATCTTAAATTTAATATTTCCAAATGCAGTTTTTATAGCCGAAACAATGTGAATTTGACAATCTTTTTATAGGGGAACGAAAATATTTCCTTCGAAAGCACCACAAGAATAAAGATAATTTCGGGCAGATGTTTTCTTTATTATTAATGTATTTTTGCGCGCATTCCATAAAAATAAATTGCTTCATGAAAAACACTCCTTTTACGCAACTTCACATAGACCTTGGCGCCAAGATGGCCGAATTCGCAGGTTATAATATGCCTATATCTTACAGCAGCATCAACGAAGAGCACCAAACTGTAAGACAAAATGCGGGCGTATTTGATGTAAGCCACATGGGAGAATTTATCTTGAAAGGCGATAAAGCATTGGACCTGATACAGCGCGTCACCAGCAACGACGCTTCCAAGCTTACCGCCGGAAAAGCGCAATATTCTTGCCTGCCCAATGAGAAGGGCGGCATCGTAGATGATCTTATAGTGTATTGCCTCAAAGAAAATGAAGAATATATGCTGGTAGTGAACGCATCCAATATCGAAAAAGACTGGAACTGGATCAGCAAACACAATACCGAAAATGTGAAAATGGAAAACATCTCTGACGAAACAGGATTATTGGCCATACAAGGCCCCAACGCCGTAAAATATATGCAGGAACTTACTGATGCAGATATTGCCGATCTTAAATATTACACATTTGTAAAAACAACTTTTGCAGGTGTGGATAATGTGATCATCAGCGCGACAGGCTATACCGGAGCGGGTGGTGTAGAAATCTATTTTAAAAATGAAGGCGATAACGCGAAAAAAATATGGGATGCAGTTTTTAAAGTAGGTGCACCCAAAGGAATGAAACCTATCGGACTCGCGGCAAGAGATACGCTTCGCCTGGAAATGGGTTATTGTCTTTACGGTAATGATATAGATGATACTACATCTCCACTGGAAGCGGGATTGGGATGGATTACAAAATTCACCAAAGACTTTACAGCCAAAGATATTCTTCAACAACAAAAAGCCGAAGGTATCAAACGCAAACTGGTGGGACTTGAAATGGTGGATAAAGGCATTCCCCGCCATGGCTATAAACTGCAAAACGCAGAAGGAGAAGAAATAGGCTATGTCACATCCGGCACGCAAGCGCCCTCATTAGGCAAAGCCATCGGCATGGCTTATGTTCGTAAAGATTTTGCTACTGAAGGAAGTGATGTATTTGTAATGATACGCGACAAAGCTACTAAAGCGCAAGTAGTGAAAATGCCGTTTGCATAATCTTCAAAAAAGCCAGGGAATTTTGTTTTGCAGGTAAGATTGATAATACTATGCATCGTAGAGTTGTTGCTGATCACTTTTTGCATCAATTTGTTCGGTCCGTTTATTTCACCCATTGTTTTGCTGGCGACAAGCATGGGTATCGCAGTTTATTATTTGCGAATCACTAACAGTACACAGCCTTCGCAACCAAAAGAATATGTACACAAAACACAGGCTGCAAACATCGCCGCAGTTTCCTTTGGTGTTTTAAGCATCGGTGTATGTGCATTAATGGCTTACATCATCAGGCGTTTTCCGATTTCGGCTACGCATCCCGCATCTTCCGACATTATTCCCACGCTTGTTTTTTTCGCTAAAAGAACATTAGCAGGCGCCTTTCCCTACACCATGATACATTTTCCATCACATGATCTTTTCCCAACGTATCTCCCCTTTACATGGATGCCATTTTGCATAGCCGAATTTTTCAAAATGGATTACAGATGGATTGCGACAACAGCCTTTTGGTTAGTCGCCTTGTATTATTTTTTCAAAGCGCTTTCTTCTAAGTTTCATTATACAAACTTGTGGCAAAAATTATTAGTTGCACTGTGGCCATTGATTATCTGGCTTTGTATAACGCTTGATGAAATAACGATCCCTGCTTACACGATCGAATCTTTAATAGCAGCTTATTATTTGCTCCTCGCACTGTCCACGCAATATAAAAACATTGTGTTTCTGTCCATTTGCATAGCGGTTTGCCTTTTGTCCCGCTACAGTATTTTATTTTGGACGCCTCTTTGTTTTTTGATTATTTGGATAAGCGGCAAACCAAAGAATGCGTTGCTTATGTGCGGTATTATTGTGTTGATCATTTTGGTCACTTACGTTTTGCCGTTCCTTTCACATGATGCACAAATTTTCATCAAAGGATACAATTATTATACAGATGCCGCTATAGGAGAATGGAAAAACGGAGATCAAAATAAATTCTGGCATTTGGGCAATGGATTGGGTTTTACAAAATGGATGTTTGCGCTGGGCAATTCCCTGCCTTTGGAGAAAAAACTATTTCTCTATCAAAAAATACACATAGCCGCTTGTATCTTATCTGTGCTTGTGTTGATGATGATTTATTTATCAAAAAAACATCCTGCAAAAAGTTTTTTACTTTTTTCACTTAAAGTTTATCTCGCCGTTTTTTATGCTTTCATACAAGTTCCTTATAAATATCTTTTCATTGTGCCTGTAGTGGTGAGCAGTGTATTATTGCTGTACACGTTTTCACAGCAGCGTTTAGAAGCGAACAACGTTGATTAAAGAACGTTATCACTTATCGAATATCAAGACTTTGTAGCTGGGTTTCACTAACGAATCAACCGGTTGTAAATAAGCGAAAATAGAATCCCGGTGTTGTTGTAATGTATTATCATCTATCCAAAAATAAAGGAATGCGCTTCTTCCGTTTATATGTTCTCTGAGAAGTTGATAATTTTCGTTTTTAAAAAGTCGGAGCATCCGGTATTGACTTCTTCTTTCCTTATCAGGATGTATCGCAGAATAGTAAATAAAATTAGGCTCATACAATATGGGCAAATACATACGATCGTATGATACGTTATGCGCTTTTGCAAATGCAATTTCTTCAGACAATTCATCAATTTCTATTCTGTTGGCAGTTTTAAATTTGTTTAATTGCTGGGAATAAAAAATACACAATAACCCGAGGGCGTACAACGGTATCTGTAACCAGATTTTCTTTAACAACCCAACGACTGTTGAAAACCCAACGGCAATAACAAATAATAAAACCGGCATTATTAAAATGCAAACTCTTGGCAGCAAAGTAAAAAGATGTAGTACAGACGCGGCAATCAAAACAAAGACAGGAACAAAAAACAATAAGCCAAATTGGATTCCTTTCTTAAACAAGCTGATAAACCCGATTGCCAGCAGCAACAAATTGAAGTATAAAAAATTCTCGTTGTCATTTCCGGTCACGCTATAAAACAAATCTTTTAAAAGCTGTACATTATGATCGGCTGCCACATCAGACCAGCGACTAATTTTCAAAAAATAGGGCTTATGAAAACTTTGCAAATACTCGGAAGCAAGTTGGTTTTTCAGCAATAGAAAATAATAGCATCCGAACATCATGAGCCAAACAACGCCTGTTATCAGTGTGGGATATAAGTATCTCCTTTCCCGAAATGCATTGTACAAAAGAAAAATGCCCACGCCAGCTAAAACAAAAACACTCGGCATAGAAAGCCAAATGGCGAATGAACCCAGCAAAATCCATGAAATTGTATATTTAAAAACCGTGAAACGGTTTATACCCGAGACCGCAGCTAACAGCAATATCAAGCTCACTAACGCATCTGAAGCATATTGTTTTACATCGTTACCGTATTGCAGATAAATGAGGCTGAAAGAAAATAAGGACAAAACATACCAGCCTCCTTTCACGGCATCACTCTTCACACAAAGACGATACAGCAGCCATAATGAAATACAGGAACAAAGGAGCGGAAAGAGCCGTAAGGATAACTCTCCAAACCCGAAGACAAGCGTACAGATTTTTACCATCCATAGAAACACAGGCGGCGCGAACTGCTCATAATAAAGTGGTTTCAGTAAACCAATAAAATTCCGTTCATACAGATTCCGTACAACGTTTACTTCATCCATCATCAAGTCGCGATGATGTATCCATTCAGCAATTCTAAGTGCAATGCCCGTGATTACAATAAGTACAGCGAGTATGCGGAAGAAGCGATCTTGATTTATACGTTCTTTATTTTTAGCTGTAAGCATTCTTACTTTTTATAGATAGAAAATCGGACAAAAGAATAACGAAGCAGAAAGGGATCAGCCACATCACCCTGCATTGATACCTTCCCAATACATTTGAAAATGTGGCGCAATCCCACGCATTGATCACAATAACCGCAACAGTCATCAGCAGCAACAAGTAAAACTCTTTACGGATTTGTCCACGCTTGATCATTATCAATATTACCAACAGCAACAGCGTTGTGCATACTGTATAATTAATAATTTTATTGGGAAAATCTAACGCAGGAACAATTAATTGCTGATGTTGCCAGGCGCGCGAATAAGCATTTATATCGTTGGGTATATGCCTTTCAATATTTGCATAGACAATGCTCTCTTTGGGAAAAGGAAAGTTTCCATCGCCAATCTTAAAATTAAGAAGCTGCTGCCAGGTAAATGATAAAGATGCTTTTAAAAACTGAAACAAATATTCAGGCGTAGTCAATATATCGCTGATGATCGAATTGTATTCATCTCGCGTAGCGCTCCACCCTCCTTCTTTATAAAGCGGACTGTCATTGCTCCACAAAAACCAATTCGGGTTGCTGTCCATATCAGCATTGTACGCGCATATCGGATAATTTTTGACGGGGCATTTTTCATTAAGATACGGTTTTAAAATGCCTTTATCCAGCAAAGACGCCATCATGAAAGCATGTTTCGAATTTGTATAAACAGATGAATTAATGATCGTTGCCATTAGACTTAGCAAAGCTGTGATCATAAGTGTACGCTTTACTTTTTTTATTTCCTCTTTATGAAAAACCATTTTCCTTATAAAAAATATGAAAACGATGAGCAGCATAAAGATCATAAAATGCGACATGTGCGTAGCGCTGGCTGTAAAAAAAACACCGTAATACAACAGCGTGTTTACGAAAGAATTTTTATCAATAAAAAGCAAATAAAAACACATAAATGCGATGGGTGTACATACATCAGGAATGATTTCGCTTGTAATCCACGAAAGCGATGTAAAGAAAGTCAGCAACAAATAAATAAGAATGCTTTTAACGTATAACGCTCCGCGAACATTTTTTTTTATAATCTTAAACAGCAGCCAGCTCACCACATAAGACTGTACAAAAGCCACGATCCAAAGGCTTAATCCGTTTAAACTGAAAAACCGCAGCAGTAAACCATATACGATAGGTCTGTCGCCCGGCCTTTCCAATAAAAAACCCGAATTGATATAGGTACCGTCATCTGCATTTACCAGCGGATATCCATTATAAAAAGCAGGAAATAACAGCAGCAATGCGCCAATTGCGATGATGCCATAAGCTCCAAAATTTTTGTTTTTTATCATCCTATGATGTGCCAGAAAGCAAGCTTCGCAAAAGTAACAAAGTAAGCATGCATTTCGGGTTTACCTTCATCGTCGTTTTCAATTCATAAATTCCTGTAGCTTCGCAAAGATGAATTATTTAGGGCATGCCTTTCTTTCTATGAATGACGGGAACATACTCACCGGCAACATAATTGGCGATTATGTAAAAGGCAAATCTGTTTTGGAAAAATATCCAGAAGAAATAAGACGCGGCATTTTATTGCACAGAAAAATAGACAGCTATACCGATGCGCATCCTGCCGTAGCGCGCGCAAAGATTCTTTTCAGAGAAATGTATCATTTATATGCAGGCGCGATTGTAGATATTTTATTCGATCATTTTCTTGCCAACGACCCTAAATATTTTTCTTCTGAAAAAGCGCTCTTCAATTTCTCCCAGCAAGTATATGAGCAACTTGAAGAAAACAGTCGTTACTTCCCGGAAAAGTTCGTTTCATTTTTTCCGTATATGCGCTCCCACAACTGGCTTTATGGTTACAGAACGCTGAAAGGAATCGGGAAATCATTAAAGGGTTTGGAACACCGTTCGCAACACGTACCGGATATTGAAGATGCTTATAAAATATTTGTGAGCAATTATTATCAGCTTACGCAATGTTATTATGAGTTTATCGGCGATGTGTTTTCCTATGTTAAAGTTGAGTTAAGCGAACCGTGAGCTCTTTCAGTCATTTTTATATTTACACCATCCAAGTATTATTTTTCAAAGTTTGCAATGCGTATAAATTTTCATATCCTCTTATTAATTTTCACTACCACTATATGGGCTTGTCATTCCAATTCCGAGCCCGTTTCAGCACATCCTGCAAAATTCAGTGAAGCTCCTGTGGACAAAACATCCGCTAAGGATATTGAGTACGCGGATACCACTACACCTTATTACCGCAACTTAATTGCAAAACTGGATTCTTTTTATAACATACAGGTAAAAGGAGGTTTTAACGGAAGTGTGTTGCTCGGCGAGAAAGGAAAAATATTTTATGAACGCTACTTCGGTTATCAGAATAAGGAAGCGCATACAGTGCTGAGATATAACTGCCCTTCACAGCTCGCATCTACATCAAAAACATTTACGGCAGCGGCTATTTTGTATTTGTACCAGCATCATTATCTTAATATTGATGATAAGGTAAGCACCTATCTTCCATCGTTCCCTTATGAAACCATAACCGTGAAAATGCTTTTGGATCACAGATCCGGATTACCCGATTATCTCAAATGGTACAGCCGGTATGTAAAAGATACAAAGACACCAGCAGATAATGATAAGATTCTCGAGCTTTTTGCAAAGTATAAACCGGCGTTGGATTTTAAAAGCAATACGGCATTTAAGTACAGCAATAGTAATTACTGCATTTTAGCGCTGATTATAGAAGCAGTAACGGATATGAAGTATCCTGAGTTTATGAAAAAATACATTTTCGATGCGTTAGGGATGAAGAATACTTTTGTTTTTGACGCTTCAAAACCGCTACCCGACAACGCCACAATAAGCTACAAATATAATTGGATAAGAGAGCCTGTAATGTTTGCAGATGGCGTTTACGGAGATAAAGGCACTTACAGCACAGTGCGCGATATGTATGTTTGGGATCAGTCATTTTACCAGAATAAACTGCTTAATAATGAAACTTTAGAGCTCGCTTACGGACCTTGCTCTTTTGAAAAACCGGGAATAAAAAATTATGGTTTGGGATGGCGAATGTTATGTTTCCCAAGCGGCAATAAAATCATTTATCATAATGGATGGTGGCATGGTAACAACACGGTTTTTTATCGTTTTATAAAGGAGAATATGACGTTTATCGTATTGGGAAATAAATATAACAACAATATTTACCGGCAGACAAAAACATTGTACAGCCTTATCAAAAATGTGCCGGTAAGTGAGGGTTTTGATGAAGAATAATTTGGCGCTTTTTCCTTTTATTTTTTACTACTTTTATTAAGTATCCAACCTATTGATTTTTATGAAGCGGTTTTTCTTATTACTGCTTTGTGTTATTTTCTTTTCGCATTCAGCTAAAGCTATCAGTCCTACTGACAGTTTAAAGTCTTTGCTGAAACTGCAAACAGAGCCATCAAAAAAATTAGATCTTCTGTTTCAACTGTGTGAACTTAACAGAAGCATCGCTATCGAAAGTTTTCATACCTATGCAAAGAGTGCTTTATCACTGTCACAGGAATTAAAGGATAATTTTTCAATCGCGAAATCAAAATTCTATCTGAGTTTATATTATTACCGCATCAGTAACATCGACAGCATAACGGTATTGACAGAAGAAATAAAACATATTTCTATTGATAACAAGTTGGAGAAAGAGAAATTGCTAAACCTCGCCAACACGGTAACAGCCGCCACTTTCATCAAAAAAAACAATCAAAAGGAAGCATTGTCTATTTATTATAATGTACTTGCAGATGCTATAAAAATTAAGGACAGTGTAGCATATTTTATAGCTATGAATGGTGTGGGCTGGAGCAATATGGAATTGAACCGCTATGATGAAGCCATAAACTGGTTTCATAAATCATTAAAAATTCCCTGTTCCGATCAATATGAAAGATATAAAATCAATACCTGCATCAACATTGCCTCTTGTTATGGCAGTATTGGAAAGATCAACATAGCCAAGCATTACATCCTTATGGGGTTGGATCTTGCCCGGAAATACCAGGATCTGTTTTCCATCGCCAACGGATTGAATATTCTCGGCAATGTTTATATAGAAGAAAAACAAACCGTTAAAGCCATTAACTGCCTGCGCGAAGCCACTTCCATCCGCGAAGCAATCGGCGATCCATATTTTATAGTATCTGATATGTCGCAGCTTGCTTTGTTGTATGCCAGCAATAACGAGTTTGACAAAGCAATATCTTTATCAAAACATGCCATTGAGATTGCCACCAATAAAAAGCTCACAGGGAAAATGACTTTTTTATACACTACCATGTCCAATATTTATTATGACCATGGCGATTATAAACAAGCATACCTTACGCTATCGGAACTTCAGAAATACCGGGATGAAATTTATCAAAACGCATCGGCTAAGGAACTGGAAGAGCTGAAAATAAAATACCAAACATCGTTGCAGGAATCGACGATTGAAAAACAGCAATTTCAACTAACCCGTAAAAACTATTTGCTTTACGGATCGCTTATACTGTTCGTTCTTACGGGACTATTAGGATTTGTAAGCTACAGAAGCTTCACTCACAAGACAGCGCTGAAAATGCAAACCGCTTTAGCCGAGCAACGGGAAGAAAATGCGAAAGCCATTTTAGAAATGGAAGAAAAGGAAAGAACAAGATTCGCTACTGATCTGCATGATGGATTAGGACCTATGTTAAGCGCACTTAAATACAATCTTTCGGGCTTATCTGTAAAGCTAAAAACTTTTGATCCGGAAGAAAAAGAAGTCTTTAATAAAGCGATGAATATCCTGGATGAGAGTTGCAAGGAAGTCAGGCTGGTTTCACACAACATTATGCCGCAAACGCTTCTTAAAAAGGGGCTGGTTAATGCCGTTCAGGATTTCATCAGTAAAGTGGATAATAAGAACCTGCAATTGCGGATAAATACATCTGGCATACTTACCAAGCTGGATCCGAAAGTAGAAATCGCTACTTACCGTATCATTCAGGAATGTGTAAATAATGTGATCAAACATGCACACGCCAGCAAACTGGATCTTTCTATATTACAGGATCAGGAGGGGCTTAGCGTAACCATTGAAGATAATGGCATCGGCTTTGAGCTGGATACTGTTATGAAAAATGGTATCGGACTCAATAATATACGTACCAGAGTTCGTTATCTTAACGGAGAATTGGAGATTGATTCAAGACCGGGCAATGGCACGCTTATAGCATTTCACATTCCCTAAAAAAGCGCATTATTGTTCCCAATGTGTTTTATAGCCAAAACCTTTGGAGTTATCCGTAAACTTTATTTTCTGAAGCTGAAGAATATAAATCTTACCCGGAACAGCCATGGCGAAAGGAAATCGCAAATAATAAGCGGAAGACGCTTTGAGCGTGATATCAAAAGCTTCTTTCAGTAATATTCCTTCAAACTGAATTCCCTTAAGCGTTGCCAAATCTATTTCTTCAGGTAGTATCGTACCGGCTACAACCGGATGTTGTTCTAATATTTTCTCATGCCTGGTTGAAAATGAAGATTTATATATGAGCAAATCTTCCTCCATAAACGCATAATAGCAATTGAAACAATGAGGTTCTTGCTCTTCTACACAGCATACTGTAGCTACTTTGCAGGAGTTTATAAAGTCTGTGATTTCCGTTTGTATCATATAATTTATTTTTTAGAAAGTCCATTTATAAAGAAACATAAATCCTCAGGAATTTGCCATTAAAATAATAAAAAAAGCTACTCAAAAATGAGTAGCTTTTTTTATAAGATAAGCTAAATTTAAAATTAGTCTTTTCTCAAGTTAGGGAATGGAGGAGCTACGTTAGAAGGTCCTTCTTCACCAGACATTGCAGAACGATACATAACTGAATTTTCATCACCGGCTTGGCCATATTGGAAGATGAAACGGTTACGATCAATACCATGTTTTTCGCTCATGTATTCGATAACTGCATTCACACGATCCCAGCTGCGTTGTTGTTGAACTTTGCTTGAGTTACCAGCACCGATGATCACCACTTTACAAGTAGGATTAGCAGACATTTGAGCAGCTAAGTTAGCAAGTTGAGCTTGCATACCTGGAGTGATACGTGCAGAGCTACCAGAGAAGTTAAGAGCACCAGAACTGATGTTACCACAAGAAACTGCCGCACCACCGCAACCATCAGGACAAGGACATTTACCAACGCCGTCAGCATCTACTGGTTGACATTCTGTAGGAGTAATCAATTGCTTATCACGAGAATCAGGAACACCATCACCATCTGTATCTAAAGGACAACCATGGCTATCAACCGCTTCACCTGCAGGAGTACCAGGACATTTATCCAATTGATCAGCTACGCCGTCACCATCTGCATCAACAATAGGAGCTGGTGGCACTTTCATGTGGCGAGGATCGCTTAATTCGCTGTAAGCAACATCCAAAGGATTAACCCACCACAATGGAGCTACATTTTTACGTTTGTTACCGATGTTAAATCCAAGACCTACAGAAGCATAGTTCAAGATATCTTTATCTGATGTTGGACTACCATGGAATGTATAAACACCATCCAAACCATCTCTCCAAGTCATAGAAATCTTATCTTCTAAAGATAAGCTAACAACTTTACCAAGGCGGAATTGAATACCCAGACCGGCAACAGCAACAGGTACAATATTATTATTTACACTACCTCTGTGAGAATCACGATGTGCATTAGTTTCATAAGAATCATCATACATATCTAATAATGCCTCATTAATTTTTTTCCTGTCATCATAATTAGGACTACCATAAGTAGCGTTAATACCAGCCATATCATAAGCAGCATTACCCTTGGCATCATCATTCAAGTTAAACTTAGGATTATACGACATAACACCGCCACCTAAGAATCCGTAAATGCTCATTTGATTCTTAGCTTTATGGAAACGGATGTTATTAAGTGCACCTACCAATTGGAGAGTACCTTCATGAATGGTAGTTCTATAGTTTACATATATAGGAACTCCAGCGCCATAAGTAGCCGCATATGGGGTAACATCGGAAGAATTTCTCGCTCTGTAGTCAAAACCAGCGGCTCTGCCAAACATGTATTCTAAACGCGCAGAAAGGAAATAGCCTAATGCTTTACGGATAGTGATCGCACCACCAATCGCATCAGTCAGGCTTTTTGCATTCCACATTGTTTTGGAAGTCACATCGCCAAAAACATTCAATCCACCACCGCTAATGCCAATTTCCCATTGGTTGTTAGGTTTTGGGGGGAAGAACGTTTCGTGATTCATATAACGACGATATTGTTCTAATTTTTTTCCGGAATAATAGCTGGAATCAAGGAAGTCGTAGCTTTCGCCTCTGTACGTCATATCCGTAACAGAAGTAGCCGATTCTTGTGCCATTGCCGGCTGCAGTGCCATAGCGGTGCATAAACCAGCAAGCAATAGGTACTTTTTGTTTACCATAACAGATTGTTTATTTAAGATTTTGGTTAAATCAATTTGCAGCAAAGGTATAGTAGAGATTTATAAAAACAAAGACAAACTCATTATTTTTTTAACTCTATATAATATATTGCTGCATTTTTTGTTTTTTCACCAAGCTATAAAAACTATTATGCCAATACAGCACCCTTTACACAATTCCACAACTATTATTTTTTTACGACCTTCATTTCCGTTTATAGTATTTCATGGATTTTACAAAGAAGCTTATCGGAAAAGAATTAGCTGTTTTCGAGAAAAAATTCACTGACAGCGTAAAAGGCAGCAATCCTTTATTAGACCGAGTTTTACGCTTCATTATCAAGCGAAAGGGCAAACAGATGCGCCCCATGTTCGTTCTCCTTTCGGCAAAGATTGCCAAGGATATTTTTGAAAAAACCTACCGCGCAGCGTCTCTTATAGAATTGCTGCACACAGCCACTTTAGTGCATGATGATGTGGTGGATAACGCTATGGTCCGTAGAAATTTTTTCTCAGTCAATGCGCTTTGGAAAAATAAAATTGCCGTTCTGGTGGGCGACTATCTTCTTTCAAAAGGGCTTTTATTATCGCTGGAACATGGCGACCATGCTATTTTACAAATTACTTCACGGGCCGTAAAAGAAATGGCAGAAGGTGAGCTACTTCAAATGGAAAAAGCCCGCAAGCTCGACATCAAAGAAAACATCTACTTTGAGATCATCCGTGCCAAAACAGCATCCTTATTATCAGCTGCATGTTCTGCGGGGGCTTTTTCTTCTACCGATGATCCTGAGGTTTCAGAATATTTCCGTCAGTTTGGCGAAAAAGTAGGCATTGCCTTCCAAATAAAAGATGACCTCTTCGACTACGGACAGGATAATGTGGGCAAACCCACCGGTATTGATATTAAGGAAAAGAAAATGACCTTACCGCTTATCTACACACTGCAAAAAGCAGATGCTGCCACCAAACGTAAAATCATCTACATTGTAAAAAACCAAAATACCGACAGGCAGAAGGTAAATGAAGTGATAGAACTGGTAAAGCAAAGCGGGGGCATAGAGTATGCAACGCAAAAAATGAATGATTATAAAGAAGATGCATTAGCCATGCTGGATAAATATCCTGACAGCGAAGCAAAAACGGCGATGAAAGAATTAGTGAATTATGTGATCGAAAGAAATCATTAAATAAGGTAGATTACTAAGCATTGGCGCCAATGAGTTTCACACAACGAAACAACGACTTTGTTACTTTATTATTCTTTGTATAGTTGTGTGAAACAAACCAATTTTTGACTTTTAATTTTTGACTTTTGAATTCTATAGAAATATACGGAGCGCGTACCCATAACCTCAAAAACATAGACCTTAAAATACCCAAGAACAAACTCGTGGTCATCACCGGCATCAGCGGCAGCGGCAAGTCCTCTTTGGCGTTCGATACCATTTTTGCAGAGGGACAACGGCGTTATATGGAAAGTTTTGCGGCGTATGCGCGTCAGTTTTTGGGAGATATGGAGCGCCCCGATGTGGACAAGATCATGGGGCTTTCTCCCGTCATTTCCATAGAGCAAAAAACAACGAATAGAAACCCACGCTCTACGGTGGGCACGGTAACGGAAGTGTATGATTTTATGCGGTTGTTGTATGCGCGTATTGGCGAAGCATTTTCTTACAATACGGGTAAGAGTATGGCGAAGTTTTCGGAAGAAGAAATCATTGCCAATATCAATGAAAATTTTGTGGGCAAACGTGTAATGATTTTAGCGCCGTTGGTGCGCGGGCGTAAAGGACATTACAGAGAATTGTTTGAGCAGCTTCGCAAACAGGGTTATATAAAAGTGCGGGTGGATGGTGAGGTGATGGATATGAAAGAACGCATGCAGCTCGACCGGTATAAAATACATGAAATAGAATTGGTGGTGGACAGATTGATTGTGCAGGAAGATGCCAAAGCGCGACTGAGCCAGAGCGTGCAGAAAGCTTTGCAAATGGGAAAAGAACTGATGTTTGTATTGGATGCGGATACGAATAAACTTTCGCAATACAGCAAGCAGCTCATGTGTGCGGATACGGGTATTTCGTATGAAGAACCATCGCCGAATACGTTCTCGTTTAATTCTCCGTATGGTGCTTGCCCGAAATGCAAAGGTTTGGGAAACGTATATACCATCAACATGGAAGAAGTGATGCCGGATGACAGCAAGAGCATCAACGATGGTGGCATTGTGCCGCTTGGCGCAGAGCGGGAAGCATGGGGATATAAGCAAGCCGTAATGGTAGCAAAAAAGAACAAAATTTCACTTACCACTCCTTTAAAGAACATTCCTGAAAAGCAACTTAACATCATCCTTTATGGCAATGAAGAAGGCTTGGTAACATACATTGATAACGACAGCGAAGTATATAATGAAGTAAGCGCACAACACGGCTATGAAGGTATTGTAAACATGATACTCCGCTGGTTTAATGAAACTACTTCCGAACCGATACGCGCATGGGCGGAAAAATTTATGCAGCTCGATACCTGCGATGAATGCAACGGTGCACGACTGAAAAAAGAAAGCCTTTGGTTTAAGGTAGATGATATGAATATTGCCGCTCTTTCGCAGTATTCCTTGCAGCAATTATTAGATTGGTTTGTAGATATAGAAAAACGATTGAGCAACAAGCAAAACATCATTGCTAAAGACATTTTGAAAGAGATACGTGACCGCCTTCATTTTTTATTAGATGTAGGATTGCATTATCTCACGTTGAACAGAGCCACAAGAACATTAAGCGGCGGTGAAAGTCAGCGTATTCGTTTGGCTACGCAGATCGGTTCGCAGCTTTCGGGCATTACTTACATTCTCGATGAACCCAGCATCGGCTTGCATCAGCGCGATAATCAGCGGCTCATAGGCGCGCTGAAAAATTTGCGTGACGGCGGCAATTCTGTTTTGGTAGTAGAGCATGATAAAGACATCATGTTGGCGGCAGATCACTTGATTGACATCGGACCCGCAGCAGGCATTCACGGTGGTAAAATTGTAAGCGAAGGCACGCCAAAGGAAGTTATTCAACAGCATACCACCACTGCCGATTATCTCAATCATTCCCTCAAAATAGAAGTGCCTAAAGAGCGCCGCAAAGGGAATGGGAAAAAAATAAAACTCACCGGCGCTACGGGCAACAATCTTAAAAACGTCAGTATAGAATTACCACTCGGCACATTCATTTGCGTAAGCGGTGTATCGGGCAGTGGTAAGAGTACGCTCATCAACGAAACACTTTATCCTATCCTCGGAAAGCACTGCTATCACAACTTCAAACAATCGCCTATGCCCTATAAAAAAATGGAGGGCGTGGAACAGATAGACAAAGTAATTGAGATAGACCAAAGTCCAATCGGTCGTACGCCGCGCAGCAATCCTGCTACGTATTGCGGTTTCTTCAACGAGATACGCACCTTGTTTTCGCAAGTACCCGAAGCAAAAATCCGCGGCTATGCACCGGGCAGATTTTCATTTAACGTAAAAGGCGGGAGATGCGAAGATTGCCATGGCGGCGGCATGAAGGTGATTGAAATGAACTTCCTGCCCGATGTATATGTGCCTTGCTCCACTTGCAACGGCAGGCGCTACAACCGCGAAACGCTGGAGATACGCTACAAAGGAAAATCCATTTCCGATGTGCTGAACATGACGGTGGATGAAGCCGTAGAATTTTTCATCAATGTTCCCTTCCTGCACCGAAAAATAAAAACCCTGCAAGATGTAGGGCTTGGCTATGTTACGCTCGGACAAAGTGCCGTAACCCTTAGCGGCGGTGAAGCGCAGCGCGTGAAGCTCGCCACAGAACTTTCCAAACGAGATACCGGGCAAACCATTTACATTCTCGACGAGCCTACGACGGGCTTGCATTTTGAAGACATCAAACATTTGCTTGCCGTGCTCAACCGTATAGTGGACAGAGGCAATACCGTCCTCGTCATAGAACACAACCTTGATGTGATAAAAGTAGCTGATTACGTCCTTGACATGGGACCGGAGGGCGGAAACGGCGGCGGCACTTTAGTAGCCAAAGGCACACCGGAACAAGTGGCGAAAGTGAAGGAGAGTTTTACGGGAAGGTTTTTGGTGGAGGAGTTGAAGGGGTGATAGATTATTATTATGCTGGCGCGAGTTTGCACACAGAATACAATAGCGTAATAGATTATTTCTTGTAAATTGATTTGAAAGATTAATTTTGAAAGGCACGAATTGCCAAATCGCATCAACGAAGGTGATTTAATTGAAAATATGACTACAATTATTGTTTTAATTATTGCTGTAATAACCATTTTTATTTATAAAATGGTGGCAGAGCCTTCAGAGAAACAACTTTTGGAAAAAAGAAAAAGTGAGGAACTTGTTAATGAGCAAATATTAGAATTCAAGAAAAACGAAATAATCTTTAATCAATTTAGTGCATACGTTAAAGAGATATTTGCAAAAACAAAAGAAATTAGCAAAGAAAATTTGCAATATATATTAGCTAAAGATTTTGCTGGTTATAAAAATGGCAATGTGCTTGAGTTATACTCAGATTTATTAAGAGCAGATTTGATTGAAGTAAGCTATAAAACAAAATTATATCATAAGGGTAGTGCATTTAATGACTTGAGATTAACATTTCCTATATTAGTAGAATTCCTCAAAAGAAAATCAAATGTAACTGAGGGGTTCACTCATGATATGCATGGAAGATTTGAAGTTGAAAAGGCTAGCATATCAAAAATTATAAACTCAAGTACTTGCCTTGTATATTTTACTTTTGGCGTTTCTAGTGGCAGTGATCTTATAAAAGAATTAAGATTATCATTTGATAATATTATTAATGGAGATTTATACCTATATACAAAAACAGAAAAACATATAAAAAACATAGATCGTATGACTGAAAAGGAAAACTTACATAGTGACTATGTAAGTTTACAAAATGATCTATCCTCAGAACAATACCAAAACATACTGAATGAGTGGCTTTCTCAAGCAAAATCTTTAGAGTATCACTGATAATATCTAACTTTTTATAAAATTCATATCCTAAAATATTTGTTCAACTCCTTTTCATGAACACTAATCATTTTATCGATTTCTTTGGTTAGAAAACCGATTACTGATACATTGCTATACTCAATATCATTTTCAATAAACTTGTTTCTTACTAATGTTATTTCAGATAATTGTTTATCAATAATGCTCTTACCACACACACCCGGCATGACGGACAATCTCTTGTCATTACAATACCTGAAGGTGTAATAAACATTTCCATCCTTATTTATTTTTTCCTTACCAATTAATTCAATATTTTCATAGATTCCGTTCTCTAACAAATGAATTTTGTCATTAAGGTCTATTTTGTTATTTGCCATGTACTTAAAAAATGAAAGCTGAAATTATCATTTTTCTATACCATAAAGAATATTTCCCCTAAAAATAAAACACTTATGGATATCAAAACTTCAATCATTCACGCCATACAAAACATGGATATTGATAAGCTACGACCACTATTGGATAAAGAGGTCTATTATGGAGTTGCTAAAGAAAATTTTTTGGAAGAGTTTGAATGGGCGTTTGGCATTTTTAAGCAAGAAGGCGATACGCAATTATTAGTACATGAGGGAACATGTCATTGCAAAAGTTTTTGGGTTGATGGGTCTAGAGGTTATTCATTTGTTGGAAATAACTCTGATACTTATCTTGACATTATTATTGAAGGCGATGAAAATAACGTAACAGATATTCACTATTGCGATTATTTTAAAACAGATGATCCTGCTATTGATAGATTTTCCAGAATTGCATTATTCCAATCGGATGAAAAATATGATTGCGAACATAAACATGATGATTAGCCTTGTTTAGCATAATACGCACGCTGGTGCGAGTTTTTAACTCGTGCCTCTCAAACCAAAGAACAGGACTACGCATGCTGGCGCGAGTTTGCAACTCGTGCTACACAAACTAAATAACATGAGTACCAAATATAAATTCCACAATAAAGAAGGATTGTACTTTATCAGTTTTGCTACAGTCTATTGGGTGGATGTATTTGTGCGTAGCGTTTATTGATGAGTAAATAAAAAACCTTGACTATTGCAAAACATAACGAATGGAAATATTTGCATAGCCATAAAGCGCTTTTTCCAACTGCAATGATTTGAATTTTTTATACCTGAGATCCACGGCAGGATATTATGCAAATAAATATATTATAAAATATAATTTACAAAAAGATTAGCGAAACAAAAATTTATATTTAGGATGATTGTCAATAAAATATATTTTTACACTCTGAAAAATTTACCCTATGCGAACTCTTTTAAAGAGTGCATACAATTTCCTGCGAAAGCCCATTTTCAGAATGCGCGGCTACAAATTATTAACCTGGAAGGAAACAAGCGGGTTTTTAAATTCATTTAACGCTAAATATTCTCCAAGACACGCTCTTGTCTTATCTCAAACAAATAATGCAGGAAACCCCGAAGCGATACTTTTCCAACCACGTGAAATTTTTGCAGAAGCGGTATACGTATGGAAATATGAAGGCGATAAAAAAAACGGGCACTTATCAAGGTACGGCTCTGTAATAATCAATGGAAATGTGCTGTGTACCGATTCCTCTTTGCAAAGTTTTTTTAAGGATATCTGGAAGCCGGATACCCGACCGGCAAAACACGTCGCTGCTATGATAGCGTTATTCAGCCAATGGCAAGACGGCATTCTTTACGGCGGCTATTATGATTTTATTTTTTGCCTTGCTGCCAAGCTTTGCCGTATTAAAGATGCGTTTCCAAATGAAAATTTTTCAAACTGGCATATCTCCTACCCTATGTTTGGCACCCGTTATGAAAACGAAATCCTGGAATTATTGGGCATTGAAAAGAATAAAGTCGTGGACAGCAGGGAATACAAGCTCATCAGCCCGCAAATTCTATTGGCAAACGAACCGAGCTGGTACCCGAATAAAGAAGATATTTTTTCTTTGAAGCGCCATATTTTTGAAAAGATAAATCCTCTTAAAAAAAGCGCAGAACGCATTTATATCAGCAGATCGGGAAGAAGAAAAGTGATCAATGAAAGTGAACTGATCGCAGTTTTGAGGAAATATGATTTCACTATTATTGAAGACAAACCCCGCAGTGTTTCAGAGCAAGTTTCTATTTATTATAACGCTTCTTTTATCATCGGACCTCACGGAGCTTCTTTTTCAAATATAATCTGGTGCCGGCCGGGAACACATTTAATGGAATTGTTTTCTCCAAATTACGCCCCCGATTTCTTTCTTTATCTGGCTACGATAACTGGCGTAAGTTATTCTGCGATTTACGAAGGTGAGCGAGATCCTTCCATTATTCACGGGCAAGGTTTGGAAGACGATATTTACATTTCTATTCCCAAACTTGAGGCGTACCTGACCGAAAAACTGAATGTATAACGATACGTTCCTTATCTTCTTCTTTCCTTATCAAAATTACGCATTTTCCAAACGCCGAAAATAGCTTCCTGCACAATGCCTTTGCTCATTTTGGAAACACCTTCTTTACGATCTACAAAGGTGATAGGAACTTCTTTAATCTTAAAACCTAACTTCCAGGCTCTATATTTCATTTCTATCTGGAAAGCATAACCGATAAAGCGCACTTTATTTAAGGGAATTGTTTCCAGCACTTTTCTGCGGTAACATACAAAACCTGCCGTAGTATCTTTTACCGGAATAAACGTGATAAGCCTTGTGTAAATAGAAGCACCTTTTGAAATAAAAATTCTGTCTGCCGGCCAATTCACCACTTTTCCGCCGCTCACATAGCGTGAACCTACCGCTACATCCGCACCGTTTTTACAAGCGTCATAAAGCCTTATCAAATCTTCGGGATTATGAGAAAAATCGGCATCCATCTCAAAAATATAGGCATACCCATTTTGCAACGCCCATTTGAAACCTAAAATATAAGCGGTGCCTAAGCCCTGCTTACCTGTGCGTTCTTCGATAAACAGTTTTCCGGAAAATTCATTCTGTAATTTTTTTACAATTTGTGCAGTTCCATCGGGTGAGCCATCATCTACAATAAGTATATGAAAATCTCCCGCTAAAGAAAAAACTTTGCGAACGATTTTCTCAATGTTTTCTTTTTCGTTGTAAGTAGGTATGATGACGAGGTTCTCCAATGAGGGTAAAATATAATTTAGTGAGCAAAATAAGGAATAATGAAAAAATGCGGGCGTTAAATTCTTATCATCCTTTCAATCCTAATTTTTTCAGTTTCATCCGGTTCAGTATTTCAGAGATTTTTTGTTTGGTATGCAGGGCAAAATCCGCCTGCATCATCCAATCATAATATTGCGGCTCTACTGTAAAAACTTCTTCCACTTTCCTGCCTTTATATTTTCCAAAGTTGAAAACAGGCTCGCCATCTTTCATAACAATTCTGCGGGCATAATCCACGTATTGTTCGCCTCCGGTAAACTTATGCAAAGCCGGCACGTCGTGCGCAAGCTCTGCGTAGCAATCCAGCTGCGCTTCCAGCACATCAATGGTAGCATTTACATCTGCTTCGGCACTGTGCGCATTATCCAAAGTTTTCTGACAATAAAATTTATACGCAGCACTGAGCGAACGGCTTTCCATCTTGAAAAAAATCTGTTGCACGTCAATCATATTTCTCTCGGTAAAATCCACGTTAATGCCTACTCTCAAAAACTCTTCGGCCAATGCGGGAATATCAAACTTGCTGGAATTATATCCGCCCAAATCGCATCCCTGCATCCATTGAAACAGCTCATGCGCAATATGTTTGAACTGAGGCGCGTCTTTCACATCTTCATCTCTAATGCCGTGAATATCCGAAGCTTCCTTGGGAATGGGCATACCGGGATTCACTCTTTTTATATAACGATCGCGGCTGCCATCTGGTTGTATTTTCACCATCGCTACTTCCACAATTCTATCGCGTGCAGGATCTACACCCGTTGTTTCCAGGTCAAAGAAAATGATAGGTTTTTTTAAAGCAAGTTGCGCCATTTATGAATTTTAATTTTATAACGTAAAAATCACGTAGTTTTTTCTGAGATTTTAATGATTTCCTGCCAGTCAATACCATCAAAAGTACCCGAGCTCATGAGCAACAAACATACTGGCTTTTGCGCAGAGGCAAGCAATTGCTTCACTTTTTCTTCCAAATCTTTTTTATCAGCCGGCACCAGCAAGTCTTCTCGTCCGAAATATTTTTTTACAACCGCACCATCAAGATCAGGCAATCCTTTTAAAGCTAAGGCATGACGACTAAAATAGACAATTGCATCATCTGCCGAATCCATACTGTTTTCATATTCAGCCAAAAAAATTTCGTTGAGGCTGCTATATGTATGCAATTCAAAACATGCGATAAGCCGATGCGAAGGATAAGCTTCTCTCACTGCATCCAGCGTAGCTTTTAATTTTGAAGGCGCATGAGCGAAATCTCTGTAAGCTACAAGATTGTTTTCTTCATACAATTTTTCCAGCCGCTTGGCTGCACCCGCAAAATGACTGATGGCTTTGTAACATTCCTGTTTTTCCATGCCCAAAGCTTCACATACAGCAACCGCTGCTTGCATATTCAGTAAATTATGTCTGCCAAAAACAGCAAGTTTCAAAGCGCCCTCTTCTGTATCTATTACGGCTTGTCCGTTTTCATAATGAAATGCAGGCATTTTATAAGGCTGTATATTCAGGTGTTTCGCAGATTTTTCTACAATTCTTACAACTTCACTATCCTCAGCATTATAAAAAAGCGTTGCATTTTTTTCCATTCCTTCAAGATACTGTTCAAACTGACTGCAATAGTTTTCATAAGTGGGAAAAACGTTGATGTGATCCCATGCAATACCGGAAAGCACACTTATCTGCGGGTGATAGAAAAAGATCTTGGGTTTCTTTTCAATCACCGAAGCAGGGTATTCATCACCTTCCAGAATGATCATCGGCGCATCGGAAAGCTGCACACTTTGTTCAAAACCCGCAACTTTAGCACCTACCAGATAATCAAAATCTTTAGCGCCGGTTTTCAGAATATGCATAATCATGGAAGTAATGGTTGTTTTTCCATGACTGCCGGCTACTACCACACGCTGCTTTTCTTTGCTTACTTCATAAATATATTCGGGGAAAGAATAAATAGGAATGTTTAATTCCTGCGCTTTCAATAATTCCGGGTTATTTGCTTTCGCGTGCATACCCAATACTACTGCATCTACCTCTTTGGTTACTCTTTCCGGATGCCAGCCTTGCTGGAGAGGTAAAAGTCCCGCGTTGCCCAGATTGGTCTTTGCAGGATCATTTATCTCATCATCGCTTCCTGTAACCTTATTGCCTTTACGTTGTAACGCTACAGCCAATTGGTGCATAATGGCGCCACCTATCGCGATAAAATGAATATACATTGATTTGTTTTCTTATCTTTGGCAAAAGTAACAGAGCTTTTTAGTTTTTAAAGTATTAATCCCAAATCAATGAACAAGTTTTCTGCACTTCGTCGTATTGCGCCTGTGGCTATTGCTGTAGCATTATTTATGTTGGCTTCCTGTGCGTCTTCCAGCAAAAAATATGGATGTCCCAATCACCTGAATGTTTCAGTTTCCGCCCAGTAAGTTTTTTCAATTTTCAATAGAAAAAATCTTTGTTCCGTTTTTTAAAATGGAGTATGATTCTTTTTGAAATGAATGACCATAAAATAAAAACAGCCTGCAATGAGGCTGTTTTTATTTGTTCCGAATACTCTATGTTATTTAACAATAACTAATTTTTTAGTGGCTTGCACATTGCAGGAAGTAATAGTTACAAAATATATCCCCGGTGTGATTTCAGATGTACTGAGGGAAACTGTTTGTTGTCCTTTGGCAAGTGTATAATTTTTGGAAAGTATAGTTTTACCGGTCACATCTGTCATCTTAATATTAGCATCTGCATTTTCAAGATTCATTTTCACATAGCACATATCATTTGCAGGGTTGGGATATAGGCTAAAATCATTGAATCCATTAGTATGTGTTTCATGCACATCTGTAGGCGCGGCTAAAGTATTGACGGTAATATTAGTGATCACGGCTTCATTGTAATCAAAGTAAATAGCGGCTTTATTGGTGAATTGAGTACCTACGGGCAGATTCTTTTTTGTCTTGATGCTGTATGTGAACAGACCGTTGCTGAGCAATTTATCTTGTATAGCAGGCGGTAAGTCTATGTTTTCGAAAGTATAGGTTACGACACCATTTTCGTTCATGCTGATCGTCGTATTATGTGATTTGTATCCGGGCTTAAATGTTGTCCAATCCAAATCGCTGTCGAGACTATCTACCACCACTACCGTAAATGCTTTATACGTTCCTAAGTTTTGGAAATGCACCATATATTCCAGCACAGAGTCTTTTGCGTATATTTTGCCTGTGGGGCCATCACCGGCAGGTATTACTTCTTTAAAGTTAGGATCATAGCTACCTACCACTGTGCTGTTGAAATATTGAACATTGTTGAAAGGCGTGTAATCATTGAGCCAGTTGCTCATCGGTGCTGCATTGGCTACGGTATCTTTAATGGTAAGTAATGTACCTAAAGGCATATTGGTCGGGATGCTGTTGGTAATATAGAATGCCTGTGATGCACCCGGCGTCAAACTAAAATTACTGGATGAAGGAATATTATATTGAGTACCATTATTAACCCAAACAGATGAAGGAGTAAGCATGGGAGCGGGAAGCTGCGCATCGTTGTTATAACCGGCTACAATGTTTGATTCGGCTATCGTACCATCGTTACTGATTATTGTTGCAATATTATGACTGAAGCCCGGTATTGGCATATTATAATCCCATGTGGTTACTTTCACATCATGCAGTGAATTTACAGTATTGGCAAAATCAAAAGTCTGTGTGCAATTACTTGCTGCTGTTGCATTCACAGTAATTAAATTGTTTTGACAGCTCGCTAAAGGATATAAGGTCTGTACAGATTCTGAAAGAGTATAGCTGCCTGAAGGTGCTTTAAAACTATAAACACCATTGTTATCTGTATAAGCATAACCGAACCCTGCCAAATGCATTTGAATATTAGGAATACCAACTTCGCCAGCATCTTGTGTACAATTGCTATTTGCGTCTTCATAAACAGTACCGGTAACCGTGCAGTAGCAGGAATTATTAGATGTATTGTAAGATACATAAGCTGTTGTGTATGCTGTACAACCGTTTGCATCCGTTACTCCGACAGCGTACGTGCCTTTGCTTAAACCACTCATCGTATTCGTTCCCGATAAAGTATTCCATGTATAAGGACTGATTCCATTATATGCCGTCGCCGTTATCACGCCATCGTTAGAATATACACAAGATGCCGATGTAGTGGAAATACCTACCGATACCGGTGAATAAGACGCTAAATATTGACTTTTAGTAACGGAACAACCCATATTGTCTGTAATTGTGACTGAATAATCTCCCGCTGAAAGATTATTAATGCTGGAGCTTGTTGCACTATTGCTCCAGGCATAGGTATAAGGAGTGCTTCCTCCGCCTGCGGCTACAGAAATAGAACCATTTGCCTGTGTACACATAGGACTTGTAGTTGTAAATGATGTGGTGATTATATTCACAGGTTGTATGACCACAGATCCGTTCTGAACACAACCATTCGCATCTACAATATGGAAGGAATAAGTACCTGCCGGCAAACCGCTGACACTGATACCGGATTGTGCAGGATATGTATTCCAGGAGACAGTATATGGCGCAGCACCGCCAGTCACATTTAAAGTAGCTGACCCTGTAGGTGATGTACATAAACTTGGTGTAGTGGTATAGGTAACATTAATAGGCGTGGTAGCTGCAACGTTTTGTCCTTGATTACCGGTACAACCATTCGCATCCGTTACTGTAACACTATAGTATCCTGAGGGAATATTAGTTTGGGTCTGTGTGGTCGCAAGATTATTCCATAAATAAGTATAAGGAGGCATACCCCCGCTCGGAAATGCCTGAACCGCACCATTGTTTTGCACACAAGTTGCCGGTGTAGCCACTATATTGGGATTAATGGTTACTGACTGTGGCACACTCGCATTGCCCATTGCACTACAACCGATCGCATCTGTTATTGTCACAGTATACCATCCCGCAGTCAGACTATTAATAGATGATGTCGTCGCATTGTTTGACCATAAATAGGAATATGGAGGAATCCCGCTCCCAGAAACTGTTGCTGTAGCGGTACCATTGGTACAATTAGCGGGCGTAGTATTCAAACCCACTTGAAAAGAAGCCTGCGAATATACATACACTCCAGAATCCAATGTAACTGTACACCCGTTATTATCCATTACAATCAGATCATAACTGCCACCGGGAAGTGATGCTGGATTGGAGGTACTCACTGTTAAATTGCTGGACTTATCAACCCAATTATACAAATAAGGAGGGGCGCCTCCGGAAACAGTTGCAGGAACATTCGCATTGTTGGGGCATTGCACCATAACAAAACCATTTACATTCACATTAAATGGCAATGCGGAAAAATTACCGTATGCTGTTTGCTGGTTGTTATCCGAAGCATATACGTACATCTGTGCGCCATTGTAATTGTTTAGCACATCAGTATTGCCGGAAGTAATAGTGTGAACAACAGGCGGCTGATTACCAACATAATAAGTTACAGTTACAGGGTTGGTAAGTCCCGTGACAGTAGCAGTGACGATACCATTATTGTTACAAGGTTGCTGATTAATGGAAAACGTAATGGTTTGCCCGGTGGCGATAGCGCTGATACTCACCATGAGAACTAAGAATGTAATAAGATATTTCATAAGCTTGATTTTAAAATATGGAATGCCTTTATAGACGTTCCCCGCAAATGAAACGTTAGGTAACAATTCAGGAAACTGTCAGTATATTCAATAATTGCAGAATTTCATCAGCTTTTACTTCTTCTTTATTATAACGGTAACAAAGAGAAAGTTCTTCCAGCATTTTCATAATTATCTGCCGGGAGTTCAGCGGGCTGAAATAATGGTCTTCTTCGGCAGCGTTTATTTTTTTCAGGTAAGTTTTTACATCTGTAAGTGTATATACCATACCGTTCGCAGGGTCTATAAAAAACTGTATTTGCTGCACACCATTCGTTTCTTCTGCAAAAAAATGATGCAGTGTATCAATATATGCAAATACGAACTGTCGTGGAATACTTACTGCAAATACCGGTATATCCATCATTTCGCATAAGGCTATGTAAAGAATGCCGAGGGTATAACAATTGCCTTGCTTGCTTTCCAAAGCCTGGTTGATGAAAAAATGTTTTGGCTCTCTTTCGGTGAGTTCGTGCCCCTGAAGTTTATAATAATTATAAAGAATGCTGTTGAAAACATTGACCTGCTCAAGCGGCGTAAGATAGTTGTTTAACTCCAGCCAGATATTTCTCCGGATAAGATCGAATTGAGCAAGTATAGCAGGAACGTTAAGCTCCGGAAATTGATACCTGGCTACCAATATAGCACCACGCAAAAGCTCCGGTCGCTTGGATTGTGCCCATTCTAAAAACTCTTCCTGAAGATCCTGAAAATGTACGCGATGTATAAGCTGCTCTATTCTCTCCTGAATATGTTCGTCAATAGTATGTTCCCAAAGGTTTTCAAGGTTGGGAATTATTTCCTTTCCGTAATGCACAATTTTCTCTGAGATGGTGTCATACACTTCGTCATCCGGATCATCTATCAGTTGCAGAAGGGCTTTTATTTCGGTATTGCTTTTCATCGTCTTCACCTTTGATATTATGCATCAGAAATTTACAACAAAAAAATAATTTGCAATAGTTTATTAAGCACTTTCTACAAATAAGCTACAGGTAAGTTTCTTCTTCCGTTTTTATAATTTCTTTTTGCACCAGTATTTTGTGATACATGGAATGCCTTACATATTTGCGGGTGATGAAATAAGATAAAGCTGTAACAATCATAAGCGGCACAAATAAAGTATAACCGCCCGTAATCTCAGCAAGCAGAAAAATGCCGGTGAGTGGAGCATGCATCACTCCGGCAAGCACACCAGCCATCGCTACTATAATGTAATTGGCGGTGTTGAGTTTGTAATAACCGGTTTCATTAATAAAATACGCGAATACAAAGCCCACCAGTCCTCCTATAATCAAAGAAGGAGCAAAAGTACCACCATTGCCGCCCGCAGCCATTGTAAGGGAAGCTGTTAGTGCTTTGAAACCGATCATCAGCAGACAAATTAATATAATCACAAAAGGCTTGTTGCCGGGTATGTGAAGGAATGTATGCCTGGTGATCACTTCATAATTTCCCTTCAGCAAATGAGCTATCAGCGTATAACCTTCACCATACAAATTAGGCAGAAAGAAAATGATGAGACAAAGAGGAACGCCCGCCATTAACCATACCAGCCAGTTTTGTTTTCTTTTATAAAAAAAATCTTCCACTGCATTGATCACATACGTAGTATAAACCGATGTAAACCCACAAAAAATACCCAATGCTATATAAAAAGGAAGCGCTTTTATATCCCAACCGTTGATGGCCAAAAAGATAAATTTATCCGGATAAAGGATCTGAGATAAAACGGTAGCAGTGGCAGTAGAAATAAGCAACGGAATCATGGAAGGAATCTTAAAATCAATCATCAAAACCTCCAGAGAAAATATAATACCCGCAATGGGACAGTTAAAAACCGCGGCGATACCGCTTGCCGCGCCACAGGCTAAAAGCAAAGTCGTATCTCTGTAAGACAACCGAAGATCCGTGCCGGCATTGGAACCAATAGCCGCGCCTGTGGCTACAATAGGAGCTTCCAAACCCACAGAACCTCCAAAAGCCACTGTGATGGCGCTCGTAATTAACTGACCAAAAACATGACGTTTGGGAATTTTCGATTTTTGAGTGAAAATACTTTGAACGATAAACCCGACACCACGATTCAACCTGCCCTGCCAGATTTTGTAAATTATGAAAAATGAAATGCCCGTACCGATGAGCGGAAATGTAGCACTCAGCCAGTTACTGTTCATCATATCATTCAGCTTTATGACACGGTGCTCTACAAACTGAACAGAAATCTTAAGCAAAACAGCCGCCAATGCCGACAACATTCCCACTGTGAAGCTCAGGAATATAAGCATATTGCGGTGCTTAATATATTTAGCCCGCAGATGATCCGCTTTGATGATAAATCTGATGAAACGATGTTGATGCATTAATTTTTATAATTCCAAAAAATGTATGCAAAGGTCAGAAAGTATGCTTGGAAAACAAAAAGGCCTTTATTTAACTCTTCTCACACGAAGGAATTTTTTTCTAATTGGATCAAAACGACACATATAAATTCCATCCTGTTTACTACTGCTCAATACAGCATTGGTGACAGCGTTACTAAAATTCGCTGCGGGCATTCTGTACATTATTCCTTTCAGGATTAGGTTTACATAAATATCGTTATTACTGAATTTCATTTTTGAACCCGTGTTTCTATAGTTACAATAAACCGAGTTTTTAATTTTGCAGGCAAAGAATTTTTCTACCTTCTTGGTGGCTTTACCTTTTTCATTCGCATAAAAAAACTGAACTTCATTATAATCTGTTCTCTTGATAACAATCAAAGTATCAAGTGGAGTTTGATTGAGAAAATCCTCCATGGTATAATATAAACCTTTTTTTACAGGATGATTATAAACCGCATATTGACCTTGTATGTTTTGCCTGTAATGTTCAACTTCGTCAGCCGTCAAAATCTCTGTTGTAGAAGTAAAGGAATAAGTAGCTGCTTCTTGAAATACGCCTACAATTAGATTATTAAATTTTTGAAGTGCCTTTCTGGAAAAATGTAGCGTAAAACGTTGTTCTAAAAAAGTATCCACAGCACCAACATATCTATATTGGTTTTCTCTTCCAGCAAAAAAAAGAGCATCAAAATGATAAATGACAATATCATCATAGTAGGGTTTGTCTTCAGCTATGCAATCATATAAAACGCACAGCAGCGTGTCTTTTCCTTCTCCGGTTAAACATATAGAATTGACATACTCCTGCAAATCATTGATAAATTGACCTTCAGTTTCTATATACCTGTTTTTAATGGTGCCGACTACAGAAGAATTGCGCTGGTCAAGCAATTTTATGTACTGATATTTTTCACTCACAATCCTGGCAGTAGTATCAAATTTTAGCTGTTCTTGCGAATAGGCTTTTACAGAGAAAAAAATCAATGTGGTAAAAAATAGAATTATAGTTTTCATAATCGTCCAAGTATAACATTTCATAAAGTGATGCTTACATTCCACCATTGCTCATCATAGCTTGCATTGTAATTCTTATAAAACTGGATAGCCGGTTTATTCCACTCCAATACTTGCCAGCTGATGCCATGTAAGTTTTTATTTTTTGCTTCCTGTATCAACACATCCATCAATAATTTGCCTACACCTTTTCTGCGATATTCTTTTGATACTAACAGATCTTCAAGATACATACGTTTTCCTTTCCATGTAGAGAAACGAATGTAGTATAATGCAAAACCGATCAGCGTTTCATCAATTTCTGCTACAAATGCCCACCACACGGGGTTTTCACCAAAACCACTTTCTTTAAAATGAGCGAGTGTAATGGTTACTTCATTGGGCGCGCGCTCATAATCGGCCAATTCTTGTATTAAATCCATTAGCTGCTTACAATCTTTATCTTCTGCACGGCGAATAACTATATCTTTAACAGGCATAATCTTATTAATAATCAACAAACACAATATAAACGTAAAATCTAAGTTAAAGCAACTAACGGGACGATTGCGAGGTGTAACTTTATTGCTTACATAAAAAACGATTCTCTTCTTATAAAAAGGAGAACTAAAAAACAAACAATATACAATATATGAATACACAAGGTGAAATAATGTGGGTGGATGATGAAATAGAAAGCCTGAAATCGCAAATACTTTTTCTGAAAAACAAAGGCTATGAGATTACCCCTTTTACAAACGGACATGATGCGCTGGAGCATCTGAAAGAAAACCACGTAGATGCCATATTGCTGGACGAAAGTATGCCGGGACTCACCGGTTTGGAAACATTGGCGCGCATCAAGGAAATGCAACCTCAGCTCCCAGTGGTCATGGTAACAAAAAACGAAGCCGAATACATTATGGAAGAAGCCATTGGCGCGCAGATAACCGACTACTTGATAAAACCCGTAAATCCCAACCAAGTGCTGCTTTCATTGAAAAAAATAATTGACAGCAAACGTTTGGTTTCGGAAAAAACAACCTCCGCTTATCAACAGGATTTCCGTAATCTTTTCATGGCGCTTTCCTCCAACCCAAACCATGAAGAATGGAAAGAGCTGTATAGAAAACTGGTGTATTGGGAACTCGAAATGACGCGCAACGACAGCGGTGAAATGATGGAAGTACTGACCACACAAAAACAGGAAGCCAATACGGAGTTTTATAAATACGTGGCTAAGAACTATGCAAAATGGATAAAGGGAAGTGACGATACGCCCCTCTTCTCACATAAATTGATGAAAGAAAAAATACTACCGTTCATTGAAGAACAAAGCAAGCCAACGTTTATGGTATTGATAGATAATCTTCGATTCGATCAGTGGAAAGCCATACAACCGATACTGGGAGAATATTTTAGAGTAATGGAAGAAGATTTGTATTACAGCATTTTGCCAACTGCTACACAATACAGCCGCAACGCTATTTTCGCCGGTATGCTGCCTATGGATATCGAAAAAAAATTTCCTGACGAATGGAAAAACGATGATGAAGAAGGAGGAAAAAATCTTTCTGAAAGTGTATTCTTAAAAAACCAGTTACAGCAACACAGAAAAGACAAACTGAAATGGCAATATGTAAAAATTACGAATAATGATGATGGTAAATTGCTGGAAGATAACATTCATAATTACCTCAACAACGACCTCACCGTTATCGTTTACAATTTCGTGGATATGCTGTCTCATGCCCGTACAGAAATGGAAGTGCTGAAGGAACTGGCAGGTGATGAAGTTTCCTACCGCTCGCTTACAGTAAGCTGGTTTGAGCATTCTCCTCTTTTCCGAGCGCTGAAAAAAATAGCCGATAAAGACATACAAATAATCATCACTACCGATCATGGTACAACACAAGTAAAAACACCGAGCAAGTGTATTGGTGACCGGCAAACCACTACAAATCTGCGTTACAAACACGGTCGTAATTTGCAATATGAAGAACGAGATGTATTAGCATTCAGGAATCCTAAAGATGCCGGACTGCCACAACCCAATGTGAGCTCTACTTTTATTTTCGCCAAAGAAGATGTTTTTCTTTGCTATCCCAATAACTACAATCATTATGTAAATTACTATCGCAACACGTTTCAGCACGGAGGCATTTCGCTGGAAGAAATGTTGATACCGGTGGTGAGGTTGGTGAGTAAATGATCATAGAATTTTCATTAAACAAATAGAAATCTCTTGTTGTTAATTCATCCATACCAGCTGAAATATTTTTTTTCAACTTTTGCCTTTAATTTTTGACTTTATCTAACAGACCTTTCAATAAACAATGGAAGACCAAATAACACCCCCTTCATTAGATGCAACCGCATCCATACAAAATCTCATCGCGCAAATAGAAAAAGTAATTCGTGGTAAGCGACCGCAGATAGAGCGCGTGATAACTTGCTTGCTCGCAGGCGGTCACATACTCATGGAAGATAATCCCGGTACTGGGAAAACGGTATTGGCAAAGACGTTGGCGCAATGCATAAGTGGCACATACGGTGAGCAACATGTTGTTTTCAAACGTATTCAGTTCACACCCGATTTGCTTCCGATGGATCTTATTGGTTCTCACATTTTCGATGACCGCAACAAAGAATTTATTTTCAAACACGGACCACTGTTTTGTAATGTATTGCTGGCAGATGAGATCAACCGTGCTTCACCTAAAGTGCAAAGCGCCTTGCTTGAAGCCATGGCAGAACAACAGATAACGGTGGGAGATACAACATTGAAATTGGAGAAAATGTTCTTCGCCATTGCTACGCAAAATCCTATAGAGATGGAAGGAACTTATCCGTTGCCGGCTGCACAGCTCGATCGTTTCTTTATGAAAATCATCTTTGGCTATGTGGATGAAGAAACGGAAATGACTATTTATAATGAGTACGTGAATATTGCCGATAATTTAGTAAAGCTTGAACAGGTATTGAGTCTTGATGATATTTTGGCTTTACAGCAGCAAGCAGAAGAAGTACATGTACATGAGGAGATCATCAAGGCTGTAACACATATTGTAAGGGATACGAGAGCGCATGCGGATATTGTGCTGGGTGCTTCTACCCGTAGTGGTATTTCGTTTTTGAAATGCCTGCGTGCATATGCGCTGGTAAAAGGGAGAACCTTTGTGATAGAAGATGATGTAAAAGAAATCGCTTATCATGTGCTCGATCACCGATTGATTTATAGAAACAAAGAGGGAAGGGAAAAAGCGCTGCATAGTATTATTAACAAGGAAGTGGAGCGGTTGGCTAAGCTGAAATTGTATTGAAAATTTGAAGATGATTACACACAGAGATTTTGAGGTTCAGACTGTGAGCTCATTACCTCTGTTTCTCTTATAGCTCTGTGTGAAATGAAAAGCCCTATAGAAATCCAAATGATGAACGGTGCCATCGCCACTGAAGCTTAATTGTAGTTATAGCGGTGAAGCCCATAAAAAATAATTTTGAGTTTTGAATGTTGAATTGACAAAAGGGTTTAAAAAATCATTGGGATTGATGCGGGAAACGGTGTTCCTGTCTTTGCTCTTTTGTCTTTGTTCTTTTGTCTCATCCGCCCAATCGCTTGTGCAACAAAAGGCAGGCTTGCGGTATGAGATAGATGCCAAACGTACCGGTGTGGATGTAAACAGTGATGATGCGCTGCCGCGGTCGCGGGAATTTCTGAGAATAGACAGCACATACTATGTGGGCTGGATGTTTGAAGGCGCATACAAATACAATCATGCGGCCGATTATCTGGGTTTTAAAAACGCTTCTGTGCCACTGGAGCGCGCGTTGCAAACAATGGAACGTGATTATAAAAAAGAACTGACTACACGCACAAGCGATGTAATGGTTTACATTCCTTTATTTAAGTATTTCCTGGATTATACGCTCACCGCAAATTACCTCATGAATTGCTACAGCAATATGGATGAACCGGAAAGAGTATTTGCACTTTTGCGAAGAATGGTAAAGTTGAATTTCCAGCGGGATTTTTATATGGATACTTATAACTATCTCGGCTGGACGGTGCACAGAAACCGTTTTTACACAGCAGCAAAATATCCGTTTCTCAAAAACTCAATTGAAGAAAATGAAAAGCTGGCTATGAAATATCTGGACAGCGGTATGCGTAAGATTTACCGTGATTACGCATTAAACAGTAAGATTTTTCAACCCGGCTATGAAAATCCGGATAAACTTGCTGTATATCATTACAAATCCATTTTATACAGCTACGCATTCAATATAGACAGTGCCGCACATTATTATGAACTGATGCGGGAACTCGGTGCTTTGCCGCATAATAATTTCGCCACGTTCCGCATGATCTGCGGAGATTTCAGAACCGCCGAAGCCGAATATCAAAAAGCAAGTACGCAGGAAGGTTATGATAAACGTCTACAGGAATGGGTGTATTATTCTTCGATTCTTGACATTTATAAAGGCTTGCCCAAAACCGGCACTGCGCTTACAAAAGACATGATAAAAGCCAATGGCAGTACGCCGGGTTTCGGATGGTACAACATCGCCGAAGCACGTTGTCTTTTGTATGACGGACAAATAACGGAAGCCTTGCGTCATACCGATAAAGCTGCTGAATTTAAAGAATTACACATTGGCACTACGCTCGGTCAGACGCATTATGATTTCAGCATCCAGCTTTTGAAACTTCAGGAAAAAATACAGGAAATAGAAGCACAGAAATTTGAGCATAAAAATTGGTGGTACAATCCTGCGGTGCTTGGGAAGATAGCACAGCTCACAGCAGAAAAATATTTACAACAATTTCTTATCATCAATCAGTTTGCACAGAATCCGGAGCGCGACAGAGTGATCTACAAATTGTTTTCTACGGAAAGTACTGTGAGCTGGGATGAAGTGTGGTATCTGATCAGAGACTTCAGCACCAATTTTTTTCTTGAGCGATTTCAAAAAGAACTAACCACCGATAAACGCACCTACATTCGGAAATATTTCCAGTATTTCATCGCAAGGCTGATGATGGAAAAAGGAGATTATAAAGAGGCAACGCTGAAGCTCAATTCTATTTTTAATGATCCTGCTTTAGACGCGCAATATGAAAAACTATTGATCGCAAGAATATTACAGGCACAGGCAGAATGCGCCAAAGAACTGGATAAGGGAAATGACTACAACGATCGGCTTTATAAAATGTATCAGTATTATCCACAGCTCATCCCTTTTTCAGGATTGAAAATGAATATGTACCTGAGCATTTCTGGCGCACCAAAAGGTTTTGGAGACGCATTAAGATCACTTAATATCAACTGGACGAACAACGTGGGAATCCCTGCTCCGCAAGCATTTGTGCACTTCACGGGTAGCGGTAATAAAATAAAAATCACTTATTCCGTAACCGATGAAACAGGAAAAGAAATAGTAGCAAAGCAAACGATGCCTTATAAAAACCCTGAAGAATCTGCCAGGGATTTAGGTTATCGGTTATTCAATATCGGAGATTACAAACAGTCTGAAAAACAATAAAAAGAATCATTGTGCTATGCTAAAATTTATACCGCCCTGCAACCATCTACCCGGCATCGGCGCTCCCAAAAGATCGCTGTAATGCTGATTAAAAATATTATCCGCCTGTATAAAAGCACCTAATTTATTCTTTAAAAAATTATAAGAAACGCGTCCATTCAATACAAAATAATCGTTGCTGACAACAGCGTCAATCGCGCTCGCCTGTTGCGGATTCCTGCGTTTATAAATTCCCGTAAAGCTTACCGCCGCATTGCCCCATTGATATTGAAGATTAAAATTGGTCAGAAAATTTGCATGAGACGAAATATAAAAAGAAGGACTTTTTTCACTGCTCATGCTGCTTAGCCACACACAGCCCGCATTCACAACAAGCTGCTGATTTTTATTAATAGTTTTCCGGTATTGCACATCTGTTTCCCAGCCAGTTGTGTTTACTTCAGAAATATTCTGCGCAAGCGCGTAAGTTCCGGTTGCTTCCAGATTATTTTTTACAGGCATATCGGTATAAGGCGTGGTTACCCAATCAATGAGCTTGCTGTGAAAACGCTGGAAAAAAGTGGTCGATAATTTCAGATCCGATTTATAAAACCAGTCCATTCCCGCTTCATAATTCCAGGAAATTTCGGGCACTAAATAGGGATTTCCAATGCTGCCGCCTGTCACTAAAGTTTTATTATAATTATTATAGCGCTCTGTAAAATCCGCATCCCGAATGGTTCTGCCGCCGCTTGCTCTGAGCTGGATATTTTTCTTATGCCACGAAGCGTTTAACTGTGGTAAAAACTGAGCGGCATTTTTCCCAATAAACTCGGTTCTCAAAGAAGGCATTATATTGAAATCACTTCCAATTTTCCGGGATAAACTTATGAAAGGAGCCGCCGTATTCAGAATATGATTACCTCTGTCGTTTGATACAATGAACTTATGCTGATAATTAAACCCCGCCGTAAAAAAAGTTTTCATATTCAACTTATACTGGTAAAGCAATAAAGACTGGAAAAGCCCGGACGTATTTTGATTAGCAGGCGCCATGCTGTTATATGTATAAGCATCCTGCAGGTTTTTATATCCGATATTCATACTCCATTTGGAGCGGTTTTTTTCATAAGCGATCTTCAACTGATGCCACCAACTTTTCACTTTTTCTTTTGCGGTATCAGATACGAAAGTGGTATAAAAATTTTGCGCCGCGAAATCTCTTGTGTCGTAAGCGCTTCTGACAGCAATATTCCAATACGGATTGATATGGTAATTGAACCCGACGGAACCTGTTGTGTTATAAAAAAAACCTCTTGTACCACGCTGCATTACGCCGTTAGCATTGTTGGAGAGTAAGCCTGCATCCGCGCTTAGTTTTCCGGCTTGTAAAAAGCCGCCAATATTAGCGCTGAACAAATTATACTCTCCGGCTGCGGCCTGAGCAAGGATCACTTTTTTATTTTTTTGATGAACGGCATTGAAGCTTTTTGTAACAATATTGACAACACCGCCTACCGCATCCGGACCGTAGATGGCGGCAGAAGCGCCTTTCAATATTTCTATACGGTCTATTTGCGCAGGCGCAACCGGTATGTATGCAGAAAAATGACCGGTATTCGGATCATTCAACCGTAAGCCATCGAGTATCACCAATACTTGCTGAAAGGTACCGCCTCGGATGCTGATGTCACTTTGAGAGCCTTGCGGGCCACGGGATTGTACTTCTACACCGGGTATATATTTCAGCAATTCATCCAACGAATGAACCGGGAGTTTGGAAATATCTTCACCAGGAATGATAATAATATTTCTTCCTGTTTCGGAGCTGCGTTTTTCGCTGAGTGACGAGGTGACGGTAACAGCATCCAACTGTTGCTCTTGCGCTGCCAACTGCTGGAAGGCATTTATCTGCAACAATCCGATCATTAAAATAAACCCTTTTTTCATAATATACTTCTGCTTAATATAGATTATTTTTTAAAAAATAAAATGGCTGAAAATCGCAATAAGAGCGGTTTTCAGCCATTTACAAACAATGGGCTTTATATAAGTTCACATCTCCGTAATATTTTTCAGTGTTCTTATACACAGAAAGAATCTGCAGCAATTGCGATTCATCTTCCGGCGGCGGTTCATGGACGCTTTCCCCGACATCATCGGAAAAAGAGAATGAAAATGTTCGCAGTGCTATTTTCAGATTGCCTTGTTTTGGAAGCAACGTATCCGCAACAATGCCTTTGAGTCTGCCGATGGTTACCTGCCTGCCGATGGTTAGAAACCCTGCATAAGATTTGCGGCTCCAGCGTCTGAATCTTAATGTGTTTTTATATAGCCGTGCTGACATTTTCAGGGCGCAAGTTTACAATGCCCGCCTCAATTTTAAAAGCCGTATCTGCATTTCAGCAGTGTATATTTTTTGAAATTATTTATTCAGGAAAGATATTAGCGAATCTTTTTAAACTCAAAATACGGATGTCCTTTTTCGCCGTTGTTATCATAGAAATTGAGAAAATGTAATTTCCAATAGCCTGATGTCTGCGTTTTCACTACGTAACATTTCATAGGATTAACGGTATAAACCGCTGTGCCTTGTGCCATATCTATTTTGGGTGTTTTCCAATCGTAACCGATTACGTTTCTGAAATTAGAAAAAGGCCGCTCCTGAATAGCGTCAAAATTAATATCTGAATAGCCGGTAGTACTGTCGGCAAGCGCTGTTGTTTGGTAAGGGTTGAGCAACGCGCCACTTACCAGATATGTAAGTTTTTCTGCCCAGAAATAATGCATATACCTTGTAAACACGATATCCCATGAATTTTTTGCAGGTTCGGGATATACCACTGCGCCGTTATTATCAAAAGAAAAATAGCTGTAGTTGCACAGCGCATCTTTGGGAATGATAATTTCTTTCATCACATTATCGGTAACGTCCGCATAACAGATGGAATAATTTTCCGCGCTGACGCTGTTAATCACAATTTTCTTAAATGTCTGATTGTTGATGTTGATTACCAGAACTTCTTTTTGGGAAGCGCCACTGTAATCTTTCCATTCGCCAATACCTGTAGAATCCGGCAAGCCGCAGGGAGCATCAAAAGAAAGGCTGTCTTTGGAAAGAGATTTATAATAATAAGGATTGTTTACAAGTTGGGGATCTGTAACGTGCGTGTGATAAACCTGGATATTTTTACCGCCGTTCAGAAAAAGATGATATCCTTCTGCGCTTGCTTCAAATGCCAGATCCCAGCTTTCCACTTCGCTTGTTTTTACAATACCGGTTTCAAAACTGTAAAAAATCTGGTGTTCATAATCAATGCCCATATCTACGGTGGCAGATTGGGAACCGCTCGGAGGCGGTAAGACAACGGGTTTTTCTGCTTTTTCGCAAGAGGAGAGGATTATGATCAGTAAGAGGGCTACACTTAAATAACTTTTCAGTGGCATAACTTTGCAAATATCATACAGCGGGCAGTTTATTTTGTCAAAAAATTGTCAGACACCTGAAAATATTCCCGAATTTGTAAAAATCCCCCCTTTAAGAAACTTAACTTTTTGCAGAATAATTTAGTTTAAATAATTATTTAGGTTTGCAACTCGAAAAAATTTCATTCGGATGCGCCTAATTTCTATTCTGTTTTTTTTCCTTATCACTTCTGTTCTTTTTACTGCGTGCAGCTCTTCTGACAACAGCTTTACCGTAGCCGGTAACATTGCCAATATGCCCAAGCAACTGATCTATCTTGAAGAGTTGAGCATTAACAACAATATTATCACCATTGATTCGGCAAACTCTGATGAAAAAGGAAATTTTGAAATGTCCGGGAAAGCCACAGAACCCGGTTTGTACCGTCTGCGTTTTCAGGGCAATCAATTTATTATGCTGTCTTTAGATAAAGGTACGGCAAAGGTTACAGCAGATTGGAACGACTTGCCTGGCTACAATGTGGTAGGCTCGCCTGCATCAGCCAGCTTACGCATCTTTTTACAATACATACGCAACAGTCTGAAAGATTTTAACACACTTTCCATAGTCATAGATTCTATGCGTGCCCAGGGCAATGACAGCATGACGGCAAAAGCTAAAACAGACTTAAATGATATGAACTTCCGGCTGACGCAATTTGTAGAGCAATATTCCGATACGACAAAATACCTGCCGAACGCAATTTTTGCGGTTTCTATGCTTAACCCAAGCACTGAAATGGATTATTTAAGAACTTTTACACAATCCGTAACCGCTCGCTTCCCAAAGAGTGAGCTGGCAAAAGATTTTTCTTCCAAGATCAGCCAAATGATTTCCGGCCCGGCACAACCTGCAGGAAACACCAGCGGCAACGCCGTGGGGCAGGAAGCTCCCGAAATAAATTTACCCTCTCCGGCCGGTAAAAATATTTCCTTACGCTCGCTGAAAGGTAAATATGTACTGGTAGATTTCTGGGCATCCTGGTGCGGACCTTGCCGTGCGGAAAACCCCAACGTAGTGGCAGCTTTTAATAAATACAAAAACAAAAACTTTACAATACTCGGTGTATCGCTGGATAATGATAAAGAAAAATGGGTAAAGGCGATTGGCGATGATAATCTTAGCTGGAATCAGGTAAGCGACCTGCAAGGGTGGGAATCTGTAGCTGCCAGAAATTATAACGTGCAATCTATTCCTATGAATTTTCTGGTAAGCCCTGAAGGAAAAATAATTGCCACCAACTTAAGAGGCGAAGAGCTGGAAACTGCTTTAGAACAAACACTGAAGTAAAACATGCTGTGAGAAATTAGTCCACAAACAATTTGATAATTTTTATCGTTGCAAAAACAGAAGAAGAACGGGAATTTTACATAAGACTTTTCAAAGCAGGGAAAAGCTTAGTCTGTATCAAATCGTAACGCATCTTATTTCGTCCCTTTCCACATTCCCCGAAAAAAAGAAAGCCTCTCAAACTATTGTATTGAAAGGCTTTTGAAAAATTAAGTGTAGTTCCACCTGGATTCGAACCAAGACTAACTGGACCAAAACCAGTTGTGCTGCCATTACACCATGGAACTATCCATCCGTAAACGGGATGCAAATGTACATCTCCAATTCTTTACTCCAAAATTTTGACGGATTTTTTTTCAATCCACTGGCATAACTTTTTCTGCTTCTCTGTCATTATTATAAAATCCAAACTCCAACTTTTATGAAAAAGCAATTAAGTATCTTGTCTGCAATTGTAATTTGTTGCACGCTTTTGTTTAGCGCATCCTGTAAGAAAAACGATGACAACAAAACCACTTCTCCATCTACTTCTAATGACTTTTCCCCGGAGATTAAAGCGATCATTTCCCAGACTTATATTGACAGCCTGCGAAATAAGGGTATGAAAATCTATGATGGCAATACGCCGCCGAATGTGGAAGGCATCTATTTAGTATCACCTTATATTTTGTTAGCCGCTTATGGGCCGGAAGATGGCTGGCAACCGGGCTATGTAATAAACGATTATAAATATAGATTTTATGATCAGGTAAAAAATGAACTGAAAATTGATTATAAACAACAAGGTCAATCGACGGATACCGGAGCCGGACTTGGATGTTTTATCGCAGGAAAAAACAATACTTTTTCTATCTTTTGCCAGCTAAAAGGCGCTGAAGGATCGGTTTCTTATACACACGTAGCTATTATTTCAGGAGAGATGACTGCTACAGGCATCAAGAATTTCCAATATGGATTTATTCTTACGGAAAAACAAAATGACGATGAGAATTTCGTACTCATACCAGTTGGTAAAAGCAGGATTTGGCAAGACGATGACCATTTTTCTGAGTTTGCTACAGCGCTTAAATCAGCATTACGCAATTCATCCGGCTCAGCGAAAGCAGGATCTGCGTCTTCAGTAAAGTAAGATCGTTTTTTCTTTTTACAGTACAACCGTCCGTTTTATATCGGGCGGTTTTTTTATTAATTATAGAATTTATTTTTCACTATTTTCTAACCTACTTTTCCAACCATACAAAAATTTCAAAAAAAGTATTTAAGTTTTTATTACCTGCTGCTTTAAAAAATGGGAATATCAAAAAACCTCTTTAGGTTTGTAAAGCTTTATAAAATCCTCTAAAAAATAACTGTTTATAGGCATGTCTGTTGCGGCAAATCCCCGTCAGCTTGTGGTAAAATTCATCTTCATCGGCACAGCTGTTGTGCTTCTTTTGCGTTTACTTTTTCTACAGTTGTTTGAAGATAAATACAAGATCATGGCAGATGATATCGCCATTTACCGCAAAGTGGTTTATCCTCCGAGAGGCGCTATTTTAGACAGGAAAGGCAAGACAATGCTGTACAACCGTGTAGCATTCGACTTAATGGTAACGCCTAATAAAGTGAGTAAAACCCTCGATACTTTACAGTTGTGCAACGCCTTGGGAATTGACCGTACCGCATTTGAAAAATTGTTGCACAAAGCAAGGATAAAGAATGGCGCATATCGCCAGGGAGTTTTTATAGAGGAGTTATCTACCGCGCAAACTGCCCGCTTCAAAGAAAATATGTATCTCTTTGATGGTTTTGAATTGCTGGAGCGATCTATAAGAGAATACCCGAATGCGAGTGCTGGTTTAGTATTGGGCTACGTGGGTGAAGTGTCGCCCGCGATGCTGAAGAAAAGCCGTTATTCCAGCTATACACAGGGAGATTACGTGGGCATGAGCGGCTTGGAAAACAGCTATGAAGAAGCGCTTCGCGGCACAAGAGGCGTTTATTATCTGGAGCGGGATAATTTTAACCGTCCTACAGAATCTTATAAGCATGGCGCATTAGATACGCAAGCCGTAGCAGGTAAAACGTTACAATTATATCTGGATGCGGATATTCAGGAGTATGTAGAAAAGCTCATGAAAAATATGGTGGGCAGCGCCGTAGCCATTGACCCTAAAACAGGCGGCATTATAGCCATGGTGAGCGCGCCGAGTTACGATCCTAATTTACTGCGCGGCAGGGAACGCTCCCGCAATTACGCCAATTTAAATAAAGATTTCCGGCATCCGTTATTCAACCGTGCTACACAAGCAGCTTATCCTCCCGGTTCTACCATCAAGCCAATGACTGCTTTGGTAGCATTGGATGTTGGCGTCATCACACCTTCATTTGGCTATCCTTGTTTCGGCGGCTATTATGCTTGCGGACGAAGAATCGGTTGTACCCACTCGGGCGGCGGACACGCGGCCAACCTGCGCTTGGCAATTGCTAACTCCTGCAATTCCTATTTCGTACACATTATGCGGATGATAGAAGATGCGAAGAAATTTGGCAACGTAAAAAAAGGACTGGAAGAATGGCATTCATACTTCAGCACCTTTGGTTACGGACATCCTACCGGTGTGGATATTCCTTATGAAAAAGGAGGGCTACTTCCTGACTCTACTTTTTACAACGAACGTTATAACGGCGCCTGGAATTCCTGCACCAATCTGTATGTAGGCATGGGACAGGGCGAACTCACACTTACACCTTTGCAAATGGCAAATGGAATGTGCATTGTGGCCAATAAAGGTTACTATTTCACTCCGCATTTTGTGAAATCAATCGGAGGAAATCCTAAAGATGAACTGTTAAAACCTTATTTGGAAAAGCATGATGTGACACACATTCCTGACACTACCTTTCAAATTGTGGCTTTGGGCATGCAAGACGTGGTAGAGAGAGGCACTGGTAAAGTAGCGCAGATGCCGGGCATAGAAATATGCGCGAAAACCGGAACGGTAGAAAACAAAGCAAGAATAGACGGCAAGGCCGTAAAAATGCAAAATCACTCAGCGTTCGTAGCTTTCGCACCAAGGCAAAACCCAAAAATAGCAGTAGCCGTGATGGTGGAAAACGCGGGTTACGGCGCCACCTGGGCCGGGCCTATCGCCAGTCTTATCATCGAAAAATATTTGAATGATACCATTTCTGCAAAAAGAAAATACCTCGAAACCAAACTGATAAACGCCAATCTTATTAGTCCGTATCTGGCTAAAATAGATGCTGAGCAGCGTTATAAAGACAGTGTGACTTATGCCAACAGGATTTTAAATAAGAAAATGGAAGCCCGAAATGATTTTATCAGAGATTCAGTTTTGGTAAAAAGATTTTTTGACAGGATAACAAGAAAAAATTAGTCTTATAAAAATTTTTATAAACAGGTAAATGGCAAAAGAAAACACATCGGTTTTTGGGAGAATAGACAGTCTTACCTTACTGTTCTATTTTTTGCTGGTGGCTGTTGGCTTGCTTTCGGTATTTTCCGTTGAATACCGAAGTACCGATCCTTCGATCTTTATGATGAATAAGAGCTTTGCCAAGCAACTTATTTTTTTCGGTGTTGCTTTGTTTGTAGGCATTATTATTTTTTTTACTGACAGTAAATTCTTTTCATCCTTCGCTTATCTTTTTTACGCAGTAGGTATTTTCCTGTTGATCATCACAATTTTTTTGGGCGTTGATAGAAAAGGCTCTCATTCATGGCTAGGCGTAGGAAGTTTGGCTTTTCAGCCGGGCGAAGTCTGTAAAATATTTACATCCCTGGCACTTGCAAAATTTCTTTCCACTCCCGAAACCAATTTTAAAACACTGAAACATCGGCTGGTAGGAGCGGCATTTGCATTGGTACCGGCGCTTATCATCATCCTGCAAGATGAAACCGGACTGGCGCTTGTTTATTTTTCTTTTTTTCTGGTAATGTATCGCGAAGGCTTGCCAAGTTCCATCCTCATTATTGCTTTTTCGCTTATTGCGCTTACGCTCGCCACATTGCTTATTGACAAAACTATTCTACTGTACATTATTTTAGGTCTTACCATATTAATTGGTTTTTTGCTTCGTAAGACTTTGAAAAGAGATTCGATGGCCAGACTCTTGCTGATAGGCATCTGCACCGTTTGCATTTTGTTTTCACAAGTGGCGATCCCTTTTGTTTTCAAGCATGTAATGAAAGGCTATCAGACTGATCGTATTTATTCAATGCTGGGCAGGGAAGTACCGGAAGATTATCTCACTACCGATGCTTCGGGTAAAGCGAAAAAATCCAACAATACTTCGGATTATAATGTAATGCAGTCGAAGATTGCCATTGGCAGCGGCGGGCTTTTCGGAAAAGGTTTTTTAAACGGCACTTCTACTAAAAATGATTTTGTGCCGGAGCAGAATACCGACTTTATTTTCTGCGCTGTGGGCGAACAGTTTGGCTTTTTGGGCAGTTTTCTTTTAATCGCTTTGTATATAGGTTTAATGCTGCGCATTGTACATCTGGCCGAACGGCAACGCTCTGCATTCAGCAGGATATACGGCTATTGTGTCGCATCTATTTTATTTTTTCACTTCGCCATCAATCTCTCCATGACCATCGGGTTGGCGCCTGTTATCGGCATTACACTTCCTTTATTAAGCTATGGAGGTTCGTCGTTATTATCCTTTAGTATTCTTATTTTCATTTTACTGAGGTTAGATGCCGACCGACAAGCGATGATACGCTAACTTTGCCTTCTATGGTTCAAATAGTACCGCTTTCAGAAGGAGAGTTTACAATAGGACATGATAAAATATTTCGTCCCTTTGATACAGAAAAAGATGTGCTTACCGACCGGCCCACAGGTTCTCTGTTAGTCGAAGTACAACCGTTTCTTTTAGTCACCAATAATGATATAATTCTACTGGATACCGGTTTGGGATTTGACAAAAACAATCAGTTGCAAATTCATCATAACCTTGCAAAACACGGCTATAAACCTGAAGATGTTACCAAAGTTTTATTGTCGCACTTGCATAAAGATCATGCAGGCGGCTTATCGTTCAAAGACGAATCCGGAAACACGCGCCCGTCATTTCCCAATGCCACTTATTATATCTACAAACAGGAAGCTGACTTTGCGATGAATGATCATTCGCTTTCTTATATTCCCAGTGAACTCGCCCCCGTTCTCAAATCCGGTCAGGTGCAATGGCTGGAAGGTGAAAAAGGCAGCGTGGATGAAAACATTTCCTTTGAGCACAGCGGAGCGCATAGTAAATACCATATCGTTTTTTTGTATAATGATGGTACTGAAAAAATATTTTTCGGCGGCGATGAAGCACCACAACTGAAGCAAATGAAAATAAAATATGTAGCCAAGTATGATTACGATGGGAAAAAAGCAATGCAACTCCGCGAACAATATGCTGAGAAAGGTAAAGCCGGAGGATGGAAATTTTTATTTTACCATGATGTAAAAACTCCTGTCGCCCAACTTTGATGAAGACTAAAAAACTTGGCATTATTTGCACATCGCCCGGCTTCGGCGGACTGGAATTATTTACGTTTTATCTTGCAAAAGCTTTAAAAAACAAAGAATGGCAGCTCTTTTTTTTAGTAAATGAAAAAAGTGCCCTTTATGAAAAACTAAAACCAGAATTTAATGTTCATTCCATCCAGCAATTCGGTAAAGAAAAAAATGCTGTGCGCATTATAAAAAAATGGAATTCGCAAATACAATGCAAATTGCTTTTCACTCCTTATAACAAAGACCTGAAACCGCTTTCTCTTTACAAAAGATTTTTTGCGCGGAATGTAAAACTCATCTACCAACAGCACATGAAAACGGGTGTGAAGAAAAAAGATTTCATACACCGCATGCGTTACAATATGCTCGATTTGTGGATCACAGCTTTACCTTATTTAAAAGAAGAAACTTTAGCGAAAACCAATGTTCCTTCAGAGAAAATTAAAGTAGTGCCTGTTGGTTTGGATTTTAAAAATTTGCACAACGGGAAATTCAGTAAAACAGAAGCACGTCATCAATTATCATTGCCGCAAGATGCGTATCTCTTGGGCGTTTTAGGAAGAATAGACCCCAAAAAAGGACAAGATTTTCTTATAAAAATTTTGAATGATTTACCGGCAGAAAAAAATATTCAATTGCTCATTATGGGCAGCGCCACGGCTTATGAAGGAGATGAATGGATGCAACATTTACATGAATTGGTGAAACAATCTTCTTTAGAAAACAAGGTGCATTTCCGTCCGTATGAGAAAGATGTAGCTTTATTTTACAGCGCCATTGATCTTTTTACAATGCCTTCTCATGGCGAAACTTACGGATTGGTAACACTGGAAGCCCTGTATTTTGAAAAGCCTGTAATAGGCGTGAATACCGATGGTACAAAAGCTTTGCTGGAAGACGGAAAATTAGGCTGGCTGTATGAACTGGAAAATAAAAATGAGTTTAAACAGCAATTAAATTTTATACTGGATAATGACGCGGCTGTAAAAGAGAAAATTCTTCTTGCAAAAAGAACGGTATTGTCAAACTACGATTTTGACAATACCGTGGAGAGGATGGAGGAGTTGTTTGAAATATTTCTCAGTAAAGACTAATAGATGTTGAAAGGAGTGAATTTGCTGTATTACCATTTAAAGTTGCGGGTTCAAACTCCATTTCATCATAGCAAACTGATTTTATTTTTTTCTCTATATCTATCTTTGCTTTATCATCAATTTTTACAGATTGATCTATAAATACATCACAAAAAACTACTTTGCCATTTTTACTTATCACATAATTAATTGTAGCTCGAAACTTATGATTTACTCCTTTATTAATTAATTGTTTTAATATTTTATTTGTGATAAATTCATCAACGCTCTCATTTGAATTCTTAAACTTTGCATTTTTATCAAGTCCTTCTTGATATATTTTTTCACCGTTAATTTTTAATGGATAAGGCTCTTCATGATGCGCATACATTATTGTTTGTCCAGTGGCGGGGTCCATTACCTGAATACTGTCGGTTATCCCAGGATTCATATCAAATGTATTTCCTCGAACCACATATTGTAAATTAAATCTTGCTGAATCACTCTCATCAGTAATTATGTTATTTTGCGACTTCACATTGTTGTTAAATAATAAGCTAACCACAATCATTAAAGGCACAAACAACACATATTTTGTCAGTCTTATTTTCGGAGATTTGTTTTTTGTAAGCATGGCAATTCTGTTTTTTATGGGTGAATAATTAAATGAATAAGTAACTAATGAATGACCGCGCAACAGGCTTTGCTCGATGAGAAAACCACCGTACGCTGCTTCGTTATTTTTTCCCGTTTGGTCCGCCTGATATTCGTGCAGCATCAGCAATTTTCTTTGATACAAATACACCAGCGGATGAAACCAAAATGCCGTCCGAACTATGGTGAGAATAAGCTTGTCAATAATGTGCATAAAGAACGTGTGGCGCAACTCATGCGAAATGATCATAGCAAGTTCAGCATCTGTATAGCTCTTAATGCTGCTGACGAAAATATTGTTGCTTATCGAAAACGGACTGTGTTCTTTCCCGGTTTCTATAAGCACATAGTGTCCGAATCCATGTTTTTTACCCAGACGATAAAATCTTGTGACTTCAATTATTTCTTTGAGTACAAAAGCGATGCTTATCAAAACACCGGCTATATAAATTACAAGCAACAGTGTATGCATATCCCACGTAAATCCGTTTCTCTTAATCACTTTTCCACTTTCATTTATTGCCTGTTTAAAATTTTCAATTTTATATACTGCGTCACGATAACTTTCAGGATAAGTGGTTTCTGAAGTTTCAAAAGACAACAACGGAATAAAAATGCCGGCTAATAAAGTCACCAGCAGAAATACACGGTTGGCTTTATGAAAAGTTTCTTTCTGAAGCACGGTGTCAAAAAACAAAATACTCACCAGCCAGATCATGCTCACATTCAGTAAATACAAAGAAAGTGTCATCTTATTTTTTATTTAAAGACTTGAGTAACTGATTCAGTTCTTTTAAATCCAAATCTTCCTTCTGCACCAGAAAACTTACCAATTGCCCGGCTGATCCCGCGAAGTAATTATTGACCAAACTGTTTACACTTTGCGCCGCGTATTCTTCTCTTGTGATCACAGGGAAATATTCATGGGTTTTTCCATACGCTTTATGATTTACAAAGCCTTTCTTTTCCAATATTCTCACTACAGAAGAAACGGTGCTATGCGGCATATCTTCTTTTCCGGTTCTCTCAATAATGTCTCTGACCAGGCATTTTTCCATATCCCATATAAGCTGCATGATTTCTTCTTCCGCTTTTGTAAGTCTTTCTATCTTCTTTTTACGTTTCATAACGTAAATATACGTTACAAAACGTAAATTCCAAATTTATTATTAAGAAAAAAAGCCTTGGAAAAATTCCCAAAGCTTATTCTAAATGGATTAGTTGTTTCTAAAAGAAAATTTTAAAGTAACCGCAATGTATTTTCTATCCGTTTTTTTGTTTCTTCTTTTCCTATCAATGTGGCAATATCAAAAACGCCCGGTCCGTATTTTCCGCCTACGAGCATTATTCTAAAAGGAAGCAATACATCTCCTTTTTTCAATGCGGCTTTTTCCATTTCATTATTAAAACTTTGTTCCAGCGTGTCATGCGACCAATCAAGCTGATCAAAGCCACTGATCCAGTTTTCAAAGAAAGCCTTTTTTGTGTCGTTCCATTTTCCTTTAATGGATTCGAGATCAATCGTAGTGGGTGTTTCAAAAAAGAAGTTGCCCTGCTCCCAAAAGTCTGCCAGCAAATGACAGCGTTCTTTTATAAGCGAAATGATTTTGATCAGGAATGCATCTTCAATAAAAGCGGAGGTATTTTTTACAATAAAAGGTTTTACTAACGACGTAAGTTGTTCATCCGGTGTTTTCATAATGTACTGATGGTTGAACCATTTCGCCTTTTCATAATCGAACTTGGCGCCGCCTTTATGCACACGTTCTATTGAAAAGTTTTTGATCAGTTCTTCTAAAGAAAATAATTCCTGCTCCGAACCGCTGCTCCATCCCAGTAAAGCGAGCATATTTACAAACGCTTCGGGTAAAAATCCTCTTTCCTTAAATCCTTCTGTAAGCTCTCCGGTTTTCGGGTCTGTCCAGTTCATCGGGAAAACAGGAAAGCCCAGCCGATCGCCGTCGCGCTTACTTAATTTCCCGTTTCCATCAGGCTTCAATATCAATGGAAGATGCGCCCATTGCGGCATTTGTCCGCCCCAGCCCAGATATTTCCATAATAGTAAATGCACCGGCGCACTCGGCAGCCATTCTTCGCCACGAAAAGCGTGTGTTATTTTCATAAGATAGTCGTCTACTACCACAGCGAGATGATAAGTAGGCATTCCGTCCGCTTTCAGCAATACTTTATCATCCACAAGATTCGTATCAAAACTGATGTCTCCGCGTATCATATCTTTAAAATGCACGGTTTCATTTTCAGGCATTTTTATACGGATGACATAGGGCGTTTCCTTTTCCATCAACTTCATCCACTCTTCATTTGATAGCGAAAGTGAATTGCGCATCTGCAACCGTGTTTTATGATCGTATTGCGGTGATGGATTTTCCTGTGTTTTGAATTTTTCCCGCATATCTTCCAGCTCTTCGGGCGTATCAAATGCATAATAGGCAAAACCCGCATCTACCAATTGCTGTGCATATTGATAATAGTTCTGCTTACGTTCACTTTGCCGGTACGGTCCATAAGCACCTTCTTTACGGGTACTTTCATCCGGCAGCAATCCGCACCATTCCAGACAATTGAAAATATACTCTTCAGCGCCTTCTACAAACCTTGTCTGATCCGTATCTTCTATGCGAAGAATAAAAATACCACTATGCTGCCGGGCAAAAAGATAATTGTATAAAACGGTGCGCATACCACCCAAATGCAATCCGCCGGTAGGGCTTGGCGCAAAACGTACTCGAACTTGATTCATAAGGCTGCAAATTTAATGTTTCGGTAATGCAATCACATAAATCCTTCCAGAGAGTGGAGTGCCTTACTTGTTAAAAAAACAACAACTTACACTTCATGAAACAATAAATTCCTTTTTTTTAGTGTTATTTTCGCCAACACACACTGCAAAACAGCAACAATATATGCGATTAGCCTTCTGGAAAAAGAACGACAAACCCCGCAAAAAGAAATCAGTAGCGCGTGAATGGCTGGATGCGGCCGTTTTTGCCATTATAGCCGCAACAATTATCCGTACTTTTTTTATAGAAGCATACACCATTCCCACAGGCTCCATGGAAGGAAGTTTGCTGGTGAATGATTATCTTTTTGTGAGTAAAATGGCTTATGGGCCTCGTGTGCCGATGACGCCGCTTTCCGTGCCGCTGGTGCATAACACGATGCCGATAACAGGTGGAAAATCATACAGCGATGCCGTACAGTGGAAGTATAAACGCTGGTGGGGATTTGGCGATGTACAGCGCTATGATGTTGTTGTCTTCAATTTTCCCGAAGGAGATACCATTATGGTAGAAGCGCCTAATGAAGATTATTATATGAAAGTACGGGCTTTGGGAAGAGAAGCAGTATGGGCAGCTTATACCATTGATACAAGACCCGTAGATAAAACAGATAATTATATTAAACGCTGTGTGGGAACACCGGGCGATGTACTGGAGCTGAAAAATTCCATTTTGTTTGTAAATGGGCAACAAGCGCCTATCTATCCACATTCCAAACTCCTCTATCAGGTTACAACCAATGGAACACCTCTAAATACTGATGTTTTGGACGATAATAACGTAGAAGTGGCGAATGGCAATGGGAACACCTATCTTTTATTTATAGAAAATAAAAATGTAGCTGCTATAAAAAAACTTCCGAATGTCGTACAGTTTCAAGCTTATGTAAAGCCCGCAGGTTATACAGGCAGCCCTGAAGAACTCACCTTTCCTCAGGATACAGCGCACTTCAAATGGAATGTAGACAACTTCGGTCCGCTTACCATTCCTAAAAAAGGAGTAACTGTACAACTGACTCCGCAAAATATCGCTCTATACAAACGCATTATCCAGGTATATGAAAAGAATAGTTTTCAGGACAATAACGGACAATTCATGATCAATGGGAAACCTGCTAACAGCTATACTTTTAAAATGGATTATTACTGGATGATGGGAGATAACCGGCATAACTCGCTCGACTCCCGCTATTGGGGATTTGTACCCGAAGATCACGTGGTGGGCAAAGCGTGGTTTGTATGGCTCAGTTACAAAGACAATCTTATGCATCCACGCTGGGGAAGACTGCTGCGTGGCGTGAAGGCATTAGAGAAATAAAAAATTATTTTTTCAATAAAATACAAAAGAGATAAGACACATACCTTATCTCTTTTGTATTTTCACATCTTTATTTCTGTATTCAATGATAGAAACACAATCCCCCAAAGCTGCGCTCTTTTCAGACGATAAAGTTTCTGCTTTGGAAGCCATTTCCAAAGCGCAGTTTATTGCCTTCGCCCCTTATGTCTTTCAGGCATCTGTATTGCTGAGAGATAAAGGCATACTTAAATTTATAGATCAAAGCCGACTTGAAGGCGTGACGCTTGAAGATGTGCAATCCCAAACGGGACTGGATCATTATCCTGTGAGAATATTGCTGGAAGCGGGTTTGGGCATCGGCTTAGTCTATAAAAAAAACAACAAATACCTCCTTACCAAGACAGGACATTTTTTTATTAATAATCAAATGTCAGTAGTGAACACCGATTTTATGCGCGATGTATGTTATGACGGCGCAAAAGATCTGGAAAGTTCTTTAACCGAAGGGAAACCCAAAGGATTAAAACATCTTGGCGGCTGGGAAACTATATATCAAGGTCTTTCTTTATTGCAGGAACCTGCAAAATCAAGCTGGTTCGATTTCGATCATTACTACTCCGATAATGCGTTTCCCGAAGCGCTGCCGCTGGTTTTCGCTTCAGCACCTAAAAAAATAATGGACATTGGCGCCAATACCGGAAAATTTTCGCTGGCATGCCTTGAATATGATAAAGAAGTAAAAATCGGACTCGTAGATTTGCAAGTGCAACTTAATGTAGCAAAAAAGAACATAGAAGAAGCAGGTTTCGAGGATAGAGTCAGCTATTTTGCAGTAAATATGCTCGATGAAAAAGCCGCGTTGCCCAAAGGCTATGATATCATTTGGATGAGCCAGTTTCTGGATTGTTTTGCAGATGAAGAAATTGTGTCTATCCTGAAAAAATGCCATAATGCGCTGGATGAAAACGGACGTGTTTTCATCAACGAAACTTTCTGGGACAGGCAAAAATTTCCAGCCTCCGCTTTTAGCCTGCAAATGACTTCTTTATATTTTACAACCATGGCAAATGGCAACAGCCAGATGTATGACAGCGAAGTATTTATTAACCTTATCGGCAAAGCAGGTTTTGAAATTTTACAAATAAATGATAACATTGGATTAAGCCATACCATTGTAGAACTTAAGAAAAAATAAACTTATTTATTCCCCCTTATAATTTCCTTATGAACACAGAAAAAAATGTAGATGTATTGGTTATTGGCGCCGGGCCTTCCGGTACCATCGCGGCGTCTCTTATTAAGCAGGCCGGTTACGATGTAGCCATCGTAGAAAAAATGAAATTCCCTCGTTTTGTGATCGGTGAAAGTTTACTGCCGCGTTGCATGGAAGCTTTGGAAGAAGCCAAGTTTTTAGATGCGGTGAAAGCCAAAAATTTTCAGCAGAAAGACGGAGCCAAATTCCTCATGCATGATGGAAAGATTTGCGATTTCAATTTTGACCAGCAATACACGAATGGCTGGAAGTGGACTTGGCAGGTGCCGCGTGCAGAATTTGATAAAACACTTGCAGACGAATGTGAAAAAATGGGCATTCCCATCTTTTATGAAACCGAAGTAACAGGCATCGTGATCCATGACGATCATTCCATTACCACTGTAAAAACAAAAGACGGTGCTACTGAAACTATCCGTGCAAAATTTATCGTGGACGGCAGTGGTTACGGACGTGTCATTCCGCGGCTTTTCAATCTGGATAAACCCTCCAACCAAGCGCCGCGTAAAGCCGTGTTCTGCCACATGAGCGACCCTAAGCGCATGGAAAATTATGAACCCAACCGCATTATCGCCTACATACACGATGAAAAAACCTGGATATGGGTCATTCCTTTTTCCAATGGCAACACATCTTTGGGTTTTGTAAGCGATCCGGAATTTTTCGATCAGTACAAAGGTGATGTTACTGAGCAATATAAGCAACTCATTCAATCCATGCCTTACCTGAAAGAACGTTTTGGCGAGGCGGAACTGCAATGGGAAGAACCCCGTTTTTTACAAAGCTGGAGCTCTACTACCGATAAGTTTTTTGGTAAAGGTTTTGTGCTCACGGGCAATGTTACCGAGTTTCTGGATCCGATATTTTCAAGCGGCGTAACCCTGGCTTCCGTATCCGCGCAAACAGCAGCCAAGCTGGTAATAAAGCATTTGCGAGGTGAAAAGGTGGACTGGGAAAACGATTATATGAACCCGATGAAAAAAGGTGTAGATGTTTTCCGCACGTATGTGAATGCCTGGTATGAAGGTCTGCTGTTCAAAATATTTTTCTCTGAAAATCCTGATGAAAAAATCATGTCGCAGATATGCTCCGTGCTTGCAGGTTATGTATGGGATGAAACGAATCCCTTCGTGAAAAATCATGAAAAAAATGTGCGTACACTTGCTCGTTTTCTGGACGCGCAAAAACAAACAGTATAATCTTCAGACGTGCAATTCAGAAAAGTAGTCATTGATGATAAACAGGTTCTCATAAATGGCAAAACCGTTTATGAAGATGCATTGATTGCAGAAGATGTATATCGCCAAATGCAAATGAACTATCCGAAATTTTTTAAAATGGATGTGCTGTGCAAATGGGCTATGATTGGCGCGGAATATTTATTGAAGGAGGAAGAAAGTTATATTTATGAAAAGATAGACAAGACAAAAATAGCTGTGGTATTAGCCACCAAAAGCGGTTGTCTGGATGTAGATAAGAAATATTGGGAAAGTGCGCAAACTCTTGCCAGTCCTGCTTTATTTGTTTATACATTGCCCAATATCATGCTTGGAGAAATATGCATCAAACACGGTTTTAAAGGAGAACAACTTTGCATAGTGCAGGAAAATTTTAATAGGGAAGAACTATTTTTCTGGGTAAATGACTTGCTGAAAAACAGAGGAATGGAAGCATGCATTTGCGGTTTTGTAGAAGCGAGTGAATATGGTGTAAATGTAGAGTTAGAATGGGTAATAAATTAGCTTTTTACAAGGAAGAAAAACAGAAAGTAACATTTCATATTTTCTATCTTTTTCAATTTTTTTTACTTGACATCAAAAGCATACATAGTAAACACGGGCATTATTACTGCAATTGGGAATAATACAGTAGCCTGTTTGCAATCATTAAAAGAGGGCAAGAGCGGCATTTCACATGCGAAGTTTTTACAAACGCACTGGCGGGACAGCTTGCCGGTAGGTGAAGTAAAAATGGATAACGCAACCCTTGCAGCGAGGACAGGAATGCGTGCAGAGGTACCACGAACAGCTCTTTTGAGTGCAATTGCTGTGAAAGAATGTTTGCAGGGTTTTGAAGATGTGATAACTAACTATCGTACTGGTTTCTTCTCTGCGAATACCGTAGGCGGAATGGATATTTCTGAAAAGCATTATCAAAATTTTGTAAAGGATAAAAAGAATACAGATGTGGCGCCGTTCAAATATCATGAATGCGGCGCAGTGACAGAGCTCGTGCGGAAACATTTTGGCATAACAGGTTTTACTACAACGATCAGTACAGCCTGTTCATCCAGTGCCAATAGCATTATGATGGCAGCACAGATGATAGAAAACGGAATGCTCGATATTGCGATTGCCGGCGGTGCGGATTGTTTGTCGAAGTTTACATTAAATGGTTTCAATACGTTGATGATATTAGACAAGCAACCTTGTCAGCCTTTTGATAATGAACGCAGAGGTTTGAATCTGGGCGAAGGCGCAGGCTATGTTTTATTGATGAGTGAGAAGGCAATGAAGGATTTTCAAGCGAATGCGATTTGCTTTGTAAACGGCTACGCGAATGCCAATGACGCCTATCATCAAACCGCCTCATCACCGGAAGGAACCGGCAACAAACTCGCTATGACACAGGCTTTGCAACAAGCCGATTTGCAATCTTCGGATATTGACTATATCAACTTGCACGGAACAGGAACGGCCAATAACGACAGCTCCGAAGGAAAAGCTATTGAAGCAATCTTTAAAGACAACATTCCGAAAGCATCATCCACTAAGGCTTTCACGGGACATACGCTCGGCGGTTGTGGTGGTGTGGAAGCTGTGTTTTCTTTATTGGCTATTCGTGAAGGAATTATTTTTCCGAATCTCAGATGGCAAAACCAGATGGAAGAGATTAGCTGGAAACCGGTAACAGAATTGCAAACTGGATTGGAGATAAAACACGTTTTGTCTAATTCCTTCGGCTTTGGAGGCAATTGTTCCACTCTTATTTTTTCAAAAGTGTAAACATGGAATTGTATATAAAAGGAGTAGGAATATTGAGCGCAGCAGGCAGTAATGCCGATGAAGATTTTTTACAACAAAAAGAAAAAGCCGAAAACTTTCTTTGCAAAGAACCTGATTATAAAGCTTATATTTCTCCGATGCAACTGCGGAGAATGAGCAAGGCTGTGCGTATGGGAATTGGTGCATCCAAAATAGCATTGCAACAAGCTGGGATTGAAAAGCCTGACGCGATCTCCATTGGCACCGCTATGGGTTGCTTAAATGATACCGAGATTTTTTTAAATAAAATGGTAGAGCAACAAGAGCAAATGCTAACACCCACTGCATTTATACAAAGTACACACAATACGGTTGGCGGACAAATAGCGCTTTTGCACGCTTGCAACGGGCACAATCTTACATATGTGCATCGCGGACATTCATTTGAGCAGGCAATGCTGAACGCTTACTTGTACTTGCAACAACACCCTGAAGAAAATATGTTGGTGGGCGGTATTGATGAACTGACACCCACAAGTGAGGCGATCTTAAAACGGTTTGGCATTGAAAACAATGGAGAAGGCGCCAGCTTTTTTGTGATAACCAGTAATGCTGAGAATGAAGTTTGTATAAAAGATATTCATTGTTTTACAACGAATGACAAAGATGAAACAGCCAAGCAGATTAATAATTTTTTGCAGCGAAATAATGATAAGATTGACTTAGCGATTTTAGGTGGAGAGAATGAAATCTATTCTTCTCTTACAAACGATTTTTTTGCAGATACTTCCTGCAAACCATTCAAAAATCTTTGTGGTGAATATGGCACTGCTGCGGCTTTCGGGTTGGGAGTGATTGTAGAATTGATGAAGAAAAACGATCTAAAAAACGTAGTAATGGTGAATAATTGTGGAGATAGTTGGGGGTTGTGGCGGATAGTGAAAAACTAATATGGTCATCTTATTCATGGAAATGTTTATTTCAAAACTCCAATACGATTATTTTGAACATGGTGAGTTTGTACAAATAGAAGAATGTGATACTGAAGCTGTTTTGAAAAAGTTCGACAATTTTGATTGGGACAGTTACACAAACATTCTCACTTTAAGTCTTACTTGCCCTTCCATAACTATAGAACATCATAACGGTAGTTATTTAAAAATTGGACGCTATCACTATGGTGAATATGTTCTTTACTTTCTGAATCCGTTGAAGAAACTATTTCATAAAATCGTGGAAACCAAAGAGGACGCGAGGCAGATTTTGTTATCCTATTTAGATGGCAGTTTTCAACCAGGCTTTTTTATGAAGTACTGGGAGATACAATTGCGACCAGAGCGATTTTTCAAGACAAAAGAATTTGTATATCGTGTTAACTGGATGAGATGTATTTGGATGTTGTTATACCCGATGATTTTTTTCATGATGTTTGTGGGGATGATAACAGTAACATTTGACGCTCCTCGAATCGATATTTTCTTTCTCTGTTTCTCAATCGTCTTCTTCATTTTTATGGGAGGTATTTCCTTCTATTTATTTTTTGAGTATTATTTTTTTTCAAAAAATTTAGTGTTGATTCTTTCAAGAGGAGATGATGAGTTTTATTTCGGAGATAAGGATGATTTGAAAAAATACAATAAAGGAGACATTAAACGAATAGTAGATTGGGGGCATCATGGAAAATTGGCAACTCGCGGACCGATATGGCTTAACTTTCATGTTTTTCAGTTTGAGATGAAAAATAGTGAGAAGCTAAAGTTTACAAGTCTTATGATGTCTGATATACATCTTAGTGAAAAATTGGGATGGCGGATAAAAAATATTCATCGATTCATTCCTACTTTAAAAAGTACAAATAGGGCGTGATGCTAATTGCAGTTATGAAAATAATGTATAAATAGATTGCATTCTTCGTCATTACAAGCTTTTCAGCAAAGCAATATCACAGTAAAACAAATCTTTATTTACCTCACCTTATTCAGCACCAGATTATCAATCAGGCGCACATCTCCTATTTTGGCCACTATTAAGGCTACCATCGGTTTTTGGTTGTCGTAGTTGTCCAGCAATTCCAACGTATCCGCATTGGCGAGGGCTACATATTCGGGTTCAAAACCTTTTTTGCGCAGCAGTTCCAGACATTCTTTCTGTACCACTTCAAAGTCGCCGGTTTCTTGTTTGGTCTGGATGGAGATAAGGCATTGATACAACAGACCGGCTAACGCGCGTTGCGGTTCTGTAAGCCGACGGTTGCGGGAACTCATCGCCAGTCCGTCTTCTTCACGCTGCGTGGGTACTATTATTACTTCTGTTTTTCTGTTCGTTTGTTCTACCAGGTTTTTAAGCACCATGCATTGTTGATAATCTTTCTGTCCTAAAAAAAGTTTGTCGGGTTGTACGATTTCCAGCAATCGGTTTACCACTTGTCCTACTCCTTTAAAATGCCCTGGACGCTGAGCGCCTTCCAATACTGTTTCCAAGTAACCGAAATCAAATGTTTTAGCGGCGTTTAATCCATCCGGGTAAATTTCTGTTACCGAAGGAAGAAATAAAACATCGCATTGTGCAGCTTCCAGCATTTGTATATCTTCCGCCAGCGTTACCGGATATTTTTCATAATCTTCTTTGTCATTGAACTGGGTAGGATTTACAAAAATGCTGCATACGCAAAGTGCCGGTTGTTTTTTGGCCAGCTCTATCAGCGAAAGATGTCCTTTATGCAAAGCGCCCATTGTAGGAATAAAGTTTACAGTAGTTGCGTGGCTTCTTTGATCTTGTAAAAAAGCTTGTAAATCGTTTATTTTTTTGAAAATAATCATGGTTAATATTGGGTAGAAAGTGCAAAATACGTTTGCTATTCAATATTTTCTTAATTTTGCAATCCGTTTTTATTAAAAATATCTTTTTTTAAATACGAGAGTCAAAGTTCTAAAACCTCAATAAATAATATTATTTCCACATGTCTGTAGATACAAAAAAGAGAGTGCTTATTGTCGCTAACGACTTGTCCCCCTATGTAGAACTCACAGATTTTGCGCACATTCTTAATAAGCTCGCCATCGCCACTTTTGAAGCGGGCATAGAAGTGCGGGTGATTATGCCAAGATTTGGCGTGATCAATGAGCGTCGCCACAAACTGCATGAAGTAGTGCGTCTTTCGGGCATCAACATTATTATTGACAAGGACGATTATCCTTTGATCATTAAAGTGGCTTCTTTGCCCAACGCGCGCCTGCAGGTTTATTTCATGGACAATGAAGATTATTTTAAAAGAAAGCAGCTTTTCAGAGATGAGAACGAAGCTTTTTTTGATGATAATGGTGAGCGTACCATTTTCTTTTGTAAAAGCGCATTGGAAACGGTGAAAAAATTCGGCTGGCCGCCACACGTTATTCATTGCCACGGCTGGATGACTTCCTTAGTTCCTACTTTTTTAAAGACTGCTTATAAAAAAGAACCCGTTTTCAGCGATTCGAAAGTGATTTTCACAGCTGAAAACGACCAGTTCAAAGAAAAGCTAAGTGCGGATTTTATCAAGAAAGCGCTTATCAGCAACGAGATTAAAGAAAAGGATCTGGAAGCTTTTAAACCTTTGACGAATACAGCACTGACTATTGGTGGAGCTAAAGCCGCCGATGTAGTGATAATGGGTGAAGATAAACTGAAGAAAGACATTGCCGACCAGATAAAACCAAGCCGCTATAAAAAGGTAGTGAAGTATGATGCAAGCTGGCTGGAAGATGTAACACCGCTTTTAGATCTGTATAAAAGCTTAACAGAGTCTTAGATTTTCATTTGCCACATTCGCTAAAATTAATGATCACCTTGAAGCGTAACATAGCTACCCATATCAGTATTTTATCTATTTTCTGTGTTGTTTTTTTAGTTTTTGGCTGTAAGGAAGATACCATTCTTAATGCCAATCTGGTACCGGCGGGCGATACGGTAAATACGCTGATCATTCCGGATACCTTTACCATTTATACCAAAACTTTTTTTGATGATTCGGCTAAAACCGGCGACAGTGTTTATGTTTCCGGCTTACCTATCTATCACGCATTGGGGAGCCTTGTTACCGACCCTTATAGTGGCAATACGAATGCGGGTATTTATTTCCAAGTAGTGCAGCCGAGCCTGAACTATACTTTTCCGGCTACGCCGGATTCTGCTGTTTTGATTTTGCCGTATGCGGGTTTTACCTGGGGAGATACAACCGGCTTGCTGTCTCAGACATTTAATGTGCATGAAATTGCAGATTCTTTTCCTCAGAAAAGGAATTACTATAGCAGCTATCAGGTAGCTTATAATCCCGAAGTGATCGGGTCGTTCAGCATCTCCGATTACAACAAGTTGAAGGATTCCGTTTCAGACATGGGAACAAACAGAGATCCGCATTTCAGAGTAAAACTGAGTAGCGCCTTTCTTGATAAAATTAAAAATGCATCTCCTGATAACAACCTGAATTCGTACATCAATTTCTTAAATTATTTTAAAGGATTTTATATAGAACCGTCTTCCGGGAATATGGGTAACGCGCTTTTTTATATACAAATGATAAGCGCTTATGCAGCCACAGATTATAACAGAGCCAATGTTTTGTTTTATTATACCGATAAAGACGGGACTTTGAAAACCACTTCCTTCTATTACGATCCTACACTTGCAGCGCGTTATAATAAAATATCCAGAGATTATGCAGGATCTCCGACAGCAACTTATATAACATCTGCCAATGTTTCCGATTCGGTATTTATCATTCAGAATGCACCTGGCGCCGCGGCCGATATTATTATTCCCAATCTTAAAAACCTTCCTAAGCTTCCGGTAAATAAAGCGGAGCTTATCATTACCCAATATTCTTTTTTAGGCGATAAAGCAGATATTTATTTTCCTCCGGCCCGTTTATACCCTCAACGGGTAGATGAAGATGGCAGCATCAATCCGGTTTTAGACAGATATCCATTAACCACAACGGAGCCTTTGGTTTTTATTGATGGCACCAGACAATCGGTAACTGTTGCCGGTATTACTTTCAACCGGTACACCCTGAACCTTCCGAGAGAAGTACAAGCTGCTATTACACAACAAAAAGATAAATTACATTTGCGCATTGCGGGACCTTCGGCTTTCCCAGCTGCTTACAGACTTATTGCAGGCGGCAGAAGCCATAGCTCCGTTTCTGTAAAGTTGAATATCGTTTTATCTAAAATTTAAAAACATCTACCATGTGCGGCATCGTGGGATACATCGGCAACCGGGAAGCTTTTCCTATTTTGCTAAAAGGATTGAAAAGGCTTGAATACAGAGGTTATGACAGCGCGGGAATTGCTATATTAAACGGCAAGCTAAACATTTATAAAAAAGCAGGGAAAGTAAGTGAACTGGAAAAGCATACTGAAAACAAAGACCTCAGCGCTACTATCGGCATCGGACATACACGGTGGGCCACACACGGTGTACCTAATGATGTAAATGCACACCCCCATCTTTCCAACTCGGAAAGCATCACCCTTATTCACAATGGCATTATTGAAAACTATGCTGCTATAAAAACGGAATTGCTGAAACGTGGCTATCAGTTTCATTCGGATACGGATACCGAAGTATTGGTAAACCTTATTGAGGAAATCAGGAAACAGGAACATTCTTCCCTCGAAGAAGCCGTTCGGTTGGCATTGAATGAAGTCGTTGGCGCGTATGCCATTGTAGTAATGGATAAAGACAATCCTGATCAGTTAATTGCCGCCCGCAAAGGCAGTCCGTTAGTGATAGGAATCGGAGAAGGAGAATTTTTTATAGCCTCGGATGCCTCACCGATAATTGAATACACCAAGAAAGTCGTTTACCTGGACGATCAGGAATATGCTGTCATCAACAGGAACGGAGATTTTCACATAAAGACGTTAGGAAATATAGAGAAATCACCCGCTATTCAAAAACTGGAAATGAGCCTTGAAGCTATTGAAAAAGGCGGTTTTGATCATTTCATGCTGAAAGAGATTTATGAACAACCCCAGGTGATTGCCGATGCCTTGCGCGGACGCATGAATGCACGGGAAGGATGGATTAAACTGGGCGGCGTGGATGAATATATTAATCGAATTAACAACGCCGACCGGTTTATCATAACCGCCTGCGGTACTTCCTGGCACTCCGGATTAATTGCGGAATACTTGATTGAAGAACTGGCACGTGTAAATGTAGAAGTGGAATATGCTTCCGAATTTCGTTACCGCAACCCCATTATTACTCCATCCGATGTAGTGATTGCCATCTCTCAAAGCGGTGAAACTGCAGATACTTTAGCGGCTATAGAACTTGCAAAAGAACGCCAGGCGCTTATTTATGGGATATGCAATGTTATCGGATCTTCCATTGCCCGGGTTTCCCATGCGGGCTCTTACACCCATGCCGGGCCGGAAATCGGTGTAGCTTCCACCAAAGCTTTTACAGCGCAGGTTACCATTCTTACTTTACTGGCTTTGCAATTGGCAAGTCATAAAGGGGCATTGCCCACCAGCAAAATAAGAGAGATACTGTATGAACTTGAAAACCTTCCTAAAAAGGTAGAACAGAGTTTAAAACTCGATAAACAAATTCAGGAAATCGCGGCTATTTATAAAGATGCTCCTAACTTTCTGTATCTCGGAAGAGGGTTGAATTTCCCTGTGGCACTGGAAGGCGCATTGAAACTGAAAGAAATTTCATATATCCATGCTGAAGGCTATCCTGCAGCGGAAATGAAACATGGGCCCATCGCGCTTATAGATGAAGAAATGCCGGTTGTTTTTCTTGCCACCAACCAGAGCGCTTATGAAAAGATCATCTCTAACATACAGGAAGTAAAAGCAAGAAAAGGAAAGGTGATAGCGATTGTAAATGAAGGCGATACCGAAATGCAGCACCTTGCCGATCATGTTATCAAAATTCCTGCTACAGAAGAGGTACTTTCTCCTTTGCTCACTATTGTGCCGTTGCAGCTTTTATCTTATCACATTGCTATTTTAAGAGGCACTAACGTAGATCAGCCACGCAACCTTGCAAAATCAGTAACCGTTGAATAGATAAATTCTTTTTATTGCCAAGCGTAACTTAAATTTGCCCGCAATCTCAAAAAAATAATCACAATAACTAAAATTATAAATGCCTTATTTATTCACTTCTGAGTCTGTTTCCGAAGGACATCCCGATAAAGTAGCCGATCAAATTTCTGACGCACTGATAGATAACTTCCTCGCTTTCGATCCTCAATCAAAAGTTGCCTGTGAAACATTGGTTACAACCGGTCAGGTAGTATTGGCAGGTGAGGTAAAATCAAAAGCCTATTTAGATGTTCAGACCATAGCCCGTGATGTGATCAAAAAAATTGGTTACACTCGCAGCGAATATATGTTTGAAGCTAACTCATGTGGTGTTCTCTCTGCCATTCATGAACAATCTCCTGATATTAACCAAGGTGTAGACCGTAGCAAGAAAGAAGAACAAGGTGCGGGCGATCAGGGAATGATGTTTGGCTACGCCACTAACGAAACTCCCAATTATATGCCTTTAGCATTAGATTTGGCACATGCGTTATTGCTGGAGTTAGCAGCGTTGCGCAGAGAAAATAAACAAATTAAATATCTCCGCCCTGACGCTAAATCACAGGTTACTTTGGAATATGATGATAATAATAAACCCGTACGTATAGATGCGATTGTTATTTCTACACAACATGATGATTTTGATACAGAGCCAAAAATGCTTGCAAAAATCAAAAAAGACGTCATTGACATTCTTATTCCTCGTGTAAAGAAAAATTACCCCGAGCACGCACATCTTTTTAATAATAAAATCAAGTACCACATTAATCCCACCGGTAAGTTTGTAATCGGTGGCCCACACGGTGATACCGGTTTGACAGGACGAAAAATTATCGTGGATACTTACGGTGGCAAAGGCGCACATGGCGGCGGCGCATTCAGCGGAAAAGATCCCAGCAAGGTAGATCGCTCAGCAGCTTACGCTACAAGGCATATTGCCAAAAATTTGGTAGCGGCCGGCGTATGTGATGAAGTGCTGGTGCAGGTTTCTTATGCAATCGGCGTTGCAGCTCCTATGGGGGTTTATATCAATACATACGGTACTTCTAAAGTGGGAATGACCGATGGCGAAATAGCAAAAACAGTAGAAAAAATCTTCGATATGCGTCCTTACTATATCGAACAACGCTTAAAACTACGTACACCCATATACAGCGAAACTGCAGCTTACGGGCACATGGGCAGAAAAAATGAAACAGTTACCAAAACATTCACTTCCCCTGATGGTAAAAAGAAAACCATGAAAGTAGAATTATTTACTTGGGAAAAACTGGATTATGTTCCTAAAATAAAAACCGCCTTTAAAATCAAATAATTTTTCTTACCGCATTTATAAAAACAAACCCCATCTTATAAAGGATGGGGTTTGTTTTTTTATATTCTTTTCAAAACATTTATATCCACCAAAAGCTATTTCAGTAAAGACAAGGCGGAAACGAATGTATCTTTATTTTTTGCGAAATCAGACGTGAGGGAAGATGTTTTTAAACCACCCACAACTGAAGACACTATGCTGCCAAGACTTCCTAATGAAGAAACGGTTTTAGCCGATTGCATAATGGAAGGCAACTTACTTTCAAATCCCGCGTTAAAGGCAGAAGGCTTGATAAGACCCACCAGTTTGCCTAACAAACCTCCCGCATCCGCAAGAGAAACAACCTTTTCCGCAGCGGAAAGCCAACCTGATTTTGCAGAGGCCCAACCCGGACTAAAGGAACTTGGCTGAATACCATTAGCCAAAGTCGTTAATATTGAAGATGCGTTTAAGCCAGTTTGCCCAGTAGCTTCAGCCTGTGCTGCAGTAGCTGTTTTCTTCAGGCTGATCTGTGCATTCACCGAAAAAGAAGCGGCGATAAATAAACCTGCAATGAACATTTTTTTCATACAATTGAATTTTGATTTTTTTAGAAAATTATGTGCCATCAAAAAAATACTGTGAAAATTTTGAGTTTTGTTAAGAACACCTTTTTGGAGCTTGCTAATTTTTCACAGGCAAATAAGAATATTTTTTACCATACTCTATCATTTGCTCATAGAAGCTTGTAGGATATTCTACTTTTACATCCATTACTTTATCTCCGTTCATCGTAGGTACCAGTCTGGGTTGTATAAAGCCTTTGTAAGGTTTTATGTTCAGTTTTTTATAACGCTCCAATACTTCTTTGTGTAATTTCGGATCTACTTTTACACCGTAATTTTCCACTAAGTTCTTTCCAGCCTGGTAATCGCCTTCCGATTTAATGCGTTGTATTTCGCGCAGTAAATCTCCGAAAAGTTTGCGGAGCTTTTCATAATCATTAATGCGCACGTACGTCTTACCGTCTTTCTTTACAAACTCTACTACGTTTTCTGCTTTGCCTTTTTCATACGCCCATCGTGCCACGGTTTGGCGGTTGCGCATGTGTGCTTCTTCCAGCTGTTCGCCTGGCTTTAATCTTGACAGTTGGGTCATCAATCCGTTCATCATATAATTATCATACTCTGCTTTTCCCACATCTGTAGTGGGCATCACACCGATCTCTACCAGCTTGGGGGCAATTGCGTAATACAAACCGACCAGATCCGCACGTGCTTCTTCCAGAGTAGATGCATAATTTTTCAACGTCTTATCAGTGGTTTCCACGCCCGGGTTTATTTGTCCGCTTGCATGGCCAATACACTCATGCATATCGGTATGAAGATCGGAAGCTAAATTTCCATATTGTTTCGCACGTTGTATAATTGTATCATTCAGGGCAAATTCTTCCAACATGCCACTCTTCTCACTGGCTACATTGTAAGCGTAAATAATATTGCTGAGTGAAACTGATTTGGAGCCGTAATCTTTCCGTATCCAGTCAGCATTAGGAAGGTTTACGCCAATGGGAGTTGAAGGTGCAGCATCACCGCTTTCTACAATGGTCGTAATGGCTTTTGCAGTAATACCTTTTACGGTTTTCTTTTTATGCTCGGGCATTAGAGGAGAATTGTCTTCAAACCACTGCGCGTTTTGCGCGATGGTGGCAATGCGCTTAGTACCTTCTATATCTTTCATGGAAACGACACTTTCAAAACTTCCTTTTTTGCCGATGGCATCCAGATAAACTTCAATAAATCCGTTTACGGCATCCAGACGCGAGTTTACATCCTGTGCCCAGGCAATGCTGTAATCATCAAATGTTTTCAGATCTCCGGTGCGGTAATATTGTACCAGCAAATCCAGCGCTTTTTTCTGTTGTTCGTTTTCCGCAACTTTAGCGGCTTTCTCCAGCCAGCCTACAATGCGCTCTATAGCCTGAGAGTACATACCACCCACTTTCCACACTTTCTCTACAATCACACCATTTTCTTTCATGGTTTTGCTGTTCAGTCCCCAGCTTGGCGCATTTCCCTTCGTATCAAATTTTCCATAAAAATCTTCCACTTCCTTTTGGGTTACTCCTTCGTAAAAATTATTGGAAGAAGCAACGATATTATCCACATTAGGACGGAGATCCACTACTTTGGGTTCAATTTTAGGATCGTAAATTATGGGGGTGATCCGGGTCAGGAACGTTTCTACATCTTCTCCCTGCGCCATCGGAAGCTGTGTAACATCACTATTCTTTATCACATCAGAAAAGTAAGCGGAGGAGCAAGCAGGTAAAAACTTTTCATTGCTGTAATGATGGTGATTGCCATTACTAAACCAAAAGCGCGCGCAATATTCTTCAAATTTTTTCCAGTCTTCGGTGTTTTTATCGCCTTTGTAAGTTGTATAAGCCGCATCCAGTGTTTTACGCAGCAGCAAACCGTATTTGCTTTTCTGATCGTAGATAATATCTCGTCCGCAAAGCGCAGCTTCATATAAATAATAAGCCAGTTCTTTTTGCTTGGCACTTAACTCATTCCACGTGGGTATCTGGTACCGCAGCATTTGTATATCGGCAAATGACTCTGCCGCTACATTGAAACTGGTATCATAATCAGATGAAGCAGCAGGCGCATTAAGTGTATCGTTTACCTCCGCTGTTCCGGAGCCATTATTGCCACAGGAAGCAACTATTTGCAAGGCTAAAGCAGTCATAAAATAGTAGGAATATTTCTTCATTAAGAATGATTTTAAACTTTAAAAATAGTTTATTCGTAGTAATAATTTGGTCAGCTTATTTTTGCGTTAATGAAAAAACTGATTTCCGCGATTCCGATTTTGCTCTTTCTGGTTGCTTGCAATGCTTCATCCTCGTCTTCTTCCGACACGGTGCAAGCTCCTGTTTACAGTGCAAAAACTTTAGTTCCAGGAACGGTTATATTAAGCGACAGCATGCTCATTCCAGATCCTTTAAATAAACTTTACTTTTCCGTGAAACTGGTGAGCAACGAATTTACAACGCAGGGAACGTATGATGTGCAGATGGATTACGCACACAACACAGCAGCAGTGCAAATCACATTTCCCCGTAAAGGAACCCAAGAAATAATACCCAAAATGAAAAAAGGAACAAGACCTTTTTCTTACATCATCGGTTTCAATTACGGCGTTGACGATCCTACATTTTATGATTATTATTTAATAGAAGCTAACGCCGGCAAAATAGAAACGCGGTATTTAAAAGCTTATTCATTTAAATAATCGAAAAATACTGGCAAATTCCACAAAAATCGAGAAGCCCGCTTTGTAATTCTCTACCTTTGCAGGCAAAAAAGTAAGGACAGGCAGAAAAAATTTTTGCTTCTTAATGTTATTTAAAACGTGGAAAGAAAAAAAATAATCCGGCACAGTTACTTCAGACTTATTCTTGCAGCTCTTGCGGTGGCATTTTTCAGTGCTCTGCTGGCTTTTACGCTTAAGCATATCACAGAATATTGTGAACATTTTATAGCAGAGTTTATTGCGCGTAAATATGCTGCATTATTTATTATAGCGCCCACGATTGGTATTACGGCTATTTATTTTCTCAGAAAATATTTTTTCAGAGGAAGAAAAAACAAAGGCATTACCGAAATTTATAAAACGCTTGATCAAAGAAAAGATCATTTACCTTTCTTTAAAATTCCTTCGCATTTCATCAATGGTTTTCTCACTGTTATTTTTGGCGGATCTACTGGTGTTGAAGTTTCTACAGTAGTGGCTACCGCCACAGTGGGCAATGCCATTTATGAACGGGATTTTTCTGCCAACCTGTATAAACGCGAGCTGATTTGCGCAGGCGTTACTGCAGGTGTAGCTGTGTTATTTGTTAGTCCTTTGGCGGGTTGGCTTTTTGCTGTGGAAGTAATAGCGCGAAAGAAAAACTTACCTGTTTTTGTAAGCTGCACAGTCGCCGCTCTTGCTGCCTGGGCTTTTATCTTTTTGTTTGAGCAGGAACGAATGTTTTCACAGCAGGTGGAAAAATGGTATTGGAGCGCTGTTCCGTTCTTTATTATCCTGAGCAGTATTGGTGGCGTTTTGTCTATATATTTTACCTTACTGGTTACGCGTATGAAGAAATTGTTTGCAAACATCAATAACAATTTTTTGAGGGTAAATCTGGGTGCGGTAACTGTAGGACTTTTTATTTTTTTCTTTCCTGTTTTATTCGGAGACAGCTATCACGGGCTTAAAGAATTGTTGCAGCTTTCATCGCTTCCCTTACTTACCGTGCTGGCGCTGGTTTTATTGAAACCTCTTGCAGCCTCACTTACCTTAGGCGCCGGGGGGGATGGTGGTGTTTTTGCTCCAAGCATTATTTCGGGTGCGCTTTTAGGCTTGGCATTTGCAACTCTTTGCAATAATTATTTGGGAATGCATCTTATCCTGTTCAATTTCGCCTTAGTTGGTGCGGCGGCTACTTTATCGGCATCTATCTATGCACCGCTTACGGCTATTGTGTTGGTGAGCAATCTCACACATAATGGTTATGAGCTTTTTCTGCCGTTGTTGTTTGGAAGTTTCGTAGCAAAGTTTGTTGCGCAGAAAATACTTCCTTACAATGTTTATACGTATGACTTCTATTTGCAAGCGCAAAATATCAAAGCATAATTTATTCTATAAGCAATTTTTTCACCAAAGTTTCATGGCTATGAATATCTCTTAACCGGAGATAATAAACACCTTTTGACCAGCTATTTACAGAAAGTGTATAAGAACCATTGATATTGCCGGCCCATATTGTTTGTCCTACAGTGTTCACAATGTCCGCCTGCATTTTTCTCGAAGTATTCCCGGCGATAGTAATAGTATTGGAAGCAGGTACAGGATATACATTTACTTCATTTGCAAGGGATGCTGTGTTCACATTGGTAATTGGTGGAAGGTTAGGATCGTTGGTAATTGAAAAATTAAAGTTGCTAATATCAAAAAACACATTTCCTGCTGCTTTTACTTTTATTCTTGCTGTATTAGTAGTAAGTACGTTGGGTACAGTTATTAATTCAGATCCATCATTAGGTGTGTTGGACATGATTAAAAATGGATAAGTATAACCGCCATCAGTAGATAAATAAATATCAACATTAGCAGCGTTTATAGGAGTACTTGTAGTACCGGCTACATCCCAGGTTACTGTTTGTAAAGTGCCGCCTGTCCAGTTTACCACCGAGTTCGGACTGGTAACTGTAAACGGAGTTCCGGTATTAATGACATTTAGATGAATGGTATCGTCAGGTATATTATAAGTACCCAAAGCACCCATCATATCACGAACGGTTAATTTAAATGTAAGAAAACGATCGTCTTGCGGAAGTTTTTCTCCCATATAGCTTGTAGTGTTAACTACCAATTTTGAAGGTGTAACAAACACTCTTGTCGGAGAAGTAGACGGATCAAAACTCCTGAAAATCGGGCCTTGTAAGTTGGCGGCGCTCCAACTGCTTTTAAAGTTTCCTAAATTCCATTGCTCCCAGCAATAATTGAGCATATCATGATCGGCATCAGTTACGGCGGGTGCGGTAAGTTCAAACGGCGTAAGATAAGGAATATTGTAGCTGGCAGTAAAAGGAGCCACAACCGGAGGTATATTGGTAATTGGTGTAAGCACCGGACAGTTAGCCCCTACTCCTGTGGTGATGTAATCCGTTATTTTCATTAGGCTAATCGCGTGAAAATAATCATCGCTGTGATTTTGAAGATCATTGCTTCCACCACAAATACCGGCATAGGCCATAATCGTAGAGCCACTACCGGGCTCGTAAGCTATAGTTTGCTCACCATTGCCCGTACAAGCTCCTGTATTAGCATTAAAAGTGTGATCGGAACCAAATTGATGTCCCATTTCGTGCGCCACATAATCAATATCGAAAGGATCACCCAAAGGAGACGGTGAGCCTGTAACACCCATTGCCTTGTCAAAACCTTCACATACACAACCGAGATTGGCTATTCCGCCGCCGCCGGTACTGAATACATGCCCAATATCATAATTCGCAGTTCCGATTCCGGCATCTACATTCATTTGATTTTCGTTCAGCATCGCGCCGCCGCTATTGTTGGAATAAGGATCTGTACTTGTTATGTAAATAAGCGTATCATCATTTGCCACTAAAGTCATCGTCACAGCCAGTTCCCTTTCATACACACCATTTACCCGATTCATGCTTGTAACCATAGCGCTTAGCACATTCGCTTTGGTGGGATTGGTGCCTGCCACAGCTACTGAATATTCATAAGTGCATGCTAAAGCTAAACGATATGTTTTTTTCACAACGCCGTTTGTTCTCCAGGCTGCTTTCGGCACGCTCGTGTTCATATCCAGTTTTTCATCTGCCTTTACACGTTGCTCATCGCCCACGAGGCAAGGCATATATTTTCCTTCGGGCTTTTTATAATCTTGTTTATAGTAGCATATATAAAATCCGTCATTTGCATCACTAAACGGATCTATAAAATAAGTTTTGCTGCCGTCGAAAATTTTGGCATGAAATCCTTTGTAGGTAAAATCCAGTTTTACAGTAGTGTATTTATTATCCGGCGCGTAACCTGTAAATGTTTTGATTTCAGGATATTTTTCAGCCAAAGGCGCTTCCATCATCGGCGTTTGCCAGATCTGGAATGTTCTGAAGTTTCCATCGGGCATAGGCAGGGTTATTTCCGTTCCATTTTGCGCATCATAGCCGGCAGCCAGCATTTCATTTTTCAGCAACAGTGTATTCAACTTGTAAGCTTTATATTTTTCGGGAAACAATAAACGTTTTCCCTCGTAGGGTATGTTTTCATTATTATAAAATTGCCAAAAAGGTATATTGGCAAATAAAGCAACTGACGGCAACAATGAAGCTAACGCTAAAAAGAAGATGAGTTTTTTCATAAAAAATTTCGCAACACAATTTAAGAAGACTCCTCTATAAGCAATTGTAAAATTATTCTTACAAATCAATAAAGAGTGATTAAAAATTTGCATTGTGCCGCTAAATAATTTTTAGTATTTTTCTGCCACCTAAATTATTTTATGATAATAGGAGTCTTAAAAGAACAAGCGCCGGAGCCTCGCGTGTCTCTGGTACCGGAAGTAGTACAGGCGCTTATAAAAATGAACGTAACGGTATGGGTGGAGAAAAACGCAGGTCTTCAGGCTTTTTTTGATGATGCTCAATACGAAAAAGCGGGCGCGTTAATAAAAGCTCGGGATGAAATTGTGCATTCATCCGAAGTTATTTTAAGCATTCATCCGGAAAACATTCAAGATGCCCTACCTGCCGGCAAAATAATTCTCGGCGTCTATCAGCCTTTATTTAACATAAAAGAAATGCAGGCTTTCGCGGATAAAAAAATAACTGTTTTCAGTTTAGACACCATTCCTCGCACTACACGCGCGCAGGCAATGGATGTCTTAAGTTCGCAAGCCAACATCGCAGGATATAAAGCCGTATTGCTTGCTGCGATGGAATACAGCCGTTACTTCCCAATGTTCATGACAGCGGCGGGTTCCATACCACCCGCCAAGGTGCTCATATTAGGCGCAGGGGTAGCCGGATTGCAAGCCATTGCCACCGCCAGAAGGCTGGGAGCCGTGGTGGAAGTATTTGATACACGACCGGCGGTAAAAGAAGAAGTACAAAGCCTTGGAGCCAAATTCGTAGAAGTGGAAGGAGCTGCCGATGCCAGTAAAGCCGGAGGTTACGCGGTAGAACAGTCGGAAGATTTTAAGCAAAAACAACGCGCACGTATCCATGAATCCGCAAGGAAAGCAGATATCATCATTACCACGGCACAAATACCGGGAAAACAGGCGCCTATACTCATCACCAAAGAGATGATCGGCGATATGCGTTCCGGCTCGGTGATCATAGACCTCGCAGCAGCGACAGGGGGCAATACCGATTATACAAAAAATAATGAAAAGGTGATGGAAAAAGGCGTGAGTATAATAGGCAACAGCGCATTGGCGGCTACAGCTCCTTCAGACGCAAGTAAAGTATATGCCAAGAACGTCTTTAATTTTCTGAAGCTTCTTATTGATAAAGACGGACAACTACATTTGAATCTGGAAGATGATCTTGTAAAAGGAACACTGGTGGCACATAATGGCGAGATTACCAATGAACGTGTAAAATCAATGATGAATTAATTCAAAATTTCTAAAACACAATCAGCAATGGATAACATTTTTCAATTGTTCACAGACCCTTCATCTTACCGGTTGCTCACCATCGTCATATTGTCCATTTTTCTGGGCATTGAAGTTATTTCAAGGGTGCCTTCTGTATTGCATACCCCTTTGATGAGTGGCGCGAATGCCATACACGGCGTAGTTATCATAGGCGCTATCATTGTAATGGGACAAGCAGAGCCTAACAATTATCTGGCGTTGATATTGGGCTTTCTCGCTGTAATATTAGGAACGCTGAATGTAGTAGGCGGCTTTGTAGTAACCGACAGGATGTTGGAAATGTTTGACAAAAAGAAAAAAAAGAAATAATTGCCTCAAGAAGCAATGTTCAATTTACTCATTAGAAAAACTGTATGCAAAACATTATTCTGCCATTATCTTATCTAATTGGCTCCATCACTTTCATCATCGGTCTGAAAATGCTCTCTCATCCAGACAGCGCACGTAAAGGCAATTTAGTAGCTGCAGTTGGTATGACTCTTGCCATTCTCGCCACTATCTTTTTATACACTGATGAAAATGGAACCCCGCTGGGTAATTATGCCTGGATTTTTGCAGGTTTGGTAATTGGCTCGATCGCAGGTACGCTTGCTGCCAAAAAAGTACAGATGACAGCAATGCCCGAAATGGTAAGCCTTTTCAATGGTATGGGCGGCGCATGTGCCATGCTTATTTCCATCATCGAATTTCAGCACCTTATACATGGGTTGGATGCGGAAATAATGGAAGAATCAGGCGGTATGTTTTTCACATCCTTACCTACGGGAATGTTCATCACTATCATACTTGGTATGGTCATCGGCAGTGTTTCCTTTGCAGGCAGCGTTATAGCCTGGAGTAAGCTGAACGGGAAAATAAAAGATCGCTCTTTCAACGGGCAGCACATTGTAAACATTCTTCTACTGCTTATTATTGCGGCGCTCACGATTTATGTAGTTGCCTTTCGTCCGTCCAACACCATTTCTGTTTTTTATACAATATTGGGATTGGCTTTGGTGTATGGAGTATTGTTTGTGTTACCGATTGGCGGTGCGGATATGCCCGTTGTTATTTCGTTACTCAACTCATTTACTGGTGTCGCAGCAGCTTTCGGCGGGTTTCTCTATAATAATCCCGTAATGCTCACGGGTGGTATTTTGGTAGGCTCCGCAGGAACGATCCTTACTATACTAATGTGTAAAGCTATGAACCGTTCTTTGAAAAATGTATTGATTGGCTCCTTTGGCGGCAATAAAACAACCGGAAGTACCACAAACAAAGAACAGGGACTTTATAAAGAGATTTCACTAAACGATACAGCTACCTTAATGGCTTATGCACAAAAAGTAATCATCATTCCTGGTTACGGACTCGCGGTTGCACAGGCGCAGCACGTTTGCCATGAACTTGAAAAAACATTGGAAGATAAAGGAGTCGAAGTACTTTATGGTATTCATCCAGTAGCCGGTCGTATGCCGGGTCACATGAATGTATTGCTCGCAGAAGCTGATGTACCTTATGAAAAACTGCTGGAGATGGAAGATGCGAATGAACAGATGAGTTCTACCAATGTGGTATTGATATTGGGTGCGAATGATGTCGTAAATCCTGCAGCGAAAGAAGATCCCTCCTCTCCTATTTATGGAATGCCTATCCTTGAAGTAGAAAAAGCGGAACATGTGATTGTAAATAAACGAAGTATGAAACCGGGCTATGCAGGCATCGAAAACGAACTTTTCTTCCGTCCGAAAACTTCTATGCTCTTTGGCGATGCTAAAAAAATGCTGCAGGAACTGGTAACAGAATTAAAAGGCATGTAACTATTGCATTCAGAAAAACAATACTGTACCTTGTAGTAAACAAAAAAACTACACTAAATGGATACGCAAAGAAAATATGTAGCTCTTGTAACCGGTGCTACTGGCGGCTTGGGTACTGCTATATGCAAACGATTGACTGATGATGGATTTCATGTAATCGCCAATTACAACACAGCCTCCAAAGCAGAAAAGTGGAAAGAGAAAATGAAAACAGAAGGCTACACTTTTGATATGCATCAGGCAAATGTTGGCGACTATGATGATGTAGGAAAAATGATTGAAAAGATTGAATCTTCTATAGGACCCATTGATGTGTTGGTAAATAATGCCGGCATTACTAAAGATGGCGCTTTCAGAAAAATGTCGAAAGAACATTGGGATGCTGTTATCAATACTAACTTGAACAGTGTATTCAACTGCACCCGTCATGTGATCAATCAAATGATTGACCGGAATTATGGACGCATCATAAACATCTCTTCCGTAAATGGACAGCGCGGACAATTCGGGCAAGCCAATTATTCAGCTGCCAAAGCAGGTATGCACGGCTTTACCAAGACACTGGCCATGGAAGTAGCCCGTAAAGGAATTACCGTAAACACAATCTCTCCCGGCTACATAGCTACTGATATGGTAATGGCTGTGCCTGAAGATGTGCGTAACCAAATCGTTTCACAAATACCAGTGGGCAGATTGGGCGGCACGGAAGAAATCGCGCATTTGGTTTCTTTTTTAGCCTCCAAAGAAACCAGCTTCATTACAGGCGCCAACTATGCTATCAATGGTGGTCAGCATGTTTATTAATGTTTTTTTAAACAGTCAGTAAAAAGTTTGGCATCTATTTTGGTTTCTCTTTTCTAAAAATTATAAGTTATGAAAAGATTAATCACAGTCATTGTATTGAGCATTGCATTTTTATTTGCAAGCAATTACAATGCAGATGCTCAGGGACGAAGATACCAGTACAAACGCTACAACAATTATCATGATCGCTATAGACCATATAAGCAATATCGGGGACATGCAAGGTCATATTATCCAAGACGTCCTTACTATGTCGGCCGTCATTATTATGCGCCACGTTATAGAAGGTATTATGCACCGTCACCACGTGTAGCATTACGTCCCAATATACCCGTTCCACGCCCAGTACCCGTTCCTATACCTGTACCGGTACCACATAGATAACGCTATAAAAAAAGGTTACAATATAATGTTGTAACCTTTTTCTTTTATAAAATATGAAGGCTCTTATTTTTCTATTGCGGCTATTATTTCATCATTGTCGGGTTTCATACCTGGGTCAAAAACATCCATCAGTTTTCCTGTTTCGTCCAATAAATACTTTTGAAAATTCCATTTCACTTTACTGCTTTTCACTCCATTATATTTTTCATCAGTAAGCCAGATATATATAGGAGCCATATCCTTTCCCTTAACAGAAATTTTTGCTGCCATCGGAAATGTAACACCATAATTTTTCTTACAAAAAGCAGCAATCTCTTCATTAGTACCGGGCTCCTGGCTTAAAAAATTATTAGCGGGAAAACCCACAATCACCAGCTTATCTTTATATTTTTCATAAATGCGTTCCAACGCTTCGTATTGTGGTGTATTGCCGCATTTGGAAGCGGTATTGACGATCATAATTTTTTTGCCTTTGAATTTTGAAAAATCAATCTCGCCACCGTCAAGCGCTTTTACTTTAAATCCATAAATACGCTCCGGCATATCTCTGGGCGCTACTGGTTTTCTGGCAAATAAATTATTGATAAATGAAAACATGATGATAATAAGACTTATTGTGACTAAGCTGATAATTACGGACTTTTTCATAAAAAAGTTTTTACAAAGCTATGGAATCGCGGCGACAGGGGTGAGATGATTATCTTATCTTTAAGACAAACTGAAATTATGAAAAATCTACTGATTCTGACCCTCACAATCATTTTGCTAATGGCATGCGGACGACGTACTATAAAAGGAACGGGAGAAGTAATAACAACAGAGAAAACGCTGCAGACTTTTTCTAAAGTGAATATTGACGCACCGGTAGATGTAATTATATTATTAACACAGGGTACTCCTTCTATAACGATTTCGGGTTATGAAAACCTTATAAAGGAGCTCACCATCAAAGAAGTAAACGGCAGTCTCGAAATTATTACCAACGATTACATACATTGGCAAACAGATAAAAAAGTAACTATCACGCTGCATGTTTCTTCGCTTCCAGAAATTGAATTGCATAAAACAGCCCACGCCACTTTGCAAGGAATGAATGCAACGAACGACTTTAAAGCCGCCATAAGCGGAGCTTCAATACTTACCACAGATGAGATAAAAGCTTTAAGAACTGAGATTGAAATTTCTGGTGCAAGTAAAATGTATCTAAAAAGCGTAAATGGTAAAGAGCTAGATATAGACATTTCGGGAGGCGGACAATTACATGTCGAAGATGCAATAAGCAATGTCATGAATACAGAACTTTCAGGAGGAGGGCAGCTGATTATCTCAAAAGGAAGAATCATTAATGCAGTATATGATCTTTCAGGAGGTGCTATTGCGGATGTATTTGCATTACAAACCGATGATGTAAAAGCCGAAGTATCCGGCTCAGGAAAGATGAATATAACCGTATTGAAACAGCTTACTGCAACTGTTAGTGGCGGAGGACAATTAAATTATAAGGGACATCCGGCTGTAACCAATGTACATACAAACGGCGCAGGCGTGATAAAGACAGCAGATTAATCTTTGACCATAAAATAGCGGTAATCATCCCCGATCCATGTAATGTATGTTCTTTCTACACCTTCAAAATTCATGGATTTTACAAAGCTTTTACAAGCTTCTCCGGGATCGGTACTTTTAGGAAAACTGCCTACAACATTATAGATGCGGCTGGTTTGTCCTGTGGCGGGAAGATAAATTTCCCAGTCATTATTAAACAACTCTTCCGTAAACATCCGGTAAGCATCACGGCCGCTTTTAAAGGTAGTGGAGTCATCGCCTACCAGTTTGTAAGTAACATCTCCCTTCGCAAAAACTGTTGTATCCACAGGCTTTGAAAAGCTGTTGTCTTTCGGGAAACGGCGCACTACAATCGTATCCAAATCACTTTCCATATAGTTTACAAAAATCAGCTCCGGAGAAACAAACGCGCAATGCGTCTCCCCGTTTTTATTACAAGCTACAATTATAGAAAGCAATGCCACAAATACAGTGGTAAATAATGAAAAGCGTTTCATGCTCTGGCAGTCATTTAAAAAGTTACGAAGGACGAAAATAATCATTTGCCGCAAAAATTTCCTAAACATGATAAAATGGATCAAATAAAATAAATCAACTAAAAAAATAGTTTATAAACTAAAAACTTAGTATTTTTACTAAAACATTAGTTTATGAGCAAAAATTTCAAACCTCTTACAAAGGCGGAGGAACAGATTATGCAGGTGTTATGGAACTTGAGAAATGCTTTTGTAAAAGACATAATTGACCAACTGCCTAAGCCTAAGCCACACTACAATACCGTAAGCACCATTATCAAAATTCTGGAAGACAAAGGATTTGCGGATCATGAAAGTTTCGGAAAATCCAACCGGTACTTCCCGCTTGTAGCAAAAGAAGATTACAGTAAAAACTCCATGAAACAATTTGTAGGCAATTATTTTGACGGATCGTTTACCAATATGCTCTCCTTTTTTGTAAAGGAAAAAGATATTGACATCAAAGAGCTGGAAACATTATTGAAAGAAATCAAAAAATCATCTTCTTAAAACATTTTGTCATGATGTACGTTTTCCAAACAATCATTTATGCCGGCACGTTTGGTTTTTTCTACCTCTTGCTGTTGAAAGACAAACCGCTGCACAGATTCAACAGGATGTACTTGCTGGCCGCTTCCTTATTGCCGTTGCTGCTGCCGTTGATAAAACTGGACGCATTCGGTACGCAGGAAAATCTGATAACAAAATATACGACTTTGCAAATGCCTGAAATTACCATAAGCGATAAAGCAGCGACTCCGTCCATAAATTCAACGGCGCACTGGGTACTCATGGGTTATCTGCTGGTAACATTTTGCTTTATCACAGTAAATATAGTCAGAGGGTGGCAGCTGAAACGTGTAATTAATAAAGCTGCAAAAATTAAAACTGATGCCTACACATTACTCATTAATACAGGCTATGGCCCGGGCAGCTGGAATCACTACATTTTTTTGCCCGAAGCCGATGCAGATGAACGCATCCTAGCCCATGAAGCGGCACATATTTTCTTAAAACATAGTAAGGATTTAATCTTCATCAACATTTTACAATGCATATTCTGGTACAATCCGTTTTTATATTTTATCAAAAAAGAGCTGCGGCAAGTGCATGAGTTTGAAGCCGACGCGGCTGTAAAAACCGACAAGATTTCTTACCAGGAATTGCTGTTGCATCATTTTTTCCGGCAATGCCTTTTGCCCTTTACACACTCATTTATCAATCATCCTATAAAAAGAAGAATTATGATGCTCAATAAAAACAACCAATCGAAAAACAATCTGTGGAGAGTATTTTTTACAAGTGTTGTGGTTTTATTCTTTGCCGGAAATATTATCTGGTTGCAAAGTTGTAAACCGAAAAATGAGAAATATTCCGATTTAGCAAAATCAATTGGTGAAGGAGTTATGTTGATGGGTGAAGACACCAGTGCTATGTGGGATACATGTTACGTTCATTCTGTATTTAATGGAATTGGGAAAATATCAGCAGACTTTGATAAAAATTTTAAGTATCCAGAATTTGCTAAAAAAAATAACATTGAAGGAAGAGTCACCCTGCGATTTAAGGTAGATAAAAAAGGAAATATTGTTGAAGCAAACATTTTGTATGCAACCAATGACAGCCTGGGCCAATACGCGCTTGATCATTTGAAAAGTTTATCACCTATAAAAATGCAACCCGATGAATATGGAAAAACCTACGAAACATGGTACACGCTTCCCGTGAGTTTCAAACTGGATGATAAGAATAATAACAAGGAAGATCAGAAAAATTCAAAAACTGCACGCCAGAAAAAAGCTTCTGAGGAGTTCAATTTTTTTATAGCAGAACTAAAAAGTATGAAAGATAATATGAGAAAAGACATTAAAAACTATACGGAAAATCAACTGATGATAAGCAATTTCATTCGACAAATACAAAATGAAGTAAACGATCAATCTTCATCAAATATTACAGAATGGATTTTGGATAATCCGGATCCTTCAAAAGAAAATGGAGAACAAACAATTATTAAAGAATCAGAAATTCAGAAATCAATTCCTTCAGAATATGAAGCCACAAAACGCACTTACAATGCCGTCCTTCATCCATTTGGTTCCACAAATGATGGTTGTTAGCATCCATACTTTGTTTATGCTGCATAATTTTTTTATCAGTAGCACAACTTATCTATGAAAACACAAACCGCTTCGCTGAAAGCGGTTTTTTTTATCTTGCAGCCCTTATGAGCAAAGAGATCGTTGTAAGCGGCATCAGACCCACCGGCTTTTTACACTTGGGAAATTATTTTGGCGCCATCCGCAATTATGTAAAGATGCAGGATGATTATCATTGTTTTTTCTTCGTGGCAGATTATCATTCGCTCACCACACACCCCGATCCGAAAAATTTACAAGCCAATGTATTTCGCGTAGTGGCAGAAAATATTGCCAGTGGTTTAGACCCTGAAAAAGTGGCGTTGTATGCACAAAGTGATCTTCCTGAAATACCCGAACTCTACCTGATGCTCAATATGCTGGCCTATAAAGGCGAGCTTGAAAAAGTGCCGACGTTCAAAGATAAAGTGCGCACACAACCCAATAATGTGAATACGGGTTTGCTTACTTACCCGGTCTTAATGTCTGCCGACATTATGATACACCGCGCCGTGAAAGTGCCCGTAGGCAAAGATCAGGGGCAGCATGTGGAAATGACGCGCAACTTTGCACAACGTTTCAATAACCGTTACGGATATTTATTTCCCGAACCACAGCCATTCAATTTCGGAAGCGAACTGGTAAAAGTGCCCAGCCTTGATGGCAATGGAAAGATGAGCAAATCTGAAAACCTGAATGCCACCATTTATCTTGCAGACGATGACGATCTGATCCGTAAGAAAATAATGAAAGCCAAAACAGACAGTGGTCCTACGGAGCCCAACAGTGAAATGCCCGATTATATACAAAATGTTTTCTTGCTGATGAAACTGGTATCTGAAACAGCTACCGCAGAACATTTTACAAAGGCGTATAATGATTGCACTATCCGTTACGGAGATATGAAAAAACAACTGGCGGAAGACATGGTAAAATTTGTAGCACCGATACGAAATCATGCGAAAGCTTTACAGGACGACAAAGCCACTATCCAAAAAATACTGAAAGCAGGAGCAGAAAAAGCGAGAGAAAGCGCACAGGCTACTTTAGCCGAAGCCCGAAAAATGATCGGCATTCATTATTATTGAAAAGTTTTTAAAACAGTGGTATGTAAACGGATAATTGTTTTTGCATTTTCAGATTTGCCTTTTTACTTTGTAGCCTCATGGCGAAAGCAAAACCAAAACATATAGCCATCGCAGGCAACATCGGTGCGGGTAAAACCACGCTCACTACCATGCTTGCCAAACATTACAAATGGACGCCTCACTTTGAAGATGTAGAACACAATCCTTATCTGGTAGATTTTTATGAAGATATGCACCGCTGGTCATTCAATCTTCAAATTTATTTTCTCAACAGCCGCATCAGCCAGCTCATCCATATCCGCAATGGGAAAGATACGGTAATACAAGACCGTACGGTATATGAAGATGCTTATATTTTCGCTCCCAACCTGTATGAAATGGGCTTGATGACCAATCGTGATTTTGAAAATTATTTTTCTTTTTTCAAAACGTTGCGCAACCTTACCAGCCCTCCGGATCTGCTCATTTATCTAAAGGCTTCCATTCCCGCTTTGGTAGATCGCATCCAGAAACGTGGCAGAGACTATGAAGAAAATATTCGTTTGGATTACCTGAAACGACTAAATGGCTTTTATGAAAAATGGATTGAGAAATACCATGATGGCCCGCTACTCACCATTGATATAGACACGAATAACTTCGCGGAAAAAGAAGAAGACTTTGCGGAAATCATCAAACGTATAGACGCGCAGTTGTTTGGTTTATTTTAAGATTTTTCCTGCATTTCAGTAACATTTTTAAAGCCAGCTGCGTTATACCTTTTTATACACACTTCACGTACATGAAGAATTTATTTTTACTATTTATCCTCAGTATTTTGTCCGTAGGAAGTTTTGGCGGCATTTTAAAAGGAAAGATAACCGACACAAAAGGCGAGGCTTTACCTTTTGCCATTGTATTTCTCAAAGGCACAACACTTGGCACCAGCGCTAATGCCGATGGCGAATACACGCTTACGATCAAAGAAGGACATTATACAGTGGTGGCGCAGTATATGGGATTCAAACAAAGTAGTTTCAGTCTTTCTATTGGGGAAACACAAACGGTAATTCATAATTTCTCATTGCAGGAAGAATTGTTAGAGATGAAGGAGTATGTAGTGAAAGCAAGTGAAGACCCTGCGTTGTACATCATGCGCAAAGTGATAGCGCGCAGAACGTTTCATCTCAATCAGATCCAATCTTTTCAGACGGATATTTATGCCAAAGGTGTAATACGCAGCCGCAGTGTGCCCAAGCAATTGATGGGAGAAAAAATAGATCCGGTTGATGTAGGCGTGGATAGTTCCGGCAAAGGCATCATGAACCAGTTTGAAGAAAATGCTACCTACTATGCTCAAAATGGAAAAGAAAAAACGGTTATTCATTCGGTAAGGGAAAGCGGCGACCCGAATGGGCTGGGCATGTCGCAGTTTCCGGAAGTGATCAATTTCTATAAAAACAATATTGACATTTCTTCGCAAATAGCTCCCCGTGGTATGATCTCTCCTGTAAGTGATGGTGCGCTGGGCTATTATAAATACAAACTTCTGGGCGACTTTACAGAAGGTGGCAAAACGATTTACAAAATAAGCTTTACTCCCAAAAGGCTTTACGAACCATTATTTACCGGTGTTTTGTATATAGTAGATGATGAATGGGGCATACACAGCGTAAATGCCTGGGCTACTGCGAAAGCTAATATTCAATTATTGGATACGCTGAAAATTACCCAGAGTTACATTCCTTTAAAGAAAGATGAATGGGTGATAAAACAACAAACCATTTTTTTCACACTCAATTTTCTGGGTTTTGATCTTATAGGAAATCTAATCACGGTTTATGATAATCAACAAATCAACAAACAAATAGGAGACGATATTTTCAGCAAAAAAATAGTGAGCGAATATGATGCCGGCGCCAATAAAAAAGATAGTACATACTGGAAAGAAAGCCGCCCGATACAATTAGACGAAGAAGAACATAAAGACTATATCAAAAAAGACAGTATAAGACTGGTGCTGGAAAATCCTGCACGTATAGACTCGCTCCGCAAGAAAGGCAACAAATTCACACCTACACAGCTTATTATGAACGGCTATAGCTATCGTGGTAAAAAAGACCAGTTTTTCATAGCCACCAATTCTTTACTCACAGGCCTCATCAATTACAACACTGTGGAAGGATGGAATACAGCGCCGAAAATTTTCATAAATGCCAAGGTAGATTCCTTTCATTATTTCACATCGGTCATTGGTGCTCGTTATGGTTTTTCCAACACACATTTCAATGCGATGGGCCGGGTGAATTATATTATGCAAAATCGCTCCTGGCGCGGAAGATACTGGCTGGTAGGTGCAGAAGGAGGAAAGTATGTTTTTCAATACAATCCGCACAACCCGATAGCGCCGCTTTACAATTCCATCAGCACGCTTTTTTACAGAAAAAACTACCTGAAACTTTACGAACGATGGAACGCTACCGGTTTTTTACAACGCAATTTCGGGAACGGATTAAAAATAAAATTCAACACCGGCTATCAGCAACGCATTCCTTTGCAAAACACTACAAATTTTTCCTATGCAAAATCTGACGTAGACGGCTTTACCGATAATATTCCTGATGAGTTTAAAAAGTATGTATGGGAAAAACACAATGCTTTTATCACCCAGGTTACACTTTCTTATCAGCCGGGTTACAAATACATAAAATACCCGGATTATCTGATGCCGCTACAAAGCGACTGGCCTACGTTTACCATAGATTACCAAAAAGGAATTCCCACACTATTCGGCAGTAAAACAGATTTTGACAAATGGCGTTTCAGCATCAAACACGAATTAAACCTGAAGCTTTTGGGAAAACTGGGTTATAATGTGGCTACCGGGGGGTTCCTCAATACAAAATATGTGGGTATTCCAGACCTTAACCATATACAAGGCAACCAGTTGGGTGTGGCTACCACTTACCTTGAAGGTTTTCAGCTTGCGCCTTATTACACCTTCAGCAATAAAGAAAAACTCTACGGCGAGGGACATATAGAATGGCAGCTGCTTGGCTTTCTCACCAATAAAATCCCGCTTTTCAGAAAGCTGGCCTGGAATCTTGTAACGGGTGCAAACGCTTATTATGTAAATGAAAACTTTTACCATACCGAAGCCTTTGTTGGTTTGGACAATATTGGATGGAAAATGTTTCGCATCCTGCGGGTAGATTATGTACGAGGCTGGAATAGTGTCAATCAGAAGCCACTTTCAGCAATCCGTGTGGGCATTTCCACGAACAGCATCATTGGCATCCGGCTGGAAAATACCGATACGGAATGGTAGAAATCTTTTAATAATAAGTTTTCACAAGTTCCACCGCATCGCTCATAGCTATACTTCCGGGGTTACAGCCCAGTCTTCCTTCCGGTATTTTTTTGCCCAGTTTTTTATAATAATCTTTCCATACCTGCATGGTTTTATGTGTATCCGGATCTTTAAACGTCATGGGATAGAGCTGAAAGAATGCAGTATTATTATTCGCGGCTTTATAAGCGTCATACACAAGTTCGCTGCAATAGTATTTACCGTTATCGTACTCAAACTCATCGTCATACGGCTTGTCTTTTTGCTGCAATGCAAAACCTACGGCTCTGCCGTTGAGCCGCTTATATTCTTTTTTCAGCCGGCCTACTATTACTTTAGGATGACCGTTGCTGTCAGTTTGCCGTTGCAGAAATTGCGAGAGAGAAGTAAGATGCACTTTTTCGCCAATGGCTTCTATTACATACACCGAGTCTTGTAGCACATACACAATGCCGATATGTGAAAAATGTTTCCCCTTTACAGCAGGGGTTATTTTTTCTATCGCGTCGCATAAATCGCCGCAATCAAGATCCTGAAAGACCAGATCGCCGGTTTGGTATTGAAAATCCGGGAAGGTTGACTGCGCGCTGGCAGAAAAGAACAGGAATACAAACAACCCGAGTATAATAGGTTTTCTCATAATGTGCAAGATATAAAGAACTATTTTGCTTAAGATTTTAAAAGGTTTATATTTACTAACGTTTTTTGTTTAAAATATGTCTTAATTATTAGCAAAAGTTTTATTTTGCGAAAGAAGCATGCTTATTAAAATACAATCTTCATTTATGAAAAGATTTTTTACTTCATTAAAGGGACTTACACTACTGGCTGCGGCCTTATTTGCAGGAAGCAATGCCGATGCGCAAACTACGCCGGTAGCCATGACACCGCTGAATAGTCAATATTATAATGCAGATGTGATACTGGAAGGACCGATACCAACTCCTGCGACTTCCTACTGGTATTATGCCTCACCACGACAGTTAGATACGGCTTTTAGTAAAGGTACCATAGCAAGTATCTTATCCAGATACTCATTAGTTTCTTCAAATCTTTACAATACCGGATTACCTGTAAATGGCGGTCCTTTAACTAGTGTTAATACCACATTTGGGAATACCCCAATCTATACATTAAACCCAGCCACCAGTAAGAATTCAATGTCATTATATGGAAGTATTAGTGTCGATACACTTTATTTCACCGATTCTACACGAATTGGGGATATTTTCCTTTTAGGAGCTGCAGGGAGTGAATCATCTTCCGGAATAGGCAGTAACGGATCGGCAACAGTAACTATACTTTTTACTGATAATACTTCACAAATTGTATCCGGAGTTTCTTTCCCTAATTATCGTGATTCTTCTTCATCCTTACCCTATGCAGTCACTAACATCGGTAGATTTAACATGAACGTTAATCTAACTGACGGTGATAATGGTTTGCCACGCTTATTTGATATAAGAGTAAAGCTACCCTTTACTAATACCACTAGCCCCAATGTGGGACAAAATAATTATACAAAAAGGATCAGGGGCATCAAAGTGCAAAAATCAGGAGGCGATCAAATCAGTATCTTGGGAGCCTGTATATTTGACAATCCTTGTCTGCCTACAGCTAATGTAATTCCACCTGCCGCACCTCCTACGCCTCCTCTTACCATCACTTCGGCAGATACCGTAAAATGGAATGCTGTCGCTGGAACTGCAGGCTATGAATATGCTTTGGTACCGTATGTCACCATGCCTACCCCCCTGCCGATCGTGCCACCTACAGGCACAGTATTCAGCACTACATCAGATACTTTTAAGACTTATCCCAACGGACTTTCTCCTGATATTCCTTATGTGTTTTTTGTAAGAAGCAAATGCTCCGCCGGTTCTCCCAGCACGGCATCGGTATGGAATGCGACAAGCTTCAGAACACCTCCCTGCCAAACTGTATCTACAGCAGGCATGCTAACATGGGCAACTTCTACAACTCAAAGAATTTATTTTCTATGGAGGAAAACAAATGCACCTTATGCGGTAGTAACACCTGCATCTAATAATAATTTGGGATTCGAATATATTTTTGACAATACAACCACTACAACTCCTACTACTAATGGCACTTATGTAGGTCCGAATGATACCATCTATAATAAAGGCAACCTGCTAACAGGAACCACTTATCATTTATGGGTGCGTAATAACTGCACAGGTACATCATTCAGCGATTGGACACACAAAACATTTCCTACTCAAGCCTGTCCTGCCGCTGCTACTACTGCAAATATTACCGTACTTAACAATACACCGGGCACTATAACTTTAGCTTACCCCGGCTCTACTGACAGTGCTGTGATCGGCTATCAATATGCGCTAATGCCGGGTAGCCTTACCCCCGGCGCTGCAGATTATGCATTTACCACGGATGATACGCTTACATTCAATAATCTTGACCCGGGACAGCGGTACCGTTTCTTTGTAAAATGCGATTGCAGCAATATCCAAACGCTTAATCCTGCTATTTCTACAGTAATTACAAATCCATTTTGGGATTGCGATACCTCGCTCAATCTGAGCATGAATAACCTCAATATGCATGGCGCCGAGCTTTACTGGTCATCCGGTTCCACTAATGGTACAGATCCTATTCAATTATACAACATCAGTCTTACCACCACCACGAATCCTGCTAATAACTACAATCCGAGCCTGAGCGTTACCTTACCTAATAACGCTTATTTTACAACCACTACGGATACATTTTTCCATCCCACTAATTTGGCACCCAATACTTCTTATTGCTTCTTTGTGCGCACGCAATGTGATACGGTAACTTGGCCGCCGAGTACTACAATAATCTATAATCGCTCAGCCTGGAAAAAAATATGCTTTACCACACCCGATACCTGCGTACCTCCTATTATTCCCACTATCAGCAATATCACCACCAGCAGCGCGCACATGGAGTGGAATCTTTATTATGGCATAGATGGCTACGAATATTATATTGACCAATCACCTGCCGATCCTCAATCTCCGCCACCTGCAGGTTCTTGGCCGCTGATTACCTATAACCAGGTAGATCCTATTAACCTCTTCAGCAACACTACGTATTATTTCCATTTGAGAACGAAGTGCGATGCTACAAATTATTCACCCTGGACGAATACACCGTTCACTACCCTGCCCAACTGTAATACAGGCACGCCATCGCCGGCCCTTCAGACGGGTAGCGGCATTATTAACCCCACCGCTACTTCAGCCATATTTATATGGGGTGCGGTACCCAATGCCACGCGCTACGAAGTAGCTGTAACTACCACTGCCACACCACCGGCAGTAGCAGACGATACCATCACGATTACAACGTATAACGCTACCGGGCTGACACCTAATACGGATTATTATTTCCATATAAAAGCAAAATGCAGTCCTAATGATTCTACAACATGGGCTTCTATTCTCTTTCATACGAAACCTGCCTCATCAGTATCTACGCTGCAAAGCGGAGTTCCGATACTCGTGTATCCCAACCCTGTTACAGAAGACCTGATTATTGACATCCAGGATAATCCGAAAGGCAGAATAGAAGTGATAGACATGACCGGTAAAGTACTGGTATCAGAAGACACGAAAGAGCAGAAGACAAGCATCAATATGAAACCTTTCAGCAAAGGCGTCTATATGATCAAGTATTTTATAGATGCACAGAATGTGCAGATTATACGAGTACAGAAAATATAATGTTTAACACTTAAGTTTTAAAGCCGTTTCCTTTCAGAAACGGCTTTTTTGTTGCCGCTTAAAGAGGTTACTTTTGCCATCTGAAAAAATAAATTTTCGATATGAATAAAACTGTTTTCATAACAGGCGCTACTTCCGGTTTTGGCAAAGCCATTGCTGAGCGATTTGCAGAAGGCGGTTGCAACCTGATTCTTACGGGAAGAAGAGCGGAACGGCTGAAAGACATTCAACAGCAACTTGAAAAACAGTACAACGTGCAGGCGCAGACATTATGTTTTGATCTACGGGATAAAAACGCTGTAAAAAGTGCTTTTGAATCTTTAGCCGTTTCCAAAATTGACATTTTGATAAACAACGCCGGACTTGCATCGGGCATGGCAACAATAGACGAAGGCGACACCGCGGACTGGGATGTAATGATAGATACCAACGTTAAAGGACTACTTTACATAACAAAAGCCGCGCTCCCTTACCTGAAAAAATCAAAGACGCCACACATTATCAATATCGGCTCTACGGCCGGCAAAATGGCTTACCGGAATGGCAACGTTTACTGCGCGACCAAACACGCGGTGGATGCGCTCAGTCAGTCAATGCGGATAGATTTGCTTCCTTACGGCATCAAAGTAACAGCTATCAATCCTGGTATGGCGGAAACAGAATTTTCACTGGTGCGGTTTAAAGGTGATGAAGAACGTGCTAAAAATGTTTACAAAGATTTGCAACCGCTTACGGCCGAAGATATTGCTAATACGACTTGGTATTGCACACATTTGCCCGCGCATGTTTGTATCAACGATCTTACCATTACCTGTACCAATCAGGCTAATGCAGTTTACACAGTAAGAAACAGCGAAAAAATTCAGTAACGGAAAATGTACACTGCTACCACTCATATACGCGTACGATACGGAGAAACCGACCAAATGGGATTCCTCTATTACGGCTATTACGCATTGTACTATGAATCGGGGCGCGCCGAGGCAATCCGTGATTTGGGATTTACCTACCGTGAACTGGAAGAAATGGGTATTGTAATGCCGGTAGTAGAACTACATGCGCAATACCTGAGACCAGCGCATTACGATGATCTTATCACTGTAAAAACCACTTTAAAAGAATTACCTGAATCATCTACTATAAAATTTCATACAGAACTCTATAACGAGAAAGGACAACTTTTAAACAAAGGCGTCACTACTTTGGTATTTTATGACCCCGCCGGCAGAAAAAAAGTAACTATGCCGCAACTCATGCTGGAAAGATTGCAGCCATTCTTTAAAGATCAGAAACATGAAAAGCCATAAAGCTGTAATCATAACCATAGGCGATGAACTCCTGATCGGACAAACCATTGATACCAATTCGGCATGGATGGCAAAAGAACTCAATCTGCTGGGCATAGACATCACAGAGCGCATAGCCGTAGGAGATGTAAAACTAGACATCATAAGAGCGCTGGATAATTCGCTCGAAATCGCCGATATAGTTTTGATCACCGGCGGCTTGGGGCCTACAGCGGATGATATTACCAAACCTCTGCTATGCGAATATTTCAAAGGGAAATTAATGGTAAACAAAGCTGCTTTGGAAAATGTAAAAACGATTTTTCAAAAAAGAAACCTCCCGCTGCTGGAGAGAAATCTGAAACAAGCCGAAGTGCCCGATGTATGCACCGTATTGCAAAACAAAAAGGGTACAGCGCCGGGTATGTGGTTTGAAAAAGATGGAAAAATCGTTATCTCCATGCCTGGCGTGCCGCATGAAATGATCGGAATGATGGAAGATGAAGTGCTTCCCCGCTTAAGAAAATCAGCAAGCGACGGTTACTATATCCTTCATCGCAATATACTCACTGCCGGCATCGGAGAAAGTTTTTTGGCGGAGAAAATTGTAAATATAGAAGCATCGCTTCCGCAGCATATAAAACTTGCTTACCTGCCCGCCAACTGGATGGTAAAACTAAGGCTGACGGCGAAAGGCAATGATAAAAAAACTTTAACTGAAGAAATAAACTATTATCGGCATCAGCTCATCAGCGCTATTAAGGAATATGTGATCGCATCAAAAGATGAGCCTCTTGAAAAAATTTTATACAGCAATTTTTCGACCCGCAAATTAACGCTCGCGATCGCCGAAAGCTGTACCGGTGGCTACATAGGACATACGCTCACACAAGTAGAAGGGTCATCGGAATTTTTTGTGGGCAGCATAGTAAGTTATGACATTTCAGTAAAAAAAGATATATTAGGCATTGCTGCGAATGACATTGTCGCTTATGGCGAAGTAAGTGAAGCAGTGGCAGTGCAGATGGCGGAAAATGTGCGTCGTTTGCTGAAGGCGGATATCGGCTTCGGTATTACAGGCTGGCTCAGCAACTCCGCCAAACAGAATGATAACGAAACAGGAACTGTGTGGATGGCGGTATGCGACAAGCAACAGACGAAAACCCAAAAATACTATTTCCCTTATGATCGCTTGAGAAACAAAGAAATGGCTTTGCAAATGGCTTTACTCATGATTTGGAAATTTATAAATGGAAAAGAAATCTGACATCGTGTTCCTGATGGGCATGCCCGGCTCGGGTAAAAGTTACTGGGGACGTGTGCTCACCAACGAATATCTTTTTAATTATGTAGATCTGGATCATGCCATAGAACAACATGAACAAAAAACAATCAGCGAAATTTTTGAAGAAAAAGACGAAGCATATTTCAGAACTCTGGAAACCGAAATTTTAAAAAATATTACTGCCGAAGAAGAACAACCTTTACTGGTAAGCGTAGGAGGGGGCACACCTTGTTTTCATAACAACCTCGATTTTATGAAATCGAATGGAACAACCATCTATCTTTCCGCTTCTGTACAAACCCTTGTTGAAAAATTAAAGACAGATTTTTTAAAGCGGCCACTTTTGGCAGATCAGGAAACGTTTATGGAAGAAAAGCTCAAAAAACTTCTGAATCAGCGAAAACACTATTACGAACAGGCAGATCATATTTTGCAGGTAGAAACCCTAAACTTAGATGACTTTAAAAAAATAATCCCGGCATGAATCATAAAACAGTTTTAGTATGGGGAAGTATATTGGCTGGGCTTTCCGTAATACTGGGTGCTTTCGGCGCTCATGCTTTGAAGCAGCTATTAGAAGCAGATCAGTTGCAGGTTTTTGAAACAGGCGTACGTTATCAGATGTATCACAGCTTCGCACTTATTGCAACCGGCATTCTTTTTCATTTTTACAATGCTAAAAATCTTCGCATTGCCGCCTGGTTTTTTATCACAGGCATTGTGCTGTTCAGCGGCTCGCTGTATGCGATGACGGCTTTAAAAATAAACGGACAAGTAGGCTTGGGCGGATTGGGAATACTTACTCCAATCGGCGGACTGTTTTTTATTTTAGGATGGCTGATGATGGTCATAAGCGTCTTAAAAAAGCAGCAATAGAATCGGTGTATTATCTTGCCGTATAATTTTCAATTTTATTTTCAGTGCGCCCTTTCCTTCATATTACCATCACATATTTTTCGGTAACAGTGTTTTATATAGTGATGTTGTTTATGAAAAATCTCTGCTGGATCCCTCTGTTGATATTCACGCTAATATACCTTACACTTCTGGTGCTGGGCGCGGTAAATATCCGGTGGAATTTTTACACACGCTCCTTCAATAAAGCATCCGGTAAAAAAATGGTGGCGCTTACTTTTGATGACGGACCTTCTATAGAAACTTCTCGGATTTTGGACATTTTAAAAAGAGAGAAAGTGGAAGCCGCATTTTTTTGTATCGGCAAAAATGTACAGTCTCAGCCGGAGCTTATAAAAAGATGGGAAGAAGAAAATCATCTGATCGGCAATCACAGTTATAATCACGGCTTTCATTTTGACTGGAAAAGCGCCGTTGCAATGCGGGAAGAAATAGAAAAAACGAACAAGACCATTGAGAATATTACAGGAAAAAAACCCAGGCTTTTCAGACCGCCGTATGGCGTTACCAATCCTAACCTGGCAAAAGCTATAAAATCTTCTCAAATGCATTCCATAGGCTGGAGCGTGCGCAGCTATGATACAACTGCCCGTGATCCTGAAAAACTTCTGGCGCGCATTTTGAAACAGACAAACAGCGGAGACGTTATTTTATTGCACGACAGTATGAAAATTACCGCAGATATATTAACAGATTTAATCGCAGCCATACGCAGCAAAGGGTTTAGTTTTGCCCGCGTTGATAAACTTTTTGATTTGCAACCTTATGAATAAAATATTGAGTTTTTTGTTTGCATCGCTGCTAAGTATGGGCTGTTTCGCGCAGCCTGTTGGTTTTTCCAAAGTGAAAGATGCGGCTGTATTTCAAACGTCCTTAGGCAAAGCCAATAATGTTGTACGCACCATCAGCAGCGATTTTTCACAAACTAAAAATATGGCGCTGCTTTCTGAGAAAATAAAATCGAAAGGCAAATTTTATTTTATGAAAGAAGACAAAGTGCGGATAGAATACACCTCTCCCTACAGCTATTTGCTGATAATGAATCACGGACAGATTATGGTAAAGGATGAGCAGAAAACGAGTAAAATAAATACGAAAAACAGCAAAACATTACAGTCCGTCAATCGTATCATGATGGATTGTATGCGCGGCACGGTACTTTCCAATCCGGATTTTAACGCTACTGTTTTTGAAAACGGCACTCAATATCTGGTGATGCTTTCCCCGAAAACGGATGCTATGAAAAAAATGTTTCAAAGCATTGATGTATATCTTTCCAAAAAAGCTTTTGATGTAAACAAGCTGAGCTTTAAGGAAAATGGCGGCGACCTTACAGAAATGAATTTCACCAATACCCAACACAACATTGCTCTAAATGAAAACCTGTTTAAGGTTAAGTAGCTTATTGCTTTTTTCATGGTTGCTTTCCTGCAACAACCCTTATAAAAACCTGATAAAGGAAAACGCGCCTTCATTTTCAGCGCTAAGCTACAAACCGGAATATGATAAGGCTTTATACCGTTGCCATGTAAACGGAAAATTTTTATTCAAAAAATTTCATCTCAGCGGTTTATTATTTTTCAAAAAAACAACCACCACGACGCACGTGGTTTTTCAAAACGAAATGGGCATCAGCTTTTTTGATTTTGAGTGGGATGCACAAGACCGGTTCAAGGTCAATCAGATAATACCGCAATTGGATAAGCCCGCCGTAATTAAAATCCTGCGAAAAGATTTGCAACTTTTTCTGATGATAGGACTGAATGAAAAAACAGAACAGCAATTTCAAAAAGACGGTTTCACCTATAATCGTTTCGATATGGAAAAAGGAAACGCTTATTATCTTTTTAAAGATCATCATCTCACAACCATAGAAGCAGCCGGAAAAACTAAAGTAACCACGATAACGCTGGGCGCGAAAGCGACAAAAAAATCGCTGCCCGAAACTTCACTTTTCAAACATCATAAAGCTAATTTTACCATCGAACTTCAGAAAATAGAAACGAATGCTGATGAATGATTTTTATAACATATCGGATGTGCAGCGAGCTGAAAATTCATTGACAGCTACGATCAGCTTCAATGCCGCTCATGCTATATTCAAGGGACATTTCCCCACGCAGCCTGTAGTGCCCGGTGTATGTATGATGTATGTTGTAAAAAGAATTCTGGAACAGGAGCTTTCTAAAAAAATCCATCTCGAAACAGCCGCGCAGGTAAAGTTTTTACAGCTTATCACTCCGGAAACAGCACCGGTCATCTTAGAGCTTAAATGGCTTACAGAAGCAGGTAAAACAGCCGTTACCGCCAGCCTGAGATCAGAAAAACAACTTTTCAAAATGAATGGCATATATGGAGAACAGTAACCGGCTGCCGAGAATTTTGTTTTTACAATCGAGAAAAAAGTTGCTATTTTCGCAGCCGCTTTCTTAAAACGGAGACGTGTCCGAGTGGTTGAAGGAGCACGCCTGGAAAGTGTGTATACGGGAAACTGTATCGCGAGTTCGAATCTCGCCGTCTCCGCACCATTAAAATAAAAACCCTTGTAAGTCAATGCTTGCAGGGTTTTTTTATTTGTAGTTGTCGTTTTGCTTTCTTAATAAAGAGTAAGTTGGAGAAAATAAACAGCTTTGTATCTTTCAAATAGAAAGGACAAAAAAATAAATCTCTATTCTCTATTTATTTTTTGTTTGGGAAAAATAGGCTGCGCTATTAGGATTTGTACTTTTACCATTAAAAAAGCAATAATAATGCTTATAACCCAGTCCATAGTTGCGGATATTAAAGCTATTATAGCCAAGTCAAAGATAATGCTATCAGAGCTATTGACCATCAGAGGACTTTGACCGTGCTGATTATGGAACATTTCTTATCAAATTTCTTTCCGAACAATTACAACCCGAATTTGGCAGCGGTTTTTCCATAGACAAATTAACTTATACCGACAGTTTTACCGCACTTTTTCAAATGTGCATACGCTGTATGCACATTTAAGCTGGAGCCAATACAAACTATTATTGAGTATTGACAGCCAAGATCAGAGAGAATTTTACATCGCCGAAACGATAAAGAATAATTGGACGGCACGACAGTTGGAACGGCAGATATACAGTAATCTGTATGAGCGGCTTTTAATGAGCAGCGACAAGGAAAGTGTTTTAGCGGTTGCAAAGAATGAAAAATTACCTTCTGATGCCAAAGAAATCATTAAAGACCCGATGTTTTTGGAGTTTTTAGGATTGAAAAGAGAGGCTTCCTATTATGAAAGAGATTTGGAAAGTGCCATTATCACACACCTGCAAGAGTTTTTATTAGAGTTGGGCAATGGCTTTTCCTTTGTAGCAAAGCAAAAGCGAATACACATAGAAGGAGATGAGTTTTTTGTGGATTTGGTGTTTTACAATCGCTTGCTGCAATGCTTTGTCATTATAGAAATCAAACCACTAAGCTAACCCATCAGGACCATCGGGCAGCTACAAATGTATGTGAACTACTATGACAGAGTAGAAAAGCAAGCACACGAAAATCCTACTATCGGCATTTTACTTTGTGCCAATAAAAATGACGATGTTGTATGCTTTACCTTGCCGGAAGGACAAAAACAAATTTTTGCAAGCCAATACAAACTCTATTTGCCTACCGAGCAGCAATTATTAGAAGAAATAAATAAAGAGCTGGAGAATTTTGAGGAAAAACAATAATCTGTTTGATTTCTCATCAGGTTCGTTTTAATTTCAATTAAACATTCATGTTTTACTCCCTCTTACGCTTCATGCTGTTTGCGTTTAAAATAGCATCGTATTTCTTATCGGTAAAGTAAACAACCTTATCAGCGTCATACTTATATTTCGCTTTGTAAACAATCGTTTCTGCATCATACTTATGCTTTGCAATCCACCATATTCCATTTCCGGCATCATACCTTTTATCGGTTATATAAATCACCCAATCAGCATCATACTTTTTATCAGTAACGTAGATTATTAAATCAGCATCATATTTTTTGTCGGTGTAAAAAATCTTTTGCGCAGGTGTTTCAATGCTAAAAAATACGCAAACAGCGATAAGGGGTATTTTTTTCATTACTACCTGTTGCGCGAATTTTTTATTTCGCTATTATTTCAATGTCTTTTAATCGATAGCCTTTTGATTTAATAATATTTATAATCTCGTCTTTGTGTTTCAAAATTGTTGCGTCAAGGTCAATTCCAAGTTTTATTTTAGCTTTCCAAATCGAATGTCCGTTATTTTTTGCTTGAACTGAGTTTGTTTGAACTGCATTTGTTTTGTAAAAACAGTTTATTAAACGTGTGAAATAAAAAATTGGGTCTTCTGTACTACTGCTTGTAGTTAATACATTTTCAACTTTCATTTTGTTCGTGTCATAATTCGTGATACGATAATTGAAAGAATTTGAACTTTTTTCTCTATTGCAAACTCCGCAAAGTGTTTGATACAGTTCAGGATTATCATTGTCTGGTTCTTCTTCCTTAAATGAAATTATATGGTCAATTTGAAGATTATTTGTTTTTCCACAACATAAACATTTATGTCCATCTCTTGATAAAACTATGTTTCTCACTTCTTCGCTTGCTAAACGATTTACCGTTACATCTTGGTTTGCTTCTGAAATGTTAGCTATCCCCTTTCTTTTTCTTCTATAAACATTGTCGTCATATTCATAAGCACGATAAAAATCCTCATAAGAGGGAAACATAACTTTTAAAAATGGATTTTCTGAATTATAATATTTTAATTCTAAATAATCTTCTGCTTGGTCTCTTCCATAATTTAAATTCCTAATTTCAAGTACATATTTCATAATGTCTATGTCCTTTTTTTGTTCAAATGTGTAATATTCAGGAGCTAAATTAGTAGGGTGTTGTCCTAAATGTCTTGCGATTTGGATAAGTTTAGAGGTGGTTGCCCTATTTGGAACAAAATTATTTTGATTTAAAAAGTTATTGATAAGAACTTCTGCTTTTTCATAATCTAATTCATCTTGTTCCCAAAGTGTACTTTTATAATAATAAGATGTAAATTCACCAATGAATTTTTGAAACAACTCTTTTTCTATACTTGTAACTACAACATTTTCAATAAATCTTTCCTGTGTTTTTTCAATTTCATTAAGTTCGTTTTCCTCTGATATAGTATCTGAATATTCCACAACAAACCAACCGTCAGGCATCAAATCCATAATTGATTTTTCGTAATCTTGATTTTGATATTCAAGTTCTAATTTATCCAGCAAATCAATTCTTATCAATTCAAAAGGTCTAAATCCACGCTCTTTTGTTGCAGTATCTTCTTTGCCTCCAATGAAACGATTGCTTGCAAATTGTATATGTCTGTTCCAGTTATCTGTGAACAAAACAATACTTGCAGTTGTTTTATTTCCTCCTGCACCTTCTCCTCTTAAAGCACGTCCAACCATTTGAGTGAATAGGATAGAAGAGTTCGTGTCTCTTGTTAAGAAAACAGTTTTTACATCAGGTACATCAACACCTTCCGTTAGCATTTTTACATTTATCAAAACTTCTATCTCGCCTTTTTTGAATCGTTCTAAGTTGATTTCGTTTTGATTAGATTTTCGGTTGTTGATGTAATCAATATTTTTATTGCCGTCAACGTATGAAAATACAGATGAAGCAATTTCTTTTCCAGCTTTTTTATTGATGTAATTTTCAACGGTTTTACACTGATACCACCTATCAAGGAAAATAATTGTTTTGCCGAATTTTTCTCTATTGTCAATATAATATTGAGCAATAAAATTATTTCGGTCTTCATTTTTTGCAATTTCTTCAATGATATGACTTGGTAATTCTTGATGTTTAAAAATCAATTTGTCAACGTCATTATCAGAAAGTACAAGATTAAAATTTGTTTTCTCTTGAATAAAAACTGGACTTGCTAAAATCTTTTTGTCTTCTAATTCTTTCTTTGAAATTTCGTAAATAATACCGTCTTTGAAAATTTCCCAAAGCCAACCTCTTTGTCTTTTGTCTGTGTAAGTTGGTGTAGCTGTTAAGCCTAAAAGTTGAGTTTGAGGAAACTTTTCGATAATTCCCGTTTTGCCTTCAGAACCTCCAATCAATAAATTTCTTCTTCCAAATGCAGGTGTGTGATGAGCTTCGTCGTAAACGATAAATAGATTTCCATCTTTTGCATTTTCGTTTACGAATTTTTTAAATTTTGTGTCGTTTTCATCTATCCAATTACTGATTGCTGTTTGTGAAGTAATCAATAAAATGTCATCAGAAATAGCAATTTGATTTGGGTTTGCATGTTTGTCGCTTCCTGAAACTACACGAATATTTATTTCATTTCTTCGGTTTGTATCGACCTCTAAAATATTTTCTTTGAACGTTTCTCTTGCTTGTTCAAGCAAGAATCCTTGATCAGCCAACCAAAGTACTTTTTTGTTTTTAGATATTATGTTTTTTAGCAACCAATAAATGGATGTATAAGTTTTTCCTCCGCCTGTAGGCAAAACTAAAATTCCTGTATTATTTTGCTCATGAAGGAAAAATTTATTCATTTCCTTATGAGCTTTAGTTTGATGTTCTCTTGGTGTTTTAGGATTTACTTTGTCTTTGTTTTTCTCGAATTCTTCTTTGAGATTTATAGTCAGCAAGTTTTTGAAATGTATCATTGTTACTTTTATATGTTTTTTTTATGGTAAAAAAATAAGCGTAACTGAAATTCTTCTGCTCCATCAGGTTCTCGAAAACCTTCTCAACGCAAAAGACACAGTTACGCCTTACCAGCGTACCATAGTCATTTGTTACGTTGAGATGTTGAATTTTCGAGGAACCTGATGTAGCAACTAAATGGTATAATAGTACTTTCTTAAAGTAGATATATGTTCGTTTTTTCTTCTTTACATTTTAATGTTTGTTTTATTGCAATAAAGTTAATTAAAAGCTATTTACTTGTTGAAGGTTTAAGAACATGGATAAAAAATTACATTTTCAACGTTTCAAAAAATCAGAGACGTGATTTTTATTTTCACTTTCTTCCTTAAATTCATTTCTCAAATAAGCATTTTTAACCCATGTACACTTACCTCGCTTTAGGCGATTCTTACACCATTGGTGAGCAAGTGCCGACGATAGAAAATTTCCCGCATCAGTTAGTGACTGCATTACAGAAAATGGGAATTAAGACAGCACAGCCTGTAATTATAGCTCAAACCGGATGGACGACTGATGAGCTTGCCGCAGCTATAAGAGAAGCGGGAATCACAGAAACTTTTTCGTTTGTAACGCTTTTGATCGGGGTAAATAATCAATACAGAGGGAGAGAACTTGCTGATTATGAAAAAGAGTTTACAGATCTTCTTCTTCAGGCTATCGCTTTTGCCAATAATAATGCACAACACGTATTTGTCCTTTCCATTCCGGACTGGGGCGTTACGCCTTTTGCCGAGGGGAAAGACCGGAGTGAAATCGCCCAGAAAATAGATGCTTATAATGCAAGCAATAAAAAAATAACACACGCGCACAATGCGCATTGGCTGGATATTACGGACAGCACACGCAGAAACGGGAGCGATCCGACTTTCCTTGCTGCCGATGGTCTGCATCCTTCCGGAAGAGAATATGCAATATGGACGCAGCGTTTACAGCATGAAGTCGCAGCAACCTTAAAAACGTAAGCGCTTCGCCACACGTTATTAAATCTTAGGGTTTTTTAGTATTTTAATCCCAAAATTTTAAACATGCAATTATTAAGAAACCTGATGGTATTGCTGTTTTTGGCAATTCCATTAACCCTTTTTGCACAAAGTGAAAAAATTCCATTTGATGCAAAAATTAAAACAGGCCAATTACCTAACGGGCTGAAATATTACATCATCCAAAACAAGAAACCGGAAAAGAAAATAGAGCTGCGTATGGTAGTAAACGCTGGTTCTATTCTGGAAGATAAAGATCAGTTGGGCTTGGCACACCTTATGGAGCATATGAACTTCAACGGGCTGAAACATTTTCCCAAAAATGAAGTAGTGCATTACCTGCAAAGTATCGGTGTGGATTTTGGCGCCGACCTTAACGCTTATACCAGTTTTGATCAAACGGTATACATCCTGCCGATTCCTGCCGATGATCCGAAAAAAATAGATCAGGGATTTCAGGTAATTGCAGACTGGAGCAATGCAGCGTTGCTTGAAAACGAAGAAATAGACAAAGAACGTGGCGTGGTGCTTGAAGAAAGCCGACTGGGTAAAGGAGCGAGCGACAGAATGATGAAAAAATGGTTGCCGGAATATCTAAACGGTTCGCGCTATGCGGAACGCTTACCCATTGGCGATGATAATATTTTAAAAACTTTTCCTTATGATGCAATTAAACGTTTTCATAAAGACTGGTATCGTCCGGATCTGGAAGCGGTAATGGTAGTCGGTGACATTGACCCTAATGAAGCAGAACGTCTGATCAAGGAAAAATTCAGTGGATTTAAAAATCCTGCGAATGAGAAAACTCGCCCGGAACTGTTTGAAATTCCCGCCCGCACTTCAAGCAAAGCCATGGTGCTCAGCGACAAAGAAGCTCCTTATACCACAATACAGCTTATTGGTAATAGCTATAAAGAAAAATCTGCCACCACCATCGGAGAATATACAGATGACCTTGAAGAAAACCTTTTTAATACCATGCTGGCAGGACGCCTCGAAGAATTAAAAAACCAGCCCAATCCGCCTTTTATCTTTGCCTTCGGCGGAATCAGCGGCGGCTGGGCGCGCTTTTGGAAATCGTACCAGATGTTTGCCATTTGCGGAACGGAACAAATACAAAACGCAACCGAGGCATTGGTAAAAGAATCGCTGAAAATCAAAAAATACGGCTTCACCGAAAGTGAACTTGAAAGAGCCAAAGCCAGCATCCTGGCAGACTATGAAAAGAGCTACAATGAACGCGACAAAACAGAATCTAAAGCAAGAGTAGAAGAACTGGTGAGGCATTTTCTTACCAATGAACCCGTACCGGGAATTGAATGGGAATATAACTTTGCTAAAAATAATCTTCCAAAAATCACTTTGGCAGAGGTAAACAAATTTGTAAGTAAAATAGATATTGACAAACAATATTTCGCACTGGTAACTACCAAGACAGCAGACAACTTACCCACTGACGCGCAACTGAAATCTTATGTGGATAATGCTTTAAAAACAGAAGTAGCTGCCTATGAAGAAAAGGCGTTACCTACACAATTGCTTACACAGGAACCTACACCCGGCAAAGTAACCAAAGAAGACAAAGACGCGACTGCCGGTACTACAACATGGACACTAAGCAACGGCGCTAAAGTAACCTATAAAAAAACAGACTTTAAAAATGATGAAATTATTTTTTCAGGTTATCGTTTTGGCGGTTCTTCCACTTATGCGGGCAAAGATTATCAAAGCGCCGATTACAGCAATAACGCGGTGGATGAAATGGGCTACGGTGCATTTTCTAATACAGATCTTCAGAAATTCCTGAGCGGCAAAACGGTAAATGTAAATACATGGGTTGATTTGTATGGCGATCACGTAGATGGCAAATCGAGCGTAAAAGATTTTGAAACAGCGCTGCAATTGCTTTATCTTAAGTCTTCATCTCCCCGCACAGATGCGGAAGCTTTTGAATCTTTCAAGGCAAGACAGAAACAATTTCTCGCACAACTGAAATCTGACCCACAAAGTTACTATGGCGATACACTCAATAAGTTTATGTATCATAACAATCCGAGGATGAAAGATATACCTGACCCAAGTGATTATGATGCGATAAATATGAACAATGCCATCTCTTTTTATAACGGGAGATTCAATACCGCCAATGAAATGAACTACTTTTTTGTAGGCAGTATTCCCGAAGCCAATTTTAAGGCCCTTATAGAAAAATACATTGGCGGACTGAAAGGCAATAAAATAGAAAGCAAAACGAAGGACTTGGGCATAGACCCTATAATGGGTGAAAATAACTTCACCATTTATAAAGGCACAGAACCTAAAAGCATGGTGAATGAAATGATGTATTTTTATACACCTTTTAACCAAAATGATGAGTTGGCTTTAAACCTTTTAACGGAAGTGATCAACAATCGCATCGTAGATATTATCCGCGAAAAAATGAGCGCCATATATGGCGGCGGTGTGGGTTTACGTTTACAAAAATTCCCCAAAGAAAAATTCTCTATGCAAAGTTATCTGCCTTGCGGACCTGAAAATGCGGAAAAAGTAAAAACCGCATTTTGGGAAATTATCAATGACGTGAAAAAACCGGGAAACATTACCGCAGAAGAATTGGAAAAAGCAACGGAAACTTCAATTCAGAAATACCGTGTAGCTGTTAAAACCAATAATTTCTGGATGTCTTCGCTAAGCAAATATCAACAATACGGATTGCCTACAAGTAACATCCTGAATGTGGAAAGCCGTATTAAAGCCGTGGCTCCTGCTACGCTCACCGAAGCAGCTAATAAATATCTGAACGCAAAAAATATATTGCATGCGCTTCTGATGCCACAGCAATAATATTTCCTTGTGATAATTGCATAAAAGAGCTGTCTCAAAAAAAATGAGGCAGCTTTTTTCTTATGTATTCAGGTGCTTGACGATCTTGGTATAGATTTCTTCTTTTTTAAATGGCTTGGTCACATAATCATTCATACCTGCTTCCAACACTTTTATTTTGGTCTCAGGGAAAGCATCTGCCGTAAAAGCGATAATCGGCACATCAGGATCAAGCACAGCGGTATTTTTAGATCTGATGACTACGGTAGTTTCAAAGCCATCCATCACCGGCATTTGCAGATCCATAAAAACAAAATCCACCTTTTCTTTTTCCAGAATGTCAAGCGCTTCTTTTCCGTTATTCGCTATAAAATAGTTCACTTCCCAGTCGTCCAGTATTTTCTTAATTACCATTTGGTTGAGCAGATTGTCTTCAACAATCAGGATCGTAAGGTGAAATAAGGAAAGTGTTCCCAATTCATCTTTGAGAATAGGCTGGATATCTTTTTCAGAAATGATAAAAGGAATCATGACATTAAAACAAGTGCCTTCGCCTTCTTTGCTTTCAAAACTGATATCACCCTTCATCAGGTTTACCAAGTCTTTGGTGATCGCCAATCCCAGTCCGGTGCCTCCGAATTTTCTGGAAGTAGCGGAAGACGCTTGTGCAAAGCTCTCAAACACAGTTTCAAATTTATCTTCCGGAATACCGATACCGGTATCTTTTATCTTAAATTGTATAAGCGCTTTTTCATTTTCAATCCCGCATAATTTAATAGTTACGAATACGCCACCTTCTTCTGTAAATTTTATCGCGTTGCCGATAAGGTTTACAAGTATCTGATTAAGCCGGTAAGGATCTCCCTCCAGTGAAAGCGGAAGGTTGTCTTCAAGATTTATCGCATAGTCAATATTTTTCTCCGCTGCTTTCATCGAAAAAATCCTTCGCCATTCATTCACCTGGTTATCCAATCTGAACGGAATGTTTTCTAATTCTATTTTGCCGGCTTCCAGCTTACTGTAATTGAGAATATCGTTGATGATGACCAGCAGGTTTTCGGAAGAATATTTTATGGAATGCAGGTACTCCAGGGTTTCCTCCGAGTGGTGTTGCTCCAGCAAAATATCGGTGAGGCCTATTATGGCATTCATTGGCGTTCTTATTTCATGGCTTACTGAAGAAAGAAACTGAGATTTAGCTTTAAGCGCTTCTTCCAAAGCTATTTTGGCGTCCAACAATTCCTGATCGGCTTTTTTCTTTTGAGTAATGTCATGCACCAATATGGAAACGTGCCTTCTCTGAGGATCTAAGTCTTCGATAAAATTGATCCTGGCTATGAAATATTGATTGGCATAGGGAGATTTGTACTCAACTTCTCTGGGTTGCCGGTCGTTTTGTACTTCTAAAATAGTATTGTGTAGCTCCTCGCCCAAAGAAATATCAAATACTTCTTTCGTGGTTTTACCCATAAAATGCTCTTTCGGCATCCAAAAAGTTTGCTCATCGCGGCTCCAGGCATTTATAAACCTTGCCTCGCTGTCCATCTCGAACACCATATCATCCATCGAAGTGATAAATGCTTCGATATAGCTGTCTATCCGATGCCTTTCCCGCATGCTTTTATACAGCGGTGCAAATTTCTGCTCTACTACTTTTACAAATTCTTCGAGTTCATCGTCATTTACCTTGCTTCCCCAAACTTGCTTTGCAAGCTTTCCGAGTCTTTCGTACATAACAGAATTAATGAGTTCTTACTTGTTCAAACAACTGATTAAGTTTCTCCTTTTTTATTATTTTTTGCTTTTGAATGCCTTTGGCTATCAGACGTACGCCGGCAGATGCTTCATAAGACGTTACAATTTCATGTCCGTTAATTCCCATAAGCGTCGCTGTAAATTGTACAGTTTCACCTTCAAAAGCCGGAGACAAGTGCTCAATGGTTAAACCCGTACCGATACCTTCCTCATCATCTTCCTTCATTTCCAATACAAACAATCTTCCGCTCCATTCCGCATCTCTTGCCAGTGCAAATGTGGAGTAAACCGCATGTACTGCGCCGGTATGAAAACTTGCAAAATCGCCGGGTCGCACTGTATGTTCATAGTACTTTTTGTCGCCCAACTGAAAGAGGTGATTCATTCGATCACAAAATAATGTAAATCATTCATTATTATTTATAATAATTTTTAAAAGCAACTACCTTAATTTTGCTTTTTCGCATACATGAAGAAACTGCTTGTCATACACTTTCTGCTGCTGTACATGATGGCCACAACAGGCATTATGGTGCAACTGCATTACTGTGGCGCACAAGTACAATCCTGGGCTATCAACGGCGAAAACAAAGGTTGTAAAGATGATCCTTGTGACGAGCAAAAAGAGAAAGATGATCATTGCTGCAAAGACAAGGTCATTAAAGCCAAGATAGCTTCCGAGCAGGTTTCTTCTCATCAGTTCAAATTAATCTTCTCCGAAAAAACGGCATTATGCCCTTTACCTCTTTACTACAGCATTCCGCATACAGCGCTCGCAGAAGTTTTAAAAACTATCCGCCATCAGGCAAATGCACCACCGGGAACGTGGCAGCAGATACCGCTATACAAACTACACTCCTCTTATACTTATTATGGCTAATCGATTATTCTTTCTCTTGATTGAATGAATCTGATTTCTTAACCTTATAAGTATTTTTTAAAATGAAAAACATCCTTGTTTTAATATCTTTTTTGCTTTTTGCAAGCTCTGCCGTCGCGCAAAGCGATATCAAAACTTCCACCTTCAAAGTAGAAGGCAATTGCTCCATGTGCAAAAAGCGCATCGAAAATGCCGCTTATATAAAAGGCGTAAAACGTGCCGACTGGAATGAAGAAACGCACATACTTACCGTGGTGTACCGCACTTCCAAAACAGATGCTCAACAAATAGAACACAGCATTGCCAAAGCCGGCCATACCACTGAAAACGTAGAGGCGACTGAGGAAGATTATAAAAAACTTCCCGAATGCTGCCAGTACAAAACCAATAATTGCGAACATAAATAAACAGGAGATTCTTTATGAAAAAAATAATCATGCTCCTGTGCATAGCGCATTTCTCGCTTATAAACTATTCATGGGCGCAAGACACCGTCAACAATCAGAAACTTGATGAATTCATCATCCGTCAGCATCAGCAAGCAACGACAATAGACATGATGAACCCTCTAAAATCTGAAAAGATAAGCAGCAGGGAATTGCTGAAAGCAGCTTGCTGCAACCTCAGCGAAAGCTTTGAAACCACACCGTCCGTAGATGTAAGCACTACCGATGCCGTCTCCGGCTACAAACAGATACAAATGCTGGGGTTGGCAAGCGCCTACACTTCTATAACCCGTGAAAACATACCCGACAACCGCGGGCTGGCTTCTTATACGGGATTGACCTTTACACCCGGCACCTTTGTAGAAAGTATGCAGCTGAGTAAAGGCACTGGAAGTGTGGTGAATGGCTATGAAGGAATGGCCGGGCAGATTAATATAGAATGGCGTAAACCTTTTGATGATAAACAAGAAAAATGGCATTTTAATCTTTACCAAAATTCACAGGGAAGATCGGAAGGAAATCTTGTGCATCGCATAGAGCTCAATAAAAACTTGTCCACCAATTTCTTTTTACATGCAAGATCCCAATGGCTGAAACTCGATAACAATCATGACGGCTTTATGGATCAACCTTTGGATAAACAAATTGTAGCCGCAAACCGCTGGTTTTGGTTTGGCCCGAAAGGATGGGAAATACAAAGCGGTATAAAAGGCGTATATGTTGAAAATGTGGGCGGACAAATGGATTATAAAAAAGGAACAGCTGAAAGCTTTACACAACCATGGGGTTTTGAACTGAATATGAAACGTATTGAAGGCTGGGCGAAAATCGGGCACATTTTTAAAAACAAACCCGCCACCAGCATAGGTTTACAGCTATCAGGCATTTATCATACGCAAGATGCCCAATATGGTTTGGTAAACTATGACGCCACACAAAAAAGCTTTTACGCCAATCTTATTTACCAATCCATCATCAGCAATTCCAATCATGTTATTAAACTGGGGCTTAGCAATCTGATTGATAATTATTATGAAACTCTTTACGGCGACACCTACAAAAGACAAGAAGTAGTGCCCGGTGTTTTTGCCGAATATAGTTTTAAGGCTTCAGAAAAATTTAATGTGGTAGCAGGCATCCGAGGCGATTATCATAATATTTTCGGAGCCTTCATAACACCTCGCTTACATATTCGCTATGCGCCGTCACCCAATTCTGTTTTTCGCGCATCAGTAGGCAGGGCACAGCGCACGGCAAATGTCTTTTCCGAAAATATGGCTTATCTGGCAAGTGGCAGAGGTTTTGTTATTTACCATCAGCAAAAAGGAAAGCCTTATGGTCTGGATCCGGAAGTAGCCTGGAATTACGGAATCAATTTCACACAGAAATTTCGTTTGAATTATCGTGATGGATCGTTTACCATAGACTATTATTATACCGATTTTAAAAATCAGATAGTAGTCGATCTTTACTCAGATCCACATCAGATACAGCTTTATAATTTAGACGGACGTTCATTTTCGCACAGCCTGCAGGCGCAGCTGGACTACGAACTTATACGGAATCTGGATATTCGCCTTGCCTACCGGTGGAATAAAGTAAGAACCACTTACAACGGCACTTTACTGGAAAAACCTTTGATAGCAGCCGACAGAGCCTTTGCCAATATCGCTTACGAAACACGCAACCACTGGAAGTTCGATTATACGGTGCAATGGGTGGGCAGCAAGATAGTACCGGAAAGACATTCGCACACCAATAGCGAGCCGCAATACAATTCTCCTTCTTATGTACTGATGAACGCGCAGATCACGAAAGTGTGGAATGAAAAACTGGAAGTGTATTTAGGATCTGAAAATTTCACAAATTACAAGCAGCAACATCCTATAACTGCTGCCGACCGCCCTTATACCAATGATTTTGATGCCTCATTTATCTGGGGTCCGATAATGGGCAGAAATATTTATGCAGGCTTGCGTTATAAGATTTTTTAAGCTACCAATATTTCACCCTGAAGTAAAAATGGTTATTGTATCTTACAGTAACCGTTTTTACTTTTTTAGAACATGACTCATGAAAAACTGCGCGCTTTTTGTCTGAATTTTCCCGGCGCTACCGAAGGGATAAAATGGGAAGATCATTTATGTTTTATGGTGGCTGATAAAATATTTTGCATGACAGGCTTGAATGACAACAGCCCCGTTAATATCAAAACTTCACCAGAGGATTTTGCATTGCTCACCGAACGTGAAGGTATTATACAAGCACCGTATATGGCACGCAACCAATGGGTATCCATTCTAAAAAGAAACGCGGTGAAAACAGACGAATGGAACCAGTATCTTACACAATCTTACGAACTTATCAAATCTAAACTATCCAAGAAAGTACAACAATCTTTAAAGTGAGATTCATTATCCATTCTCTGTGTGGAATTGCGGCTTCTTAATAAAAAGGTTATTTTTGCCGTTTCCTGTTTAATATTAAGAATCATTCAGAATGACTATTGCAGTATTGATTATTTTGGCTTACCTGATAGGATCTATCCCTACAGCTGTTTGGGTAAGTAAAGGATGGTTTGGTATTGACATTCGTGAGCATGGAAGTGGCAATATGGGTGCTACCAATACTTTTCGTGTATTAGGACCGAAGGCAGGCTCTTTCGTCATGTTTGTAGATATGATGAAAGGATTTATCGCCGTAAAACTTTCCTTACTTTCTCATTTTTCATGGACAAGCGAAGCAATTACTAATCTTCAAATTTTTTTAGGTTTAGCGGCGGTAGTAGGTCACATCTTCCCTATCTGGGCCAATTTCAGAGGCGGCAAGGGTATCGCTACACTTTTTGGAATGATCCTCGGCATTCAACCACTTGTTGCAGTATTATTAGTGGGCGTTTTCTTATTAATGTTATTTCTGACAAATTATGTTTCGCTCAGTTCTATAAGTGCAAGTATTGCCTTTCCCATTCTTATTCTTTTCATTTTCAGAGAGCCGGAGATAAGCTATCGGGTATTTGCTATCGCCACAGCGTGTCTGGTAGTGCTTACGCATCACAAAAACATAGACCGTTTGTTGCAAGGCAATGAAAATAAAGTTTCCTTATTCAAAAAGAAGCGGGACAAAAAATAAAACTCTTTAATCCGCCCGTTTTTTCTGAACCAATAAATTTTTATAAGCCTTAGTTTTAGGCTTGCAATGCAATTATCTTTTCTTCAAAAAACAGCAAGTCATTTCTTTCCTGTCAAGGTGCGGAAAGGTGCCGGCACGCAAAATCCTGTATTGGAGCTTTTCTTTTACAAAGGACAATGGCAATTGGCTACAAAGGACGCGATTTATTCCGATGGAGATCGTTATCGTCCGCTAAAGCTGGCTTTCGGGAAAATAAAAAACCGTCTGTCTGAAGCAAAAAATATACTGATATTAGGGACCGGATTAGGCAGCGCTGTGAACATACTGGACACAATGGGTTTTCATCCCCAAATGGACTTAGTAGAGATTGACCAAACTGTTATTGACTGGGCACAAGAGTTGCTGCCGGTTTCATCTTTGAAACGAATTCATTTTTTCAATGATGATGCTGCTGTTTTTATAGAAAGAAACAAGAAGCCGTATGACGTAATTGTGGCGGATATTTTTGAGAGCCGCATTGTGCCGGAGTTTGTAACCGGCAGATCTTTTCTTGAACATTGTAAAAACTCACTTTCTGCAAAGGGAGTTTTCATACTAAATTATATGATTAGCGATACTAAAAAATGGGGAGTTTTTCAGCAGATTTTTATTGAAATATTTCCTGAAAATAAAATGTATGAACTGGGTATAAACAGGGTGATGGTGGCAGATTGCAGCATTTAAACTGCAAACAATATATTTTTGTCTCACTTCTTTATGAAAACTTTCAGCTTATTTTTTTGCACGTTTTTCGTTTTTTCCATTTACGCGACAGCGCAAACGCAAGATCTGCTTTCACTTGCCAAGGGAAATTATCTGGGTATGAACGCGTTGTTTAATGAACAGGGTGATGTGTATGGTTATATCTCGATTTACGACTACGGTAAGTCGGGCGAAAAGACTAAGAAGTTTGAATACGTTATTCTTGATAAAAACCTGAATCCCGTGGCCAACAATACGTTTGAAGGAGACATCACTGCAGGCAATTATATAGGTTATCTAAACTATAATGACCAAATAATATTAATCCCCAACAGATTAGATCTTACGTTTGTAAACCAAAATAATATTTTTTCGCCCGCATCCATATTTATAGATCTTAAGAACAATACGGTACATCAACGCATTTCATACGACTATGATCATGGAGTTTTTACAAAGAAAACAACAAAAGAAACCTGGAATGATATAAGAAAAGAAAACAAAGCGGAAAAAAAGAAAAACGGCTTCAATTATGTCTCCAGCGTTGTGGAAATAAAAGAAGGAGGCTACCTGGTACTGGAGTATGATGACTACGGCTCCTATGAAAATAACAATCACATTCTTCGTTACGATACAGGCAAAAAAGAACTTTGGAAATACGAGTATAATACTAACGGATCCAAGAAAGCATCTCAAAGCCTCAGCTTTTTAGAAAAGGACGAAAGCCATTTTTACGGCTTGCTGAAAGACCGGGTGCGCACGCAGGAAACATACTATCTGGTAGTAATAGATATGAAGACCGGCAAGGAAATTTACAGACAAAAAATTGTAGGTTCGAAAGGCGTATTATCAAAAATCACGCATTTCTCCACTTCCAGTTACGGTGAACTGGATAATGATAAAACCTTTGATGATAAGATAGTGCTGGTGGGTAAGAACAGGTTAAATGTGGATGTATATTATACTACGATTGGTTTAGCACGGCTTATTATAGATAAAAAAACATTTAAAGCACAACTGGATCTGCTGTCGTATGAAGATGATTATAAAAAGTATATTCCCAAAATCAATAAATATGGCAATGTGGAGAAAGGATATTTTCTTGATGCGCGGGATATTTTTTTCTTGAAAGACGGAAGCGTAGGCGTGCTGTACGAAAAATATAAAACAGGCGACAACTACAGCGGACCCAAAACCACAGATCTCATTTATGTCTATACAGACAAAGATTTTAAAATTGCAGGCGCAAAAGTTTTCGAAAAAGAAAAATCGAAATGGAGCGTTTCGGACTATCTTTTTTCGCAATACCTGAATGACGGAAATGATCTTGTATTTTTTTACAGAGATTATCAAAAAAATAATGAAACCAAAGAACGAAACTGGAATCTTTTTATAAACACTTTGATCGGTGGAAAGTTTAAGCAGGAAGTTATTCCTATTTCATCCAAAGAAAATTATATGATCCTGCCTTATGTGGCAAAGGAAGGCTATATTTTATTACAAGAATTCAGCACGAAAGCCAAAGAGAACCAAATACGGCTGGAGCGGCTCAACTATTAATACGAGACGCTGAGATTATCAGTACTGTAATATTGCGCGATAGTATTCAGTTCTTCCAGTTTTAAATTCCACATAAAACTTAAAAATTGCCGGTAACTTTTCGTCTGTTGTTGAGGATTTATGCGTTCCAGATATTTATTGAGCCGATAGTTTTTACGTGCTTCGGCTATTTTAAGAAATGCTTTACCCAGCCACTCTTTGTAATATTCGTCGGCCGTATCATTTTGCAAATGCAACATGGATAAATAGACCACGTCGCCATACTGCTCATTAAAAAATAAATTTGGCGCTTCCTGTCGTTTGATCCATTTTGTGAGGTTACTAAAATCTTTATCGCTTACAACATCGCTCTTGACAGAAAGCACAGGAAATATCTTTTGCAAATGTTTGATCCTGTCCTCGCTTTTGGGATGCGACAAAACGGAGTCTTTATTCAATTTTTCATTGTAGGCGCTGTAATTATATGTAGAGAAATCTTCTAAAGCTAACCAACTCTCTTTAAATTTTTGCTCGGGTAGATCAAATAATTGCCGGTACGTTTCGGTTTTCACACCTGAGGGTCTTAAGGTATCAAAAGAAGCCATTATTTCCAGCGCTCTTATAAACTGTTGCGGTTTATAGCTTGTATTGGATAAGAAGATAAAACCTAAAGAGTCTGCTTCCATTTCATGCAAGCGCATTTCATTTTCGTTTTTATAGATAGAACTTCTGATATAGTCGAACGCCTTATCAGCTCTGCCTATCTGCACAGACCGAAGCGATTTTAATTTTTCTTCCTCCTGCCCTTTGTCTTCATAGCTTTGTCTAAGCGCTTTCAATGTATGCTCTAAAACCAGATGCGCCGTTTCGTGAGACAGGATTGCAGCAAGTTGCGATTCGTTTTCAAGATAATAGAACAAGCCTATGTTTAGAAAAATGGTATTATCACCGATTGTGAAAGCATTGGATTCATTGTTTCGCAGCAGAACGACTTGTATATTTTTAGTAAGCTGGTTTGCCTTTTTTATTTGCGACAAAACGCCTTCAACTTTATCTGAAATGGCCGGAAAATTCAACATTTGGCCGCTTTCAATATCTTCGCGCACGCCCTTGAAAAAAGCTTTGTACCTGCGTTCGTAATAGTTATATAACTTCTTTTCAGCAGTTTCTTTCTTTAAGCTTTCGAGGAACAATTTGTTAGCTGTCTCATATTCTACCTCCAGTTTTTCCGAATAAGCGGTATCCATCAGGGCGAGATTCAGCAGAGTATCCTGAGCGGCACATTTTCGGATAATAAAAAATATCGAAAAAAAACATAACCATATTAAAGAGCGATGGCTGTATTTCATAAGATAACAGGCAGTATTTTGTTTCTTCCTTACAGTTTCGCGCTTTGTATTCTCAGCACTTTTCGGTTCTTTTTCTGCACGCGCATTTTTTCAGGAACTAATTTTAAGATTTCATCCATAAGGCTTTGCAAAATACCCAGTCGCACAAAATGATCGTTGGTGATAAGGCTTACTTCGCGCACGGGTTCCGGTTCTTCAAAATAGCGTACATTGTCCATCATATCGTCCGAAAATTCGACAGTAGCGAGTTCCGGCAATACAGTCAAACCACCGTTTCTGTCTACCATTTTACGCAGCGTTTCTACATTACTGCTTTCGTAGCGGAATGGTTTATCTGCTTGCAGTTTTTGCACATGATCACTGCAAAGATCCAACACCTGATTGCGCATACAATGTCCTTCATTCAGCAGCCAAAGACGCTCCATCGCTATATCTTCTGCATTGATGAGTTTCTTTTTCAATGCGGGTTCTTCTTTGGCAAAATAACCTACAAACTGTTCATAAAATAACGGATATTCTTTGGTGCCATTTTCATGCAGTGGCGTGCTTACCAAACCTGCATCCAGTTCATTATTGCGCAGCGCTTGTAGGATTACATCCGTTTCCATTTCTTTTATTTGCAACTTTATGGAAGGATAATTGGCAACATAACTATCCAGCAAAGATGGAATGATATAAGGTGCAATCGTAGGTATCACCGCCAGACGGAAAGTTCCCTCCAGTGTATTCTGCTGGTTTTGGATCAGCTCATTTATCTTTTCGGTTTCAGATAAAATGATGCGTGCCTGTGCTACTATCTTTTCACCAATAGTGGTAATGGCTATCGGGTGTTTATTTCTGTCAAACAGTTTTATACCCAGCTCGTCTTCGAGTTTCTGTATCTGCATACTCAGCGTAGGTTGAGTTACAAAACATTTTTCTGCGGCGGCAACAAAACTTTTATAAGTAGCTACAGCGACAACATATTCTAATTGCGTTATGGTCATGATAAATTGGTTGTATTTACAAACCTAAGTTATAAACTTCTTTATTACCCTAAATTTGCTGTTCAAATTATGAGCCTTCAACAAAAATTAAAGATAAAAACCACAGAACCACTTTATATACTGGGCGCTGATGAAAGGTTGCTGCATTTATTCGGGGAATTAGCCCCAAAGCAAAAACTTACAAAAGAAAACATTAGCCAAATGGTTTTATTCGTCAGGGATAAAAGTGAATTAAATAAGGAATTTCCCCAAGCAAAAAAATGGTTGCAACAGAATGCATTGCTTTGGATAGCTTATCCCAAAAAATCAGGCAGTATTCCTTCGGATCTTATAAGAGATGAAGGCTGGGAAATTATTTATCAAGCTGACTGGGAAGGCGTCGCAAGTGCTTCCATTAATGAAGATTGGTCGGGAATGCGTTTCCGGCACAAAACTCAGATCAGGAATATAAAACGTGCGTTGCCGATAGAAGAACGAAAAACAGAAGGAATAGATTACATCCACCGGACAGTGCAGCTCCCCAAAGATGCAGTGAAGGCTATGAAAAGTTACAAAGGGCTTGAACAATTTTTCAATGCTATGTCTTTCACACACAAAAAGGAATATGCAGAAGCCATAGCGCAAGCCAAAAAACCGGAGACACGCGAACGAAGAATACAGAAGATGATAGAAATGGTAAATGAACTGAAAAACAAAAAAGAAAAGAAACAAAAAACTACATGAGCGAACTCAACCAACCGATACCACGGGAACAATTACTGGAGTTTATCCGGCAAAATTATCTGGGCAAAAAAGTGACGGACAGCCGCTCCGCAGCCGGCAACTGGATGGAATTTACGCTGGAGAAAATTGAAAAAGGTTATGCAGAAATTTCATTGACTGTAAAACATGACATGACCAATCCTTATAGAAACATTCACGGTGGCATGATGGCGTTGATCATGGATGAAACAATTGGCTGGGCGGTAGTAAGCCTGGGCATGGACAATCATTATACATCCCTCAATCTCAACGTAGATTTCCTGTATGCTATAAAGGAAGGCGAACGTTTAAAATCTATTGCCAAAGTAATACGCGCGGGCAAGAAAATCATTCATGTGGAATGCACCGTGTTGGATATGAATGACACCTTACTGGGCAAAGCCAGCAGCAACCTGATCGTAACCAGTATGAAACCTGAGAACAATGATTTTAAAGTAGGTTCCTAATAAGGTTTTCTTCCTTTATTATTTCATTTATTTTTGCCTGCACGTAATGCTGAACGGAAAAAAAATAATAGTGGTGATGCCGGCCTACAAAGCGGCGCTCACTTTGGAACGCACACTTTCTGAAGTACCTATGGATATTGTGGATGAATTGGTACTGGTAGATGACAAAAGCCCTGATAACACCGTAGAGGTAGCTAAACGATTAGGCATAAAACATATTGTACAACATGAGGTGAACAAAGGCTATGGCGGCAACCAAAAAAGCTGTTATGCAAAGGCCCTGGAGCTGGGCGCAGACATAGTGGTGATGCTGCATCCTGATTATCAGTATACGCCGAAGCTCATACACGCTATGGCATCGGTGCTGGCTTACGAAGTGTATCCTGTATGCTTCGGTTCCCGCATATTAGGGAAGGGCGCTCTTAAAGGAGGAATGCCCATGTACAAATATATCGCTAATCGTTTCCTTACATGGTTTGAAAATGTAATGATCGGGCAAAAGCTGAGCGAATACCATACAGGTTACAGAGCTTTTACAGCAGAAGTTATTCGCTCTATTGATTTTACTCACAATAGCGACGATTTCGTTTTCGATAATGAAATGGTTTCGCAGCTATTTATGAATGGCTATGAAATAGGAGAGGTGACCTGTCCTACCAAATATTTTGAAGAGGCTTCCAGCATCAATTTTTCAAGAAGTATGAAATATGGCGGTGGCGTATTACGCGTATCACTTATTCACTTCCTGCACAAATCGGGTCTTATAAAAAGTAAGCTTTACAGGAAAATTCGATAATCTTCCGGCAGCGCACGAAGTGTAATTATAAATTCTTATAACGGTTTTTATAAAAGAGTATTTTTGGTAAAAGATGAAAAAACTTCTCCTGATCATTCTCTTATTAGTACACTACCTTAGTGTGGATGCGCAGGAATTTGTACAGGTAAAAACGATCTGGACAAATGCGCGTTACATGACGGCAGACGAGCTGGGAAATATTTACATAATCCGCAACGACAACACCTTAATCCGATATAATGAAAATGGCGACAGTACCGGTTTTTATAAAGCCGTGCTGAACGGAGATATTGGTTTTGTGGATGCTACCAACCCGTTGAGAATATTGGTATATTACCCACAGTATCTTAAAGTGCTGGTGCTTGACCGGATGCTTACCGTTAAAAACGAACTCAACCTTCGTAAAATGAATTTTGCCAATGGAAGTGTGGTAGCATCAAGCGCGGACGGCACGGTTTGGGTTTATGATAAGTTCAACGCGCGGCTCAAAAAAATAAACGATCAGCTTAATGAACTTATAACGAGCAACGACTTGAGGCAGGAACTTCAGAAAGTGCCTCTTCCTGTTTTCATGACAGAGCGCGACTGGAAAGTATATTTAACTGATACATCGCAGGGCATTTTCGTGTTCGACCGGTATGGAAATTTTCTTACCAATTACCCGATTGCTCAGTTAAATTATTTGCAAGTGGCAGGCAGCAAACTCATTTACCGGCATGAAAACGAATTGCATATCTGGGATGTAGATAAAGTAAAAGAAAACACACTCCTGTTGCCCGTTACAGACCACCGTATCATCTCCGCCTCCCTTATAAGAAACAATCTGTACGTGCTTTATGAGGATCGTTTCAGTATTTATAAGCTTTCGGAAAACTAAGACAACATTTTTTCAATCTTTTTGAAAACTTCTTCACAAGATTTTTCTTCCCATAGTATTTCGTAAATGCACCCGGCCAAGCGAAGCGTAATGCCGTATGAAGCAGCTACATGCTGCATGGCTTTTGCCGCGAAATATCCTTCAGCTACCATATTCATTTCCAAGGTGGCTGTTTTTACAGTATATCCTTTGCCCAGCATGGCGCCAAGCGTACGATTGCGACTATGCAGCGAATAACATGTAACCAGAAGATCACCCAGGTAAGCACTGGTATGAAAATCGGGATGCTCATTTGAAGGGTGTACTTTTTCAAAATGTTCATTGAGGTAATGATACATTTCGCGATAGCAATTAGTGATATAAACACTCAGAAAATTATCTCCATAGTCTAACGAATGAGCGATGCCTGCACCGATAGCATATATATTTTTTAAAACAGCCGCATATTGCGCTCCCCAAATATCGTGGTTGAAAGTAGTGTTGAGGTAATCAGTTTTGAAAGCTTGTGCAACTTTACTGGTTAGTTGATCATTAAGCCCCGAAAAAGTAAGATAACTAAGACGCTCCTGCGCTACTTCCTCAGCATGACAGGGACCGGTAATGGCTACATAATTCTGAAGATCATAGGAAATATTTTTTACTAAAAAATCATTCAGTAACATATCCGATTGTGGCAATACCCCTTTTATAGCGGAGATAATATTTTTATTCTTCCATAAACTAAGCTCAACACTTTGCAAAACCTGCTGTGCATACGCAGACGGCACAGCAAATACAAGAGTATCACATTCGTTCAATACTATTTGTAAATCATTGGTAGGCGCTATGCTCTTTGGGGCGAAATGCACAGAGGTGAGATAATTGGGATTATGATGACGTTGATTAAGGTATTCCACAGCGTTTTCATTTCGGAGCCACCAACGTACTTTATTACCGTTATCGGTTAAAATCTTGGTAAGTGCGGTGCCCCAGCTACCGTTTCCTATAATGCCGATATTGCCACCGTACACGTTATTTGCCATAGGAGATAAAAATAAGAGTTATAAACAAGAATGTGGAATATGGACGATCTAAAGAGAGTATGCAGTTGTACATAGCAAACGGCTAAGTAAAACGTTCCGTTTATTTCTCGCTCTTCACTTCAAAGAGTTTGCTTTTATCTACTGCCGTTACTTTGGTTTTATCTTTCAGTGTACGGGCTATAGCTCCGTAAGGCGCTATTACCACTTGCTCATCAGGTTTCAATCCTTCAATTATTTGTATATACTCATTGTCCTGTATACCGGTTTTCACATCGCGCGTCATTACTGTTTTTTGTTTTTCATCATACACAAATACCACCTGCCGGATAGCATCCACATTATTCTGTTCATTTTTCTTTTTGATACTATCGGGGTAATCACGTGTAGTCACTGCATTTACAGGAATGGAAAGTACGCCGTCCTCTCTCCTTGTCTGTATCTCTACCGATGCCGACATACCGGGCTTGAATGGAAATTTTCCGGTCGTTGCCAAAAGATCTTTATAGCTTTCAGGTAGTATAAGAATATGCACTGTATAATTGGTCACCTGATCCGTACTCACTGTTTGCAATGCGGTGGATGTACTGGAAACGGCAATTTTAGAAACCACTCCTTTAAAAGTTTTATCCCGGTATGCATCTGCATTGATGATGGAAGTATCTCCCAGCTTCACTTTGGCAATATCTGTTTCGCTTACATCCACACGCACTTCTATTCTTCCCAAATCTGCAATGGTAAGCATTTCTGTTCCCGCCATCTGAGCTGTACCCACTACCCGTTCGCCCAACTTTACATTTAACGATGATACTACACCGGTAGTCGGCGCCATGATCGTGGTCTTACGATAATTTTCCTGTGCTTGTGAAAGCCCGGCAGTTGCATTTTCCACTCCGTATTGTCCGCCGGTTACATTTGCTTTTGCCGCTTCGTAAGATGCCTTTGCGCTTTTGTATGCACTTTCCAACTGTTCAAATTCCAGGGCAGAAATTACTTTGTCGTTATACAATTTCCGGTTACGCTCATAGTTTGACTTTGCCTGCTGATATTGTGCTTCCATCTGTGCCATCATCTCTTTAGAATTCGCTACCTGCGCACGACTTTGCTGTACAGATGCCTGCGCCTGGTTTACAATGGATGAATAAATCGCAGGATTGATCTTTACCAGCAACTGGCCTTTCTGTACCGTATCGCCTTCCTCAATAGTAAGCTGTGTGATTTCTCCGCTTACTTCCGGGCTTATCTTCACTTCTGTTTCAGGATATATTTTTCCACTTGCGGTTACGGTTTCCGTTATGGTATGTGTGGCTACTTTTTCCACAGCTACTTTTATACCATCATCACCTTTCGATTTGGCAATAGCAATCAAAATTATGATCACTGCTATACCGCCGCCAATCCACCACCAAAGTTTTTTGTTTTTCATAAGGAACTAAAAATTATTTTTCGGGGCATCACCAACATTAGCACTATGAAGCTTTGGTGGCGATGGCACCATTCATCGGAGGATTTCCATTTAACAAATTTCACACAAAGAAAACAACTAAGACAATGGGAACTACGAAATCTTTTTCATTGTTTTCTTGCGTGAAACTCAACTAATCAACGAACCTTACTTCCCGCCTCCACTGCCATTTCCGGAGAAACAAATACCAGCTTCCCTTTCGCATTTTCAGCCATTAGTATCATTCCATTGCTTTCAATACCGCGCATCTTACGGGGTGCCAGGTTTGCCACCACTACCACTTGTTTTCCTACTATTTCTTCCGGTACAAAATGCAACGCGATACCTGAAACAATTGTACGAACTTCATTTCCCATATCTATTTGCAGCTTTAATAATTTATCGGCTTTCTCTACTTTTTGCGCTTCCAATATTTTTCCAACACGCAGATCAATTTTTGCAAAATCATCGAATTGTATCATTGGTTGTTGCATATCTTCTTCGTTTGCTTTATCCTTTGCTGCAGGTATATCTTTTCTTTGTTCTTCCACTTTTTTTTGACTTTTATCTTTTAACTTCTGAACCTGATTCGCCACTTCCGCATCTTCTATTTTTCTGAATAAGATCTCCGGTGCACGAAGCGGATAATTCACTTTCAGCAGATCCGTTTTTCCCGCGTTTTCCCAATCCAACATTTTATCCACCACCTTCATCATGTAACACATTTTTTGCGAAGTATCTGGTAAAAATGGATTAATCAATATGGCAAGATTGGCTGTAAGTTGCAGGCAATGATGCAGGCAGTTATCAATGCTTTTTTGATTTTCAGGTTTATCTGCAAGACTTTTCGCCACGATCCACGGTTCTTTTTCCTGCATGTATTTATTGCCTTTCCGCGACAGGTCTATTACTTCAAACAATGCATCACGAAAACGGTATTCCTCAATAGAGTCTTGAATTTTGAGTTTTGAATTTTGAATTTCCTGTTCTAACACGGTGTCTTTTTCATCCCTTGCCTCCTCATGAAACGCCGGTACACGACCATTACAAAGCTTGTGCATCAGCACAAAACAGCGATTTACAAAATTGCCAAATACCGCCGCCAGTTCATTATTTATCCGATCCTGAAAATCCTTCCATGTAAAATCATTGTCTTTGGTTTCAGGCGCATTGGCACAAAGCACATAACGCAGCGCATCCTGCATTCCGGGAAAATCCTCCACATATTCATTTACCCATACTGCCCAATTACGCGATGTAGAAACTTTCTCCCCTTCTATATTCAGAAATTCATTCGCAGGAACGTTTTCCGGAAGTACAAAATTGCCGTGCGCTTTCAACATCGAAGGAAAAATGATGCAATGAAACACAATATTATCCTTGCCGATAAAATGCACCAACTTGGTATCTTCCTTTTGCCAGTATTCACTCCATTGATTCGTGAGTTCTTTGGTGGCGCTTATATAACCAATCGGCGCATCAAACCAAACATACAATACTTTTCCTTCGGCATCCGGCAGCGGCACGGGCACTCCCCAATTGCTGTCGCGCGTCATGGCACGGGGTTGTAAACCCGCATCCAGCCAGCTTTTGCACTGTCCGTACACATTCGCTTTCCACTCCTCTTTCTTACCTTCAATAATCCATTCTTTCAGAAAATCTTCATATTGATTGAGCGGGAAATACCAATGCTGTGTTTTACGTTTTACAGGCGTGGACTTACTCAGCGCGCTGTGCGGATTGATTAATTGCTCCGGCGAAAGTGTAGAGCCGCATTTCTCACATTGGTCTCCATACGCGTTTTCATTACCGCATACCGGACAGGTTCCTACAATATACCGATCTGCCAGAAACACCTGCTTTTCTTCATCATAATATTGCTCGGTTTCTCTCACTTCAAACAAGCCTTCATCATACAATTTTTTAAAGAAAGCCTGCGAAGTTTCCTTATGTATCTCCTTGGAAGTACGTGAATAAATATCAAACGATATATTCATCTGCTCAAAGCTGCTTTTTATAAGCGCATGATACTTGTCCACCACATCCTGCGGTGTAACGCCTTCCTTCATAGCACGAATGGTAATAGGCACGCCATGTTCATCGCTGCCACATACAAATTTCACATCCTTTTTTTGCGCACGCAGGTAACGCACATATATATCGGCAGGCAAATAACAGCCCGCCAAATGCCCGATGTGTACCGGACCATTTGCATAAGGCAAAGCCGCCGTCACCAAATGTCTTTTATAATTCGTCATATAATTCGGACTGCAAGATACAGCAACTTGAATTTTGAATACGGAATTTTGATGTTTGAATGAAGGAATTAATTTTGAAAAAAGTTTACATCTGATAGTTTTGTGGAAATAGTACCAAAGCACCTCGCACCAACAATAAATTTTACAATTGTCTAAAAATTAGCCTGTGAAATATTTACTATTCATTTTTTGTTTAATCATTTCAAACTTTTCATTGGGCAAAGTATCAATTATTGATTCATCTGTCATTGAAGTGTTTAACAATCATGACTTTTCAAAAGTCACTACTATAAAAGAATTAGCGACTGAGATATCTGTACTTACCAATTCAAACAGCAAAAAATTACAACTTCTTCTTTTATGGAGTGATCGATTCATGTTTGTAGATTCGGCAAGATTTTTTGCTTATGGTGCACCCAAAAATATTGCTCAGGCATTTAAAGAACGGAAGGGTCTGTGTGATGAATTTTCAGGAATCGTGAATGAATTTTGCCAAATCCAACATATTCCTTGTTTTAAGGTAACGGGTTATGTGGCGGAAGGGGAAACTATTGATAATTCCTTGTTTGTAGAAGAAAACCATGCATGGAATGCTGTTTTTATAGATAACACATGGCTTCTTTGCGATTTATTCTGGAGTACCAGCAAACTCAATAGCAACAATTCTTTTATTAAAAAATTAGATGAAACTTATTTTTTGGCGAATGGATATGCCTTTATGCATAATCACCTGCCGGCAGATCCTGTTTTTCAACTATTAGACTATCCTATTAAGATCGATAGTTTTAAAAAAATAATTGATGAAATAGAACCGACAAACCACTTGTGTAATTATAAAGATTCATTAGCCGCTTTATTAAAAATGGACGTAAAAGAACAAAATGTAAAGATCGCCAGACAAGCTTATAATTATAACCCGCTAAATCCAAATATTTTAGCAATAGCACTCTACAACTATGGAGTATCAATTATAAAAAACAAATCTGCTAATAAGGCTGAGTTTATAAAAGCCAATCATCTTTTTACAGAAGCCATTCCTCTAACAGAAAAATCATCAAAGCCTTATATTAAAGAATTGAAATCCTCTTGCGAATCGGGGATAAAGTTTGCAAATCAAAAATTGTCGATAAAATAAATATCCTTTCTATCCAAAAATTGAAAAGTGTCTATCGACACAAAAAGCTACCTTTCATTTACAAGCTCAATCAGCCTGCTCATTTTCATCGTGCCTTCAAAGGTGCTTATGAGTTTTTTCTTTTCATCGTATATGGCGATATAAGGGAAAAAATGTACGCCGTAATAAGAAGTGAAAATATGCTGCGCGTCTCTGTAAATATGCATTTGCTTATGCTGCGAAACACCGTACTTTTTATCGAAATCCCTTGTCACATTCATTTCCAGCGGAGAAATCATATAAATATCGCATGACTTTAAAGAATCTAAGCTGGCAATAAGTTCTTCCGTAAGCATCTGGCAATGTTCGCAATCAGGGCTGAAATAAACCATGACCGTTTTCTTTCCTTCGGGAATGTAAAAAGTATTGAACTCCGTGCTGTCCAGATTTAAAAAAATGAAAGAAGGAAGATTTTTATCTTTTAGATAAGGCAACGTATCGGTTTGTGCACGGGCACTATTCATCATTGTGCAAAAAACAATCACCAGCAGCAAAGAAGACAATTTCATCAGGAAAAAATTATACCGAAGTTATACTTTTTACATAATCGTTGCTGACAATAAAAAGCAAAAAAAGACCGGTTGAAGATCTGCAGAACTTGGCAAATACAAGCAGCTATCTGCTGTACTAACTTCAAAAAAAACACCTTCTCATAATGAAAAGGTGTTTTTGACTGATCTCTTATAAAAACAGAGTTACCATAACTTCACACGCAGCGAATCGGGAATGTACATTTTATCTCCGCTTTGCACATGAAAGGCTTCGTAAAATTCAGGAACATTGGGAAAGGGTCCATTCACACGGTATTTTGCTGGGGAATGCACATCGGTAAGAATGCGGCTCGCCAGTTGCTCTTCTCTTATCTGATACAGCCAGCCCAGCGCATAACCCAAAAAGAAGCGCTGCAACGGTGTGAAGCCGTTTATCATTTCATTCTTTTTATAAGTAGCGGTTTGTTTAAAAGCATCTAAACCGATAAGAATACCGCCGAGATCCGCGAGATTTTCGCCCAGCGTCGCTTTGCCGTTTATATGAATGGTATCTACGGGCGTAAACTGATTGAACTGATTCACCAACACCTGCGCACGTTGTGTAAACTGTTTTTCATCAGTTTTTGTCCACCAGTTTTTAAGGTTGCCGTTTTCATCGTATTGTCTTCCTTCATCATCAAAACCATGTGTGATCTCATGACCTACGGTAGAAGCCGCCGCGTAACCATAGACCAGCGCATCATCGAGTTGCTCATCTCTGTAGCCGGGAACGGTAAAGATTCCCGCAGGCAAAACGATCTCGTTGTTAGAAGGATTATAATAAGCATTATAAGTTTGCGGTGTCATGTCCCATTCGGTGCGATCTACGGGCTTTCCAAGCTTATTCAGCGAGTACGTATTCCACCATTCATTAGAGCGCATGATATTTTGTGCATAGTTGTCTTTTTCAATTTTCAATGAAGAAAAATCTTTCCATTTATCAGGATAGCCTACTTTTTTGGTGATCTTCGCCAGTTTGCTCAGCGCTTTTTGCTTGGTGCTGTCCGTCATCCAATCCAGTTTTTCTATACGGTTTTTATAAGCATTCCGCACATTTTCCACGATGTCTTCATAGCGCTTCTTAGCGGTTGCATTAAAATATTCTTTTGCAAACAATTGCCCCACCGCTTCACCGATAGCTCGTTCTTCCGCATCCAGCACACGTTTCCAGCGGGGACGCATTTGTTGTGCTCCGTTTATTGTTCTGGAATAAAAATCAAACTGTGCGTTTACAAACGGCATACTTAAATACGGACTGAATTTATTGACCAGATGAAAGCTCAGATAATCTTTTAAGGTCTGAATATTTTCCGTTTTTATCAATGTATTTAATTCCTGTAAAAATTCGGGCTGTCCGATGATAACGCTATCCACGCTGTGCGCTCCGATTATCTTAAGCGTACTTACCCAGCTTTCATCAGGATATTTTTCGGAAAGCGTTGTTATCGCCATTTTATTATAATTACGATAAGGATCGCGCAGGTCTTCCAATTTGCGGGATTTGGCGGCTAATTTTTTCTCAAAAGCTATGACGGCAGTAGCTTTATTTTTAGCTGTTGCACTATCATTTCCCATCAATGTAAAAATCTTCGCTACATAAACAGGATAGGCATCTCTGACTTTTGCAGTGCGCGCATCGGTATTGAAATAATAATCTCTGTTGGGAAGCCCCAAACCACCCTGATTGATGTAATAAGCAATTTCATCGCTGTTCTTCTGATCTTGTCCTACACCTTCCGAATAAAAAACATTGACTCCATATTTATGTAGCTGCGCCGCTGCTTCAATTGTCTGACCGGGCGACTGCAACGTGTTTATCTTATTGAGTTCTTCCTGTAAAGGCTGAATGCCGGCTTTTTCTATAGACACAGTGTCCATGCCGCTTGTCCAGAAATTGCCGATCATACCTTGCACTCCTGAACCGACTTTTTTAGCGGCTTCTTCGTTAATGGCAAGTTTGCGTTTATATAATTCTTCATTTACAAGATTGCCAATGCCCCAACCCGATTCGTCGCCGGGTATGGGGTTGTTCTTGATCCAGCCGCCGTTGGCATAATCAAAAAAATCAGCAGCAGGATTTACAGTAGTATCTACATCGGCTTTCAAAATATCTTCTTTCGGCATTTCACCGGCTGACTGAGTATTGTTCTGACAAGAAGCGAAAGCAATCAAAATACCTGCGCTCAGCAAAAGTTGTTTGCTCATGGTTATAAAAAATTAGGCTGCAAAGGTATTGTCTTTACAGCCGGATACAAGTTTTGTGCGCAAAAATCACCCTTTCATTTTTTCACTTCCATCATCAGCCAGTTGCCTTTTCTTTCAGTTTTAACCAGTTGAAAACCTACAGCAGCAGCGGATTTTTTCAGTATATCTTCATCCTCTTTTAAAACGCCGCTCATCAGCAATATTCCATTTTGTGCGAGCTTATCAAAAAGCAGCTCCATGTAGTGCAGCAAAATATGCCTGTTGATATTGGCAAGTATTATATCATATTGTGCAGGAGCTTGTTCCAAAGAGCCTTGCCGGATTTCAATATTGTGTATGTCGTTTCTTGCCGTATTCTCTTTGGCATTTTCACAAGCCCAGTCTTCATGGTCTATGCCAAGTACAGACGCTGCTCCCAATTGAGAAGCAAATATTCCCAAAATACCGGTGCCGCAGCCGAAATCCAGCACATTCTTTCCTTCAAAATGTAACGGGTACATTGCTTCTATCATCAATTGCGTAGTGGCGTGATGCCCTGTACCAAATGACATTTTGGGATTGATGATAATCTCATAAGGCGTTGTTATAAAAAGATCATGAAAATCAGCACGAATCGTACAGATATTTTCTACGATTACCGGTTCAAAATTAGCTTCCCATTGTTGGTTCCAATTGATTTTGTGAATGTCTTCGGTTGTATAACGGAGTTGATAATGGTCTGTAATATTTTTCAGTTCGTCTTCATCAAAAATCAATTCATCAATATAGGTGTAAAGCTCTTCATCGTTTTCTTCAAAGCCATCATATTCTGCATCAGCAAGCAAGGCAATCAACACTTCCTTAACCGGACTCTTTACAGGAATAGTTATTTTTTTATAGTTCATTGTTTAAAAAATAATAAGGCTGACTTTTATAAAAAGCCAGCCTTAAATAAACATTGTTATTAAATTCTAATTTTTATTGACTCTGCTTCCGGGGTTTCCCATGTCGGAATCCGAATCATTCTCCGTATCATCATTTACATTTTCATCAATGTGCAGATTCTTGGATTGTTCATCCATAGAACCCGGTTTCGAACTGTCGAATATTACACGGCGGCTTGGCACATCGGTAACTATACGAAATTCCACACGGCGATTTAGCTGACGACCTACAGGATCATCTGCACCACCACTTGTAGTGTTGGGGGCCGCAGGATTGCTTTCACCTAATGGTTTTGCAATCATTCTGTTTTCTTCAATTCCCGCCTGTATGAGGTATTGTCTTACAGCTTCAGCTCTTCTTAAAGAAAGTTTGTTATTATATTCGTTGGTTCCTTTTGAATCGGTGAACGCATAAATTTCCACACTAAGTGAAGGATTGTCTCTCATAAAATTGGTAAGAGAATCCATAGCAGCGATTGATTCGGGACGCAAATCGGATTTATCAAAATCGAAATAAACATTGCTTACACGGAAGGCGTTTGAAATCTCCTCCATATAAACGGTCACATACGCCGTATCATCCGGATCTGTACGTTTTACATCCATGGTATTCACCGTAGCGCGTGTTGATGACATACCTTGTTTATCACCTGTAAGTACGAAAGTGTGGCCGCGGGACATGGTAAATGCAAAATTTCCGTCAGTAGAGTTGTAGGTTTTCATTTCACCTTTATCATTCACCATTTTTGCCACTACATCTGGGATCAAGGTATTGGTTTCACGGTTTAATACTTTACCGATTACCACTAACCTTGGTTCATATTGAATTCTCCAGATATCATCGCAGCAAGTCGGATTTTTCAAAGCAATAGAACCTATGCGGTTGGAAACCAAATAGGCATCCGGCTTACCGGAAGGATCTTTTATGAAGTAAAGTTCATCGGCAGAAGTATTGATAGGATAACCTAAGTTAGTAAGGTTTGTATAGCGGGAAGGACCGCCATCAGCCGAGAACACATCAAAACCACCCATGGTGATCCAGCCATTGGAAGAGAAATATAATTTATTAACACGGGAATCGTAATAAGGCGATTGCTCATCCATATCTGTGTTAATTTGTTTACCGGCATTTTGCGGGCGCCTGTAAGTACCGTTGCGGGGATCAATTACGGAGTACCAGATATCGAAACCTCCGCGGCTTTGCAATTTACGATTAGAGGAGAAGAACAGTATTTCTTTCTTACCTACTTTAGCTACAAATGGTTGTGTATTGGATCCGCCTTCATTAATACCTTCACCTAAAATAGCCGGACTTGTCCATTTTGCACCTTCAAATTTTGAAACATAAATTTTACAGATCACCTTTCCAGAATCTTCTTCACCACATTTCGTAAAGTAAAATCTGTCACCGCCGGGACTGTACACGCCATTTCCTACATGTTCTCTTGGGTCATTGAAATCACCGTCATTAAAACGTAATGCCCATTGGAAAGAATCTACATCTTCTACAAACTTCTGCTTACGGGAAACCATAAGACGGGATACGTAATTACTTCTGTTAGATTTATCCGCGTCTATAATTTGATTTTGGTTCATCGTACCAAAAAGCAACGCAGTATCTCCTAATGGATAAGGAGAAAGTTCCGTGTAAGCGCTGTTTACATTGGGACCTGCATTTTTAATAGTCACAGGCTGAGGATCCTTGATCGTGTTTTTTGCCATATTAGCACCATCAATCTCTTTCTTGGACCTGATCTTTAATTTTTTGTATGTTTTCGGATTATCGGCGATAAACTTATTGAACGCCGTTATAGCCTCATCATACTCGCCTTGCATTTTCAGCATCATGGCTTGTTTATACTTTGCCTCAGGATATAATTTGGGTGCCAGTGCATATACTTCCCCATAATACTTAGCCGCAGGCACATAGTCGCGTGTAAACCAGCAACATTCCGCCAACTGATAAGTCAGATATGCATTGCGAGGTTGCTCTTGTTTTAGCTGGCTATAATATTCAATAGCATTGAAGTAGCTTCCTTCTCTGAATAAGTTATCTGCCCAACGAAGTTTTTTGTAGTAAGGAAGATTTCTTACAGGATCGTTCGCTTTATTCCTGTACTTGTCTTTTTGTTGCTGTGCGCTTGCATCAAGCTGAAGCGTTACCAAAGCTGTTGCCAAAACTAAAAGCAGCCAATTTTTTCTCATGTGCGCGGACCTATTAAAAATGGGATAAAACGTTATTAATGGGATAAAAGTAATAGATTGTTTAAAAAAAAGAAAGGGCTAAAAAAATTTTTTCGCCCTTTCACAGAATTTTTTTCTATTAAAAACGAGAGCACGGATAAACTAAGCGACGTGCAAAGTCAAGAGGGTTGGGTCCGATATAGCGTAAGGCTATTTCAAAACCACCATTTCCGTTAGATGCCGTTTTCAAATTAGAAGTGTTATAATCATAAGCTACACCAAAACGGAAGCCTTTAAATTCGATACCTGCATTAATCATAATCGCATCACTGCTTCTGTACCAGCCTCCTAAGAATACACCGGTAGCAATGCCTCTGAACTGATCTTCACCCACAATCAGGTGAAATTCGTTACCCGCTTCCAGCTCATAAGCCGAAGACTGCGTCTGATACAAAATACCAGGACGAAGGCTGAATTTATCATTCAGATAAGCGATAGCTCCAAACTGTGCTGCATAACGAATGCCGAGACCTACTTCACTGTTTTTCTGTTTGCGGAAAGATTCTGAAGGTTGATTTAAATTCATTGCGGAAAGCCCCAAAGTATAACCAAACTTTTCGCTCGCACTTTGCGACCACGCAATACCTGCATTTACGGTAAAATAATCCAGTTTATTATTTAAATTGGATTCTTGCGGGCCAAAAAACCCTCCGTTCTCATATTGGTTTTCAAAATAAAGTTTGCTTAAGTCAAAACTTTTTTGTGTATAACCTCCCTGTAAACCTACAGTCAAAGCTTTATCTGCTTTTTCTCCTAAGAATTTATGATACGCAACAGATGCCAAACCTGTAAAGTTCTGAAGACCAGCATCGCCCGCTTTATCATTATATAGTTGTAATCCTACAGCCAGATAATCATCTGTAGTGAGGTCATGTACAATAGGTGCGTCAAAAGAAGCGGCTATTGTTCTGAACGGAACGGTCACGCTTCTCCACTGATCCCTGTAAATAGCTGCCACACGGTACTGACCGTTAAATGCACCTGTAAATGCCGGATTTACAATAAGCGGCGACATATTGAACTGGGTAAAGTGTACGTCCTGTGCAATCGTCTGTGTGTTCATCGCAAGCGCCAACGCTACTGTAACGCCCGCACGGAAAAATGTATTTTTCATACTCATGATATACGAATCCTTATAAGGTTGATAACAAGCTTTTTTTATTGTTCTATAACTGAAATAATGCAATGATTATTATGTGGCACAATTCAATTATAGAGGCTGAAAATACGCAATATTTTTAAAGTTGCAAGGGGGTGCTCTTTCTTATTTTCCTGCATTGTGTTTCCCGCCTATCTTTTCAAGACAGCCACTCGTTAAAAAACGTTTGTATAAACTTCAGATTGTTTCAGTTTTTTCCTCAGGATGTGATAAACCTAATACTTCTGTAATATTGCAACCTATACGAATGCCCATTATGGCCCAAACTAAAACAAACAAAAAAAATACGATCCCAGCGGCTCCTCTGCCTAAAAATATGGATAAAAAGCGACAGGGGCGACTGGCTGCAGGAATGTTATTTTTAATTGCAGGCGCTTATATTACGCTGGCAATCATCAGCTATTTTTTCACCTGGCAGGCAGATCAGGACAAGCTTACAGGAATTAAATTCTTAGGCGCTTCGCAGCACAGCTTTGATAACTGGTGCGGCGAACTGGGCGCGCTGATTTCTCATAATCTCGTTTTTCGCGGAGCCGGCATTATGTCCATTCTTATCGGCGTTTGGTTGGGCGCTTTAGGGTTGAATTTGTTGTATGGAAAGAAAGCATTGCCATTGATGCGCTACCTACGCTGGTTTTCCGTTCTTATACTTGTTGTAGCTCCCATACTTACGTACGTTATGCCTTATGCAAACTTTCCGTATGGCGGCGCGCTGGGCAATGAAGCGATCGCTTATTTAAACAATCTTCTTGGGAAACTCGGAACGGGATTGCTGCTGCTGGGTGTAGCGCTGTTTTTTATCTGCGGCATATTTGCGCTGGATATTTCCCCACTCATCCGCCGTGCAAGAACTAAAGCACGCTCTTTAAAGGAACGCATGGCAACAGCCAAAGAAAATAATGAAGCAACAATAAAAACTAATGAAACCACAACTTCCGAAGCTATTGAACCCTTAAATAATATTGAAGAAGAGGAAGAGGAAAACGCTTACGATCTCGTACTTTCAGAAAAAGAAGAAGATGAAAATACTTTAAAAAACAGCGAAACTGAAGCGGATAGTTTTGAAGAAGACACTGAAGAAATAGAAGAAGAAATAGAATTTGAAATTCCTGCATCCAACAAAAAAGAAATAGAAGAGTTTTCGTTTGAAGTGATTCAGCAAAATGAAGAACCTACTATAAAACATGGTGCACATATCAGCATACAATCCAATGAAAAATATGCGCCTGAATTAGACCTGCCTGACTACAAATTTCCCACACTTGATTTATTGGAAGACCGCTCTGAAACCATTACTTTGGATAAGGATGAACTGGAGAAAAACAAAACTCAAATCATCCAGACTTTAAAAAGTTTCGGTATTGAAATACAACGCATCAGCGCCACGGTAGGTCCTACCGTCACTTTATATGAAATTGTGCCTGCAGAAGGGGTGCGCATTTCCAAGATCCGCAACCTGGAAGATGACATAGCACTTAATCTTGCAGCACTTGGCATCCGTATTATTGCACCTATACCCGGTAAAGGCACTATAGGTATTGAAGTACCAAATGCAAACAAGCAAATCGTATCTATGCGTGCGTTGCTTTCCAGCGAAAAATTTGTGAATTCAAAAATGAGCCTGCCCATTGCAATAGGCAAAAAAATTGATAATGAAAACTACATCATTGACTTGGCCACTATGCCCCACTTATTAATGGCTGGCGCTACAGGACAAGGTAAATCTGTAGGTATCAATGCTATTTTGGTTTCATTGCTTTATAAAAAGCATCCTTCGCAACTGAAATTTGTAATGGTAGATCCTAAAAAAGTGGAGCTTTCTATTTACAAAACCATTGAAAAACATTTTCTGGCAAAACTGCCCAATGAAGAAGAAGCCATTATTACCGATACCAAAAAAGTGATTTATACATTGAATGCGCTTTGCATAGAAATGGATAATCGCTACGAACTGTTGAAAGAAGCGGGCACACGGAACATCAAGGAATACAATGAAAAATTTATTGCCCGAAAACTAAATCCGCAACGCGGACATAAATACCTTCCTTTTATTGTCTTGGTGATTGATGAATTTGCCGACCTTATTATGACTGCGGGAAAAGAAGTGGAAATGCCGGTAGCAAGATTGGCACAACTCGCCCGTGCCATCGGTATTCATTTGATCATCGCTACACAACGCCCTTCTGTAAATGTGATTACCGGCACGATCAAAGCCAACTTCCCGGGACGTATCGCTTTTAAAGTTTCTGCAAAAGTGGACAGCCGCACGATTTTGGATGTGGGTGGCGCTGATCAACTAATCGGACGTGGTGACATGCTCATTTCACATGGCAGTGAACTGCTGCGCGTACAATGCGCTTTTGTAGATACGCCTGAGGTGGAAAAAGTGGTGGATTTTATAGGCGAGCAAAGAGGCTATGCTATTGCGCATCAATTACCTGAATATGAAGGTGATGAAGAGAATAGTAAACTAATAGACCTCACAGATCGTGACAAACTATTTGAAGAATGTGCAAGAAATGTTGTTGCTAACGACTCGGGATCAACATCAATGTTACAACGTAAGTATAACCTAGGGTATAACAGAGCTGGAAGAATAATGGATCAGTTAGAGGCAGCCGGTATTGTTGGTCCTTCTGCTGGAAGTAAGCCTCGTGAAGTGCTTGTTCGAAGTGAAGGAGAGTTAGAAAAGATATTAAGAAGTCTAAATGGTAGTTGATATGAATATTTGGGGTAAATTTTTCAAAAAATCTGTCGAAGAAAAAGAGTTAAGTGAAGATGAATTTAATGAGGACGAAAATGAAATTGAAAGAATAGAACTTTCAGAAGATATATTGATATATGTCAAAAAATATTTACTGGACGAAAGTCATGGGGGATTCAGAGACATTATTTCAACGGATACCTTGTTTGAAGATTGTGCAAGATGTGTCGTGCAAACGCAATCTGGCTCTACCTCAATGTTACAGAGAAAATTTAATTTAGGCTATAACAGAGCTGGTAGAATAATAGACTTATTGGAAATCTATCATATTGTAGGTCCGACAATTGGGAGCAGTCCGAAAGAAGTTCTTGTGAAAACAGAAGTTCAGTTAGAAAAAATATTACACGGAAAATTTTCTTCAGACTTTTATGAAAAAAATAAAGAGGAAATAGAAAGCTTAATGCGAATATATATTGATACTTATGAAGAAAAAAAATCCAAACAAGAGCAAATGAGAATAGAAATAGAGAAAGAACAAATAAGACAGAAAATACTTGAAAAAGAACGAAAAAAACAACTTAGGAGAGACGTATATAAAGAACTTCAGGAAAACGGGAAAATATTTAATAACTCAAATAAAAGAGATGTAATCCCTCAAGAAATAATGGATGCAGTATGGAATAGAGACCAAGGAAAATGTGTCTTATGTGGCACGCAAGAAAATTTGGAATTTGATCACATAATCCCTTTTTCCAAAGGTGGTGCTAATACATACAGAAACTTACAGATTCTCTGCAAAGAGTGTAATTTGAAAAAATCTAATAAAATTGGATAAAGCGAATTGGAACAGTTTTTGAACACCTTGATTTGATTTAAGACTTAATAAAAATAAAATACACGAATTATCATGAAAAAAATAATGATGCTCGCGGCTCTGGCATTAGGGCTTATGACACAAACAATGTACGCGCAGGATGCGAAAGCAAAATCTATTTTGGATAATGCTACTAAAAAAATGAACAGCCTCAAGTCACTGAAAGCTAATTTTTCACTCTCTGTAAAAAGCGCCAGCGGAAAAACCGCGCAAACAAAAAGAGGAAACTTTTTTATGAAAGGCGTTAAATACCGTGTTTCTATGGGCGATCAGGAAATAATCTGCGATGGCAAAACGGTTTGGACGTATGTAAAAGCCTCCAACGAAGTGCAGGTGAGCAATTACAATCCTTCCGAACAAACGGTATCTCCCACAAAACTATTTACCAACTTCTACGACAAGGAATACAGCTATAAATACATCGGTACAAAAACATTTGCCGGCAAAACGACTGATATTGTAGAAATGACACCTGTAAATAGTTCCAAGCAATTTAAAAAAGTATTGCTTGCAATAGATAAAACAGGTGTAATAGCAGGGGGCGATGTTTATGAAAAGAACGGCAATCAGTATCATTACGAAGTGAGCGGTTTCTCACCCAACGCGGCAGTAACAGATGCAACATTTACTTTTGACACCAAGAAATATCCTAAAGTGGAAGTGGTAGATCTGAGATGATTTTTTTGAACGTATATAAAAAGTAAGGAGAGCGAAATGCTCTCCTTACTTTTTATAATAAGCCCGATACCAGTCTACAAACTTTTTCACACCTTCGCTGATGCTGGTTCGAGGCTTGTATTCAAAATCTTTTTCAAGATTGGAAGTATCCGCCCATGTTTTTTCCACATCACCCGGCTGCATAGGCTGCATTTCTTTTATTGCTTCTCTGCCGGTTGCCTTTTCTATTTCCAATATAAAGTCCAACAGCTTTACGGGCTTGCTGTTGCCGATATTGTATAATGCGTATTTCTTGTCGGTACTCTTCTCAATAGTTGCCGCAATTCCCGCTATAATATCATCTATATAAGTAAAATCCCGCGAGAGATTACCATGATTAAAAACCTTCACAGGCTTACCATTTAAAATAGCGTCTGTAAAAAGAAACATTGCCATATCGGGTCTTCCCCAGGGACCATATACCGTGAAGAAGCGCAGCCCGGTCACTTGCATATCAAACAAATGACTGTAAGAATACGCGATCAGCTCGTTGGATTTTTTGGTAGCAGCGTAAATACTTATCGGTTCATCTACACTGTCATTCGTGGAAAACGGTGTTTTATCACTGTTGCCATAAACACTGCTGCTACTTGCATATACCAACTTTTTCACATCATTACGGCGCATACATTCCAGCAGATTCACAAAGCCCACAACATTCGTATCTATATAAATCATCGGATTTTCGATACTGTAACGCACTCCTGCCTGAGCCGCAAGATTACAAACAACGTCTATTTTATTTTCTTCAAAAAACAGTGGAAGATTTTCCCGGTCTTCCAACGCCAGTTGTAAAAAAGCAAAATCATGCTTCCCTTCAATAAGTGTGTTGTAGCGAATTTGTTCTTTTGCAATTCCGAGGTTTTTCAGTCGTGAATATTTAAGATTGACATCATAATACTCGCTGATATTATCCAAACCGATCACTTTAAAACCTTTATCCAGCAATCGCTCGCAAAGATGATAGCCGATGAAGCCCGCAGCTCCGGTTACCAAAATAGTTTGTGTATTCGTTGATTGCATGAAGTCAATTTTTTAGATAAAGCTCTCGGCTAAATTAATATGCGTTGATGAATAACCTGCATTTACGTACAGCATTAACCATTTATTGAAACAAAGAAAGAAACACACGTTCCTGAGACTGAATGCTGTAATTTTCTACAATTTTCGTTCTGCCTTTTTTGCCCATTTCCTCACGGAGATTTTTATCGGACAAAAGAGCGTAAAGATTTTTACGCCATATTTCTTTTGTAACACACAAAAAACCATTGATACCATTGTCAATAATTTTACCATTCACACCAACCGGATCCGCTACTGCCGGAATGCCCAAAGCCAGATACTGAATCAGCTTAAACCCGCATTTCCCTTCACTCCAGGCATCCGGCTTTAGTGGCATAACGCCAATATCCATTTTTAAAAGATCATTTTGTTCTGTTGCTTCAGCCCATTGGATAAATTCGAAATCTTCAAAATCAAGCTCGGGTTTTTTATCCGCAATCACCAGAAAAGTAAATTCAATTTCTTTTCTCAATTCTTTTAAAACAGGAAGAATATCATTTAGATAAACCAACGTGGAGTGGCTTCCCGTCCAGCCAATCACAGGTTTGCCATCATGATGTTGTTTGATTTTATAATGCCCTTTTTCTATATCCACGCAGGTAGGCAACAAGGTTACATTTGCATTGAATTGCTTTGCATAATCACAAAGAAAGTTATTACCCGCGCTTATTTTATAAGCCCATTTGCAGGTATATTTTATTTTCCAGAAAGCTTTGAACCACGCAGCAAGTTTATTTTCTTCGGAAGTGTTGGCAATCCATATCGCATCATCAAAGTCATAGATAATTTTCTTTCGCAACAGCTTTGCCACTATCCATTCAGATAGTGGTGGACCCACCGGCGCAAATTCTCTTTGCAGCATGATATAATCATACTTTGGCAAGGTAAACATCAACAGAAATCTTCTCCAGAATCCACTGAGAACTCCGGTTATTTTTCTTAACGTATTACCTGGTTTATAAATGATGGCTCGCGTACCAATATCTAAAAAAGAAAAAGTATCCACAGTATAGCCATGGCGTTGCAATACCGGCTCCCAGATCTCGAAGCGGAAACGCTGGCCCGGCGAAACATGCTTAGGCTGCTGAACGACAAAGGCTATCCGTTTCATAGTTTTTGGCCCACTGCGTGCCAGTAAGGTTCTCCTTCAGAAAATACAATATCCGACAATCCGGCTTTTTCCATCATTTCACGGATTTCCCCTTTGGAAAAACGCTGTTCCAAAGGTGTTCCAAACCGATCCAGTGCATCGTTTTTAATGATGTTAAAACTCTTATCCGCATAATAAGACAGCGGGATATATTTTACAATTTTTTTCAAGCCAATCGCTTTCATCAATTTGGTAAGCAATACAAAAGGCATATACGCGACAATAGCAATAATATCGCAAATAAATTTTTTAAACCCAGAGGGCAGCTTCGAGATAAATGACCGTAATACATTGGATAAGAAAAAAAGCAACTTGAACAACATCCCGCGGTTATCTAAACTGTAATAGAGGTAGACCAGGAAATAACCGCCTTTCTTTAATTTTTTCACACTGTCCTTCATGGCTTTTGCCGTATCAGGTATGTGATGCAATACTCCCAGACTAAACACAAAATCGAAACTTTCATCTGCAAAAGGAATATTATCTACGCCAGCTTTTGAAATACGAATGTTGTTTTTATCCTTCAGCAATTTCGCCGCCGCCAGCACCGCCACACTTGGGTCTATGCCATCTACAAACTTTGCTTTATCGGCTACGTATCGCATCCATCTTCCCGTACCACATCCTACGTCCAACACAGTTTTGTCTTTGAGATATGCTTCGGGGATAATATCAAAATATTGATCACCTGCTATACGTATTTCCTCATCGTCAAACCTGCTGAATTTTGTCCATTCTTCACCAAACGACTCAACGGTTTTTTCATCAATGTTTCCTTCATCAATCTGAAATACCGGGATGACGCTTCCTTCCGTTTCAAGAGTGTTTACCGGTTTCTGGTTGTATGGTATCATTGTTTGTATAAATAAAAAACGTGGCTAAAATAATTATTAGGAAAGTGTATTTAAAATCCCGGAAAATTTCTTTCTGAAACCCTCCGCTGAAAATTTTTCTCTTACAATTTTTCTTCCGGACATTCCATAAGCTCTTCTTTTATTTGCATCGGTAGCAAACTGCAACATCGCATCTTCCATACCGCGAATATCTTTTTTATCTACAAGCAATCCCGAAACTTCATTTACAATTATCTCTTCCGGGCCACCGCAACGTGTAGCTATTACAGGTTTTCCATAAAAAGAAGCTTCCAGGCACGTCATAGAAAAGGATTCTGCATCGGAGAAATTGAGCAAGACCTCATGTGTTTTTATAAGCCGCTCTGTATCACTGCTGAAACCATTGAAAGTAACCACATCACTCAAGCCCGCTTGTTTTACAGCTTGTTCCAACTCACGTCTGAAGTTGCGGTTCTTTTCCAATTCCAAATCTCCACCGACATAATGCAATCGTATCTTTTTATTCTTTTGACAAGCGTTTATAAAAGCTTCCAGCGCATATTCCTGACCTTTGCCGCGTGTGAAATTTGCAAGAAATAGGAAGCGGCAAATTCCATCTTCATTTTCTTTTATCTCCTCATTTTCTTCAGGCATTACCGCATCGTAAATACGGATGGTATTAGATTGCGGAGGTAATTGCTGTAATACGGCATCTGAAACCGCAATTACATAATCACTGTTTTTCTGCGCAGCATTTGTCCACATTTTTCTCAAAGTGGCTGGCAGTGATGAAGGCAGGAAACGGACGTAGGTTATCAATTTCAACTTTTTATCTATCCGCTTCAAACCCGCGCCCAGCAAGTTGTAGAAATCATTGACCTGAACAGTTTCAATTTTTTCACGCGCTACAATCTTCCTCAATCTCGCCATATTGCCCAACAAGTAAAATGGATATTGCGAAATGCTTTTAAATGATTTGCTAAGCTCATGCAGCGGAAGTTCGTAAACAGTAAAACCTTTTTTTTGAATCAGTGCGGTGTTCTTACTTTTTACAGGGACTACAAAAACAAAATGATGAACATCCGCTAACAGACTTGCTTCGTTAAGAGCACATTTAAACGCACCGGTAAAAGCGTTGGAATTATCTATGATGAGGATGTTCACGTATTTAAGAGCTAATCTTTTCTATAAAAATTTTGTATTTAGCCGATCACTTCTTTCCATTTTCGCAACATTTCCTGCAAAGTAAAACGTTGCGTAAGCGCTTCAAATTTTTCTGCAGACGGCTTCGGTTGTTGCAGCCAGTAGCTTATGGCTTCTGTCCACAGGTTTATTTTTTCATCATCAATATGCTGCAACATGGGCAACAAGGTACCTACTTCCGTTTGTATGGAATAATTGATAGATGCTGTTTGCAAACCAGGTATGTTCAATATTTCCCTGGGGCCGGTATAGCAATCGGACGTCACGCAGGGAATATTGCAGATCAATGCTTCGGCCAGTACATTCGGGAAACCTTCCCAGGAGGAAGATAATGCAAACAGTTTACTATGCTGATACAATTTAAAAGCATTGTTCTGATAACCCATAAAGTACACATCTCCTTCTTCAAAATCTTTTTCACCGTTCCATACTACAGCTTTCAAACCCAGATCAGCAGCAAGTTTTAAAAGATCAGCCAGCAAATCTCCTTCGCCCAATATCATCAGCCGTGCATCTTCTTTCTTTCTTACATGAGCAAATACCCGCAGCATTTTATCATGCTCCTTTTGCACATGCAGCCTGCCGGAAGAAATAATAACCGGTTTTGAAAAAATTCTGGCTTCCTCAGAGTTTAGCGGCTGGCAAGCTTTTTCACGGATAGCGTCTATTTCATAAAAATTATAAATAGTCTTTATCTTTTTTTCCTTGATAGAAAAATGAGTTATCAGTTCATCTTTCAAAGCGTTTGTTACAGTAACAATTTCATCCGCTTTTCCATACAACCAGGGTATCAATATTTTCTTTCGCGCCTTTCCTTCCATTCCGGTTATGAGTCCATCGTATATTTTAGAACCGCGAATGCTTAATATTATTTTTTCGTTGCGCCGGGTAATTACATTCAGATAATCCGGGCCTTCCAAAAAACTGAGGGACACATCTATGTTTTTATCTTTCTTCAATTGCCTAAGTTTGCGGATACGGTGCCTCCACGCGCTTATTTTTTGCAGCGCATTCGTATAAGCCGGCGGATCAATAAAGACAACATCATCACAAGTCTTATAAAATTTTTCCCGGTCGGTACCTGATAAAATACAAAGTGTAACGTTGTAATGATCCTGAAGATAATAACTCAACAAAGAGATGGAACGCTCCGCGCCACCCTGTCCTAACTCAGATCCTATGAGTAAAACATTCTTCAAAATCAATTCAATTTATTAAACACTCGTCAATAATATTAATTAGTTCGCAGCTTTTTTCATCCAGCGCTCCCACCACATCATAAAGCTCAGCAACCGCCACATTTTTTCCATATTTGTTTCCGCACCACGCTTTTTAAAGTACGTATATTTTTTCATTTCCCGATTTACTTCCGCCACATTCAGCACGCCGGTTTCCTGTACCCGATGTGGTTGCAGGTATTCATGAAAAAGTTCGTCCATGTTACTGCTAAACCATCTGAATATCGGAATGGAAAAACCTTTTTTGGGACGTTCATAATACGCTCGCGGCACATACTCCGAAAGTATTTCTTTCAATATCCATTTGGCAGTACCGTTTTTATATTTCAGATGAAAAGGCAATTGCATAGAAAGCGTTACCAGACGATGATCCAAAAAAGGCTCTCTTCCTTCTATACTGTTATACATAGTGGCTCTGTCGGCTTTTACCAAAAGATCATCGGGAAGATAGTGATGCAAATCGTGCAACATATAGCTTTCCACACCGGATTTATAAATCTTAAATTCATTTTCCTCCACCGAAAAATTCAACAGTTTATTCACTTCATACTGTGCTTGATTTGCCAAAAAAGCATGATAAAAACTATTTGCGTTTTTTGTTTGTAACAATTCCAGCAACGTCGCTATTTTATGTTCTGCGTTTTTATAAAATGTGGTATTGAACAAACCTGATTTCAATAAAATATTGGAAGCTGCACTGCTCATGTTTTTGATACCGCCTGAAAAACCCTGCAATTTGTTATACATTTTAGCGGCGTTGAAATAATGATCGTAACCCGCAAAAAGCTCATCGCCACCATCTGCGGAAAGCACCACTTTAATACCCGCCTGTGCTGCAAGCTTCGATACAATGGTTGTAGGAATGCCTGAAGAATCAGCAAAAGGTTCATCATAAATTTCATAAAAATTTAAAAGCATTTCCTTTGCGTCCTCGAGTTTCAATGTAAATTCTGTATGGTTTGTACCTAAATGTTCCGCTACTTTTTTTGCGAAAGGTGCTTCATTATACCGTTCATCTTCAAAACCGATGGTAAAGCTATGGATAGAGCCATAATGTTTCTGAAGAATAGCTGTAACAATTGAGCTGTCAATACCACCGCTTAAGAAAACACCGACCGGTACATCGGCGATCATGTGTTCGCTAAAAGAAGTGAGCATCTGCTTATGCAAAACATCTTTCCATTCCTCATCATTGTAATCCGGCACTTTCGCATCCAGCGCGTCCACAATATTCCAGTAAGTAGCGAAGGTGGCTTTGCCGTTTTTATAAGTGAGATAATGACCGGGCAATAATTTTTTTGCTTCCCTGAAAATGGTTTTTTCTTCCGATATATATCCGACTCTGAAATATTCGTATACCGACTCCTGATGCAAACTTCTATTTTTCATAAACGGCATAATGCCTCTGAGTTCGCTGCAAAAAGTCAGCCCGTCTTCCAGCGAATAATACAAGGGCTTAATGCCGATGCGGTCGCGGAAAAGATATAGCGCATCTTCCTTCTTATCGAATAATGCAAATGCGAACATACCCGCAAAGCGCTGCACGGCACGCACGCCCCATTTATGAAACGCTTTTATAAGCACTTCCGTATCCGAATCGGAAATAAAGGAATAACCTTCCAGCAGCAGTTCTTTTTTTATTTCCTGATAGTTATAGATTTCTCCATTGTACACCAGGCTCAAATGTTCAAAATGATAAGGCTGCGATCCGTTTTCAGAAAGATCAATAATAGCCAGACGATGATGCGCCAATATGAAATTGCCATAGCTGTAAATACCAAACGCGTCAGGGCCACGGTGTGCAATAGTCTTTGCCGCCGCCACTATCTGCGATTCCGTTCTGTTGCCAACGCTTCCTATAATGCCGCACATATTATTTTCATTATTTTTTATAAAGCCTTATGTAAGCATCTACACATTTATCCATCGAAAATTTTTCAAAGGCGGCTTTACAATTTGCTTTTTTAGTTTGGTAAAATGTATGGTCTTCCAGCATTTTTTTCATAGCCTTATATAGCGGCTGCACCATTTTTTTTTCATCAATTTCATCAATAATAATTCCCGCATTGTCATTTTCACTCACCGCAATCATCTGCCTTACTTCACCCACATTGGTCGCGATCACAGGCTTTTCCAAAGCAAGATATTCTATTACCGTGGTTGGTAAGCTCTCGGAAGTAAAATAGGAAGGCAATAATCCTACATGCATATTGCTTATCGCATTTAAAGGATCATCTGTAAACCCTTTAAATTCTATGCGCACATCCCGGTTCGTTTTTTTTAATTGTGTCAGGTAGTCGCTTTCTCCATATAACAGAAGTTTCACTTTTTTACTTTCGAGTCTTGAAAATGCTTCTATCAGCGGTTTCCAGCCTTTTTCAGGGATGCCTCTCGCTATCATCCCGAAATAAAAAAACGTTTCATCAGGCTGTTTATATTTCTTCTGCGGGAAAGGATAGCCATTATAAATCTTCAGAATTTTATTACTGCATTCGGGAAAATAATGTGTCAATATTCTCTTTTGCTCTTCTGTTATCACCGCGATACCGGTAAGATTTTTCAACAGGAAACGAATCTCTTTTTTTCGATCCTCCTCTTTCAGATTGCCTATGTAATCGCCGTGAATGGTGGTTACATTATGTGCATCAGGATTTTTATTTGCTTTAACCGCTACAAGATCCGACTCTATAAGATGCCCGTGTATTACATCCGGTGGAGAGGCGGCGATATATTTCTTAAGCAGTTTTATATTGGCGTTTTCTATAAGCAGGTATTTGCCGGTAAGTTTTTTTACAACTCTGTCCAGTTGCACAAGGCGCTTTGTTTTTATAAGCGGCAATGTGATAATTTTCACTTCAGGAAATTTGTTTTGCAAAGCAGGATTGATCAAATCCGCTCTTAACACGAAAAAGAAAACTTCATTTCCTTTTTGCTGTAAAGCTTGCGCCAGCCGCAGTGAGAACCATTCGGCTCCTCCGGCAGTCAGCGTTTCAGAAATGATGAAGATTCTCACAAGAGTTTTTTTATTTCTATTTTTTTTTAGTGTTCCAATAATTCCAAGTGTTTTCTCATCAGCATAGAATCCAAATAAAATCTGCCTTTGGGATAACGTAATCTGTTTTGCTCCAACTTACCACCTAAAATACAGTCATACTGTAAGCCCAGCATTTCGCAAACCCAATAATAATGAGAGCTGATGCGTTCATCGGGCATAATCTCCAATACTCTGGTACTGTTTTCACAAAAAAGCAAATTGGTCAAACCCGCTCCGTGTATGGATATCAGCTTTGATGCGGATGAAAAAAGCGCTATTTGCTCTTCTATATTTTTCCCTTCCAGCGTAGCTATTTCATATCCGTATCCCTTTACCAGCTCATGTATTTCTTTGTAGTTTTCAATGTGTCTTCCTGTTTCCCTCGGTCGGTCTATAAAAATTTTCTTATTCGGAATCTGTAGTTGTATGTAATCTCTCGCCATACTTTTTATCCATTGCCAGTATTTATTATCATAAGGCATGGGCTGCAGCAGATAGGCTTTTTCTGTTGCTATCACTTCATTGCTTTTCTGCACATACCAGTTAAATGAAGCGATTTCTTTATTCTTTAAATAAAACTGAAAATACTTCTTGTTATAAATCTTTTCACTTACGATCAAAGGCAATTTTTTCAATTCAGGCATTTGTGTATTGATCATTAAAAGCTTGCCCATAACATCGGAGTAAAAATGAAAATAGTTGGTGCTTTTATGATAATCGAACAACACGATCTCCGGTATGTTCTTTGTGTTGGCAGCTTTTGTGTTCTTATAAGAAAGTGCCGGCGGATAAAGCGCTTTGTGTTCGATGATAATACTGTCTTTAATGATTTGGTTTTGTTCATCCAGCAGCAAACCGGATTGAGGATCAAGAAACAGTTTGCCTGTGCAAAGTTTTATATATTCTTCATGCTTCCAGTATTGATTGCTTTCAATATAAGAAGCTTTTATTTTTTCATCCGCAATGTGCGGGACATGATGATAATAAGGCTGCTCACTTTTGGACATAAGGATTTTTACATCCGGTGTGGGATGCAGCTTCCACACACGATGTGCGAGCCAATAATTGATCTTGGTAATAATCCTATTCAGCATTCAGCAAAAAAATATTTGGCTCTTAAATAATAGAGCAATGCCCTGTAAAATCCTTGTTGCGCTTTATCTTGTGAAAATGATTTTTTCAATAAATGTCTTGCCTGTTTAAAATCTCTTTTGTCAATAGCTTTAGCCGCCCAGGTCGTGTATTTTTCAGCCATTAATTTTTTATTGTGCAGCAGCTGGTTTTCATAAGCTTGCATTTTTTCTTCTTCGCCTTGCTGCAGCCAATCCGTTCCTTCTTGCAGTTGTTGTCGCTTCAGTTTTTCCAGTATTTCTCCGGCAATCATTTTGCGGGAGTTGTCCAGTACGTTGGTAAGCGAGTTGGGGTTAATGCGGTAATTGTAAAGAATATCTTTGATGAAATAGATCGGGTATTTTTTGTTGGCTAAAATCGTCCAGTAATAATCATCGCCGTATATACCTTTAAAATATTCTGAGAACAATCCTATTTCGCTGAGCAGTTCTCTGCGAAACATAATGCCGGGAAACCAGAAAGGATATTCGTTTTTAAAATCACGGATCCAAAAATCTTCATCATAGTTTTTAGCGGGCAAATGCTTGTCGTTAAAATCTATCTGCCGGTAATTGGTGCCACAAATTTTGAGATCGGGATATTTTATAAAAGCGTTTACCTGTTTTTCAATTCGCTCAGGAGGTGAGGTATCGTCACTGTCCAGTTGGGTAATCAACTCACCGGTCGCGTATGCAAATGCGCTGTTTTTATTCTTCACATAACCCTTGTTTGCAGCAGCTTTATAAAGTTTTATCCGGCTGTCTTCAAGATAAGGACGGATAATATCAAGCGTATCATCTGTGGATGCGTCATCCGCAATTATCAGCTCCCAGTTTTCATAAGTTTGTCCAACAATACTTTGTAAAGCCTTTTCGATAAAAGGGCTGACATTATAAGAACACATAATGACGCTCACCTTCATCTGTTTTGATGTTTTGTAATGATGTTTAAAACGTTCTGTACAAATTCGTCCATGCTATAGCTTTCAATTTTTTCTTTCGCTGCTTTTCCCATCAGTTTTGTTTTCGCGGGATTATTATAGGCTTCCAACACTTTTTCACATATGGCTTCCACATTTCTTATAGGGATGATCCACCCGTTTTTTCCTTCTTCAATAATGTCTTTTGTACCGCAGTTTTCACTGCATATTACAGGCACTCCGCTGTTCATAGCCTCTAATATGGAAACAGGAGCACCGTCAATAATACTGCTCAGTACATACAATGATTTGTCTTTGAAAAAAGAAGGTATATCTCTGATAATGCCGTGATAGTGAACTTTTTTAAGATCGGCATATCGTTCCTCAATTATTTTGTGCAACATGGGATCTAACGGACCTCCAATATGCAATTCAATATTTTCCAGATGTTGCAACAATTTCCAGGCTTCCAACACGTATTGCAAGCCTTTAAGCAAAACATTGTAAGAGAAGAACGCTACTTTAAAAACATCGGTTTCAGCAGCTGTATTTTGTATAGCTTTCATCTCCGGTTTCAGATAGCCCTGTATGCTAATAAGTTTTTCACTCCATCCTTTTTTGACATAGCTTTCATGCATCACCGATGAAAAAGTGATTATTTTATCAATGTATTTTATCGACTTATTGTAATAATCCAGTCGCTTTTTATAGGTATAACCATCTATCTGTTCAATGCCAAATTTTTCAGATTCTTCACTCACCAAATCATAAATATAATTATCCTCCGGATTGCCGGGAATAAAATACACAGGGATATTAAAGCGTTTGGCTTTCTCAAATGTCACCTGCAAATAAGGAGTTGTGGTAAGGATTGCGCCAATGTTTTTATGAATATGTCGTGCGCAGAATCTATCATAAGATGCTTCTTGCAGGTAACGTGAAAAATGAGATTTGATTGGTAATTTATTAATGATATAGAGGTAATACCGTGATGAAAAATGAACAGGTTTCGAATTGAAATCCGTTTCAAAATTACCTTTGGATGAAACAATAAAGCTGTCTAAAAGTTTTTTTTTATCTAAGGCTTTTGCCACATAATAGCCCAACATACCTATACCCGCAGCACTTTTTTCAGTAAGTGATTGAAAGGAAACTACAAGTATTTTTCCATGTCGTTGCATTACTATGTATTGAGTTTTGCCAGCTCATCATAAGTAAGTATATCACTGATGACGCCGTTTTCGAGTTTATAAATTTTATCACAGTAGCGCAAAGATGTATAACGGTGCGCAATAATGATAATTGTAAGATCTTCTTTTCCCAGCTCATGAATCGCATTTGTAATTTCCACTTCTGTCTTGGTATCCAAGGCTGATGTGGCTTCATCAAACACCAACACTTTCGCACCTTTGTAAATTGCTCTGGCTATCGCGATGCGCTGCTTTTGTCCACCGGAAAGATTGCCGCCTCTTTCCGCAAGCAAGGTATCCAAGCCATGCGGCAGCAGCTCCACAAGTTCTGTAAGGCTTGCAAGGCGCACTGCCCGATCCAGTCTTTGCACATCGATTTCTTCTCCGGTTTCGCCCAAGGCTATATTTTCTTTCAATGAAGTGTGCAGAATAAAAACATCTTGTTTTACATAACCCAATATCTTCCACCAGCTTTCCAAATTATCTTTTGAAAGGACGGTATTATCAATTTTTATTTCCCCTTTTGTAGGCGCTAAAAAACCCAGTATATTATTAATAATCGTAGATTTCCCAGAGCCAGATTTACCGATAATTCCAACCTTTTCTCCTTTTTTTATTTCCAGGTTCAGGTGGGTAACCACATCTCTTATTCCGGTATCATAGCGGTAAGATATGTCATCAAACACAATGTTTTTTTCAAAACGTATCTGCGGTTCGCCAGTGGGTTCATCAGCTTCTAATGGTGATCGGAAATCTTTGTCTTTCAAAATAAATTCTGACATCGTAAGCATATTCAGCGCCATCACGAATCTATTAACCGAAGGAATACTGCGATAAGCGATCACTGAAAACAAAGAGATCGTCGTTACGATTTTATCCAGATCTTTTAAAACAAAAACGCCATATAAAAGAATGATAACGATACATACAAATATCACCACCTCGATAATGCGTGTAGGGATGAACATAACAAAATCGGCTTTGCCCTGCTGTATGCTAAAACGTTTCGCCACTTCTTTAAACCGGTCTTTAAAGGATTGTTCCGTACCAGCTATCTTCACATCCGTATAGCCTTCGATCATTTCCTGCGCGTGGCCAAAGAGTTTGATAAACTCTTTATTTTTTTCCATTCCGGATTCCTTAATACTATTTTTAACTCTTACGTAAAAAATACCAATAGAAGGCAAAAGCACGACGATGAGGATGAGAAAAAGTTTCCAGTTCCATAAACAAACGATGATGGCAGTGAGCAAAAAAACGATGGCTTCATTGATAATGATCAGCGTGGAAATGGCTACATTACTTGCCAATTGCATTTGAAGGGTAGACACTTTATTGGTCCAGGTTCCGCTGCTCTCTTTCGTTATTTCTTTAAATGATTTGTTGTAAATATTTTCCAATGCATTCATCGTAGAAGTCACATACAATCCTTCTACAAATTTCACCTGCAGACGGTTTATATAAAGTCCGAAAAGATTTTTAAGAATGATGACGATGAGAAAAAACAGCACTACAGCTATCAAAAGTTCATTTTTGCTAAGTGATGCGGTAAAGGGAAGAACGGCTATCAGCTTTTGATAAAACGCTTCGGTAAGTACCAATCCTATTACAGGAATAATCATCGCCAAGCCCAACAGATCAGTTACAGAACCTATGAACGTAAGGAAGACAAGCCATTTGAATTTCTTTTTCTGTGGCTCAGTAAGTATGCTATAAATATCTTTAACAGCGGAGATGGCAACCGCATTTTTAAAATTGATCATTCTATTTACTTATTAACGACCGCCAATTACCCACCAATTATTTTACTTGTTAAACAAAACATCCATTATCGTTTTCTTTTTCTTCTTGGTAGGCTCGGTGTAATAACCGCTTCCGTAACTGCTGCTGTATCCGTAGCCGCTTCCGTAACCGTATTTCTTAAGATATTCCACACCGTTGAAGATGATGCCCGCGTTTTTAATCTTTCTTTCTCTGTACAGGCTGTCAAACAATTTTATCTGTTCTTTAATCGTATAAGACTGGCGCACTACAAACATATTGATGTCTGAAAACTGTGAAAGAATAAGCGCATCAGATACCAAACCAATCGGCGCAGTATCCATTATCACCACGTCAAACATTTCGCTAAGCTCTTCAATAAGCTGTTTGGTGGAAGGCAAAACCAGTAACTCGCCCGGGTTGGGAGGTATAGGTCCGCAATTAGCAACATAAAGATTTTCGTGAACACCGGATGGTTTTACAGCGCTGGCTATGCCTCCGATTCCTGCCAAATATCCGCTGATGCCTCCATCTGTTTGCAATCCCAGATAGTTGGTCAGCTTCGGTTTACGAAGGTCAAACTCCATAATCACAACACGCTTTTTGGCAAGGGTCATAGTGATACCCAGGTTCAGCGATACAAAAGTTTTCCCTTCGCCACTCATACTTGAGGTTACAAGATAAATTTTCTTATTCCCGCTTGCAGACATAAATTCCAGATTGGCGCGTATCAAACGAAACTGTTCCGCAATAGCCGTGCGGATGTGCGGCCCAACAACAATATGCTTATTCGTTCCTTTTTCATCTGCTCTTGCAATGGCGCCGATAATAGGAATATCCGTCAGCACTTCCACATCGTTTTCATTGATCACTTTATTGTTGAGTAATACTCTGCTGATAATGACCGCGCCCGGCAATAAAAGACCCAGCAAAAACATGATGGCGTAAACATTCTTTTTAATGGGTTTTATAGGAACACCCGATGCATAAGGATTTACAACTACTTTGGATTTATTCGTTGTGGCAAATTGTTTGATATCATTTTCCACACCTCTTTGGTAAATGTATAAATACAGTTCATTGAGAACAGGATAGGTACGTTTGGTTTCGGCAATATCTATTTCCGCACCAGGCAATGTTTCTATTATACTTTCCGATTGCGTAAGATTTCGGGAAGCGTTTTGAATACTTACATTGATCGAACTTGCTACTCTGTCGCAAGCATCAGCTATTTGTCTTCTGATGGCATCTATATCTTCTTTCAATTGTAGCAACTGAGGATTTAAATGTGCTGTGTTTCTTGCCACAGATTCTTTTTTCTGAATAAGCGTATTGTATTCGGTCACAAGTGCATTAAGGTTAGGGTCGGAAACGCCCACTCCAGCAATCACTTCTTCCCGCACACCCACACCAAATAATATATTTTGCTTCAGGTTTATAACAGATTGCTTTTGATTGGAAAGTTGTTGAATACTTTGCTCCAGCGTGTTTTTTTCGGCAAGCAATGTGGAAGTTTGCGTCTGTATATCTACAAGTTTATTTCTCAGCTTGATCTGTGCGGTCGCGGAGTCCTGCGATTTCAGATCTTCCATGAACTCTCGCTTATACCGGTCAATTATTTGCCTTTCCTTAACCGCGGAAAGTGTAAGATTTTCAAGTTCTTTTCTCCTGTAAAAATGAATAATGGTATTCAGATAATCCAATCCTCGTTTAGGAAGATTATCAATAAATGTAAGTTTCAGTACGCTTGTTCTTCCATCGTTTACATCTACTTTATATCGGGAAGAAATTTCTGTAACGGCGCTTTTTACAGGAAGTATCCGTATGATTATTTCAGTTTGGTTTTTCAGATATTCCAGGTTGGCTTCTGCACGTGGCGATTTGATGATCATAAAAGTACCATACGGTCTTTTTATCCAGGTGTTATATGCAAACTGTTGTGCTACCGCTTCTTCCAGTTCAAAGCGATCATTACTCACACTTCTGAATCTCATTTCAAAAGGGCCGCCACCTAAATAACCCAGCGTATCGAAAATCAATGAAACCGGCGACTTTTCATAAACCTCATCTTCCCGGATGCGACCTTGCATATAATAGCGAAAATTCAGGTGCAGGGAATCTACCACCATCGTCACGAGGTCTTGCGACGTGAGCATAAAGATCTCATTGAACAAGTTGGGATCGGCATTATTTTGCCCCTCTCCGCCGCCTGCTGTATTAAATTTATTCAATATCACGTTCGCAGGGCTGTTTTCCTTTTGTTCTATCAATATCTGACTTTCTATGGAATAAATGGGCGTGGTATATCGCAGATAAAGAAAAGCGATAAGCAGAGATATAAATAAAGAAAGTGCGAACCAATACCAATTGGTCATAACCTCTCCAGCCAAGCGTTTGAAATCAACACTTGTATTGAATTGCTTGATGATATTCGGAGCGTTCTGGTTATTTTCCATAGAGACTTTTACAGTCTGTTTATTAGTTTTTGATTTGCGCTATCTGTACAATGCCATATACTGCTAACACGGTGGATATAAGTGAAGCAATGGCCGGCAAATACAGTCTGAAGAAATCGCTGTTTTCCTGTTTCTTAATATTATTGGGCTCTACGATTATTACATCGTTTTGCTTTAAGTAGAAGTAAGGGCTTTTAAATATGTCCCTGCTATTGAGGTTCAGGCGCGCATATTCTCTTGTTCCTTCGGTTTCTCTAATGATCAATACATTGTCTTTCCGTCCATAAACGGGAATATCTCCGGCCGCGGCTATCGCATCCAGTACACTTATTTTATGGTTAGGAGCAATGATGGTTCCGGGCCTTACTACTTCACCAAGTACCGTTATCCTGTAATTTACAATGTTCACTTCCGCCACCGGATCTTTTACATAGTCCTTAAGCCTGTTGGTAAGCATATCTTTTATCTGCCGTATGGTCAGCCCCGATACTTTCAGTTTACCAAGCACCGGAAAATCAAGGTAGCCATTGGGATCTACCAGATAACCTTTATTCGCCGCGCTTGCCGCCCCGCCACCGCCCAGTGTAGATGTTACAGCGTAAGGAGCGCCGCCGTCATTAAAAATATTATTGGGTTGATCCAACATACTGCTGATAGTAGAGATATGAATGGCAAGAATATCATCAGGCTGCACAATCGCTTCATGCACTTTATCCATTTGTTGTACAATGACACGAGGATCATTAGGTATATTATCTTTAAAATAAACCGACTTCTTGGGACCTGCGCACGATGCTATCAATACACTGCATACCGCGATTAGGCAAGTGATTTTGCGCATACCGTTGTTCTGTTTTTTAATTGGGTTAGGATACTTTATGAATGAATTATAAAATAAACGCTTTTATAAGTGACTAATTTTCCACATAAAAAATTACATTTGATTTTAAATATTCACACATAAGGCATCGCAAAATAAGGTTAAAAGCTTAATATTTTAAATTTTGTTCACAACTTTTACCCAAGATATTCACATAGTATCAACAATTGTTTTAATGCACTGGTTGCACAATTGGTAAAATTGATGTATTCATCACAAAAGTGACGCTAACGAATTGTTATCAGAGAAAAAGAAGCGATAAAAACTAAGGCGCGAGACGGAAAGATTTCCACTGATCATTTGCCTTTTCAAAACATAAACGATCATGCATTCGGTTGCTCCGCCCTTGCCAAAACTCAATGTATGTAGGTGCCAGAGCATAACCGCCCCAATGTGGCGGACGAGGAATAGCGGCTTTAAACTGCTCTTCAAATATTTTATAACGCTCATTCAGCATCTCGCGGTCGGGGATAATTTCACTTTGCGGACTCGCCCATGCCCCTAATTGGCTGCCTTCCGGACGAGAATGAAAATAGGCATCACTCATATCCGCTGTTGTTCTTTTTACAACACCTTCTATACGCACCTGCCGTTCCAATTCCTTCCAGAAAAAAACCAGGGAAGCGTAAGGATTTTTATAAAGTTGTTTGCCTTTATTACTGTTGTAGTTGCTGAAGAAAATAAATTCACTGTCTTCCACCCCTTTTAGCAAAACGATTCTCGCATGTGGACGATTGCTGTCATCACAAGTGGCCAACGTCATGGCATTGACTTCCGTAATTTCGGCTTTCCGGGCTTCATCAAACCAATGAAGAAAAAAAGAGATGGGATCGTTTCCGGCAATTTGCTCGCTGAGCTGAGCCAGACGATAATCTGTACGGATAGCTGCTATTTCGGAGCGGGAAAGCGACAATGCTTCTTGAAAATTATTGGTGATTGCGTTTGCGCGGCAATAGGAATTTAGACATTACATAGATTAACTCAATGGCCATCAAAATGATAAACAGACAGCAAAGAATACGGCCTATACCGTATTGAACAGAATCATAAAGCGCGCTGAGCAGAAGACCTTTCATGAGTTGATTTATTTGTGCTGCAAGATAGTAAAAGATTGATAAAACACAGTCTATTTTGCACAACTGCTTCTTTGTTACGTTTTGAAAAATGTCCGTTCTTCCTGCAGGTCAAGAAACGGATATTCCAGCAGCAACCGTTCTGTTTTTTCCAGGCTGTCTGCTCGGAATTGTCGGTGCGCTTGCGTTTCAGGAAAACGCGGACGATGTTTCATGGCAAGGGCAATTTCTCTCACTCGTTGCATAGTGCTTTGAGTTTCCGCACTCACACAGCTTTTTACAAATTGCTCCCACACAAATTGGGTAGCCATATAGTTGGGATGCACAAAATCAATATCATAAAAACGATAGTCCCGCAACACATCCACCACCAGTTCATAAGCCGGAAAATAATAACTATTTTCATTGGTTTCACACAGTTCATGTACCGCTTCCAGAAGCCGGGCTTTACTTCGGTTATTAGCTATAATTCCATCCCGTATATGCCGTACAGGGCTAATGGTAAAAATAAATTTCGCCTGACGGTTCACCGTAAGCACGGACTCCATACTGTGTTGTAGCCGGTCTTTTATCACCTCTGTTTCCAATAAACGTTTTTCAAACCACTGGCCCGGCGCACGATGATTGTTGGAAACCGATTTTTGCGATGCTGTAAGAAAATACTGGAACGCGGAACCAAGTGTGATCATTATATAATCAGCCTTTCTTACCGCTTCTGTCGCTTCTTTCAGAGAAGTATTGATAGTGTTTAATGTCGTATTTTTATCAATATCTGAAAATTGAGTGTGATGTTCCCAACTATTCCAGAGTTCATTTAAATAAAACAAGTCATCTTCTTCATATTCCTTCCCCGATACGTATCGGTTCAGGCTGTCGCTTACGCTCAATGGATTAAATAAAATACCATGAGGATTGGAACATACTTTAAATTTATATTGTTGCAATCGTTCGCTGATATGCTCTGTAAAACAGGAACCAATAAGTAAAAAGCTATTCCTGTAGGTGATAGCAGGCGATAGTTCAGGAATATCCAACTTAAGTGAAAACTGCATGATGTTTCAAAACTAATCCAAACAATCGTGTAAATAATCAATCCTGTTTTGGCATTTTGTGTTTCACATCATTCATTTTTATAAAGCCATCGCCATTCCGTTTGTCAATATGTCATTATATTTATCGTGGATTGAAAATTGATTATTCAAAAAATTACAAGAAACAAACCAAAAATTTTATGGATCAACATGAATTTCGCAAATATGCCGTAAAGCACCATAATATAAGCGGCAATACGTTCGACAGCTATGCTTCCTATATATCCAAAATGCCTTCCGCACTTACTCCGTACATCATTGAGGAACGCCCGATGAATGTAGCGCAGATGGATGTTTTCAGCCGCCTGATGATGGACCGGATCATTTTTATGGGCGAGCCAGTGAATGATCAGGTAGCCAATATCGTTACCGCGCAATTACTATTCCTGGAAAGCACCGACCGCACACGCGATGTCCAGATGTACATCAATAGTCCTGGTGGCAGCGTTTATGCAGGTCTTGGCATTTATGATACGATGCAGATTATTACACCAGATGTTTCCACGATCTGTACCGGTATCGCAGCTTCTATGGCAGCAGTGTTAATGTGTGCAGGCACCAAAGGAAAACGTACCGCTTTGCGTCACAGCCGTATAATGATCCATCAGCCAAGCAGCGCTATTGGCGGGCAGGCTACGGATGTAGTGATCGCGATAAAAGAACTGAAACGCGTTAAAAGCAACTTATACGAAATCATAGCGGAACACACCGGACAACCTATTGAAAAAGTAGAGAAAGACAGTGACCGCGATTTTTGGATGTTGGCAGAGGAAGCTAAAGAATACGGTCTGGTAGATGAAGTATTGAAAGTGAATCCTAACAAAAAGAAAAAAGAGGAAGCTCCCGAAAACAAAAAACCGGAGGATAAAAAATCCTAAATGATCAATTTTAATTTTCAAAAAAAATCAACAATGAACTTATATAATTTAGAAAACAGAAGCATTTTTCTTAATGAAGAGGATGACGATAATGAAGAGGATGAAAAAGGCATTACAGAAAAGCCCGGCAGCCTGCTTGTAAAAAGACAGGAAGAATTGTTTTTCAAAAACAGAAGCATTTATTTCTGGGGAGTAGTGGATGACAAATCTGCCAAAGAAGCGGTAACAAAACTGTTGTTGCTGGATGCGGACAAACCCGGTAAAGAAATCAAGTTCTTCATCAACAGTCCCGGCGGTTCTGTAACAAGTGGGTTAGTAGTTTATGATGTAATGAAAATGATCAAATCTCCCGTAAGCACGATATGTATGGGCTTTGCGGCAAGTATGGGTTCTATTTTGCTGGCAGCGGGCGAAAAAGGGAAACGTGCCATATTCCCGCACGGACAGGTTATGATTCACCAGCCTTTATTTGGCGGATATTTTCAGGGAGTATCTGCCGATCTGGAAATTCAAGCTGTAGAAATTCAAAAAACAAAAGAAATCACGGCGAAAATACTTTCGGAAGCGAGCGGACAAACCTACGATAAAGTGCTTGAAGACCTGGAACGTGATAAATATATGGATGCTGAAGCTGCTATCTCTTATGGGTTAGTAGATAAGATTGTAGAAAAACTTTAATTACAAGCTATCATTACCTTGTTAAAAATCATGCTTTTTTATATTCAGGTATGATTTTTAATGAGGGTCAGTTTTGAAAAAGAAATTATTAATCCAACAATAAAAAACAACATCATAGCATGAAAAAGTTACTCATTACAACTTGTCTGCTTGCTTTCGCGAGCGCTGCTTCATTCGCACAAAAAAAAGATGTAAAAACGGTTTCTTATGGAACGCCTTTTCATAAAGGAAGTAATACCATAGCGCTCGGCTTAGGTTTCGGGTCCGGCTACGGCGACTATTATGGAAGCGTAAACAGATCTCCTGCCATACTTGCTTATTACGATCATGGAATTGTAGATAATTTAGGCCCGGGAAATCTGGGTATTGGCGGCATCCTTGCTTACGGTGTTACACGCTATAAATATTCTAACGGAGATAAAGCTACATGGGCCAATGCAATTGTAGGATTGCGCGGCACCTGGCATTTGACGATCCTGGCTAAAAAGAACAACAAGTTCGACCCTTATGCAGGAGCGATGGCGGGCTTGCGTTTTCAAAGCTACAAAGACACTTATTATGATAACCACCCGGGCATTCCTAATTACTATGACAATAAAGGAGTTTACCCGACCGTCGGTTTGTTTGTAGGTGCCAAATATAATTTTGCTCCCAACTTCGGCGCTTGGTCAGAATTGGGATACGACGTCGCGTTTTTTAAACTGGGCGTGAATTTCAATTTCTAAAGAAAATCAATTGAATTATAAAAACGGCGGTCTCAGATCGTCGTTTTTTTATTCAGTTGTAATAATTTTTCGGCGGCACGTTTCAATGTTTCTTCTTTTTTGGCGAAACAAAAACGCACAAGCTTATCATCTTTTTTACTGCTATAAAAAGGGCTTAAAGGAATGGTAGCGACTCCATGTTTTTCCGTCAGCCACTTTGCAAACTCCACATCGGGCAAATCACTTATCTTTTCATAACCCGCGAGTTGAAAGTAACTGCCGGATGTTTTTTGCAGAATTGTAAAAGGCGATTTATCCATTAATTCTAAAAACAAATTCCGCTTGTGTTCCATCATTGTTGTTACGTCAGGCAATTGCTGTTTCTCCAGGTATTTGGCCACCGCGTATTGCGCCGGTGTATTTACAGAAAAACACACATACTGATGAACATGGCGGAATATATTGGTCATGTTTTTGGGAGCGATAATATAACCCAGCTTCCAACCGGTGTTATTAAATACTTTACCGAAAGAAAAAATGGCAAAACTTCTTTGCCGTAATTCTTCGTGCTGTAAAACCGAATAATGTTTCTGCCCATCGAAAACCAGCTGCTCATATACTTCATCTGATAAAATGATGATCTCCGTGTCTTTAATAATTTCTGCAAGTATATTCCAGTCTTCCCTTGACCACACAGCGCCTGTGGGATTATGAGGTGTGTTGATGATAATCGCTTTCGTTTTTGAAGTAATTGTATTTTTTACTTTCATCCAATCCACACTAAAATCAGGATAATTCAACGCAACGGGTATCGCTTTCGCTCCATGCATTTCTATATTGGGGATATAGCTGTCGTAAGCGGGTTCCAGTACAATCACTTCATCGTTGTTTTTCAAAAAGGAAGCGAACGCAGTATAGATGCCGTAAGTAGCGCCGGGCGTAATGGTTATTTCCTGTATCGGATCCACTTTTACCGCATATCGTTTTGCAAAGTCTATAGCAATAGCCTCACGTAAAACAGGCAAACCCTGCATCGGAGCGTATTGATTAAAATTGCCATACGCAGCTTCGCTTAATAAGCCGGCAAGTTGCGGATCAATCGGGAAATCAGGAAATCCCTGTGAGAGATTGATAGCCTGATGCTGGGCCGCCAGAGCAGACATAACTGTGAAAATAGTGGTATCTGCGGCAGAATGTTTATAAGGAAATTGCATGAGGAAATTTACAGAAATTTCTCTCCTTTGTTGCGTTTTACTTCAGCAACATATTCTTTTATCTGCTGCTCACGGCTGCGCTCGCATATAAGCAATACGTCTTTTGTATCTATAACAATCATCTTTTCCATTCCCTGCATTACCACCAGTTTTTCTTTGGGCACTTTCACCATACATTCAGTGGCATCCACAATCATTACATTATCACCATAAACAGCATTTCCCAGATAGTCCTTATCAGAGTTTTCATAAGCGCTTTCCCAAGTACCAAGATCGCACCAGCCGAAGTATGCAGGTATCACAAACACATTTTTCGCTTTTTCCATAATACCGTAATCAATAGAAACGTTGGTACAATGGGCATACAGCTCTGCAATGAGGGAAGCTTCCTGCGGTGTATTATAGACATTTTTCGCCTGTTGAAAAACTTCATCCAGTTCAGGAAGATGCTTTTCCAATGCTGTTTTTATAGCCTTTACATTCCAGATAAAAATGCCTGCGTTCCAAAGAAAATCGCCGCTTTTAAGAAAGGTTTGTGCCAGCTCAAGATTGGGTTTTTCGGTAAATGTTTTTACACGGTGTATTTTTCCTGTATCATTTTCAGTATCATACTGAATGTAGCCGTAGCCGGTGTCAGGCCTTGCAGGCTTGATGCCCATCGTAAGCAACACTTCATGCTTTGAAACAAAACTGAGCGCGTCGAAACATACTTGTTCAAATGATCTTTCATCCATAATAAGATGATCTGACGGCGACATAATAATATTTGCATTTGGATTTAACGCAAATATCTTATGCGCGAAATATGCAGCGCAGGGAGCGGTATTTTTCCTGGAGGGTTCGCTGATAATGTTTGCATCATCCAATTCGGGAATTTGCTCCTTCAATGTTTTTATATAGGCTTGGTTGGTAATGATATAGATATTTTCCGCCGGACAAATTCTCTTAAATCTGTGATAGGTCCATTGTATAAGCGATTTGCCGGTTCCCAATAAATCCAAAAACTGTTTAGGCAATGCCGTGCGGCTCTCCGGCCAGAAACGGCTGCCGATGCCCCCGGACATTATCGCTACGTAATTATTTTTATCAAACATTCCTTCTTGATTATGGATTACGAAAATAAGACATCATAAAATAGAAAACCGCCTTTCAAAAAAAGACGGCTTCCCAAAATTTGTTTCAACTTTTTTATTCAGCTTCCGCCACCACTTCTTTCACTTCCGGTATCATACGTTTCATCATGCCTTCTATACCTGCTTTCAGTGTAATCATGGAAGAAGGACAACCGGAACAGGAACCTTGCATCATCAGCTTTACCACACCATCTTCATACCCTCTGAAGCTGATAGCGCCACCATCCATTTCCACAGCGGGCTTTACATAGTTTTCCAACAGCTCCTTAATGCGTTTCACCACATCGCTGTCATCGGCGTTTACATCATTGGAAGCCGCAGGTTTCGCCACTATCTCTTCTTCGTTGATAATCGTTTTTCCTTCCTGCAAATATTCTTTCAGGAACTCGCGTACGGTAGGTATTACTTCATCCCATTGCGCATCGGCTGTTTTTGTAAGCGTTACAAAATTGCTGGCGATAAACACGCTTCTTATAAAGGGAAATGCAAATAATTCTTTTGCCAACGGTGAAGGTGCAGCACTCTGCTCATCAGGAAAATCAATACTTTTGCCCGGATACAATAATTTGTTGGCCACAAATTTCATGGTTTCCGGGTTGGGCGTCATTTCCGTGTAAATGCTCACAATTGTATTACCTGTCTTCAACATATCTGTAATAATATTTTTACAAAAATACTCAATATTCGCCCTGTAAAAAATCAATTATCCGAATAGCGCTAATGAGTTTATCAATCAAAAATAAAAAATGTAATGGAACGATTTTTTGATTTGCTATAAATGTTCAAAAACTTATTCTATTTTAACCTTCCAAAATCTCAAATTATATGAAACGATTCCTTTTTTTAAGCCTGCTTTTAACCGGTCTTATTTATAACGCCGAAGCTCAAAAGAAGTCTTCAAGCGCCAATCAGAATTTCAGGATATGCTTTGTAGGCGGGCAGTATGTAGCGTGCGACGCCAATGCGCCCATCACTTCTGCCGGCGCAATATACGAAACCTCACAAGCAGAAGAAATGCCGGCGACACCGCCTGTGCATCTGGGAAAAGGTATTGCCAGAAAAAGTAGGATAATGGTGGCTTACGATGACCCGAATGCGCCTTATCAGGGTGAAGAAAGCGCGGTGAATGACGGCGTAGATAAAAATAAAGAGCGTAACATCAATTATCAGAACAATGCCGCGAATGTGCCGCCAAATGACGGTGGATTATCCAATAAAAAATAAACTAAGCAAGTTTTTCATATTATAAATGCCGCATAAAAGCGGCATTTATAGTTTTTTATTAAAGATGCAAATGTTGGGAGCTAATATTTTCTCCAAAAAAATAAGTGGCGTGCTCATCAAAATCTTTGGGATCATCTGTTGTAAAAAATTGTGTGGCGCTGTTTCGTGTCAGTGATTTTTCAAGATCCTTATGCTTTTCCAGATACGTTTTCAGACTGCTTGCAACTATATCGCCCTGTGCGATTATCTGAATTCCTCCACGGGCATATTTTCTTATTGTGTCTATCAAAAGTGGATAGTGCGTACAAGCCAGTAAAATAGTGTCAATTTCAGCAGATTGCTCAAAGAGCGCGCTCACATACTTCTTTACAAAGTAATCAGCAGCTTCCGATTCGTATTCTTTATTTTCTATCAGCGGTACCAACTGCGGACAAGCTACTTGAAAGACTTTTACATCAGGAAAAAAATTGCCTATCTCCAGCACATAAGATCGAGAATCTACAGTCCCTTTGGTGCCCATTACTCCGATTTTTCCGGTGCGGCTATATTCTCCCACGACTTCTGCAGTAGGTCTTATCACACCCAATACTTTACGCTCCTCTTTTAAAACGGGCAGGTTTAGCTGTTGAATATTTCTCAAAGCTTTCGCGGATGCCGTATTGCACGCCAGAATCACTAAAGGGCAACCCCGGCTGAAGAACCACTGCACACATTCCCAGGTATATTCATAAACTGTTTCGAAAGAACGATTGCCATAAGGTGCACGGGCATTATCTCCCAGATAAATGTAATCATATTGCGGCAATAACTGTTTTATGGATTTGAAAACAGTAAGACCTCCGTAGCCGGAATCGAATATACCAATGGGCTTCATACCCGCTAAGGTAATTTGTGGTTTTCACTTCTAAAGGGGGAAAATTTAAAATGTCTTTTTACAATACATTAATGTTTCGTAAATTTAATCGTGGCTAAAAAGATTTACATAGTGTTGGTGTTTCTGGCAGGCTTCAGCGTTGCTTTCGGGAAAAACAATTACAGTAATCTTACTTTGGCGCTGGAGCACAAAGAAGATGTGAAATCGCTGAACCTGTCTTATACTTTTGCCAATGACGCGCCTGATATCTTTGATCAGTTTCCGAATCTTGAAACGCTGAACCTGAGCAGTAATAAACTTACAAGCATTCCTTCTTCCGTATTCAAATGTAAAAAGCTGCGTGTATTAAAACTTTCCAGAAATAAGCTTGCAACCCTACCAAAAGATATTAATCAGCTTGCTTCGCTGGAAGAACTTTCTCTGAGTTTTAATAAACTGGAAGTTATTGATGAAAATATTGGTGCCCTTCCTCATTTACAACGTTTGTATCTACAAGGAAATTTTTTCGAGTACCTTCCTGAAAGCATCGGAGAATTGAAACATCTGATCATACTGGATGCTTCGCACAGCAATCTGGAAAAATTGCCCGTTTCTCTCGCTCACCTTACCAAGCTGGAAAAACTTGATCTGTCTAATAATACCCTATACACACTGCCAGGCAATATCGGCAATTTACATTCTTTAAAATTTTTGTACTTACAGCGAAATCGTCTCAGTGAAATACCTGCTTCCATTGGCAATTGTAAAAAACTGCAGGAGCTGGATGTAGCTTTTTGCGGAGTTCTTTCCTTACCGGCTTCACTTTCCACTATTCAAAAACTGGATTTGGTTTATATAGACAACCGCACTATTTGCTTTTATCAAAATCCTCAATACGCTTTCCGGCAAAAAATAATCACTGTAGGTTTTGGCGATTTCAACTATCGTTCTTCTACAGTGATGCAGTAATAGATTAAGAACTGTGATCTACAATAATCACCCATGTTCCTTTTATTTTCTTAAGCAATAAAGTATAACTGCCGTTTAAGTTGCCTGCGTCTCGTTTCAGCGCCCATTTGCCAACGATGAAAAAATAATTTTTGTCAAGCGGCTTTATACTTACAATCGTAGAAGTGAGGCTTCCCATCGAAGCAGCATCGGGATAAGATTTTTTATAACGGGCTAAAGTTTGGGAATAGCCATAAGTCGGACCATTCTTGCCTATAAAAACTAAGCTATCGTTTTCCCAATAACCTTTCATATAGCCTTCAATGTTTCCTTCATTCCAGGCAACTACTTGTTTTTGCAATAGTGAACGAATTATTTTTTCATCCGTGGATTGAGCGATACACTGTAAACCGCCCAGCAAAAAAAGCAACGTGATAAGACGTTTCATATTATTGAGAATAATAAGATGCGGTAATAATACTTTTTATAAAAATTTATTGAATAACGCTCTCAACTCTTTTAAGTAATAAAAAACACGTCATTTTCCCCACTCAGCAGGATGCAGCCTCCATTGCTCTAAAGTTGCCTTCTCTTCGGCCCTGATCAGTTGTTTTTCTTCGGCTACTTCCATCAGCGCCGTATAATCACTTATTGTATAAAGCGGCAAATTAGCTTTTTCAAAAGCTTCTGCAGCTGCGGGAAATCCGTAAGTAAACAGCGCGCACATTCCGATCACATCCGCATTCAAACTTCTTAGCACATCCACTACTTGTAAGCTGCTTTTCCCGGTAGATACGAGATCTTCAATCACTACTATTTTCTGTCCGGCTTCCAGCACACCTTCTATTTGGTTGCCCATGCCATGTTCTTTGGGTTTCGATCGCACGTAGATAAACGGCAGCTTCAAAAGATCGGCCACCAAAGCGCCGTGAGGAATACCTGCGGTAGCTACACCCGCTATTACATCTGCATCCGGAAACTTCTCAAATACTTTATTGGCCAATTCGCTTTTTACAAAATCCCGTACATGCGGATAAGAAAGGGTTTTACGGTTATCACAATATACAGGCGACTTCCAGCCGGAAGCCCAAGTGTACGGATTTTGCAGGTTGATTTGTAAAGCCTTAATTTGTAGGAGCTTTTCAGCAAATTGCTTTTGAGTACTCATGCGCTCAAACCTACACTAATAAAGCTATTTTACAAAAAGACAACATGATTTTCACGCAAAAAATATACTATAATAACAAACCGCTTATCCTCACTAATGACGCCGCCACTTATTTGCGCGATCATAAAATTGCGGAAGGATATCTACAACTGAAAGGCGCATTTGCCAGAAATTTCAGATTGGCTATTGAGCATTTGGGGAAGATCCGTTCTTTAGGCGCTATCATCGAAGATATTTCCACAGAAGCGCTGCAACACCAATTACAAAACAAATATCAGATGATAGATGCCGGCGGCGGCGTTGTGCAAAATGAAAACGGCAATGTGCTTATGATTTACAGACGGGGCAAATGGGATTTGCCCAAAGGAAAAAGAGATGACGATGAAAGTATTGATGAATGTGCACTCCGAGAAGTGCGGGAAGAAACCGGACTTAAGGAGCTGCATCTGCAAGATAAGATTTGCGACACTTTTCATATTTACAATCAAAGAGGAAACAGCTTGCTGAAACGAACTGCCTGGTATAAAATGACCGCTTCTGAAAAAGAAAAATTATCCCCGCAGCAAGAAGAGAATATTTTGGAAGCAAAATGGATCTCCACAGAAAAGTTGAGTCCAATCGTATATAAATCTTACGAAGCGATACGGGAAGTGCTTTCGGCTGCAGGATTGAAATGGTAACGAAGATGTACGCCATTATGAAAAAGCAGCCATTGAAAATCGGCTGCTTTTTCACATACAAAAAAATAAAACTATTTACTCGGTATTCTCAATTTCTGACCAGGAAAGATTTTGTCAGGGTCGCTGATTTGGTCTTTATTGGCTTCAAAAATATCCTGCCAACTTACTCCTTGATAATTTTGCGCGATTTTGCTGAGACTGTCTCCTGATTTCACTTCGTATTCGCTGTTAGCGCCCGCCGCCACTTGCATATTCAATATCATATCACCCGAGCGCATTTCAGGATCGGCTTGTTCATAGCGATTCCAGATTTCCTGTTTTACAGATTCGCTGGGTGCGGTTCCATCTACATAAAGCACATTATTTTGCTCTCGTACCTGAAGGTTATCTACGCCATTTTGTTTTGCATAATCTATTACTGACTGATATTTTGTTTGCAGATCAGAGCCTGCAGGATTTGTTGTTGACATTTTTATAATAGTTTTAAAAAGTTATAATAAAAAATAATTAGCTGATTATTTAACGGTAAGATTATTATTGACTTTTGCAGGATGCGATTCATTGGCCACTTGCATGATGGTTTGTAAATCTGCTTTTTTCGCTGTTCCTGTCAGGGTCACTTCTCCGTTCATCACACTCACAGTTACTCCTTTTATACCTTTCATATCCAAGCCAGATTGGATAGTGGTTGTTATAGAAGCATCATCGTTTATAGTTACGGGCGCAGGCTCTGGTGCCGGTGGTGTGGCCACTACATTGTTGGTAACCGATTTTACACCTTTTACTTCTTTAGCAGCATTTTCTACATTCATACGGGTCGCGTCATCCATTACCTGACCAGATAATGTAACCACTCCTTCGTGCACTTCCACTCCTACATTAGGATCTATGGCACTTACTTTCGCTTTAGTGTCTTCAAGTATTTTAGCATCGTTTGGCTTGCAGGAGGTCCAGAAAATGAGTGTGGAAGCTACGAACAAGCTTAGCAGAAATTTGGGAACAGTTAGTTTCATGATTAAATTAAATTTTTGGTTTTAGAATAGATTGTAGGTTTTCTTAAACAGAATCGTGCCAGCAAAGCACAAAAGTTGGTACTGTAATTGATATAAATAATTATTAATTTTTAACGAACATGAATTTTGCCAGGCAAACCTACAGGATGAAGAATATGAAACATGTACATGAACTTTATCAAAACAGAAGGAGTTTATGGGAAATGTTTTCAGATGTGTTCCGGGGAAAATACAAGATGTCTTTTATGACCAGTTTTATAGTGTTTCTGGGTATTTTTTACATCATTATGCCTTTGGACTTTGACTGGATTCCACTTTTAGGCTGGATAGATGACGGTTTTGTAGCGTATTGGGTTTTTAAAAGGCTACTTAAAGAAAACGAACGCTATAATTTGCTGAAAAATAAAACAGCTTATAAAATGCAGAGAAATGAAACTATAGAAGAAGCAGAGATCATTGATGAATCATAATCCGATTTTCACTTCTTTAGGCACAAACAAACTTACATCACCGCCATTTTTTATCACGTCTCTTACTACTGTAGAAGATATGGTAGAATATTCGGGAGAGCAGGCCAGAAATACTGTTTCCACATCAGGCGCCAGCATTCTGTTCATATCGGCGATGGCTTTTTCATATTCAAAATCACCGATGGAGCGGATGCCGCGCAAAATATATTGAGCTCCTATCGTTTTGCAATATTCAATAGTAAGCCCTTGATAGCCGGTAGCTTCTATTCTTTTATCTTCTTTAAAAATTTCCGTTATCCATTGGCAACGTTGCTCTGTTGTAAACATGGGCTGTTTAGAAGAATTGCTTCCGATGCCAATTATAAGTCTATCAAACAAGGAAGCAGCGCGGCGGATGATATCCACATGTCCTTTGGTGATCGGGTCGAAAGTGCCGGGAAATAAACAGATACGTTGCATAAAATCCAATAAACTGATTTAAGAATTATTATCGGGCGAAGCCGTAAAGAAGCTGAATACTGTAGTGCCGTAATTTTTCATCTTTAAAAAATGTGGGTGCTTTTGATAATCATTTCTGGGCGTATGTTCCAAAACAAAAATACCTTCTTCGTTCAGCATTTTCTTTTCAAAAACGATATTGGGTATTTCATCAATCGTTTCCAAAGCGTAAGGCGGCCCGGCAAAAATAAAATCATATTGCTCTGTCGCGTTTTTCATAAAGTGGAATACATCTCCATGTATAACGCTCATACGGTTTGCAATGTCCAGCTTTTTTATTGTTTCTTTTATAAAGCGAATGGTCGTATTGTCACGCTCTATCAAAGTAAGATCGGCAGCGCCCCGCGATGCAAGTTCATAGCTGATGCTGCCCGTGCCGCCAAAAAGATCACAGGTTTTAAGCCCTTCAAAATCCAGCATATTGCTCAGTATATTGAACAATCCCTCCTTAGCCACTTCGGTAGTAGGTCTTGCAGGAATTTTTGCCGGTGGGCTAAATCTTCTGCCTCCGAAATCTCCTCCTACGATACGCATGAATACAGTTGTTGCAGCAAACCCGCAGTTTGTATCCACTCCCTTACAGAAGGGAAACTCTCGGTGTTGTTGCCATATTTTAGTTTGGGAAAATACTGGGTAAGATCCGACAGCATATTGTTCAGATCTTTGTGAATTACGGAAGCCTGGATTTCCATATTCTGGCTTTCGATCCTGTATTGTTTGCACATTAAGTTGATCTGATAAGCAATGTCTTCCGCACATTGATAGGGAAAGACCTGGTGCCAGGCCAGTTGTTTGTTTTTATACAGCGTTGCGTATATGTAATCTATTCCTACACAAAATTGCAACGCAGACTCCATTTTATAAGGCTTATAAAACTGATACGCCGCTAAAGGCAAAACAGCTGCATGATGAAAATATCGTCCCGATAGATTTTTTATAGCGCTTGGATAGGCAAACAAGTAATGACTTTTATCTTCATAAAGGCGATAATCTTCTATCACTTCATTAGATTCTATAAAAAAGATTTTCCGCATCCAGTCGGAAGCCTGCTCCGCATTGTAAACTTCATCAGGTACCAGTAAATATTTATCGGATGCAACAAAAATACCGGCGATTTTTTCCGGTACGCTTAACAGCTTATCCTCGATAAAACGATGTTCGTAAAAATCCAGTATCCATCTGGGCAAAGATTCATTATGCTCGGTATAGTGCACAATCAACAAATCTCCCTGAGGGCTGAAACCCGCTATAGTTAAGCCTCTGGGAAACACAACAAGAATCACCTTAGCCACTTGCTGTACCAGATTAGCTCCTTCATGAGCATTGTAGGAAAGTTTCGTTACCGTACTATTTGCTATTTCTGCCATAGAATACCCGCAATTATAGAATAAATTTGCGACACTTTACAGGGAAAGCCCTACTTAAATAACCAGCAACTCATTATTCAATGCATTTTCTAAAAGAAAATAAAGCCATTTTAAAACTTGCTTTCCCCATATCGCTATCTATTGCTATTCCCCAAATTGGCTTTCTTACCAATACTATTTTTTTAGGAAAACTGGGAGAACGCGAACTGGGTATTAACGGAATTGCTGGTATTTACTATCTTATTCTTTCCATGATCGGGTATGGACTGAGCATTGGCGTGCAAATACAAATGGCCAGAAGGGCAGGCGAAAAAAACAAAGAAGGATTGGCGCAAACGTTTATCAATGGCATAATGCTCGCCGCATTTTTTTCTTTGCTATTCATGGTTTTCTCATTATGGCTGGCGCCCATCATTTTCGGTCTGTCGCTCCATGATGCAAATAACATTACTCTTAGCATCGAGTATCTTTTTATAAGACTGTGGGGATTGCCTTTCTTAATGTTTACGCAGATCTTTAATTCCTTTTTTGTAGCCATTCAAAAATCACGCTTTCTTATCTATGGCTCCATCGCCACCACGCTGGTTACTATTTTGTTCGATTACCTATTGATATTTGGCAACTATGGTTTTCCGCAATGGGGGCTGAAAGGCTCTGCAGTGGCGTCTATTATGGGTGAACTGGCCGGAACAGTTACAATGACGCTTATTTTCTTTTACCACAAATTTTCACAAGCATACCCTATACAAAGGTTTTTACAATTCGATCTACCGCTTTCCAAAAAATCCCTGACTGTGGCGGCTCCGCTTATTATCCAGTTCCTTTTCAGCATTGGCGGCTGGCAAATATTTTTTATTTATGTAGAGCATCTGGGCAATAAAGAATTAGCTGCTTCCCAAATATTACGCAGCATATTTGGCATTGCGAGCATAGGCACATGGGCGCTGGCCACTACCTGCAATACAATGGTAAGCCATGCCATTGGCGAAGGAAAAACAAACAATGTCATTCCTCTCATAATAAAAATCGCTAAGCTGAGCCTGATTTATGCTTCTGTTTTGTGTTTTATCCTCTTAGTATTTTCCGATGAATTTTTAGCACTGTACAGAAATGATGAAAGCCTGATAATGCTTGCACGGCCCAGTCTAAGGCTGATTGTGATAGCAATGCTTGTCATGTCTGTAGCTACGGTCACATTCAATGGAGTTGTTGGAACTGGCAATACATTGATTAACCTTACTATAGAAATCACTTGTGTATTTGCTTATCTTATTTACTGCTATTTAGTCATTCAGAAAATGCGTTTGCCGCTTGCGTGGGCCTGGGCTTCTGAGTTTGTTTATTGGGGTTGCCTGCTGTCAATTTCATCCTTATATCTTCGCAGTCATCGCTGGCAGGGAAAATCAGTATAAATGCATAACCAAATTTCATTTGCTTAGAAAATTAATCTTTCACTTACTACAATACAAGTCACATGTTTATCTGCTCTTCAATTTCTTCAAACGTGATTCCGTTATGACTTTCTTCATAAATGCAATCTCCGTTTCTGATCAATAAAATTTGCGGAGATTCATGCTTCACGTGAAAAATTTCTGCTGTCTTATTGGAAACATCTCTGTGAGCAATTAGATCCAGATAATAAAAAATCGCTTTGGTCGGCACTTCATGCTTATCCAGCCTGCTTTTAGCCATTGCACTGATGGAACATCTTGTGCTGTGTTTGAATATTAATACAGGTTGGCGCTTGCTTTCTTCTCTTATTTCATCTAATTGCGTTACTGTCGTCAAATTTTTCCACTCCATTTTGCAAAGTTAGTTTGTTTATAAAAAGCGCTTGCATATTCCTTTATTGGCTTTATTTTAGCCTTTTAATACAATATAACTTGTTATGAAGCACGCTTATATTTTCCCGGGACAAGGCGCTCAGTTTTCGGGCATGGGCAAAAATCTTTACGAAACCAATAGCACTGCGAAAGATTTATTTGAGAAAGCCAACGAAATTCTGGGTTTTCGTATTACCGATATTATGTTTTCGGGTACAGATGAGGAACTGAAACAAACCAAAGTAACTCAACCCGCGATATTTCTACATTCAACTATTCTTTTTATAACCGGTGACAACCTGATACCCGATATGGTTGCCGGCCATTCGCTGGGAGAATTTTCCGCGCTGGTAGCCAATAAAGTATTAGCTTTCGAAGATGGTTTAAAACTGGTAGCCAAGCGTGCGGAAGCCATGCAGAAAGCCTGTGAAAAAACGCCTTCGACAATGGCAGCAGTATTAGGATTGGAGGATGCTTTGATAGAAGAAGTTTTAGGTAAGATTACGGACGAGGTAGTTGTGCCGGCAAATTATAACAGTCCGGGACAATTAGTGATTAGCGGCAGTATGGAAGGCATTCACAAAGCCTGTGAAGCGCTGAAAGCCGCCGGTGCGAAAAGAGCTTTGGTGTTACCTGTTGGAGGCGCTTTTCATTCACCACTTATGGCGCCCGCAAGAGATGAATTGCAGGAAGCGATCATGCATACGCATTTTAATAACCCAACTTGTCCCGTTTATCAAAACGTAGATGCAAGCCCTTATATTGATCCGGGCATGATCAAGCAGAATTTAATCAACCAGCTAACATCACCGGTAAGATGGACACAGACCATTCAGAAAATGATTGCCAACGGAGCTACCGATTTTACAGAAGTAGGACCGGGAAATGTATTGCAGGGGCTTGTAAAAAAGATAAACAGGGAAAGTGTAACCCAAGGCATTAACTAACTGAAACAACCTATCTCTTAGCGGGATAGGTTGTTTATTATTTTCTGTTGAATCTGCTGCATCTCGTCAGCATCTATCTTTAGTTTAGGTTTAGTAAAATTAAGATCACCTGCTGAATTGATTGGAATCAGATGCATGTGCGCATGAGGTACTTCCAATCCTACAACGCTTATTCCGCAGCGGTTACAGTCAAAAGATTTTTCAATAGCTTTCGCTATGGGCTTTGCAAATACAAGCCATTTGGAAAGCAGTTCATCTGTCACATCGAAAATTTTATCTACTTCCATTTTTGGCACTACAAGCGTATGACCTTTCACAAGAGGGAAGACATCTAAAAACGCGATAAAGTTTTCATCTTCGGCAATTTTATAAGAAGGAATCTGTCCATTGATAATTTTCGTGAAGATGCTGCTCATATTTTAAACTGTTATTGCTTCAATTTTAAATTTTAATGTTCCGGCAGGTGCTTGTATTTCAGCAACTTCTCCTACTTGTTTGCCTAAAAGTCCTTTGCCTATGGGCGATGTTACAGAAATCTTACCTGATTTAAGATCTGCCTCCGTTTCTGAAACCAACTGATATGTAAATGATTTTTTACTATCTAAGTTGGTCACTTTTACTTTACTCAGAATAGACACTTTGCTGGTATCAATATCCTTCAGCTCTATAACCCGTGCAGTTGCAACCGCAGATTCAAGTTGTGCAATTTTAGCTTCATGCAAGCCTTGCGCCTCTTTTGCGGCATCGTATTCTGCATTTTCCTTAAGATCGCCTTTTTCACGCGCTTCTGATATTTGCCTTGCGATCTCTGCTCTACCCGCTGTCTTCAATTGATTGAGTTCTTCTTTCATTTGAGTAAGCGTCTCTTGTGTTACATAGTTTATTCCTGACATGATTTTACAATTTGCTTTACTGATTAAAAAAAATAACAACGCTCCTGTAGTGCAGAAGCGTTGCGTTATACAAAGGTATTAAAAATTGGTTATTCGGTAGTTTCTTCTTCAGCCTGGCTGTTATGAGCGCGTGTAGAAAATCTCAGCGACATGACGTGTACTCCATTGCTTGGACGCTGTGTAGGTCGGTAAGAATAATCCAATGCCAACAAAGGACCTTTTTTACCGATCGGGAATTGTACCGTAGCTCCGGCGCTAAAACCAGTATAAAAAGATGTGGGAGCTTCATTATCATGAATTCCTTTTTCATGACGGTAAGCACCTCTGAGCATAAATATTTCTTTGTAAGAATATTCGATACCGGCACCAAGATAATCGTTTAAAAACGAATTGGAAACAAAGGTAGCCATAATGGTGGCGCGGTGTTTCGGTTTGTCTTCTTCATTTTGAAGTTTATTTTCATCGAGATAAAAATCGTAAGAACCCCCAAATGTAAGATACGTAGGCATTTCAAACTTATCGGTAGGCACATGCAGGCTCATTTTACTTGAAGTAAGTTGTGTTTCCGGTGCTTCAGCTTCTACCGCAAAACCGTTTCCTGAAAACCTCATGTTGGTACCAATGTTTCTTAATGTAATACCAAAGTGAAAATTATTCCGTTTCCCAGTTACATATTGCACACCTCCTTCAAAGCAGGCTCCGTTGGCTTTGATATCAGAAATTTGTTCAGAGACGAAAGTAGCGCCTACACCTGCAGAAATATTCTCAGAAAATTCTTTGGCAAAGCCCAAACTCACATTAAGAAATGTGGGTTTGTAAATACCAATTCCCCCTTCAGGATTATCAGGCGTAGTAACTGTAATGTCACCAAATCCAACAGACATAATATTCAAACCAATAGTTCCAAAATTTCCTACTTTCTGAGCGATGCCTGCATTATTAACGTTTATACCTGACCCTCTGAGCATTTCAGTTCTTGAAAGTCCAAAGTTGGTGCCTTTGGTATAAGCCATGCCCGCTATGTTTACTTTCATAGCTTCCACTCCGCTCACGTTGGCAACATTCAGCCCAAATACGCCCGTTGAAGCACCCCAGGGATTAATGAGCAATTCAGTAGCGCCGGCTTGTCCGGTTCTGTCTTTATTTCCAGCAAAAGCATTTGTCGTTAAAAAAAGACATAGCGTTGCAAAGGAAGTTTTTACTAAATATTTTCTCATAATTACCATTACTTATGTAAGTAATCCTTACGTTTTAGAATTATATTCTGTTATTAAAAAGAATTTACATCCACTGGTCGCATTGCACCAAACCATTTTATTACTCGTTCTCCAATTCCTTCAGCTTTCACATGCATAATGTACATACCGCTTGCAATTTGTAATCCTTTTGAGTTTCGTATATCCCAATCTATATAAGCGAGATCATCATCTTTTGTAAGTGTTTTTATCAGAGATCCATCTAAAGAATAGATGCTGACAGTCGCTTTTCTTGGAAGGTTAATAATTCTTACTGTTTGATTAAGCCTGTTTTGCTGAGCTTCATAGTAAGAATGTGCATAATAAGGATTTGGCACAGCGTGAATTCTATCCAACAGTTGTTTTTTATCTGATGAATAGGGGTTACCGTCAGCGAGTGTTGCCGGCGCAAGATCATCTGTAGAAAATTGATATTTTGGATAGCCTCCATTTGTAAGCGTAATACCAGGTGGCGCATAGTAAGAATAATACATAGAAGTTCTAAACCTTAAGCGTGTAGTAGTTGGAATTAATCCATCTTTCAAAGAAAGCATTGGAATTAACGAACTTGACAGCGGCATACCTGCCCATATAAATGTTTCGTAAGCTGCCCTATTAGCAATGATAGACGAAGAACTATTTAGAAGCTTTACTAACGTATCGCATTCATCATACTTCGTTTTGGAAATATAGACAAAATGTTTCCCGCCAAACACATTATTTCCTGACAGGTCAAAAATTCTACTGCTTGGATTCCAGATCATATCACGTCCATTATCTGCCTGCAAATAAGAATCTTCGCTAAATACAATATTTAATCTCTCACCAGTTTCTTGGTTTATAGCATATCCGGGAAAATAAGAGAAGCCCATATCTGATGGATCTGAAGCATATTCAGGCATTCCGTTTGCATCTACATTCCCTGTCCAGGATCTGTGTTTTCGCATTTTAAATTTAAGAGCGCCACCCTCTGCTAAAGGTGAAGGTGGGGTTGAAGCTCCTCCGTCAGCAGCCATTTCGAGTACGATACAACGAGACCATTTAGTTTTATCGGAAGTAAATACCAGATCTACGCTGGCAACATCAAATAATGGTCTGGAAGAATTTTTTTGTGTAATACCGAATGCGCAGTTAAAACTATCATCTATAGCACCTAGAGCATAAGGAGCCCAACTGGAAAATATGGCAGCGTTATCCTTAAACATTTTCTCATAATACTGCATAGTATCATAAGCTACGTCTTTGTAATTACATCTAATAGGTGGAACTTCGTTAGCATTCACGGCATACTGTCCGCTTCTAATCCAGTTAAGCGGAGATTGTTGCTCTCCGTCTGGAATACCTGCTAACCAACTCAATGCCGGATCGTCATATTTAACATCAGATGTTATATAGCCATTATTACTAAAGGATGTTTGATCTCTCCCAGGTGAAGGCATTTGTCTTACGCTTACAGATAAGCCATATTCTGCAAGGATTTGTTCATCTAATTTATCGAGATTTCCTTCGCTATAAATTGGATTGGCTACATCACCATCTTTAACTAAAACCCATTTAGCATTTTTACCGATAACATTGCCACCTGTATCTGTTCCGGGACTATTGCTATTGAAACCTCCTGTCGCATTCGTATCTTTTGTCAGATAAAAAACCCAATTCCCTTTTTGCACTTTAAGGGGATCCACCACCTTAATATTAATCGGACCTTTACCTGCTTCATAAATAGGTTGTTTTGACTGATAGCCTTCTGTAGCAGATAACGACATTTTTTCAGACATCTCATTCATCTGTATATCATTGCCTCCATTCCCTTTTCCTTCAAGCTTAGTAATTACCACACCGCTTCCGTAATCCGCATTTAAGTAAGTACCCATATCGCCATTAGCAGGATTGGGCATCACTTTTAAAATCATTTGATCTAACGTTTTTGTCTCTGAACCTACTCTACCATTACGGCTCTCTAAATAAACCGCGTCTTGAGTAGCATCAGCATTTATAGGGTCAAATGCTGCAAATTTGTTGTAAGCATAAGCAATTACTAAGAAATAATAGGTCTTATAATTTACCAATTGCTGATCAGCGCCTGTGGCAAAAGCGTCCTGAGTAACCACGAAGCTATGCTTAATACCACTATCCTGTCCGTTTACTTTTATCACAGCATCATAACAATTATCACATCCGTCTATTTCTATATTTTTTTGGAAGTTCACCAATTGCTTGACGTCATTTTTGATATCGCATTGTGCTCCTTTTACTTCGCGGGCCACAGTTTCATCCAATACGCCTTTTTCATTAAAAATCTGAGCGGAGGTTACGAAGGCATTTTTTAATTGGAATATACGATATCCTTCAAATTTATAAATGGAATCGGGGCTTCCAACCAACACGGCTTTCTTACTTACCACTCTGTATTTTGCAGAATCAGGTTCATAACCATATTTTTCTCCATAGTTGTTACTTCCATAATCGTTTTGCCAGTAAAGAATAACTTTTCTATCCATCTCACGATAAGTAACATTCGGTGCCTGCGGACCTTCTACTAATTTGAAATCACTATCAAATAGAACCTGAGTAAGATCATCTGCAACTTTTATTTTCTTAAAATTACCAATGGGGCAACCACCTGCACTTGCTACCCATACCGCGCCGATAACAATATCATCTACTGCACCCGGACGCAACTGGAAAGGACCAGCCGAGTGTATAAAACGTCGATCACCAGGTGCGTTCTGACAAACACATTCTGACCAACCGGAGTTTACTTCTCCCGCGTATACAAATTTAACGGGATTTCCCTGACCTATGCCTGTACAAGGACTACCCGGAGATTTAAAATCATAAGAAAAAAGTTTACCGTTTTTACGAGAGCCCGTCATATAATAATAAAACTCAATTGCTTTCTGAGGATCATTCAGTTCATTGATAGGACTGTTATTAATGAAGTAAGTAAACGCCTGCATTTTTAATTTTCTAACAGAATCATCAAGACCTGTCACAGGGTTTTTATAATATTTTTTCGGACCAATAAAGAAATCCACACCCACCATTGGAGGATTAGCACCATAAGCGTAAGGCTCACCATTCCCATCTACATTGGTGGCATTATATAAAATACCAAGACCACGACCTGTATCACAACCGATGTAATCATCAAAAGCATAACCCAAGTCAGCATCCGTCCAAGTGGCCATGTAAGCGCTGTCTAATGTTAACCCAGCGCGGTTCATAACACGGTAGTTATAAAACGTCGCGTCATTTAAAAAATCTTTAGTTGCAAAAGCGAAAGCTGAAGTCTGTATTTCCAATCCAATAGATTCACTTTTAGTTTGCAATTTTGTATTGCCGCGGTCATTGAATACCCACCATACCATCTGGTCGCCTCTTCCAGGGTCTTCCATATTAGGGTAGTCTTTATCTTCAGGATTATAAACACCGTTGCCATCCACATCCACAAATGGCGCATATTCACGGTCATCCATCTCTAAAATTGCACCGGTCTTACCTTTTGCTTTAGAATAGTCATTATTATTAGCAGGGCCGTTTGATACGGTAATACCATTACCTCTTGCCGGCCATTCCCAAATGGTTTTATATTTTTCTGTCTTTGCTGCACTTCTGTTTCCTCCCAATTCTTTAAATTCTTCTACAGTGCTGCGGTCAATTTTCCAAAAACGATCCCATTCATTACATACATCTTCGTTTATGGTAAATGTTCCATCATTATAGTTAAGGGGGCCAGGCCAATAATCGTTACCATCTCCTCGAAATAGTTGAGCAGCAGTTTTTAACGACCCGTTTTGAATACCAGCAACCCACACCGAACCAGCATATAAAGCGGTCTTCTTACTACCTTTAGGAACTTCATAGGCAGCATTGCGCGTACCTTGATCCCACCACATATCACCGCCAGTCATCAACCTTGAGCGAACGTTATTAATATCCAGATCAATATTGGCAGTAGCAGGTGTACAGCCTGATGCTGTTGTTTTCAACGCGGCCTTTTTTGCACTTTTATCTATAGTAGGCAATGCGTTTGCCACTTGCATCGTGCTTATAAAAGCAAGAGCGAAAACAGATCCTAATAAATATTTATTCTTTAGCATATAAAATACTTTCTACTTTATTAAAAATTTACAGACAACCCGATGTTTATTCTTCTCGGATTGTTAATAAAGCCAACATTCTGATTACTTAAATTATATAAATCAATATAAGACTGAGGGTTATTTTGCGTAGCAGCATTTTGAATGCCGTTAGGATATGTTAAATATCCATTGCTTGTTGCGCTTCCAGTATAACCATATACACCTAATACGTCACGGGTGTTTAACACATTTTGAATATATACAAACGCATTTAAGCCTAATCTTTTCTTCACGACAGCTACCCCATCGTTATTGACAGATTTCCCTAAACTAACATTAAATTGTTTGTCTATTTTCAAATCGAGCATATAATGCCAAGGTAAGCGTGAATTTTGAGGGCCACCGATAATCGTATTACTGATTGGATTTAACAATCTTGTGTAAGGCTCACCGCTACGGGTTCTGAAGATCAAATTCGCTCCGGCATTTTCTAGTATATAAGTTTTTCCAATAATTGGACCTTCTCCTTTATCATAACGGTAATCCAAGTTCAATACTATATTGTGACGGGAATCTACATTCAAAGGATAAGTAAATCTTAAATTAGGTAATGATGCACCAATGAGATTTTGTAACATACCAGAACTTCCGGTGCTGGTTGATGCAGTACCCTCTGCAAATTGCAAGGTATAGGTAAGCAACATTTGAAGATGCCTAATTCTTCTTAAGTCATATTTTAAAATAAAACCTTTGGTGCTTGAGAAATCTCGGTTTCCATAAGTATAATAAGTCTGCGGATAAGCATACAGATAAGGACGCACCTGAATCATATCTCTACGCTCTTTGTAAAAAGCCGTAAGAGTCACTGCAGAATAGGTATTAAGCGCTTGCTGGAAACCAGCTTCGTAATCTATCATTTTCTCCGGTTTCAAATCAGGGTTAGGTATAACATTCCCAGCATTCTGGCTCAGATAATAGTAATCAAACGGAGTAGCATATATTTCGCCCACAGTTTTAGGACGCTGCACTATCATATCATAATGTGCATAAAACATGGACTGATCGGCAATAGGGAAGGTAAACGACAAACGTGGCATCACATTTACCTGCGGTTTGTAATCGGTAAATGAAGTGTTAGGATCATATTCTGCATCTCTCATGGTCAAAGCTCTGCCTTTTGTTTTGTCTCTTTGCAAATAAGGTTGCGGATTGGCCCCGGCAGTAGTGTATAAACGGGAGATAATCGTAGGATCTGCTATAGGGCGACCATAGGGGTCATACCAATCATCTCCATTTCGGTAACCTACAATTTGAGGATTATCTGAAGAATTATCTGCGACATAGATTACATAATCACTTCCCATATTAGAAGGATCAACACCGCCATTTAAAGTGTTGATGGCCTTATTTGTTCCTGTATTAGAACCTACAGTATAAGTAGGATATAATGAATAAGGATCTCTCAGCACTTTTGTATTCGCATCAAATCTTTCTATACGAACGCCAATATTAAACAAGGTATTATTAGGCAATTCAAATTTATCCATAATATATCCGGCAGTATAGTTAGGTCTGAAAGCTCCTACTTCTCTCGTATAATTACCATTAGCATCTTTTTTAGTAAACCAATCATTAAAGTTTACTTGCCCGTTCAATCTTTTACCAGTATAGTCATAGCCATAGTAATTTACAAATCTGTCGCCACTGTTCAAAAGTTCATCTGCAGAAAACATATCTAAAGAAAAAACAGAGGGATCTAAGCCATCTACATTTACATAATCACGTCCGCTCGAGCTTGTATCAAGTCCCAATTTATATCTTAAATTTTTGGAAAAAGTAGAATAGGCATCCCTATCAAATCTTGGCTGATAAATAACAGTATCCTGAGGCCCGATAATCACTACACCATTATCGACATCTTCTTTAGTATATTGCTTGCCTCCCTTTATAAAAATAGGCTCACTTTCATCCAGACTGAGCAAATGTTGATTCGCTAAAAGTCGCATAGTGTTCCATATACTTACAGATTGATTTGCTCTTTGAAAACTAAAAGAGCGTTCAGAACGTTGCTGATAATACAAGCCAAATTCTATGGCATGTCTTGTTTTTCCTAACTGCAAATCGAAAGAGGCATCTACATTAAATGCAAATTGCTCGGCATTATTATATCCATAACCGCTCAGGCCCGTTCCTACATTGGTATATAAGTTATATAAGGATTGAGGAATATCTCCATTAAGCATCCCTCTGTAATTCTGTATATCCTGTAAACTTGACGGAAGAAATGCATCTCCAAAATTGTTATATATCTGGGATGTATAATTAGCTAAATAAGGGTTCATATCCGATCTGTAAAAATCCACACCATTTGTTCCCAAATAAGTTTGAAGCTTAATCAAACTAAGATCCGGATTGGTGCTGGAATCTACGCCACGTGCATATATAGGAGTATAGTGTTGGTCGAATTTACCTACATAGTTATAATAAAACGGATTTTTCTTAAGTTTATCACTTTGACTTTCTGCATAATCTACCTGATAATCTGCCTGAACTGTATAATATGCATTAGAAATTACAGATTTTTTGACTCCTTCTTCCCCAGGTACCGATGGCTTATTGCTTCCAAGTTTTTGAGTGAATCTCAGAAAACCCCTTCCACTATATGCTTTTTGAGTAGGAATCGCATCAGGCGCAAATAGGCTCAGTGCATTGGAATAATCTCTGTTTTTTGTATATGAAAAGCTACCTCCTAAAGTGACGTTTGCATTTTCGGCAACCTGCATATCTATCTTACCCAACCCACGTGCATTCATGTATTCTGCATTAAGGCGTTTTTTACTGGCTACAAGATCTGCATTGGTTACGTTTTCTGTTGAATAATTGATTCCCAATCCACCGCCCGCACTTTCAGAAAGTTGCAACGGATTTTGTCTTAAATTATTCAAAACATCAGATTTCAGGTAATAGTTGGGATAATAGTTCGGATCGTTATCTTCATCATATTGATATTGTCCGTTAAGCGAATAACCAATAAATGATTTTTTATTTCCTAATGAATCAGCTTTTTTCTTAAGTAAAGGACCTCTTACATCAAAAAAAGCAAGATTGTGATTATATCCGTCCACGGAATGCTCAAAGCCTACATTCCCTTTTGTAGTAGCGGAAGGTCCGTTGGTAGTGATGTTTACCACACCACCCAATGCATCACCATATTTGGCAGGCAAGCCAGAAGTGATTACAGAGATTTGATCAATAGCGCCCGGAGGGAAGTTAGTAAAAGAATTTCCATTTACTTGCACACCATCTACTATATATAAGGTACCATTCCCACGTGCACCTCCGATACTTATGCCAGCTCCGTTTTTAGCCTGATAGGTTCCTCCAGCGAGAGAAACGGCATCATTCGTTGCCCTTGTAGGCATTCTTGAAAATTGTTCACCGGTAAGAGTTGTAGAAGTTCCGGGTTCATCTTTTTTAATTAACGGCACTTTATATTCTCTTACTATAACATCTCCCAATTGATTATCCGCTTCCTTCATTGTGAAATTTTGATACGTTGTCCTGTCAGCAGTAATTTGAACTTTAGTTAAACGTATTTCAGGAAAGCCGGTATACTTTACAGATACAATATAATCAGTACCGGGATTTAAAGGTTTAACCGTGTATTTACCCTCATCATCAGTTGCAGCGCCACCTCTGGGTGCGCCTCCCTGACTCACTTCCACAATGGCTCCGATTAATGGCTCTCCGCTAGCATCTTTCACAGTACCGGATATTGCGCCCGATTGGGCAAAAGCCGCACCGGAAAAGCCGATGAATATCAATAAGAATAAATAACGTAAAGACTTAACCATATTCTTAATTAATGTTTTATTAACTTAACGAAAGGGTAAAGATAGAATTTCCAGTTAAAAGTAGGATGCTTCACAATATTTTTTGTCAGGAAAATGTTACATTTTTTTTATTTACACGTTTATGACAATTTTATTCAGTAATATATCACTCATTTTATACAGCGCTTCCTGCGTATATCCTGCTATATGCGGTGTTATCACTACGTTTTTATTATTCAGTAGTATCTGAAAATTATTTTTCACCTCCTCATTCATTTTTGCAAGCGGCTCTTCTTCAAAAACATCCAGACAAGCTCCCAGCACTTTATTTTCTTTTATTCCTTTAATAAGTGTAGCCGTATTTACCACCGTACCTCTTGATGTATTGATAAGAATGATCGGTTTTTTAAAGCGGCTAAGAAAACGGTCATTAAAATAATCTTTCGTGTCTTCCTGCAAAGGCACATGAAAGCTCACTATATCTGCCTGTTCGTATATGGCGTTCAAATCATGACAAAAAACGAGTGGCTCCATAGTAGTGTCTTGCTTGTATTTATCATACACCAGAATGTTCATATCAAAGCCGCGCAGCTTCTTTACAAATGCTTTCCCGGTATGTCCGAAACCAATGATACCGATCGTTTTACCTTCCAGCTCGGTTCCCCGGTTTTCTTCTCTAAGCCAAAATCCCTCTTTTATTTCCGCATTGCTTATATTAATTTTCTTAGTCAATGAAAGCAACAAGCCCAATGCATGTTCCGCTACGGCATTCGCATTTCCCTCCGGACTGCTGAAACATTTTATTCCTTTAGCGATAGCGTAAGGCACATCAATCACTTCCATTCCAGAACCCATTCTGCCGATCCATTTAAGATAAGGAGCAGCATCTATTAACTGAGCATCCAATTGCAATCTTGTGGATGTTATAATTCCTTCTACATCTTTTACCCACGCTTGTGCAGAAGCCTGTGTTATGTCCAACGCATACAAAAGTTCATAGCCATTTTCTTCCAGGCCCATTGCCAGCACTTCATGGATGGGCGCTGCTATCAATACTTTAGGTTTCATGCGTTCAGCTGTTTGTATATCTTTACAAAATCCGCTACGGTCAGTTGTTCCGCACGTTTGCTCATCATCTCCTGTTCCAGAAGCTCTTTGGGTAAAAAACTTTTCCAGGCATTGCGCAGTATTTTTCTTCTTTGGTTAAAGGCGGTTTTCACAAGCTGTATAAATTTTTTCTTGTCTTCAATCTTATAAGGATTGCAGTTGTTTGTAAAACGCACTACCCCGCTTTTCACTTTCGGCGGCGGTGTAAAACAGTTTTCATGTACATCAAAAAGGTAATCCACTTCAAAGAAAGCTTGCATCAAAACACTTAAAATACCATACAGTTTCGATCCGGGTTTTTCGGCAATGCGTAGCGCCACTTCTTTTTGAAACATTCCAATCACTTCATCTACCTGCGGCTCCCAGTCTAATATTTTAAACAAAATAGGAGATGAAATATTATAAGGAAAATTGCCAACTATACTAAAAGCAGTTTCAAAAGGAATCTCGGCTTTCAGTATATCGGCGTGGATGATTTTAGTTTCTATAACCGGAAAATGATGTTTCAGATACGCGATCTTTTCTTCATCTATTTCTATGGCTTTGTAATGAATATTTGCCTCTTTCAAAAAATATTTGGTAAGCGCGCCTCCTCCGGGACCGATCTCCAACAGATTCATTTCGGGCTTCGTGTTTACGGCCGCCACTATTTTCTTACAGATATTTTCGTCATGCAGGAAATGTTGCCCCAAACTTTTCTTGAGTGTATATTGCATCTTTACAAAAGTCTTCACTAAACCATATTTTCCAAAAAAATTTTTCTTCTTATGGAATTTAAGATCGTTCAAAAAGCGAATAAGTACAACAATGTATATCTTATAGAAAATGCGGTTTCTTTAAGAAAGATAGACGATTTATCGAAAGATGAAATCGCCTATTGCGAAACTTGCATCAAAAAAGAACAGCGCTCCATTTCACTCAATCATTTTTCAGGTTTTGTATTTATTCACATCATAAAACCCAAAACCACCGCCTGGCAAACGATGGAGGCTATACGTAAAGCCGGCGCGGAACTACAGGCTTTCCTGCAAAAAAATAAAATTGAGCAAATCACACTGCACAATTTATCTTCTGTAGAAGATGCGGCTTATACCTTTGCACAAGGTGTAGCATTGAGTAATTACCAGTTTTTGAAATACCGTAAAGATGCGGCTAAAAAACAAAGTGCTTTAAAAACTATTTGCTTTCATAATAAATCTCTTACCATAAAACAATTGCAGCAATTACAAGCTGTTACCGACGCTATCTTTTATGCGAGAGATCTGGTAAACGAGCCTCTGAATTATTTATCCGCCGAACAATTATCCAAAGAAATAGCCGTCTTGGGGAAAAAAGCAGGATTTAAGGTAACTACATTGAATAAAGCACAGATCGTCAAAGAAAAAATGGGTGGTATTCTCGCTGTGAACAGGGGCAGTATACAGCCTCCTACTTTCAATATCATGGAGTACAAGCCCGGTAAAGCTTTGAACAAAGCGCCTATCGTTTTAGTAGGGAAAGGAATCGTTTATGATACCGGCGGACTTTCGCTAAAGCCCACTCCGGCTTCTATGGACAGAATGAAAAGCGATATGAGCGGCGCAGCAGTAGTAACCGGCGCTATGTACGCCTTGAGCAAGATGAAGCTGTCTCTGCACATAATAGCTTTAGTACCTGCCACCGACAACCGACCCGGCGAAAACGCCTATGTACCGGGCGACATAATCACTATGTACAGCGGCACCACAGTAGAAGTATTAAACACAGACGCGGAAGGCAGACTGGTTTTGGCAGACGCGCTGCACTGGGCAAAACGTTATAAACCTGAGCTGGTAATGGATTTTGCAACACTTACAGGTGCAGCTTCCGTAGCGGTGGGCGATGTGGGAATTGTATGTATGGGTACTGCGAATGATGATCAAAAAGAAGCCTTCAAAGAAAGTGGCTTCAGCCAGTATGAACGCTTAGTGGAATATCCGCTTTGGGAAGAATACGGCGACTTGATAAAATCTGAATTTGCAGACCTTAAAAATGTTGGCGGACCTTACGGCGGAGCTATCACAGCAGGGAAATTTCTGGAGCACTTTATCGATTACCCGTGGATGCATTTTGATATAGCAGGTGTATCTTTTGCTACCGCAAAGAAAAACTATATACCTTCGGGCGGCACAGGCTACGGCATTCGTATGTTGCTCGATTTCCTCATCAATTATGGAAACCGCTGATTGCTTTACACAAAAAACTATTTCATGGAAAAACCGATCATAGGTATTACAATAGGCGATATAAATGGCATAGGTCCTGAAATTATTATAAAAACTTTTGCCGACAACAGAATGCTGGATATTTGCACGCCTGTTGTATTTGCATCCAATAAAATCATCAATTACTACCGTCGCGTAACCACGGAAAATCCGTTTAACTTCAACAGCACCAAAGATTTTTCCAAGCTCAACCTGAAGCAAACCAATGTATTTAACTGCTGGGAAGAAGAAGTGCCCATACAACCCGGCGCACTTACAGAAAGCGGCGGCAAATACGCGGTAAGATCGCTGCAGGTAGCGACGCAATGCCTTAAGGACGGACAGATAGACGCCCTTGTAACAGCGCCGATACACAAAAGCAATACACACATTAATGACTTTGCCTATACCGGCCACACGCCTTTTCTGAAAGATAAATTCAACGCGAAAGATGTCTTGATGTTATTGTACAATCATGACCTTCGTATCGGATTGGTAACGGAGCATATTTCCATTGCAAAAGTGGCACAAACGCTCAGTAAAGAACTCATTGGTTCCAAACTCCATTTGCTGCGCGACAGTCTGATAAAAGATTTTGGAATTGACAAACCCCGAATCGCCGTTTTAGGGCTAAACCCTCATGCAGGCGATGACGGACAAATTGGAGAAGAAGAAAAAAATATCATTAAGCCGGTTATTGATAACCTTCAGCAGCAGGGCGGATTGGTTTATGGGCCTTACAGCGCTGACGCATTCTTCGCCCGGAGCAGCTATAAACAATTTGATGCGGTATTAGCCATGTATCACGATCAGGGACTAATTCCTTTTAAAACAATCGCGCAGGGAGACGGAGTCAATTTCACAGCAGGCTTGCCGGTCATTCGTACCTCTCCGGATCACGGTACGGCCTTCGATATTGCAGGTAAAAACCTCGCGGATGAAAGCTCTTTCCGCGAAGCCATTTTTCAGGCTATCGATCTTTTACGCACCCGGAAAGAATATTTGGAAAATACGGCTAACCCATTGCGTAAAGGGAAAATAGAAAAAGAAAATCTTACCGCTACGGTAGATAAACGATTGGAGAACTAAGGCAAGAGAATTTCCATAAGAGTAAAAAACACAACCAGTCTTTATAATTAATAAATTTTTTCATGATCCATTTTGAAAAGTTCATACTCTCAAACGGTTTAAAGGTAATTGTGCATCAGGATGTAAATACGCCGATGGTGGCGGTAAACATACTGTACAACGTAGGCGCGCGAGATGAAGATGCTGACCGTACGGGTTTCGCGCATTTATTCGAGCATCTGATGTTTGGAGGTTCGGAGAACATTCCCGTTTACGATGAGCCTTTGCAAATGGCCGGCGGTGAAAATAACGCTTATACTACCAACGACATTACCAACTATTATATACAGCTTCCTCTGGAAAATATTGAAACCGCCTTCTGGCTTGAAAGCGACCGTATGAAAAGTCTGGCGTTCAGTGAAAAAAGCCTGGAAGTGCAGCGCAAAGTAGTATGCGAAGAGTTTAAGGAACATTACATCAACAAACCTTACGGCAACGCTTGGGAACACCTACGCGAACTCGCTTATAAAAAACATCCCTACCGGTGGATGACCATTGGCAAAGAGCTGAAACATATTGAAGAGGCGCAGCTTGCGGATGTAAAAAGTTTTTTCTTTAAACATTACCGCCCCAATGAAGCCGTGCTTTGCGTTGCGGGCAATGTAACGGTAGCGCAGGTGAAAGAATTGGCGGAGAAATGGTTTGGCGACATTCCCGCAGGAGAGCCTTACTATAGAAACCTGTCGCAGGAACCGGCGCAAAATGAAGAACATACGGAAACGATAGAAGCCAATGTACCGCTGGACGCACTGTATAAAGCCTGGCACATCGAAGGCAGGTTGCAACCGGGCTATTATGCCGCCGATCTTATTACCGAAATCATGGGCAACGGACTTTCATCGCGCCTGTATCAGAAGCTGGTCAAGGAGTTGAAAATCTTCACCAACATCAACTGCTATCATACCGGAAGTTTAGACCCGGGGCTTTTAGTAATCGAAGGAAAAGTAGTAACAGGAAAGACATTGGAGGAAGCCAACGCCGCTATTGAAGAACAGGTAAAATTACTTTCCGAAAACGGCGTTACAGCGCAGGAACTGGACAAAGCTAAAAACAAGATAGAAGCCATGATCGAATTTGAAGACATGAACCTCCTGTCGCGCGCCAACAATTTAGCATTTTACGAATTGCTGGGCGATGCCAATCTTATGAATACCGAATGGGAGCGTTATCAATCTGTAACGGCGGAAATGTTGCAGAAAAAAGCTCAGGAAATTTTCAGGAAAGAAAATTGCAATACGCTTTTTTATAAAAAACGATAGTCTCAAAACCTGCCTGATTTATTTTCCTTGTCCTATTTTTGGGCTATATCGTGCGCATTGAAAAAAAGATTGTTTGATATTATTATTTCTTCAACCGGCGTCATTGTGCTACTTCCTGTTTTCTTAGTCACTTACCTGCTGGCATGTGTAGATACAGGATCTAACGGGTGGTTTTTTCAGCAACGGGTAGGCAGGCACGGCAAACTTTTCATGATTTACAAATTAAAAACGGTACATCCTCAAACACATAATATCTCAAGTCTGGGAAAATGGTTCCGGAAATATAAGCTGGATGAACTTCCTCAATTGTTTAATGTGCTGAACGGCAGTATGTCGCTGGTTGGTCCACGTCCGGATGTGCCGGGCTATTACGACAGGCTGAAAAAGGAAGAACGTTGCCTGCTGGAACTGCGCCCGGGAATCACTTCTGCGGCCGCCATCAAGTATAGAAATGAGGAAGCGCTGCTTTCAAAGCAAGTGGATCCGGATGATTATAACGATCATGTTCTGTTTCCCGATAAAGTGCGCATGAATCTTCATTACTACCACACCCGAAGTTTCTGGGGCGATATCTGTATCTTGCTCCGGACACTGAGCAGGCACTAACAGAATCTATATAGAAAACAATTTCCATGAAAGAATTCAAACCGGTGATACTTTTCATTCTCAAATTTCTGGGTGTTTATATAGGGCTGATGCTTGTTTATAATCTTTACCTGTCCGCTTATGCCGGTACATATCCTGATCCGTTTACCAAGCAGGTGGCTTATTGGTCAGTAAATGTAGCGAATTTCTTTGGCGTGTCTTCATCAGCATCGGTAGATGCTTTTCATCCCTGGGTGTGGATCGTTACTGAAGGGAAACGCACTTCTTATCTGAATGAAGGCTGTAATGCCATCTCGGTAATTTTGCTTTATGCAGCTTTTATCGCCGCATTTTCCCGGTCGTGGAAAGCACCGTTAATTTTCATTATTATAGGAACTGTGGTGATACAATTGATGAACGTAATGCGCATCTTTCTATTGAATTATGTATTCAGGTTCCATCCTCATTATGGAAAATCCATGCACGACTATTTTTTTCCCGCGGTCATTTATGGTACCGTATTTCTGTTTTGGATGATATGGGTATCCCGCTTCGTATTAAAAACCAAGCTGAATGTCAAAAACGTTTAGATACTTTGTGGCAGGAGTATTGCTTGCTTGTCTGATACTGATAAGAAAGTATGAAACTGTTTTATTTTATGACCCGTTTCTTCGTTACTTCCACGGCATACAAGACTATGCGCATTATCCCGATTATGATCTGACAAAACTTATCATCAGTATTTGTTTCCGATACGCGCTGAATACGATTCTCTCGGTTAGTATTATTGGCATTCTATTCAATAATCGCCGTTATATCACATTCAGTAGTATTGTCTATTTCGTTTTCTTCATGTTGCTACTTCCGCTTTATAGTTATCTGGTGCTGCATTATTTTGAACTGGGACAGAATATAGGATTTTATATCCGTCGCCTGCTTATCCAACCTGTATTATTGCTTATTTTATTACCGGCATTCTTGTATTTGCGCATCAGCGGGGGAAATTCCATTAGCTAAATAGAACACACTTACAAAAAATAGCTTTACTTTTGAAAGACCCATTACCTCCATTTTTTAAAGTATGATATGCCCCAAATGCAAAGTTGAAAATATGACGCGCATCCATCGTCCGGCTATTGTAAAAACACTGCTATTCTGGCTACCGCTACGCAGGTATATCTGCCATCGGTGCAAACGACGCAGATACTTGTTTGTAACTGATAACAGCCCATCCACACAAGAGAAAGAATGAATAGTTTCATCAAAAAACATATTGCCATCAAAGACGTATCATTTGGTAAAAATGTAACGGTGATAGAACCTGTAAATCTTTATGGATGTGCAATCGGCGAAGATTGTTTCATAGGACCGTTTACAGAGATACAGAAAAATGTTACCATAGGAAGCAAAACGAAAGTGCAATCTCACAGCTTTATCTGCGAATTGGTAACAATTGGCGAACATTGCTTTATAGGACATGGAGTGATGTTTGTAAATGACCTCTTTCAGCAGGGAGCGCCCGCAGGCGGAGATGCTTCTCTTTGGAAACCCGCTACTATAGGCAATCATGTATCTATCGGCTCCAATGCTACAATTCTTCCTGTGGTCATCTGCGATCATGTAGTGATCGGTGCGGGCAGTGTAGTCACCAAAGATATTCTGGAATCCGGTATCTATGCCGGTAATCCCGCACGTTTTCTGCGAAGTATCCCAAGCGGACAGGAGTAGGAAATTATTTTTATATACTAAGAACAATCCTTAAATTTTTGAATAATGAAAAAAATCATTTTAGCACTTTCTGTATCTTTGCGCCGTAAAAAATTTTCCTCACTTAAAATAAATAACAATCAATGAAAGTAACCGTAGTAGGCGCTGGCGCAGTGGGCGCTACCTGTGCCGACAATATCGCGAGAAGAGAATTGGCAGAAGAATTAGTATTGGTAGATATCAAAGAAGGTTTCGCGGAAGGTAAAGCGCTTGATATTATGCAAACTTCCTCTTTACTGGGTTTTGATACGAAAGTAACCGGCAGTACCAACGACTATAGTAAGACCGCTAATTCAGATGTGTGTGTGATTACTTCCGGTATTCCACGCAAACCTGGCATGACGCGCGAAGAACTGATAGGCACTAACGCGAAAATTGTGGAAACGGTTGCTAAAAATTTATTGGAACATTCTCCCAACACTATTCTCGTAGTCATCTCCAACCCGATGGATACAATGACATATCTGACACTGAAAGCCACCGGGCTTCCTAAAAACCGTGTGATTGGTATGGGCGGTATTTTGGACAGTGCGCGTTTCAAATGCTACTTACAACAAGCGCTGAACTGCTCTGCCAATGACCTTCATGCTACTGTTATAGGCGGGCATGGCGATACCACCATGATTCCTTTGACTCGTATGGCTTCCCTGAATGGTACACCAGTAAGCAATTTCTTAGATACAGAAAAGCTGAAACAAATCGCCGCAGATACCATGGTAGGTGGTGCAACGCTTACCAAATTACTGGGCACTTCCGCCTGGTATGCACCAGGAGCTGCCGGAGCCGCTTTGGTAGAGAGCATCGTTCGCGACCAGAAGAAAGTATTCCCTTGCTGCGTTTCTTTGGATGGCGAATATGGACAAAAAGATATTTGCCTGGGTGTACCTGTGGTGATCGGTAAAAATGGGTGGGAAAAGATTATCGATTTCAAGCTGAATGAGGAAGAACAAACTGCATTCAACAAATCTGCCGAAGCAGTAAGAAATATGAATAACGTACTGAATGAAGCAACTGCTTAATTTTTTGACTTTTTATAATAGATAGAAAGCGCCTCTTATGATAAGAGGCGCTTTTCCATAATTTATATAACGCGTCTTAAAGCAATAAAAATTTATCCGCATCGTTTAAGAAAGGAAATTGCGCGCGCGTTTCGGTTAAGACATTTTTATCTAACGCTATAGTGACGGCAGTTTCTTCATTTTTATTTTCCCAAAGCGTAGCTCCCAGCGGATCTATAGCACTGCTGCAACCATTATAATGTATGCCATTGCCATCTTCGCCCACACGATTGACGCCGATTACATAGCTCATATTTTCTATGGCTCTGGCGCGCAATAAGCTGCTCCAGGCATGTGCACGTTTTTCCGGCCAATTGGCTACGACCATCAGTACATCATATTCTTCATTTTGATTGCGGAGCCAAACGGGAAAACGAAGATCATAGCAGACCATCAAACAAATTTTCCAACCATTTACGCTTACGATCAGTCTTTTATTTCCCGCTTTATAATGTTCATTTTCCTTGGCATACGCAAATAAATGCCGCTTATCATAATGATAACACTGACCATTTGGGAGCATCCAGATCAAGCGGTTAAAATAGTTTCCATCTTCTTCTATCATAAGGCTTCCGGTAAGTATGCACTTATGTTTATACGCTGTCTGGTGCATCCATTCCACTGCTTGCCCGTTCATTTTCTCGGCAAATTTTTCCGGCCGCATACTGAATCCCGTATTGAACATTTCCGGAAGTGCTACGATTTGCTTTTCTTCATATACAGATGAAATCAGCTTTTCATAGTGCGTGTAATTAGCCTCTTTGTCTTCCCAGAGAATATCCGGCTGTATAATGGTAATGTTTAATTTTTCGGCAGACATCCTGTTTTATTTGTTGTATCTTGTTTTTAGAAAATAATAAAGATGAAAAAATACTTTTTACTTATCCTGGCTTTTCTGGTTTTCCATCTCTTCGCGCAAGGTAAAGACCTTTCGGGAAACTGGCGTGAAATAACTCGTACCACAAAAGACGGTAAATCCCTGAGTTTTAAAGATACCATGCTGGTGGCTTTCCTCGAAGGCAACGAATATACTTTGCAAAAAAAGCGCGGCTTCATCTACCGCGGCACTTATAAGATCAAAAATAATTTGCTGGATATGGGTTCGCGGGTATTTACTATTGAAAAACAATCTGGCGGGAAATTAGTGCTTAGCGATCAGAGCGCTGTTTATGAATTTGAACCTTATACCCCGACAATCAATCAGCTGCCGGCTGAAAAAGCGCCTGTTGCCATAAACGACATCACAGAAATAAGAGGCAAATGGGAAGTTTTTAAACGCACCAGCGAAACCACTATGAAAGATATAGACTATACTAAATTGGTGCAAACCGTTATGATCTATGATGTGCCGGAGCCTGACGGCGCTATCGGCTATATTACCGCTTCACGCGCGCCGCAGAAAGAAGACGGCTGGAAAATAACGGACATCAGCAATAACGCGCTTCAGTGCTCCGGAAAAACACAGCGCAGCTTTCTGGTTTCAAAAAGAGATAATGAACTTATTCTTAAAGAAGGCAACATTACTTATTTCTTAAAAAGATTTAAAGAGTAGCTTCAGCTTTCCCGTTATCAAAAAAAGCATCCAGCTCTTTTTTCATATTGTCCAGTTGCTCTTTGTTGCCGGTGATCACCTGCCACATTTCCTTTAGTTTGGATACACCAAAACCTTTTGCCATTTCAAAAGTAATTTTCGGCGGTAAGGAAATTTCTCCGGAGCTCACAACCGCATCAATGATAAAAGGTTTTGTACTTTCTTTTGCTTGCACAATGGCGGCTTCGATGTCTTCCGCTTTTTCTACCCGTACGCCTTCGCCTCCGCAAAGCCGGGCATAATCTGCAAAGTTGAAATTCACTTCTTTCAATGCTTCCAAAGTAGGCGTTAAGCCTACTTCTTCCATTTCCAGTTTTACAAAACTGAGTTGATGATTATTGAGTACTAAGATTTTTAAAGGCAAATGATAACGCACGGCGGTTATAAAATCCTGCATACACATATTAAAAGCACCATCGCCGGAAATTGCCCAAACCTCGCGGTCGCGGAAGGCAAATTGCGCGCCCATAGCAGAAGGAAAACCTACAGCCATCGTACCGTGATTAAAAGAGCCGAATACTCTGCGTCCCTTATGAAAACTTATATGATGGGCAGCCCAGATAGCCGACGTTCCGGTTTCTACAGTAAAAATAGCGTCATCCGAAGCATGCTGATGAATCATAGCTGCAAACAGTTGTGGATGCAATGGTTCATTCTTTCTTTCCGGAGAAGCTTCTTCCGCCTTTCCTTTTTTCCAATTTTGAAAAACAGTTTGCAGTTTTTCTAAAAACGAAGCATCATTTTTCTCCTGTATAAAAGGCAATAATTTTTGGATAAAGGTTTTTATATCGCCATGTATGCCGTGCGTAATATCGGTTCTGTTACCTATGTTTTCCGCTCTGGTATCCACTTGTATTATTTGAATATCATGCGGTAAAAACTCGCTGTAAGGAAAATCGGTACCAAGCATCAGCAAAAGTTCACATTTATTGACGGCATTATAGCCGGAAGGATTTCCCAGTAAACCCGTAAGTCCTACAACATTCGCAGTATCATGATCGAAAATATCGCTTGCTTTGAGCGTATGTGTAATCGGTGCCTTTATGAGCTGCGCCAATTGTATTACTTCTTCACGCGCGTTGCGACATCCATGTCCGCAGAGAATGCCAACCGTTTTTGCCTGGTTGATTAAATCAGCAGCTTTGCGGACACTTTCGTCGCCGGGCATTAATACTGCATCACTTTTAAAAACCGGATGTACAAAATCGCGTGCTGCGGCTTTCATGCCGGCAATATCTGCAGAGAGTTCTATTCTTACAGTCGTACGTTCATTGATGGCTATTTGCAAAGCACGCTGTATTACACGGGGCGCGTCTTCCACATTTCTTATAATGGCCTGGTAAGCACAAACATCATCAAACATTTTGGAAAGATCCACTTCCTGAAAATAGTTGGTGCCGCGTTTCGATTCAGGAATTTGTCCCGTAATGGCTACAACAGGGGTGCGTTCTTTTTTAGCGTTATACAAACCATTGATTAAATGCAGTGCCCCCGGACCTACTGTACCAGCGCATACTGCAAGGTTTCCACTGCTTTCGGCATCTCCATAAGCAGCAAAAGCCGCGTTTTCCTCATGTTTAAAACCGATCCAATCCACCTCGTCATCCTGCTCTACAGCCGTTACAAAAAAATTGAGTGCATCACCCGTAACTCCATAAACCCGTTTTACCCCAGCCGATTTAAGGATTTGTAATAACTGCTCTGAAACGTTTTGTGCCATATAACCTGTTCTTTTTTATAAGCAGTAAGTTATAAAAGCTATACCAATTGCTCATTCCTCATTTTATCTCCAGCAAATAATAAATATGGGTAGCGGAATCTCGTGTCGCAGGATTTAAAAATTCGGGAGTTAACTGGCTCACAGAAAAATATTTTCCCTGAGTAAGAATATTATAGTGAAGTTGCTGTTGTTCTAAACTGTCTAATCCTTTTTGCATAGTAAGAATGATGTCTTTTTTTTGAGGCTTATAGTTCAGTCCGATAATTTTATCAGCATAGAAACTAATAGCGTTTAAAGGATCTTCAGGTGCAAAAGCGGTCACTTTTTTATCAGGATAATATTGCTTGATAAAACGGCCTACTTGCGAACCCGCCTGATATTTTAAAAGTTGCGGATAGAAATGAAGGCTCATAAAAACATTGGCAATTATGATAGCAGAAGCGCTTGTCCAAACCATTTTTCCCGAAATGCTTTTTTTAAAAACCAGAACCAACCAACAAAAGGTAAGCAACAGCCAAAGGAATAACCATATAAAAAATGATGTGGTTTTAAATACAAAGCAGAAAGTGAGAAAAGCCGCGACCAGTAATACAGCGCTTATAAAAAACTGCACTGGCTTCATTATGCTGTACAAACTTTTGTATTTCCCATCCAGCAAATCGCTGACCAATTTGGCAGTCATAATGGCCACTAAGGGGAAAACGACAAATATGTAATGCGGCAGTTGATATTTGGATATTCCCAAAGAAATATAGGCTAATAAAAAGCCTCCTGTAGTAAGAAATTCCTGTCGTTCACTAAGTTTAAACCGTTGCCGGATTACTGTTACAACATTCAATATGAGCGCTGCTGAAAATAAAAGAATCCAGGGTAAAAAAGACCACAGCATGTTTTCATAAAGAAAAGAAAACGGTGCGCCGTTATTCCAGGTGCTTTCTCCTGTGATACGTCCGAAACTTTGTGTCCAGTAAAAAAATTTTAATCCCGAAACGCCGGTTTGCCCATTCACTTCCACTTCCGGATGAAGATCAAACTGCTGATATAAGCCGATACTCATTGGTATCAGAAAAACAGCGATCAGTAAAATATCTATAAGATGCCTGTAATTAAAAATATGCTTCCATTTTCTTTTTAAAGCCCAATCGCTACCCAAAGCGAAAACCGGAACCATCAAAGCTATGGGTCCTTTGGTCATCATGCCGCACGCGATGGCAAACGTACCGCCCAATACATTTTTCCAGGTTCGTTTTCGTTCCGCTTCTTTGATCATCCAGAGCGCTGTCACCACCCAACTCATCAAAATTGTATCGGTGCGAATATCATTGGTCATCAAAAACATTCCCTGGCAAGTACCCAAAACCAAGGCGGCTATTCTTGCCGTGTTTTCATCATATAATAAACGCGCTAAACGATATGTTGCAAACAGCGCCCACAACGCGAATAAGACAGAAGGGAATTTGAAACCGAAGTTATTGGCCTCGAAAAATTTTATGCTCAGTCCGCTTATCCAAAAAAGAAATGGAGGTTTGTCAAGGTAATTATTGCCCCGGTCGAATAACTGTAACGGAGTATTACTGACACTCATTTCGCGGCTCATCTCGGCGTATTGTGACGCGTCCACATCCATGGTGTCAATACCAACCGAAAGAAAATAGACTATTGCTAAAACTATAAAAATCCAGAAAGGAATCTTAATCGCTTGGGTGTTCATTGTCTTGCAAATATGCGTTGATTTTTATTTATCACGCATAAAATATCCGTGTCTGTTTTTCTGCTGAGCATTTTTATAGCGTGAGTTTCACACAAAGTGCACAGAGCGCAAGAGTTCACTCTGCTAATATCCCCTGTGCCTCAATTTCTTTGTGTCCTCTGTGTGAAACAATTCAAAATTAAATTACTCTACCACCACCCTCACACCCTCGCTATGGCTCGAAAATTCAGGCGCATACATACATTGAATGGTGGCGATGCCGTTAGAGAAATTTCCTTTTTGCTGTACGAACACCGGATATTCAAACACATACTTTCCTTTGCGTAAATGGTCGAAGAAAAAGTTGGTACTCACATCTTTGGTGCTTTCGTAATACCCTAAGCCGTTTTGGTATTTATAGCTGCTGATCACATTCACCGGTTCAAAGCAGGAAGCCCGCATATCTTTCAGATGCACATACTCCATATCTCTGTCCACGATGATTTCTATTCTTGCTTTCACTTTATCGCCTACTTTTAAAATGTTCTTATCGGTTATCGGCACCAACTCCGGACCGCGGGCTGTATTGCGTTCTATGAAAAGTTGCTTCTTAATTTCCAACGGCGTTTTTGCAGTAGTTATCTTATCCAGATTTTCAAAGTATTGCCAATAAACTGCTCCCCAACTTGCCGCATTTTGATTTTGACTTTTGATTTTTGAATTATCATAGGAAACTGTCAATCCAATATTTCCCATATTCGGATTTACATCTTTGCCTTCAATTTTTGTTTTGAAATAACCGGTTCCTGCTGCTTGTTTTTGGTCGGTGCTTTTGATGGTTTTATCGCCCAACTGCACTGTTACGACAGGGTTGTTCTCCAACCAATCGCTGCCCGTAAGCAACAACGCATAACAGGCATCAGCCGTAGCTTTGGTGGTTTCCCAACTATTTGTTTGTTTGTTTTTTAATAACCACAATTTCATTTTATCAATGGTCGCTGTGTTTTTATCCACTTCATTAAAACATTCTATCAAGAGCGATTGTGTTTCTATCGGCGCTTCATACCACCAATAGCCATAGCCGCGCTGCACCCAATATATGCCCATTTCTTCTTTGTTGATAGACGTTTCACGCAGTGATTGGATGATGAACTTAGGAGTTTGCGTATTTCCGTTTCTGTATAGAGCCAACGCAATCATTCCTTTGGTATAGGCATTGAAATTTGACCAGTATTTATCCGCCTGACCGGAATAATAATCGAATGCTTTTTTGTCTTCGTTGCGTAATTCATCTTTCAAAAAACTACGCATATACAAGTATTGCACTTGCGTATAGCCAATGTGCTGCTCATCTAATTTCGCTTTGTTTCTGATCAGGTTACCATAGTCGTTTTTGATTTCCTTGTCCAGATAAGGCAATGCGTTTTCGATAATGCGTTCGGCATTGCCGCTTTTATCCTGCACACCAAGCTTTTGCAATTTTGCCAATCCCGTAACGATGTATTGCGTAATATACCTGTCGGCATACATACCTTCAAACCAACCAAAAGCGCCGCTTGACTGCTGCTTGTCCATCAGCTTTTTCATCGTAGTGTTTAATTCTTTGGAAAGTTTATAAGCATCAAACAACTGAGCGATGCGCTTGCGTTGTTCCGTTTCGTTTTGGGCATCCATTACCCACGGCGTTTCTTGTAGTAAAGCGGATTTCAACTCTTCATTTTTTTCTAATGGCGAACTCAAACTTGATAAATCATTTTCGTTTTTCCATTGTTCAAAAACCGCTTTCACCTTTGGTGCTTTTTCTATGATGTGAGCCGCCAATGCCGTAGCATAATATCTGTTGAATGTTTGCTCCGCACATTCGTAAGGGTACTCCATCATATAAGGCAAAGCCTGTACGGCATACCATGCGGGATTTCCGGTGTATTCCAGGGTCAGCGCATGTTGCGCCAAAGTTTTGCTTGTATCGGAATGCAGCAATTTATCCAAACTGAATTGTTTCGTTCCTTCACCGTTTATCCATAGAGGAAGCGTTTCTGTTACCAACATTCTGTTGGTGATGACAGGTAACGTATTTTCTTCGCCGTCTGTAAAATCTACAGTCTTCGCGCTTATTTTAATTGCAACAGGTTCATACATAGCTTCCGGCACATGTAGTTCCCATTCTACTGTAGTGCTTTGACCTTTCATTACTTCAAAATATTTCTCTTTTTCTGTAATACGGAAAGGCACTGCAATGGGTTTAATCGTGATAGCATTAAAAATTTGGATATAGGCAATACCTCTCAAATCTTTATCGCTAAGATTTGCAATTTTTGTGCTGATAATAATGTTATCTCCCTGACGCAGAAAGCGTGGCAGATTGGGAATCACCATTAAATCTTTCTGTGTTTTTATTTTGCCTTCGAGATAACCTATACTCATGTCTTTGGTATGGGCGAATGCCATCATCTTCCATTCGGTGAGCGCTTCGGGCATGGTGAAGGTCACGCGGATATTTCCTTGCGCATCGGTTTTTAGTTGTGGTAAGAAGAAGGCTGTTTCTTGTAGGTTTTTGCGGATGGAAATTTTCTCAGCATCGGATGGTTCTCCTGGTAACGATTTCTGTTGAGGTGTTCCACCACTTAGTGATGCCACATCATTTGTATTCCTTGTAGCCATCTTAGAGGTTTCCTCGTCCGCAAAAGCTGTTGAGTTACTCGGAGCAGGAGCAGCATCCTGTAAAGCGACACCTTCCATTGTCATCGCACGCTTAGCATAAAAGCGGTCTCTACCATAACCATAATAAGCAGGTATTTTATCCATTTCATCATATCGCTTTTCATACCCTTCAATATCTTCTTGTTTTATATTGCTAAATGTTGTTCCACTTTGCTGCCCAAACCCATTACTAGCATTCCAATACACATAACTATTCAACGAAGGAAACAAACTATAAACATTCCATTGATGAGTTCTAAAAGCATCCAGTGAAGCATCATACAAAGTAGCTACCATTTCCGCTGCAAGTTTTTCTTTTTTCTTTCCGCTTATCACCATGGTCCATGTTTCCTGTGCGCCGGGTTGCAGTTTATCGCGGTGCGTTTCCCAGCTAATGTTTAAGTCTTTATTCGTCCAAGGCACATTGATAATTGCCTGTTCGGTATAAACCCTGTTCTCTTTTACGGTGATATAAGACACCATCATTCCGCCGCGGTCTTGCTCCGTTATTTTTCTTGTCCAATCCATTGCCTTTCCATCATAGCTTAGCTGCTCCACAGATTTCAATCCATCCATATCTTTTACTGCGCGAAGTATATGCAGCGAGTCGTAGCCGCTTATCAATTTTACATTTGCTATATCATTCGGTTCTGCTGTGGGTTTTTTATTGATGAGTACTAACGCTTCATTCGTCTTTGCATCATCGCTTAAAACCTGTGTGTATTTTTTCTCGGTTATTTCCTTCCCGTTTTTGTCTTTTACGTTCATTTCAATAACATACCAACCGCTTTCATCAAGGGTATTTTCATTCAGCTTTACTGTGCCGTCTTTTGTAGTATGCATCGTTTTTTCAAACACGGTTTTTCCTACTTTCCAATTCTGATGATTGTCTTCATCCTTATACACATCATTGGGGAAATCTTTTTTGAATGAAGCGCTGTCCATTACAAATTGGTCGGGCATTTCCCAAAGACGTTTGCGCAATACATTCACAGGTTGTTGCAGTTTGGAAATTTTCACCTTCACATCCGCCGCTACAAAATCACCGTTCAGGTTTTGCGTAAGGATGCTGATGTTTTGTGTTTTTTCATCCGTTATTTGTTCGGGAACAGAAGCCACAATGTTTAAAGAAGTGTAGCCGATGCGAATAACTTTTGAAATGCTTCTTGTTTCACCATTAATATCCGTAACATCTGCTATAATGGTATAAGTGAAAACAGGTAAGGTTTTCGGGTCAATACCTTCATCGGGAAGGGCATTGAAATCTATATGGAAATTTCCCTGCGCATCGGTTTCGGTAGTGCCGTTAGCGATTTCCATTTCATTCCCCTCATCATAAAATCCATAGTAATAACACAACCAGGGATATAGGAAATAAGCTTGACGTGACACACGATATTTTACCGTTGCACCATCTATATTATTACCCGCATACGCCAATGCCTTTCCTGAAATTTTTACATCATCATTCAATGCAAAATCTTTTTTCAGCGTATCAAATTCTACATAAAACTTAGGACGCTTGTATTCTTCTATGGAGAAATAAACACTGCCGTTTTCGTTTTGGATACGCATATTTCCTGTCAGTAAACCATCGGGTGCGGTAAAACTGCCTGTAAAAGAGCCAAACTCGTTCGTCGTAAATTCTTTGCTTTCCACTTTGGAGCCATTGACATCATAAAGCGTAACGGTGGTTTTTCGGTTGGCAATCACTTCATTTCTTCTTTCTTTATCGGATTTTGCAAATAAAATGCCTTTGAAATAAATAGTTTGTCCGGGGCGGTAAATGCTGCGGTCGGTAAAGAAAAAAGTTTCCTCGGTGCTGCGGTCTTCTGTTTCATGATTATAGTTATAATAGCTGCCGTTTATATATACTTCATCCTTCCCGTTGCTCATCTTCACAAAGCTCACTTCGTTTCTGTCTTTCAGAGAAAAACTCCCATCAGTGTTTGATTTTGTGCTGCTTTTTTTTACTTGCTCATATTCCCGCTTGCTGTTGTTGTATTGTTGTTTGTAAAAATCAATCTGCACATTGCCCAAAGGCTTACCGCTTTTACGATGCAATACATACCCTGTTCCATTGCTTGAATTATTTACCACACTCAAATCAGACACCTGAAAAACTGCATAAGCCGACACATTGGTATCGGTAGAAAAATAATCATTCATACTAATGATGACTGCATACATTCCGACAGGGAGCGCATCTATTTTTATTTCGGTAGAATGTGCATCAAAATCTTCCGTTCCGGGAAGTTTAACCTTCGATTGCTTTAACGCAGGTGTTTTGTATAACTCGCTCCGTTTTTCATCGGTATAATTATAGTAATTTCTTTGCCAATAACGCTCCTTGTCTTTTATGGCTACCACCTTTACAGTTGCGTTTTTGATGTTTCTGTATTCAAGCAAAAATTTTGACGGTTCATTAGGGAGCACTACTTCTTCTACCGTTACATTCAGCGATTTCTGTTCGATGTTCTGCAACATTCTTTTAGCCGTCAAGCCCGCTTCTTCTTTCGGAAATTTTGCAGCTACTTTTTCTAATTGCTCTTTCGCAGGGCGGTAATCCATGCGTTGTTTGTTGGAATACACATTTCTTCTGCCTCGTGGTGTAATGGTAACATTTCCCTGCATCAGCAATTCCGCGATCTTTACAGAAGCTAAGCCTGACAAAGGATTTTCCGCATAGTTCTTTTCAATTTGTTCCAATGCTTTTTTATACAATTCGGCTTTGTTCGTTAAAGTGGAATATTGATATACAAAAGCCAACCGTTGTAAATCAGCATCTATAAACGCATCTTTCTTTGCATCGTTTTGGTGTAATGAAAGTAATCGCTGATAGAGTTTTAAAGCTTTGTATTGCAGCGAAGAACTGTCCTTCGTTTTAAAATCATAATCTATAAATTCATTCGCAGGAGCATACGCTTTTTCATCCTTTATCGTAAATGCAAAAGCAGGTTTCGTCACATCCTTTTCATCATTCTCAAAATAACTCAATGCACGAAATGCTAGTAAATCCAACAGTGTAGGGCGAAGATGCCGTGTATTCACCCCTTTTATTAAAACAGGATCATATTTGCCGATGTCTATTTTTTCTAAATCACTTGCCCGCGAAACAGATGCTTCATACAACTCAGAAATCTTACTGAAAAAACGTTTGGCATCCCATTGTTCAAAATCGTTTATCTCCACATCATCATTCACATTCGTGCGATTCATAATTTGCCAGCGATTCTGCTGATAATAGCTCCAGTAAAGCTGTGCAATCACGCTCTGCCAAATGTTTTTTACAGGGAAATTATTTTTAGCAATATAGCTTTCCGCTTTTTTTATGGCTTCCTTATACGCTTCTTCACTCCGCTGAAAATCGGCGCTCAGCAAAAACAATTCAGCTTTCAGTAGTTGCACCTGCTCGCCTTTTTGCTGTGCTTTTTTATAAATGTCGTTCACCACATTAGCGGCGCTTTCTGGGAAACCGCTGCTGAGCAGGCTATCGGCTTTCTGCCATTCACGGCTGTAAGGTTCATTCATGTTTTTCTGTGCGAAAAGAAGATTTGAGAAAATGATAGCAAAACTTAATGACAGCAAATACTTCATAGAATTCATTTCTGTTTGGTAAAGATAAGGATGCGGTGAATGGGTGTTTTCCATAACGAGAGATTAGCAAAACGATCTTAATGTGTTGTTTATTTTTACAATTCTATTTTTGAAAGACAATTTTTGATTCATGAAATCGTATAAGCTTAACAACGGGCATACCATTCCATCCATCGGTTTCGGCACATGGAAATGCAATGGCAATGAAGCTGTCAATGCTGTGCAAAACGCGCTTGATGCAGGCTACAGGCATATTGACACTGCCGCCATGTATCAAAACGAACAAGAAATAGGACTGGCGATAGAGCAAACTGCTATTGCGCGAGGCGAATTATTTATTACGAGCAAACTAAAACCACAACAGCGGGGTTATAAAACATCACTGAAAGCGTTTGAGAAGACAATTACCGATTTAGAAGTCAGCTATCTCGATCTCTATCTCATACACTGGCCCGCAAATGCCAAAGGTTATGATAACTGGAAAAAGGTAAACAGCGACACGTGGAAAGCCTTTGAAGAATTGCAGCAGCAGGGGAAAATAAAATCTATCGGTGTGAGCAATTTTCTGCCGCATCATCTGGATGCATTGATGGAAACTGCAACGGTTACACCTGCGGTCAATCAAATAGAATATCATCCCGGCTATATGCAAGCAGATGTTGTAGCGTATTGCTATGCAAAAAATATTTTGATTGAAGCCTGGTCGCCATTGGGCAGGGGCGCGGTTTTGCAAAACGAAATCATTACCTCCATTGCGCGCAAATACCAAAAATCACCGGCGCAAATTTGTATTAAATGGTGTTTGCAAAACGGCACACTTCCTTTACCAAAATCGGTAACGCCCGCACGAATAAAAACGAACATAGATGTGTTTGATTTTACTTTAGAAGAAGCGGATATGAACGCCATTAACGAGCTGCCGCAAACGGGTTATTCGGGCTTGCACCCGGATGAGATTGTGTTTGAATGATTATACCGGTTTCACCAAAATATTCAAGGCAATTTTTTCTGAAAGCATAAGCTGTTTGCTGTCTTCGGTGACCACAGAATTGCTCTTATCAAAAGGCATTCGCTCGATAACAGTGAGCGTAGCGCCTATAGATAAATTAAGTTTTTCCAACTGTTGCAAGAATGAAACAGAGGTGTCTTTTACGGCTACGACAATGTAAATCTTATTGATAGCCGCTTCTGCAAGCGACAATGTGGAGGTGGCGGGCATTTCTCCTTTGGCGTCCGGTATCGGGTCTCCGTGCGGATCAAAAAGCGGGTGCTGTAAAAACTCATCCAGCTTGTCAATTAGTTTTTGCGATTGTATATGTTCCAGTTGCTCGGCAACTTCATGCACTTCATCCCATGAAAAATTTAAAGTCTTATACAAAAATGTTTCCCACAGCCGGTGCTTTCTTACAATTTGCAACGCACGTTTCACACCATTTGCAGAGAGTTTTATTTTCTTATATTTTTCATATACCACCAGATTCTTTTCAGAAAGCTTTCGCATCATATCCGTTACGGTAGCGGGTTTCGTGGTCATGCGCTCGGCGATCTCATTTACAGAAATCTCTCCTTTTCCTTCCTTATGCAAAAGGTTGTAAATGGCTTTCAAATAATTTTCTTCGGTAAATGTCAGTGTAATCATCAACGGTATTTTAACAAAATTCACATCACAAAACTTAGTAAGCGCATCAAAATTGCAGTATTTTTAGCAACTCCCGTTTTTGGTTATCATTAAAATAAAAATTGAACTGTGAAAATGAAACGAAACAGTAACAGGAGCATTGTTATATCTGTCCTGCTTTTTTTATATACTCTTTTCATAGCTTCTACCTGCAGAGCGCAGGCTTTTCGCATTCCCGCAAATACTGCAAGCACACCAAAATCTGTGCAGAAAAAAGAAGCTGAAAAAAAAGATACTGTTGCAGCCAAGCCCAGTGAAAACGCCGGAAAGAAAGAAGAACCGGAAATAAAAAACATAAAAGTACTGAGCGAGCAAAGCGACGGTAAAGGAAACATTGTGCGCGTCATTCAATACAATAAGGGAATGTTGCGTATTACCGAAACTATTATTAAACCTAAAACGCCTTCTATTGGCGGATATGGTCGTCCCATTAATCCTGACACCATGGATAAAAAAGAAGTGTTGCTGGTGGTGGAAAAATCAAAATACACCGTGGAAGTTTTGTACAGGAGAAGGCCCATCCGTATGTACAGAGCCACTTTTGGTCCGCAACCCAAAATGAATAAATGTATGGAAGGTGATCGCTGTACGCCTGAAGGAAGTTTTACTATTACCAATCTCAATCCGCGTTCCCCTTATAATAAGTTTATGCTGCTAAGCTATCCTGATTCCAAAGATTGGGAGCGATTTAATGAACTTAAAAAAGAGGGAAAAATACCGACCTCTGCCAAAATCGGCGGCAGTATTGGCATTCACGGCATTTGGAAAGGCGGAGACCAGCTCATAGATCTCGGCGTAGGCTGGACAGACGGCTGCGTAGCGTTAAAAAATAATGATGTGGATGAGCTTTACAGCTTAGTAGGCATAGGAACAAAAGTGGTAATACGCTATTGATAAATCCTTCAGAAAATTTCTTCTAAAATTGTTTCCAGCTCGGCGGTGATCATTGCTGTGGCACCCCAAAGTATCGCGTCATCTTCCAGCTTGTAAGCAGGCACTTTTCTTACAAAACTTTTGTCAGCGGGAGAGGTAACTTCCACTACAGTTTTCTTTTCTGCATTCAGCAATTCTTTCACAGGTATTTCCAGAACACGATGCACTTCTGCCTCCTGAAGCAGATAATCTGGTTGTTTTTCAGCAACGGCAATAAAAGGATAAACAATAAAATTACTTACAGGAATGTATAATGACGTAAGCTGCCCGATGATTTGCACTTCATCTTTTTTAATGCCCACTTCTTCACAAGCTTCGCGCAGTGCGGTGCTGCTAAGGTTTGCATCATCAGGCTCCTGCCGCCCGCCGGGAAAACCTATTTGTCCGGAATGAGCATGTCCGTCAATGGCTCTTTGTATATAGAGAATATGCCATTCCTCCTCTTTGGGAAACAGCAATACAAGCACGGCGCTTGGTTTTGCGTTTTCAGGTATGATATCCGGCATGGCTTTTACCCGCGAAAGCATTTTGTACTGCGCGTTCCTTCCGGGCAATTCTTTTTGCAGGCGTTTTTTCAGTTTTTCAATATCCAAACTATTCGTCTTTAAAGCCAATTTTTGCATGGGTGCCATCGCAGTAAGGCTTGTTGGAAGAAGCGCCGCAACGGCACAAAGCGGTTACTTTATGTTTCTTTTCTTCCGTTCCGTTTTTATGCTTTACCGTAATATTTCCATAAACCATAAGTGGACCATTTTTCATAATTTCCACTACGGTGTCCACTTCTGTATTCATAGCTTCGTCCTTTTCATCGCCGTTTTTAAAATAGCTCAGTGCTCCTGAGGGACATGCTTCCACCTGATTGATGATTTTGTCGGTATCCGCGCCTTCAATATGAATCCAAGGTGAAGCTTTGGTATTAAAAACTTCCGGCAAGCCTCTTACACAAATACCCGAATGAATGCACAAATCCGGCTTCCAAACCACCGTCACTTCGCCGTTGGTATATTGTTTTGTAATATTTTTCATAACTGCTTTTTGTCAGGTTAAGTTACGAAGTATTTAAGAGGATAAGGCATCTTATAGATTTAAGTGTACTTTCTTACCTTTGCGCCGTGCGTGAAGTTAAAAATATAAGAACAAAACAGGTTACTTCTTTAGACAGGCTGTTGGGTGAAGAAGCGAAAGTCATTGAAAGAGAGGTGATCGCTGTAAATCGTTTTGTACATATAGAATTGCTGAAAGTAAGTTTTCAGGAAAATCATTCGCTTGGTGAAGATGGCGGACGTTTGTTTTTATACCCGGTTGCAGATGGCGAATATTATTTGCATCTGTTGTATTGCAATCCCGATCAGGAAATGACAGAGCCTGAGATTTACAGCATTCAGTTTGCACCTGAATTTTTTCTGCAATTTGATGAAGAGATCCTGCAAAGTAACGCGCCTTTCCGTTTTGATAAATCTACAGAACAGCAATTTGTATGCTGCAACACTTCTAAAAACCTGCTGGAGCAACTGAGAAAAGAATTTATCGCGACACCGTTTTTACAATCTTTACAACTTACGGAAATAGCTGTGCAATTACTTCGCAAGGCTATTGAAAATATCAGCATTCCTTTTGCCGTATGCGCGGTGCCTGCCTGCCGTTTTTTGTCAAATGAATCGGAACGTGAAAAAATATTTGAGGCCCGTGCCATACTGGAAGCCACATTGCATCATCCATTGACCATCAAAGAGCTTTCCCGCAAAGTAGCGATGAATGAATGTTATCTTAAGAAAGGTTTTAAAACCATTACCGGAAAAACCATCAACGAATACCAGCAATACCTGCGCATTACAAAAGCCAAAGAATTGCTGAAAGAAAAAGGAAATACAGTATCGGAAGTGGCGAATGAACTGGGCTACAGCAGCATCTCACATTTTTCCACCGCTTTCAAAAAAGCGACCGGTCTGAAACCTTGCGAATTGTTGGGATAAATTATGTCCGCGCCCGCCAGGGAATTTCTTCACCGCCGCTAAGATGGCTGATGTACCTTGCCAATACAAAAAGAAAATCGGATAAACGATTAAGATAGCGAACAACAAGTTCTGGTACATATTCGTTTTCCTGCTGCATGGCTACGCAAATACGTTCCGCCCTTCTGCATATACAGCGCGCCACATGGGCCATAGAAGCAGAAAGATTGCCGCCTGGAAGTATGAAAGCCCGCATTTCGGGCAATGTTTCATTCATTTTATCAATGTGTTCTTCCAGCCACGTCACATCAGCATCGTACAAGTCGGGCAGTTGCATTTTCACTTCCTTATCAGGGTTGGTGGCAAGCAGTGAACCTACTGTAAAAAGTCGGTCTTGTATTTCGTGGATCCAGTCTTTTACTTCCACGTTGTTCAAGCTGTCATTTACTACACCTAATTGCGAGTTGAGTTCATCTACCGTACCATAAGCATCTATGCGAATATGATTTTTAGGAACACGTACGCCGCCAATGAGGCTGGTGCTGCCTTTATCGCCTGTTTTTGTATATATTTTAAAAGCCATTGTCTTTAGTATTAAATAGCAAATATTTCATTGCTGATCATTCCTTACCACATTATCAGATTGCCCAATTACTACTTTATCACTCTCTACCACACCATCTCTTATACGCACTATTCTGTTTGTAAAGTTGGCGATGTCTTCTTCGTGTGTTACTAAAACAACGGTATTTCCCTGCTCATGTATTTTACCAAAGAGTTCCATGATTTCCACTGAAGTTTTAGTGTCCAGATTTCCGGTTGGTTCATCTGCCAGTAGTAAAGCGGGATTATTGATCAGCGCTCTTGCAATAGCCACCCGCTGACTTTGCCCGCCCGAAAGCTCATTCGGTTTGTGATGACTGCGTTCGCCCAAGCCTACTTTTTCCAGCATAGTTTTGGCACGTTCTTCCCGTTCGTTTTTTCCCACACCTGCATAGATTAACGGCAGCGCTACATTTTCCCAAGCAGTAAGGCGCGGCAATAAATTGAACTGTTGAAATACAAAACCGATTTCGGTATTACGCACGTTTGCCAACTCATCATCCTGCATCTTGCTCACATCTTGTCCGTTAAGTACATAGCTGCCGTGGGTAGGCGAATCCAAACAACCAAGAATATTCATCAGTGTAGATTTTCCAGAGCCGCTCGGACCCATCAGCGCTACATATTCATTGGTGTCAATGGTGATATTGATGCCTTTTAAAACCGGTAACTCCTGTCTGCCGAGATAATAACTTTTCCGAATGTCTTTCAGTGAAATGACTTCCTTCATACCGAGATGATGATAGAAATCAAAAATACAGATAATTTTAGCACGCGATGATTTCATTTCCCAATGCCAAGATCAACTTAGGATTATTCATCACTGAAAAGCGTGATGATGGATATCATAATCTGGAAACGGTTTTCTATCCGGTAAAAAAAATAAAAGATGCGCTGGAAATAGTGCCTTCGCAAAGTGAAACAAATGTTCATATACACGGCTTATCTGTGGCAGGCAATAAAGAGGAAAACCTGGTGTGGAAAGCTTTTCAATTGCTAAAGGAAAAATTTCCCGGTAAAATTCCTTCCTTAAATATTCATCTTCTGAAAGCGATACCGACGGGCGCGGGTTTGGGCGGTGGCTCGGCAGACGGTGCTTTTATGCTGCGTCTTTTAAATGATTACTGCAACCTGAAATTGACTGCCGGAGAATTGGCCACTTTGAGTTTGAAACTGGGAAGTGATTGTCCTTTTTTTATTTATAACTCCCCGCAGTTTGCAATGGGAAGAGGAGAAAGAATGCAGCCGCATATAATCGATCTTTCTTCTTTTGAAATAAAACTGATAACGCCCGGTATTCATGTATCTACCCAAAAAGCGTTCAGGATGATAACACCACGACCGGCACAATATGACCTGCGAAAACTAAATACAGCAGATATTGAAAACTGGAAAGAATATGTAATAAATGATTTTGAAAAACCTGTTTTTCACTTACACCCGGAGCTGCAGGAACTTAAGCAAAAGCTGTATGATGAAGGCGCTTTATATGCCAGTATGAGCGGCAGCGGCAGCGCAGTGTATGGAATTTACAGAAAATAATTACCTGTTTTTATTTATTGATAAAATAATTTTAACTCTTATGTATTTTTATAGCAAAGAAATAGTCTTATGAAAAAAACAGTTTTTCTATGTTTATCATTATGTACCATTGCCACAGCTTGTAAGAAAAAAGATGGCGCCAATCAGAATCTGGATCCTAACAAGCAGGAAGCCTCTAATTATATGTCTACAAAGCCAGGCTCATGGTGGCTTTTTGGCGCCAGAAACGGAGATGTAACTAAAAGAATGGCTACAGGATTGGACTCCACAAAAAACGGATTGCTATTCAGCTATTTTGAAAAAACAGATACCAATACACATTACATCACCAAAGAATATTTTGGTAAAAACGAAGAAAAGTATGTTTCTCTGTTTGATATTGACGGTTCACAAACCAATTATGTAACGCTGGTTTTTTTAATGGACAGTGTAAAAACGGGTAGTTACTGGACGAATACGCAGGACTATAAATACGGTGCTTTTAAAACTAATTTATATGTGGAAAGTACGGTAGAGTTTGTAAATGGTACACTTACGTTAGGTAATAAAACCTACACAGATGTTACTAAAGTGCATAATAATCTACAAGGAAAATTAGCTACCTCGCCTACATATTCCAGTGTAGGTCGGCTGGATATCTGGTTTGCAAAAGGCATTGGAATTATTATGGAAGACATGGATATTAATGTGCTTTCACTGGTTACCAAACAGCACACCGATTCGCTGCTGGATTATCATATCGAAGAATAAACCTTCACAGAAAAGAAATTTTAGAATTTCCGTATATGCAAACTGAAAGAGGTTGTCTCTGTAAAAAGACAACCTCTTTCATTATAAAAAATAAAATTATTTCACTTCAGCAACCAATGCTTTGAAAGCAGCAGGTTCATTCATGGCGAGATCAGCCAAAACCTTGCGGTTCAGATTAATTTCTTTAGCTGCAAGTTTTCCCATAAACTGAGAATAGCTGATGCCTTCTTCACGGCAAGCTGCATTGATACGGGCAATCCACAAAGAACGGTAATCGCGCTTTTTCAGTTTGCGTCCTACGTATTTATATCCTAATCCTTTTTCAAGGACGTTTTTGGCAACGGTATAGACGTTTTTGCGTTTGCCATAGAAGCCTTTCGCTTGCTTCAATATTTTCTTTCTTCTTCTATGCGATGCAACCGCATTTACTGAACGTGGCATATTTTAATTAAATTAAAAAGTCAAATTTTTAAAATCAAAAAAAACTAACGAAGACAAAGCATACGCTTTACCAGGTTTTCGTTAGATGGATTTACATAAGCGCTTCCACGCAAATGACGTTTGCGTTTGGTGGCTTTTTTAGTCAGCAAGTGACTTTTGAAAGCCTTAAATCTTTTTATTTTTCCGGAACCCGTTACTTTAAATGTCTTTTTTGCACGGGAATGCGTCTTTAACTTCGGCATGGTCTCAAATTTGGGATGGCAAAGGTAATGCAATAATTCAATTTTTGAAAAAGAAAATGAAAATTATACTATATTTTCTATAACATGCTGATTTTCAATAAGTATTCAGCTAAACTTTTTTATAGAAAGAAAAACTGTTTCCCTTATTATATTAGTATCCTCTTTGCAAAAATAAATATCTAATGGCTCATAAAATCGCTTTGGCGCTTCATGGCGGCGCCGGTACTATATTAAAATCTTCCATGACAGACAACTTGCAAAAGGAATATGAAACCGGTTTGCAAAATGCTGTGGACGCTGGCTATGCAGTTTTAGCAAAAGGGGGCAGCGCGCTGGATGCTGTGGAAATTACCGTTATTACTTTGGAAAATTTCCCTTTGTTCAACGCAGGGAAAGGTTCGGTATTCAACCATGATGGAAAACACGAAATGGATGCTTCTATTATGGAAGGAAAAGAGTGGAGAGCCGGAGCTGTTTGCGGTGTGACAGGAATTAAAAACCCGATTGCGCTTGCCCGAAAAGTAATTGATGAAAGCGAACACGTATTGCTGAGCGGAAAAGGAGCTGAACAATTTGCGCGGCAACAGAACATTGCTTTTGAAAATGACGATTATTTTTTTAACCAACTCAGATATGATCAATGGCAGGAAGCACTGAAGGAAGATAAAGTGCAGCTGGATCATTCCGATAAAAAATTCGGCACCGTGGGCGCAGTGGCTTTAGATATACACGGGAATCTTGCCGCAGCCACCAGCACCGGAGGCATGACCAATAAAAAGTTTGGACGTATAGGCGACAGCCCTATCATTGGTGCCGGCACGTATGCTAATAATGCGACTTGTGCTATTTCATGTACAGGTCATGGAGAGTTGTTTATTCGTTCCGTAGTAGCTTATGATATTTCCTGCCTGATGGAATACAAAAAGTTTTCATTGGAAGAAGCCTGCGAAATTGTTGTTCATGAAAAATTAATAAAGATCGGCGGTGAAGGTGGATTGGTAGCGGTTGATAAAGATGGCAATATCTGTATGCCTTTCAATAGCGAAGGAATGTATCGCGCCTGTAAAACCAATAACGGGAAAATGGAGATAAAGATTTATAAAGTATAATGAAAAGTTTAAAACGACTTATACTTATTGATGAGCGTTTTACGCCACTGGTGCATGAAAATTCGTACATCAAATTACCATTCGACGAATCCAACTAACTTCGTTACATGTTCAACATAGAACGCCCATACCCGCCGGCGGGCGACCAGCCGGAGGCGATACGGCAACTGACGGAAGGTATAAATGATGGTGATAAATTTCAGACTTTGCTGGGCGTGACGGGTTCGGGTAAAACCTTTACGATGGCGAATGTGATACAGAATGTACAGAAACCTACGTTGGTACTCACGCATAATAAAACGCTGGTGGCGCAGCTCTATGGAGAATTTCGTCAGTTTTTCCCGGATAATGCTGTGGAGTATTTTGTATCGTACTACGATTATTATCAGCCCGAAGCTTACATTCCCACATCGGACACCTACATCGAAAAAGACCTTTCTATCAATGAAGAATTGGAGAAGTTGCGATTGCGGACGACATCCAGTTTGCTGAGCGGACGGCGTGATATTATTGTGGTGGCATCGGTGAGTTGCATTTACGGTATTGGTAATCCTGCGGAATATTCTAACAGCATCATTCGCTTTAATGTGGGTGATAACATTCCGCGTAATTCGTTTCTTCATGCACTGGTCAATTCGCTTTATAATCGTAGCCAGGGCGAGTTTTCGAGAGGGACATTCCGCGTGAAGGGCGATACGGTGGATGTGAACCTGCCGTATGTGGATTATGGGTATCGCATCAGTTTTTTCGGAGATGAGATAGAAGAGATTGAAACATTTGATGTGGCGAATAATAAGCGCATCAGCACGGTGACGAATGCGGCTATTTTTCCTGCCAATCTCTACCTTGCTCCGCGCGACCAAATGGCGCAGATCATTCATGAAATACAGGATGAGCTTTTTGCGCAGGTAGAATATTATAAAAGCATCGGAAAGCATCTGGAAGCGCAGCGCATCAAAGAGCGGGTGACGTATGATTTGGAAATGATACAGGAACTCGGGTATTGCAGCGGTATTGAAAACTATTCACGGTTTCTCGATAGAAGACAGCCCGGTACACGTCCGTTTTGCCTTTTGGATTATTTCCCCGATGATTTTTTATTGGTGGTAGATGAAAGCCATGTGACCATTCCGCAGATAAGCGGTATGTATGGCGGCGACCGTTCACGCAAACTGAACCTTGTGGATTTTGGTTTTCGATTACCCTCTGCATTGGATAATCGCCCGCTGAATTTTAATGAATTTGAAAGCCTGCTGAACCAAGTAGTATTTGTAAGCGCTACGCCCGGCAACTACGAACTGGAACAAACAAGCGGATTGGTAGTGGAGCAAATCGTGCGCCCGACAGGGCTTTTAGATCCGCCAATAGAAGTGCGCCCAAGCATTAATCAAATAGATGATTTATTGGATGAGATAGATAAGCGTGTGAAAAAAGGCGACCGTGTTTTGGTGACAACGCTCACCAAGCGCATGGCGGAAGAGCTGGATAAATACCTGAAACGGATCAATGTCAATTCCAAATATATCCACTCCGAAGTAGATACGCTGGAACGTGTGGAGATATTGCGTGACTTGCGTTTGGGCGTGATTGATGTATTAGTTGGGGTTAATCTTTTGCGGGAAGGGCTCGATTTGCCGGAGGTGTCGCTGATGGCAATATTGGATGCGGATAAAGAGGGTTTTTTGAGGAATGAACGATCGCTGACACAGATGGCGGGCCGTGCTGCGCGTAATGCCGAAGGCTTAGTAATTTTCTATGCGGATAAAATAACCGACAGTATGCAGCGCACGATTGATGAAACCGGCCGCCGAAGAGATAAACAAATTGCCTATAATATAGAACATAACATTACGCCGAAAACCGTTACCAAATCCAAAGAACAGATCTTCAAACAAACATCTGTTCTTGATATCAAAGGTTATGATAAGGAGAATAAATATGCGGTGAATGATGAGCTGGAAAGTATAGCGGCGGAAGAAAGCGTACAATATCATGCAGCGAAAACTCCCGCACAAATGGATAAGCTGGTAGCACAAACCAAAAAAGCTATGGAGAAAGCAGCTAAGGAACTGGACTTTATGGAAGCGGCGCGGCTGCGGGATGAGATGCTGAGGATGCAACGTGAACGGGAGATAATGTAAAAAATCCCTATTTAAAATAGGGATTTTACAATAAATCAATCAACAAATAAAAAGAAGTATGTTGTCTTAATTAGTGGTTTTAACAGAAGCATCGACAATAGTTTCTTTATTATTAGTATGTTTTTCTTTCATAGCATTATTAAATTCCTGGCTAATACCTTCTTTGGCATCTTTAAACTCTCTAATGCCTTTTCCTAAACCACGGGCAAGATCAGGGATTTTTTTTCCGCCAAATAATATCAGTATTGCGAGAATAATCCACAACCACTCAGTCCCACCCGGCATTGATAATAATAATAAAGAATCTGTGCTGTAATTCTGCATAAATTAAATTTTTAGGTGATAAAAACATAGTTGTGAGCGATAATTACTGCTCACAACTATACTAAATTATGATATTATGAATGGTCCTACAATGGCAAGCACTTGGTCTGCCGACAATGGTTCATCAAAAGATTCAGTAGCTGCATCAAAGCTAATATTCATTCCATTGATGTTTGTAATGACTATATTCGCTTGTGTGGCAGTTTCTTCCCCATCATAAATGGGCTGTACCGCTGCACCAATACCACCAGTATCTTTACCAGTTATCCAAGGTTTCACATTTCCGAAACTGTTTGCCAATCTCATTTGGCGAATGTGGGAAGCATGTCGTGCTTCAACGGAATGAATCCTCAAAGCTGCAGTCAGTACTTCGTTGCTACTTTTCAAGCCGCCAGCCTGTCCTTTGTAAGCCCGTACACCAGTATCTTCAAATGCCTGTGAAACAGCTAGAAACGTTGCATAGTTAGTGAATACATCTGCGAAAGCTCCACCTGCTGTAAAATCAAAATTGGGAGAACCTACAGGTGTACCACCTGCACCTTGTATGGCTGTTTTCAAAAAGTTCACGTGTGCCGTTTCATGAAGGCCTATATTCGTGATGGCTTGTTTTGGAGCGCCTGATGGAATAAGACCAGAAGCAGCCACCGCCTTTGCATAAAAAGCTGCTTCAAGATATTCAAGCGTCAATGCGAAATTTAAAATATCCAATACCGAAGAAGGTGTGCCTTGCCCATATGCTTTTTTAAAAATAGAGCCGAGTGCCAATGGTAAAGCGACAATGGCAACTTTGGACCCAAAACTTTTAAAAATATCGCGACGCTGACTGATTCTTTCAAAAAATACTTCGTCGGTTTTGGCTATTTCATTAATGATATTTCCTAAATTCATGATAGCTTGTTTTTAAGATGTTGGTAAATTATTTCCTGATACAACTGTTTTTAAATAGGTTTTGGCTATTGAAAGAACTTCTGCCGGACTGCGACTAACATCTAAGCCATTGGCATCTACAACTTCAGAATTAGCAAAACTGCCATTGCTAATAATATCTCTTATATAAGCGGCATGACGCGCTTCCACAGAAACAATTTTTCCTGCAAGTAATAGGTAGTCGGATGACTGAAGCAATTGTCCTGCACCATTGTAAGCTGATACACCTAAGTCTTCAAATGCTTTAGCAGTATTTAATACACTGCTACGATCTGTAAAATTAATTTTGGAAAAATCAACTTCTAAATTGCCGATAGCATTACTTCCCAAAGCATTTTTAAAAAACTCTCTATGAGCAATTTCATGGTCTCTGATTTCAATAAATCTTGTTTTTTCCGCTTGAGTAGCATTCGTGTAAAAAGATAATGCTACCTGAGTATAAAATGCAGCCTCCAGTTGCTCTAATGCATATGCATAGTTTAAAATGCCGATGTCGCCGCTTCCGAGGTTCACAGTACCCGCAGGTGTTGGATTGTCGTCGTGTCCTTTACAAGAGGAAACAAGTGTGGCAGATACCACAGCCATCCCCGAAAAGGCTAAAAAGTTTCTCCGAGAAAATCTGCTATCCGTCTCAAGGACAGATGGCATAGCGTTGCTATTGTCTGTTTTCTTCATAATTTTTTTATTTTGTTAATTGAAAATTTGCTACGGCATCATTACATGATCAATTACATGTATCACACCGTTAGATTGATAAACATCTTTAGTAATAATCATTGCTTTATTTCCTTTTGCATCGACCACCCAAACTCCCTTATTATCCATCATGAATGTCAGATCTTCCCCTTGTACAGTTTTCATTGTTGCCTTACCCTTGCCCGCCTTTATGGCCTTCATAATTGACTTAGAATCGATTTTTCCCGGCACAACGTGATAGGTAAGCACACCGATAAGGGCTTCCTTATTCTCCGGTTTCATGAGGTTATCTAATGTGGCGGCGGGCAGCATTTTAAAAGCACGATTAGTAGGCGCAAAAACAGTGAATGGTCCTTTTCCGGATAATGTTTCTACCAAACCTGCTGCTTTTACTGCAGATACCAGGATAGTATGGTCTTTAGAGTTCGACGCATTCTCGATAATATTTTTGGAAGGATACATAACAGCACCACCTACTACTACCGTTTTTTCCTGGGCAGAAATACTTACAGTATTTCCCATAGAAATAGCAACAACAAACAGTATTGCATTGCCTATATTCTTTAGTTTCATAAAATCAATTTTAATGGTGTTTTAAAGAATTAATAGAATATATACGGCTGACACAATAATTTGGATTTATAGAATAAATAATTTGGGGGGAAAGATGAAAAAACGAAATGCAGATCAGGCATTTCATTCAAAATTTTTTGTTGTCTATACAGGGAAAGCTTAGATCTTAGCTGCGACGTACATTTGGTCCATCGTTGGTGTGAGGCTACCACCTTCTTTCTCTAATGTCACAGCAAACATTTGCGCCGATGATGTTGTCTTAAGTTTTTGAAAGGGCTGACCTACATCAAACACACCCATATCAACGGGAGTTCCATTTACAATTGCCCACAACTGATATTGTTTTCCAGCGGGAGGCACGGGCAAATTATTAATAGTAAGATAGACATCTTTGGAGCCTTTATCCCATAACACAGTAGCCTGCATATTGGAGTGATTGCCCACCCCTTTCATCACTACCGCAGCGACATTAGTATAAGCCACCATCTGAGAATAGTGCTGATAAGCCATCATTATACTATCGCGTTGGGAGAGGGTTTTCTCTAATTCAATTTGTTTTTTCTTACTTGCAGCAAGATTATTTTCTAATGCGTGTCTTTTTTCTTTATTGCTCAATCCCCAAAAGAAGCTAATTATTAAAGCAACAATAGATGCGGCCAACAGCCACTTCAACCCACTGGATTTTGAAGGCAGTGTCTTTTCAGAAATTAATTTTTCTCTTTCATATCTTTCCAGTGTCCGATGCTCCTGAAGGTTTTTCCAAATTTTTTCTTTGAGTACCGCAGGCGGCTCTTTGGATTGTAACCGAGTAAAATCCTCAATCGTTTTTCTGCTTTCTTCAATTGCATCGCGTACGGCTGGGTATTGCAATGCATAGGATTCTACCTCTGCAGCTTCTTTTGCTGTGAGTGCTCCTAATATATAGGACTCAATAATTCCTGACGATATGTACTTCGCAATATTCACCTTATCTTCTGAATATTTTTTTTAGTAGAAGTAACGCATTTCTGCACCTCGTTTTAACGGTGCCTAATGGTATATTAAGTTCCTTCGAAATCTCATCTTGTGTAAATCCTTTGAAATAAGCCAAGTCCAAAACATTCCGAAAATCATCTGGCATTTCGCTTATAATATTCTTCAACCCAATACTATCTATTTGCAATGTTGCTGATGGATCGGCTTCATTAGATACGAAATTATCAAGTCCCGGGTTTCGTTTTTGATGCTTATATTTTGACGACCGCAGCACGTCAATAGCAGCATTGCGCGTAATATTCAATATCCACGTAAATAAACGACCCTTGCTTAGATCGAGTTGATCAATATTTTTCCATATTTTAATAAATACATCCTGCAGCAAATCTTTTGCCTGTTCCTCATCTTCCAGCATTTTTACCAGTAAGCCAAAGATAGCTGATGAATAGTTATCGTAAAGATAATCGAAAGCTTTCCTGTCTCTGATTTTCAGAGATTCCACTAATTCAGTTTCGTTATGAAAAGATGTAGACAGAAAAGAGAATACTTAGATATGAATAAACGAATTTATAGAATGTTTTTATTTATTTTAACCGTTCAATGATATAAAAATTTTTCTTATGCCCGTCAAACAAGTAAAGTAAAAAGGAAAACAGCTTTCCGGGCGACAAGAAGAAATGCAACTGGAAGAAGAGATGATGTAATTTTACACACTTTCATTTATATGCAAATCGCCAGATATTTTCTTACAGTTTTTATCATCATTGCTACTTCTTTTACAGCACATGCAGGTTTTTTAAATAGTCTTCATCTCACCGGAATATATGTGCAATGGGGCTATAACCGCGATTGGTATTCTAAAAGCACCATTCATTTTCATAATGGAAACGCGTATGATTTTAAACTGATCCACGCAGCGGCGCATGACAAGCCTGATTTCAGATCTATTGTCACCGATCCATTGCAGATCAGTATTCCGCAATACAACTATCGTCTTGGTTTTTATCTTAATGCGGAACATACACATGCTATTGAAGCCAATTTTGATCATACAAAATATGTAGTGACAGATTATCAAAACGTGCGTCTTTCAGGAAGTGTAGCAGGCAGGGAGATAGATAAGGACACTATTCTTGATCCTAAGTTTCTTCATTTCGAGCATACGGACGGTGCCAATTTTCTACACATTAATTATGTAGGACAATATTTTCTTTTAAATTCCCGAACGAAAAAACGTCCGCTTTTATCGGTTGTTACCAAACTGGGCGCAGGCATTGTCATTCCAAGAACGGATGTCACCTACGAAGGAAAGGAACTGAATAATAAATTTCACGTTGCTGGCTATATCGCAAGTGCAGAAACAGGTTTGCGCATTTATCCTATAAAAAATCTTTTTCTGGAAGGATGCGTGAAAGGCGGATTTGCCAACTACCTCAACGCGTTGACGATAGAAGGGGGCACCGCAAGCCATCATTTTTTCTATTTTGAAACAATAATCTTACTGGGTTATACGATTTCTCTCTAAAAGAGAATTTTCCTATAAAAACAAAAGCGCTACAAGAATGTAGCGCTTTTTTCATTTCAGGTTCTTTTTGTACGAAAACAAGTGAACCATTTACCCCTATTGAAACGAAAAGATAATATATCTTTTATTATTCCTTGTTTTTGTATTTATAAAAAGCCGTGCCAACATTCCCCAATTTAAATTATTTTTTGAATTTCTGCTGGGTATTTTTCATTTTTTCTACTTGTGTTTTCTGCATTTCTTCTATTCTCGACTGCCATTTGGAAGGTGTAGCGGGCTTGTTTTTCTTTTCCTGAATCTGTGCGTGGATCTTGTCTTCGTTAATCAAAAATTTCTGAATCACAAATTGCTGTGCAATGCTGATCATGTTGGAAAAGAAATAATAAAACGTAAGCGCCGCGGCCATCTTATTAAAAACGCCGATTAAGAGGAACGGAAACACATAAGGCATCCATTTCATCATCGGATTGTTGGGATCCTGCGGCGTCATATTCCTGTTATACAAAGCGAGGAACAGGCTCGAAGCCGTCATTAACAACGTAAACAAGCTAAGATGATTGCCAAAAACAGAACTGATCACCGGTATATGCGCATTCCAACTGATGATACTGTCATAAGTAGAAAGGTCATTAGCCCAAAGAAATTTCTGTTGTCTTAATTCTATTGACGAAGGAAAGAAATAATACATGGCAAAAAGAATAGGCATTTGTAACAGCGTAGGCAGGCATCCTCCCAACGGATTAACTCCGGCAGTACGATAGAGTTTCATTTGCTCCATACCAAACTTTTGCTGATCATCACCGTATTTTTCGCGCAGGTGATCAATTTCAGGTTTCAGCACACGCATTTTTGCCGCCGACAAATAACTTTTGTAAGTAAAAAATGAAAGTAACAGGCGGATGATGATGGTCATCAGCATGATGATAATGCCGAAATTGGCAATGAACTTGCTCAGCGTATCAAAAATGGGAATGATAAGCCATTTGTTGATGTATTTTACAAATGACATGATACCATAACCCAGCGGCACCATTTCATCCAAATCCATTTTGTAAGAGCGCAACGTTTTATAATGATTGGGGCCGATGTACCATTTCAGGTTTATGGTTTGCGTATTGTCGGGAGTAACGGCAAAGGTTGTTTTATTCTGAGCCACAAAACTACTGTCCAGCTTATTGGTTGTGCGTACTTCTGCTTCTCCAAATCCGTTTTCGGCAATCAATGCTGTAGCAAAAAAGTGCATCCGGAAACCTACCCAGTCCGTTTTTTTGTCCAGTTTTTTATCTTCATTTCCGTCTTTGATTGTATAATAATCATGTTCTCCATCTGCATACTTATAATAGATCTGACTGGTAAGCCGTTCATTGGCAAGGTCTCTTTCGGTATGTAATGATTGTGTTTGCCAAAGCAGTTTGCCTTGTGGCAAAACCATTCCTACGGTGCGGATGCTGGTTTGCATCATATAATCATCAGCCGGCAGCAGGTAAGTAATTACTACAGATTTTCCATCACCCAGGTCTGAAGTAAAGGTGACCGTTTTATCACCATTGGGCTGTGTTTCTTCTTTATATGTGTAATATAAATCGGATGTAGCGACAGCATTATTATTCAATGGCAAGGTAAGACTAAGCTTATTCTGCGGTCCATTAAATAAATACAGTGGCGTTTGCTCATAGGTTTTGTACTCTTTGAGCAGCGCGCTTACAGGAAAAGCTCCATGTGTGGAAAATTCCAAAGCAATCTTGCCGTTTTCCAAAGTCACTTTTTCCTCGGTACCGTGATAAGCCGCGGGCAAAGCCTTTTGCAACGAATCGGAAAGCGTATCTGTAGCCACATTCGTTGCTAATTGTATGCTGTCTTTTTTAGGAAGAGGATGCGCTTTTGCCTGCGCTATGGAATCAACACGTTTTTGCTCTTCATACTTCTGCGAAGAATACGTATTGTACGCGAGGTAACTGATCAGCAGGGCAGCCAAAAGTGAGAATCCGATTATCTGATTACGATCCATAAGGGATGAAAATAAGTGTGCAAAGGTAGGGAAATTGAAATTTGTGAAGGGTGTGGTATAAAATAAAAAATATGTATCGGCTTTCTATTGTTAATCAAACTTTTAGAGATTGTTATAAAAACTCTATTTTAAAAACATCTCATTAACAATGCTCTCTCAATATCTTCGCCGACTTTTTACAGGCTACCGGTATATCCAACAATTATAACGGCTATGAGTCCCATGATTTTGACAGCGCTAAAATTGGTATTGTTATTAATAACACGAGTCTGTTTGGGCTCAATCTCTGTTCAGGATTTAATGTAGGTTATCAATTTAATGACCGATTTGATTTCTATTCAGGTATTTATTTTGAATACGGAATAAAAAGTATGATTACAACCGGCGCTATCATGACCGAATATTCGACAGATGGCAGCGGCGCAGTAGTGTCAAGAAGAACACCGCAAACAGCTATTTCTGATGGCAGCAGTTTTACCTGGAATATTGGCATCAAATATTATCTGAAGAAAAAATAGCAATTACGCATTATTTTAAAAGGTGGCTTTTTATAGCTGCCTTTTTGTTTTTGTATTGAACGCTATGTAAAATCTAAAATATGAAATACGTCAATTAATAACTATTTTCCCATTTATTTTTCGGGGTTGAAATTTTTAAGACACATACCATTCCTTAAGGCAGTTGTTCTGTATGCGGTAACGGCTTTTGGTGGCCCGCAGGGGCATTTGGGTATGATGATCAAAACCTTTGTACAGAAGCGAAAGGACATTACCGAAGAAGAACTCGTAGAATACAATTCATTTTGCCAGATGCTGCCCGGCCCTTCTTCTACGCAAACAGTCATGCTCATAGCCCTGAAACGTGGCGGTATTCCTTTGGCAGTAGCTACGTTGCTTTGCTGGATTTTCCCGGCGGTGGTGATCATGGGAGCTTTTTCTTTTTTATTGTTATACATCGACGCCAAGGATATTCAGAAACATCTTTTCATGTACATTCAGCCGATGTCGGTGGGTTTCATCTGCTATGCCGCGTTGCGTATGATGAAAACGAGCGTGAAATATCCTGCAACCATTATTATAATGCTGGGCGCATTATTCGCTACATTTTTCATAAGGTCTCCGTGGGTTTTCCCGATTGTACTTATCATAGCAGGTTTTATCAGCAACTTCAGCGATCAACGCATTCCTAAAAAGCAGGACAAGCCCAAACCGATTAACTGGCTGAATCTCTGGCTGTTTCTGTTGCTTTTCATTCTTGCGGGTATTTTCTCGGAGATCGCGCGAACAAATAACTGGGAACACAGAAGGATCTTCAACATCTTTGAAAACTTTTACCGTTTCGGTACTATCGTTTTTGGCGGCGGCCAGGCATTGGTTCCTATGATGCTTTACCAGTTTGTAAACCGTCCGGTGCAGCTTCATGCACAACCGCTGCTGTCTTCTGCGCAGTTGCTTACGGGGTATGGAATGGTGCAAGCGGTACCAGGGCCCGTTTTTTCAATTTGCAGTTTTGTAGGCGGGATGATTATGAGTTCGCAAGGAGCGCCTTGGCAGCTATTAGGTTGCATTACCGCAACGATAGGCGTTTTTTTACCCAGCACGCTGTTACTTTTTTTTCTTTTCCCGCTATATCAGAATTTAAAACAGCATGTTATTATTTACCGGGCGCTCGAAGGCATCAACGCGGCTATTGTAGGTATTATAATGGCATCAGGCATTGTACTTTTTCAGGCGATGCCGTTCGAGTGGTTGAATGTGGTAGTTGTCATCATTACATTTTCCATTTTATACTTCACCAAAATACCTGCGCCGCTCATTGTTGCAGGATGGTTGCTGCTGGGACTTGCTATGAATTATTAAAGGTTTTGATAAGACCGTAGTTTATTACATTTGCGCGTTACACGCTGAAATTCATGAAACTTACCGACCAGCTTTCGCAATCAAATGATACGATCATCTCTTTTGAAATTTTGCCTCCTACAAAAGGAAAAAGTATTGAATCTATCTACAGCCATCTTGATCCTTTGATGGAGTTTAAACCGGCATTTGTAAATGTAACTTATCATCGTGCAGAGCAGGTGTATAAAAAACGTCAGGACAATAGTTTTGAGCGGGTGGAAATTCGTAAACGTCCCGGAACGGTAGGTATTTGTGCCGCTTTGATGAATAAATATAAGGTTGCGGCCATTCCGCACATTATCTGCGGTGGATTCAGTAAAGAAGAAACAGAAAATGCGCTGATAGACTTAAATTTTCTGGGCGTAAAAAATGTACTTGCACTAAGAGGAGATGCTGCCGCCAATGAAAAGTTTTTTACGCCACACCCAGCCGGCCACCGCTACGCCGAAGATTTGGTAAAGCAGGTCATCGGGCTGAACAACGGACAATATCTGGAAGATGATATTATGGACGGCGTAAAAACGGATTTCTGTATCGGAGTGGCAGGCTATCCGGAAAAACATTATGAAGCGCCTAATCTGGATACAGACATTTATTATTTAAAAAGAAAAATAGACCTTGGCGCGGATTATGTAACTACACAAATGTTTTTCAGAAATGAGCATTATTATAATTACATAGCCCGCTGCAAAGAGCATGACGTAAATGTACCCATTCTTCCGGGGTTGAAACCGCTCACCGGCAAACGACAGCTAACGATGATCCCATCTATTTTTAATGTGGAAGTGCCTGTAGAGCTTTATAATGAAATGATGAAAGCAAAGAACGAAGCTGAGTGTGAGAAAATTGGTGAAGACTGGCTGTTGGAGCAGTGTAAAGATTTGATGAAGAACAAAGTTCCGGTACTCCATTTTTATACATTAGGTAAACCAAACGTAATCTATAATGTGCTGAAACGGCTGCTTTGATTAATGTTCTGTAAAAGCGGTTTTGTCCAGTATTTCATTCAGCACTTTAAGGCGCACATCAAACCAGTTTTTACTACTGTCCTTGGGTGCCGTAAAGTTCATGGCAAAGAAATAAGGATAGTTGTGTATGCCCATTTTATTCATTGATTTTTCATGCTCCTTTACCGATATAATATTTTCGGCAAAACCCACTACCCAGCATAACATGGAATCATTTTTTACAAAAGTTCCCGTCTTATAAAAAACTTTTTTATTGGCAGAATCCTGTTGTAGCATCATACTTCTTACAATGCGCTGGCTTCGCTCGGAAAAAGGAAGTTCATCAAAATATAGTTTTTTTACAAAGCCTACCTGCTCGTCAGCGGATATTTGCAAGGTATCATTCAACCAGAATTCATCTATTTTGCCACCCATTCTTTTATTGCCATATTGTACGGTATCGAGGTAGTGCTGCATATAATCTTTTCCTATTCTTCTGGCTATTTCCTGGTAATAAGCAACATTGCTCAGCTTAAAGGCTTCACGCATATTCATGTCTCTGTTCCACTCAGGATTCCAGCGTTTTACACTATCCCATTTAATAATCATTTGCTCATCGGGAGCTATCGCAGTTTCGAGCGCTACCAGCGAATTGAAAATCTTAAAAGTGGATGCAGGAGAAAATCGCTGAAGGCAACGTTCTTTATTATAATAATAAACCTCATCGTGTGTGTGATCGCGCATGATAAAACAACCATCTGCAATGCCGTAGGATTTGAAAATGGCCCCAATGTCTTCTTGCTCATGAATACGGGACTGTGCACAGGATTGTACTAATATGATAACAACGCTTACCGCGAAGAACAGAAAAACTCTTTTTTGCATTCCTGATTTATTTGAAAAGGCAAATGTAGAAAGAAGAAATGTGCATCCGAAAATTTATTAGCACCTATCCTTCCAGATGTATGGAAATTACAAACATCCGGGTATTCAGTGTTTGGATCGCGTTGGTAAGCGGCACACCATTATCTTTATGCAGTTGATTGCTCAAACCCTGGCTCAGCTTGATTTCCGGAGAAAAAATAAAATTGGGATAATAAAATTCAAAGCCTACTCCAAGCTCATAGCCAATGTCAAGCGGAGATACTTTTATCCACTCATCCGTGCGGCGGGAAGCCGCATTAGCCGCAAGATCATAATCTATTTTCCCACCGATCATTCCGTAAAAGCGAAAGTTTTTCAGCCGATCACTTTTCAGTTTTAACTGCAACGGAAGATGCACGTAAATAGATTCGATAGAACGATCCACGCTGCTGTCGGCTGCATCCTGGCGGAAGGTATTGTATGCGGTAACAATTCTTTTTTCCGCAAAAGATAAAGATGGTATAAAACGGAGATCAATAAATTTTGACAGTTTTAAATTGCCCATCAACCCCAGATTGAAACCCGGACTTAAACGTGGCTGAATGCTTTTAAATGTATCCTGATCTACAAAAGACTGGCTGTACTTGATGCGATATTGAGAAAAATTGAGTCCGAATGTAAGTCCGAAGTAATAGGCTTTATCGTCATGCTCCGGCATATTCATTTTTCTTCGCTGTGCATTTACATTCAAAGAAAGTAAGGCAAGTAACGCAATCAGTAAACTTCGGAACATCATCCTGTATTTCATACCGGTATTTAACGCAAAGCACGAAGATAAAGTATGCAATCAATATATCGGCATGAAGTTACCTTTTGCAAACTGTTAAATACCGAAGAAGCGCACCCCAATACTGTAAGGATATTGCTCCAGTGCCGATGCATACATATTAGTAAGCTGGTAGCTTGCAAATAATCTCACATAGCCATCTATTCCCAGCTCGCCGGTAATACAGGCGTTGAAGTTATTAAAGTTGAACTGATCGCGGTTTTTTTGTTTTCCGCGTTCATCAGATACTTGTTTTTGTAAAGAATTGATACGGAATCCACCAGTTACTCCTATACCATATACCAGCCAGAGATCTTTAGCCATACGGGTTTTGGCGGTAATCATCAGCGGCATACTTAAATACGTAACGGCGATTTTGTTCTTTGAAAAGTCAATAGAATCCATAATGATTTGGGGTTGTGTTTCATTTTGGTAAGTTATCGGCTTGCTGAAACGGAAGTTATAAACCTGAAAACCCAGACCTACAGAAGCGTACAGGCGCTGTGCTTTTGTCTTTACTATGCGAAACTTGGCGGCGATAGGATAAATATTGACATTAATGGATTTGGCAACTTTCAGGCTAAACAGATTTTCATTTCTCACATCGGCGGGCACTTGCAGAAAATCCTGAGCAGCGGCAGACGTATAATCCGTTTTATCGCGCAGGCTATTGACTCCGATATCCAAAATACCGACCTGGATGTCTATTTTCTTATCGGAAGTATCTTTCGATTCAGAGCTGCCGATGGGTATACCTACCGATACGCTTTTTTTACTTCCTGTATCAGTTTTTGAAACTTCAATTTGTGCTTTGGCGGTAGTGAAGACTGTACATAAAGCCGCCATTATTAATAGATTTTTCATAATCTTTAATTATCTTTTTTTAGAAATTGAATACTAATAATTCCTTGTTTCCTACTTTGAGTTCTACGGTGGTGTTTTTAAGATTGTCGTTGATAGTTTTTACAGCTTCTACCTTTTCTTCCACTTTGTTTTTCAGGTGTTGTAAGCCTTCTTGTTTTTCCGGGCTCGAAAAAAGTTTTGCAAGAAGATTTCTTTTCTTTCCGGATTCAGTTTTGGGTTGTGTTATTTCTTTTTCCTTTTGGGTGTAAACCACTTTATCATATTTTTCTTCAGGCGCTGCCACTTCTTTTTCTTCTTTAATAACGATAGGATTTACGGGGGCTGGCGTTCGGGAAGTTTGATTTTTTTCAGTTACAGTATGCTGCTGCGGTTTGCTTATTTTCCTGCTGACTGCTACGGTGTTTCTGGACCGGGAAGGCATGATAGGCAATTGCTTTACAGGGGCTGACGGTAGTGACACAGGCGATATTTTTTCTTTTTTTACAGCTCCGGATATTTTAGAAGGTAAGGAATCGGTTTTTATAGCAACAGGCTGTTCAATAATAATATTATCAGCTTTCCGCAGTTTGTTGATGGCGGTAAACGTAAACAGCAAAGCCACGCTTGCAGCCGCCGCCAACAGCAGTACACGATTTAGCGAAATCCTTTTTGCGGATTTTATCAGCATTTCCTTATGCGAAAAATACAGATCAGTTGCAGGCGTGAGTTTGGTCTTTTCATACCATTCCAGTTCTGATTTCAGGTGTGGATGTTGTTCTAAAAATTGCAGCAAATCCTTTACAGAAGCTTCATCGAGCTCATTATCCACATAAAGCATCAGGTACTCTTCATAGTTTTCTAACGTTATCATTGCTTCAGTTTTTTAAAGTATTTTTTCAACGCTTATTAAATATTCTTTCATGGTTTTCCGTGCACGGTGCAGGTACACTTTCACCTGTACATCCGACAAGCCTGTTATCTGTGCTATTTCCTCGTATTTATATCCTTCATAATCCTTTAATAAAATCAACGCTCTTGCCTGTTCATCCAGTCTTGCAAGTGCTCTTTCCAAAATCCGTTTCAGATCGGGCGCTGTACTTTTTGTTGTTTCATTTGTTTTCACAGTGTCTGTCAGCTGCACTCTTGCTTTTTTGCGGTACATATCTATCGATTGATTGTAGGCTACCTGAAATAAGAATGCTTTCCCTTTTTCGTCCGGCACATCTTCTCTTTTTTTCCATAGCGCTTCAAAGCTGCCTTGTACAATGTCGCGGGCGTCTTCCTGGTTGCCCGTGCATTTGCAGGCAAACCGAAAGAGTGCATCTGCCCAGTCTTGTACGCAAGTGTTGTAGCTTTTGGCGTCCATTCAGAAAGTATATTGCATGACAGTAAAAAAGGTTACAATTCCTGAAATATTTTTTCGGCGCTTCAATAATTTACTTTGTACAATAAACCTGGGATGCCCGGAGTTTATAAAGAACTTATTTGTCATAGAATTGAAATAATCAGCCGCATTTGTCATTAAAAAATCAAATATGCGAAGAATGTATTGTATGCGGGCGGCATATTTTTTACTTTAACACAACAACTTTATAAGCGATGCTCACCAAAGAAAAAAAAGCCAATGTTTTAATTGTAGAAGATGAAGAAAGCTTAAGGGAAGCGCTGAAACTAAACCTGGACCTTGAAGGCTATGAAGTAACGACCGCACATGACGGACCTGCGGTATTGAAATTGGTAAAGAACGAATACTTCGATCTTATTATTTTAGACATTATGCTACCGGATATGGACGGCATCACCGTTTGCGAAACCATAAGAATGCAGCATAACGATGTGCCTATCCTCTTTCTTTCTGCACGGAACAGCAGCGCCGACCGCGTAGAAGGACTTAAAAAAGGCGGAGATGATTATCTTACCAAACCTTTTAACCTTGAAGAGTTATTGCTGCGGGTGGATAAGCTCATTCACAAGAACAAGAAAATGAAAGCGCCTCAATCGGTGCCTGATGTATATGAATTTATAGGCGGCAAAGTGGATTTTGACGCTCATGAAGCAACAGATAAAAACGGAAATACTCAGGAACTAAGTAAGAAGGAAGCCGCTTTGCTGCGTTTATTAATAGAAAACGAAGGACAGGTGGTATCACGTGAGCATATTTTGCAAGTGGTTTGGGGTTATAACGTATTCCCTACCACGCGCACCATTGATAATTTTATTCTCAACTTCAGAAAATACTTTGAACAAGACAGCCGCAATCCCAAATATTTTCATTCCGTACGGGGAATTGGCTATAAATTTACCGTAGAATAATACAGCCACTTGCAGCATTCCACAAATTTTGTAATTTTCCGTCTTTAATCATTACCACTGATGCGTAAATATTTATTGAGTGCCGTTCTTCTTACGTTTTGTTTTACCTCTTGTAAAAAAGATAAAAACTATGTGCGTGCCACTGTAAAAGACTCTGGTGATGTTACTTCAGATGGTTGCGGTTATTTGCTGCGCATGGAAGACGGAAGAGAAGAAAAACCTCAGTATTTACCTTCAGCTTTTCAGCATAATGATATTGAAGTACTCGTAAAATACCACAGCACAGGCATTTTAGATACTTGCGGTTTCACCGCTCCAAGAAGCTTTTTTGAGCTGATCGCTATTGATGATATCAAGAAAGTTATAGATTAACACATACTATTTCACTTCCTGGAATCTGGGGTCTTTTACAAATTCCTCATCGTTTAATGTATTGAGAAACGCCAGAAGATTTTCTCTTTCTTCTACTGTGAGCTGAATACCGTTTTGCAACAATGGATCCAAAGTAGGAGACGAATGAATTCCCGATGCATAATGATCCAGCACGTTTTCTAAAGTAGCAAAACGTCCGTCGTGCATATAAGGCGATGAATATTTCAGGTTTCTCAATGATGGTACTTTAAATTTAAAAAGATCCGCAGCATTTCTAGTGATATGTGCTCTGCCGGAGTCGTTTACCGAGGTGAGCGGCAACCCGTTATTGCGGAAACTGAAATCTGAAAATAAGGGTTCTTTATGACAAGATGCGCAATTCTGCCGGTAGATATTCAGCCCTTTTAATTCTTGTTCGCTAAGCACGCCACCTTCTTCGCCACGCATATATTTATCGTATCTGGAATTGGCAGAGACAAGCATTCCCATAAACTGGGCTAATGATTTTAGGATGCGTTGCGAGTCAATGGTATCACTGCCAAAAACCGTTTTGAATCTTGTTTTATAATCTTCATCCGAAGAAAGCTTGGTAATAATGTTATCAAAACTTTCATCCATTTCCACCGGATTCTGAATAGGGCTAATGGGTTGCATTTCTATATGATTGACACCGCCATCCCAAAAAAAGCTCGTATGCCAGTTGAGATTGAATAAAGCAGGAGAATTTCTCGTTCCCAATTGATCTTCCACACCATGGCTTACAGGATGCTCCAACTGTGCAAAGGCCGAAAACGGCTGATGACAACTGCCGCAGGAAATAGTATTGGTGCGGCTGAGGCGCGGATCAAAGAATAATTTTCGCCCCAGTTCAAAACCGGCTTTAGTAAGCTGGTTATTCTCAAAATTGTAATGGGGATTCGGCCAGTTTTGCGGCACGCGAAAGTTAATGGTTTCCTCCGGCGCAATCGCAGGATCAGGCTTACAACTTTGCTGTATTACAACGGCAAATACAGACAACAAAATAATCGTAGCTCTTGACGCATTCATCACTCAACTGCTTTACCCACAAAACCTAAAGAGAACATATTTGCATAATTATCGGCAATAGTTTTTGCATCTTCACCTGCACTCGCTACAATGCTCAAATCGGCAATGCTAATGGTTTTGGGAGTTTTAAACCACTCCGCCACATCTGAGATAAGTTCCACGTTTAACATACTTACAGAATCTATTGTAGCTTGTACAGGCAATTCAAGATTTACCGACCGTTGTACCGCATTCTTGCCGGTATAGCCGCCAGCATGGTAAAAGAACTGATTGCCACCATTGGGAGATTTTGGAGAAACACCTTCCAGTTTAGCCATGATATATCCTGAATTCCAATCCCAGAACATCATGTTGTTTGGATCCAAAGCGCCCGTTTGAGCGCCGGATGTATTTCTTGCAGCATCTACACCTATGAGAAATGTGATTTTGGAATAATGACCGGCAGGCATATTCTTCAATATGAAATTCTGAGATTCAGGTTTTGACTGATCGATTAAATGATAGCTTTCAGTTTCCGCCCAGGCAGTGCCATCTTCTTTGGTCAAAACAATATTGGATATGTAATATTTGTAAAGTTTTACCTGAAAGGAATCTCCATTCTCATTTTTATACCAGGTGCCGTCCATTTTCAAAGGTTCAGTTCCCACTTTATTATTAAACGACAAGATGACTGTCGTAGATTTTTGTATAGTATCGGTTTGATTAGGCTTGGGATCTGCTTTTTTCCGACAACCCATACTCAACAATAAAAGAGCAAACCCAATAATTCCTAACTTCTTCATTTCAGTTCTTTTTAATTTTTGCGAATTTAAGAAAGTATAATAACAAATTAATCCGAGCAAATATATTTCCCGTACCTTTGCGCCTCGAAAAAATCAGGTATAAAAAATTTTAAGGGTTCGGGACCGGTGTGTTTCGGAGAAAAAAATCAGGTATGAATTTAAGAAATATAGCCATCATTGCGCACGTAGACCATGGTAAAACTACATTGGTTGATAAGATCATCCACGCTACGAAAGTATTCCGTGACAATCAGGAAACCGGCGAGCTTATCATGGATAACAACGATCTTGAGCGCGAGCGCGGTATCACCATCCTTGCAAAAAACATTTCTGTATCTTATAAAGATGTAAAAATAAATGTGATAGACACGCCCGGACACGCCGACTTTGGCGGTGAGGTAGAGCGCGTTTTGAAAATGGCAGATGGTGTGCTTTTGCTGGTAGATGCTTTTGAAGGCCCGATGCCGCAAACACGTTTCGTATTGCAAAAAGCATTGGCTTTAGGCTTACGCCCAATTGTAGTCATCAATAAAGTAGACAAGCCCAATTGTCGTCCTGATGAAGTGCATGATGCTGTGTTTGAGTTATTCTTCCAATTGGATGCTACTGAAGAGCAATTAGATTTCCCCACACTTTACGGCTCTTCCAAACAAGGTTGGTTTAATACGACATTAGAGCCAAGAGAAGACATAACACCATTGCTGGATATGATTTTGGAGAAAGTGCCTGCACCGATTATTCCAGAAGGAAACCTGCAACTCCAAATCACTTCTCTTGATTATTCCTCTTTTCTCGGTAGGATAGCGATTGGTAAAGTAACTCGTGGGAGCATTAGCGAAAATCAAAACATACAATTGGCAAAATTAGATGGCAGCTTTGTAAGAGGAAGAGTGAAAGAGCTTTATGTGTTTGAAGGAATGGGTAAAAAGAAGGTAAGCAAAGTAGAAGCCGGTGATATTTGTGCTGTAGTAGGGATCGAAGATTTCCAGATCGGTGAAACCATCTGTGATTTTGAAGCACCGGAAGCGCTGAGCAATATTCCTATTGACGAGCCTACGATGAATATGCAGTTCTCCATCAACAACTCTCCATTCTTTGGTAAAGAAGGCAAGTTTGTAACGAGCCGCAACATTCGCGACCGCCTCATGAAGGAGCTGGAGAAAAACCTGGCACTCCGCGTAAAAGAAACAGATGATGCGGATAAATTCCTCGTATTCGGCCGCGGTATTTTGCACCTGAGTGTGTTGGTAGAAACCATGCGTCGCGAAGGTTATGAACTCACTATCGGACAGCCGCAGGTAATTGTAAAAGAAATTGATGGCAAAAAATGTGAGCCTTATGAAATACTCGTGGTAGATGTGCCAAGCGACTTCAGCGGTAAAGTAATAGACCTCGTAACACAGCGCAAAGGTGAAATGCTCATTATGGAAACCAAAGGCGAAATGCAACACCTTGAGTTCGAAATTCCTTCTCGCGGTTTGATAGGCTTGCGATCCAATATGCTTACTGCAACAGCAGGAGAGGCAGTAATGGCACACCGCTTCAAAGAATACAAACCCTGGAAAGGACCAATACCCGGCAGAAACAATGGCGTATTGATTGCAAAACAGGCAGGTACAACCACAGGCTATTCTATTGATAAATTGCAAGACCGCGGTTCGTTCTTTGTAGATCCCGGAGAAGAAGTTTACTCAGGCATGATAGTAGCTGAAAACATAAAACCGGGCGACCTGAACGTGAACGTAGTGGAAGGTAAAAAACTAACCAATATGCGTGCTTCCGGTTCTGATGCGGCTACCAATATTGCTCCTAAAATACAGATGAGCCTGGAAGAATGTATGGAATATATACAGCAAGATGAATGTATAGAAGTGACACCACAAAGCATTCGTCTGCGTAAAATAATGTTGGATGAAAATGACCGCGCCAAATACGCGAAAATGATGAAAACTGAAGCGTAAGAGAATAAAAAATACAGTAATAAGAAAAGCAATCAGATCTGATTGCTTTCTTATTTTATTTCAAGCCAAATGAAATCAGTGCTTTACTGCTTCACAATTTTAACCGTCTGTTTTTTATCCGCATCCGAATATTTCAAAAAATAAATACCCGTACTCCAATTGCTCATATCAATTGTTTGCATAGCGTTCGCTACGGATAATTTCCATACCTCTTTGCCCGTAACATCACAAATGCTGATCTGCACCGCTTGCTTTACAGCTCCGTATATGCGGATATTCAGTTGGTCGCTAACCGGATTTGGAAAGGCTTCTATGGCGAACGCATTTTTATCATTCACAAATGCCGATACGATGTTGGAATAATGGATGTAATTATTCATATCCTTCATCTTCAAACGATAATAATTCATACCGCTAAACGGCGCTTCATCCCAGTAGCTATATGAAGAAGCATTGCCTTTTGCCGCAATGACAGCAAGGTTTGTAAACTCTTTTCCATTGCTGCTTCGCTCCAAAACAAATTCATCACCTGCATCTTCACGCAGCGTATTCCAGTCAATACGATTCTTCTGCCCCATATTTTTCGCAGCAATGTTATCCAGCTTTATAGACAACGGATTGTTTGTTTTCAACGCAATGCTTCCGCTGCTGAAACTTGTAACGACAAATTCTACATAACGAATACCCTGATAACTTCCAATGGTGAAATGATTGGTATCGGGCGTAGCAGCATACGAATATTCTTTATAGCCTGTGGCAGATGTATTGTACGGATCGGTACCATTTACTTTATAAACGATCAGGTTTTGCAGGTTTCCGAAATTGTACTGCGTTGCAATATCTGCGCTATCGGCATTATCAAAATAAAACCGCACACTTACAGGAGCAGAAAGGCTTCCGTTGATGGTTGCCGCCCACGTTCTGTTCATCGGATAGTAATAACCTGTTTGCCCGAATGGATTATTCAATTGCAAGGTAGTTCCTGTACCATACTGAGAGCGTAGTTTGCTGCTGAAATTCACAGGAACCACCGTGCCGTTAATAGGCGCTGTAGTGGGTTGCTTAATGCTCATGAATAACTTTCCGGAAGCGCCGGGAAAATTTTGCCAGGGCGGCAAAGTCGTATTAGGGAAAACAAATTCGCTATAGTTACAACTGTTCGCAAAGTTGGTATTTACAAGGCTGTCGCCGGGTGTTTGTGTAATGGAATAACCTGAATTTTCATAAGCGCCTAAATCTATTCTGCCTTGATTGATGCGAAGATTTCCATCCAAATCTGATATGTATGGAGAAATAAAATTGCTGTTGGAACCTGCATTGATAGCGGGACTGCAAGTATATAAATGATAATCTCCCGCATCCGAAGGGGCGTTGAATGAATATATTGGGTTGATGAAATCAGGCGTCATCTGAATCATGTTTGTTCCGAAGCTATACGTCTGTCCCATTACAATACTATTGTTTACTAAAAGCAATGGATTGTAGGTAGTATCAATATTATAAAACACCGAACTGTTGTTTCCCCAAATGATGGAATTGGTAATGGTAGCTACAGGCGCACCACTTGCATGGTAATGATTAAAGCCGCCAAAATTATATATAGCCTTGTTGCTTGCAATGGTACAGTTGCCGATGAATACAGTGCATGAATCAGCATGGATACCGCCGCCGTCGTTATAAGAATAGTTTCCCGTAATCAATGAGTTGTGGATATTTAACTTGCAGCGATTGCCATAAATACCGCCGCCATAGTAAAGTGCTTTGTTGCCGCTTATTTTGCTATGGTCAATATTCACCGTACCGGGACCAATATTAGCCATGCCACCGTATGCCGAAGAGTCGTTTATTATTTTAGTACCAAAGACCAGCGTATTGTTGCAGAAAAAATTGGAAAGCGCTCCATAAAATCCGGAGTTGTTTCTAAATGTACAATATAAAATATCCGCACCTTTATTGGCTGTGCTTCCCTGCACATTCGCCTGATTCGCCATTCCCGATCCTGCCACACCGCTGATGCTGATGCCGTTCACCGTCATCGACCCGATATAAAAATCTGTTCTTCCTTTTTCTACAATAAAATTATACAGCTTTGTATTGGGGCTATTTGTTCCTGCGGCAATGACCACATGATACGCATTGTCGTTATCGTTATTCGCCACTCCGATATCCCCACTAAGTATAGAGGGGTTCTGAGGATAGCCATTAGTATAGGTTATAGCGCCATTGTTATATCCTCCCATCACCATTACGCCATCGGGTATCACAAAAGACTTTTTACGGTTATCAATCGTGTTGCAAAGCAGGGAATCAGCTGTGTATAAAGGCTTATACGTACCGGTTGCCACATAAATTCCATGAATAGAAGTATCATATTTGGCGGCTTTTAAGGCATCTGCCAATTCGGGAATTGCAGTTGCCCAACTGCTTCCGTTACCATTTGTCGCTGCGCTACTATCCACATACACGATGCCGTTGGCATCGGGCGTTCCCATTTGATATTCGTAAGCGCCCATATCCACTGTTGCAGTAGCAATGCGTTTATACCCATCAAAGTCTGTGGTGTCAGTAGCAGATAAAAAACTATTCATGCCTGTATTAAAAGCCGGACTACATCTTGTTATATGATAATCGCCAGTGGTGAAGGGTGCGGTTGTGTAAGAGGGTGCATTTACAAAACTTGGATCTGTATTAAGATTATTCGCAGAACCTGTAGCAGTGGCAACCCCTCCTTGCACAATTGAATTATTCACTGAAAAATTATTGCCGGGAGCGCTTAATGGATTGGTTTGATCTGCGTTTCCCCAAACGATGCTGTTCTGTACGTTGAAAGGGCTTGTAGGATTGCCAACACCAAATGAATTTAAACTGATAATCTTGGTATAAGACGGATTATGCTTATTCCCCGAAAACACACAATTGACAATGTCTGTACCCGGTAACCCTACATAATTGCTTGTTTGTACTTCTATTAAGCCTGGCGTAGATGAAAGACCATAATTCAATGTAAGTTCATTACCGGAAAATACACAGTTGTAAAATCTTGCCGTTACACTGTTGCCCAAAATATTTACAATTCTTGCCATAGCTTTGTTACCTGCAAAGAGGCTGTTCCTTATCGCTATGCCGGCATAAGAACTAATGGTCAATGCGGCATCAGTACCTCCAAAATTGTTTATCACCGTGCAGTTTTCAATATTTCCGGAAGCTTCGCCGTACTTGATTGCCGAAGAGCCTGTGCATAAGTTGTTCTTAACAGTACAATTAGTCATGTTAAAGCTTCCACCCAATATATTTATTGCACTACCATCGCTTTGACTAAATGTATGAGACCCGATAATCAAAACGCCGCCGTTATTTGCATTCCCGTTTTGAATAGTAACGTCATCCAATACTACATTTGCAGCACCCGAGGAAAGCACTACATGGTAAGCATTATCAGCGGTATTATTCGGCACACCTATATCTCCGTCTAATATAGTAGCTGCGGTGGTAGCGGATCGTTGGTTTATGGCGGTCTCTGTGCCTGTAAACCCGCCATATACAGAAAGGTTACTTTGCATAACAAAAGATTTCTTTCTATTGTCTGCGGTATTGCAAATCATAGAGTCTGCAGTGTACATAGGATAATAAGTGCCGCTTGTCACCCATATCTGATGAATACCAGTATCGTACTTTGCCGCTTTAAGCGCATCTGCAAGTTTAGGAATCGCATTTGTCCAACTGTTGCCATTGGCGCCTCCGCCTACATTACCATTTACATATACAATACCGTTAGCATCGGGTACAATGGTACTTATCTGATATTCATAAGCACCTACATCTATATTGCCGTCCGATATGCGGGGACGTATATCTAAGTCATAGAGCTCGTTTGCAGCTATATAAGAGCTGTCGCCTGCATTGATAGCCGGGCTGCAATATTGTATATGATAATCTCCGTTTGTAAAAGGTGCAGTTGTATAGCTGGGCTCATATACGAAACCCGGATCAACAGACGTATTGTTGGCAGTGCCCGCACCCGAATAAAAAGTGGAAAGCCCCATACAATGGTTATAAGTGCAGTAAGCAGAATAGGCGAAACCGGTACCTGTATTGCCTGTAATGATGGAGTTTTGAACTGCGGTAATTCCATTGTTTTGCGCAATGATATATACGTAATTGGCATTGTGGGAATTTCCCGCAATCGTACAATTCACAATTTTGAGTGTGTCGTTGCTCGTGTAAGCATTGTTATTGATGAATCCGGGATATCCCTGCCCACTTGGGGTAAGGCTTGCCGTTGTTATCTTATTGCCGGTTATTAGGCTGTTCACTATTCTTATATTAGCGCCTTGGCTGCGTAGGTAAACAACATTTTTGGTAGCGGTATTTCCCGAAATTTTGCACCTGTTTATTTCCAGGCTTCCATTACCAAGTTGATAAATTGCGGCACAGGTATCGCCGGTATTATTTGTTATTGCCGAGTTGAGCAGCAATGCAGTTGAATACAGCACATATATGGCTCCGCCTTCGTTTGTGTGGTTTTTATCAATGCTGCAATTATTAATAGAAACATTAGCAGCTGCTACATAAATGCCGGAGCCGTGTTTGTTTTCAATAACATTCGCATTGACCGATATTGTAGTCGAGTTATTATTCGCATTCCCGTTTTGAATGGTAAAGCCGTCTAATACTGCATTGATGATACCCGGAGCAATTACTACATGGTACGTATTATCCGTACTATCATTGAGTGTACCTATATCACCATCCAATGCTGTGACGTAATATTGTGGCAGGCGAAGATTCGCAAAGATGCCAGTGCCGAGATATCCTCCATATATATTTACTCCGCTCTTCATCACAAAAGAATTTCCTCTGTTGTTAATGCTTACGGTAGCCGTATTGCTGGCAAGTCTCGTAGGCACATAGTTTCCGCCTGCTACATGCACTTCATCCCCCGTGCCGCTTTGATCTATCATCAGTTGTAAGTCACTACTGGCATTAGCCCAGCTGCTGCCATCGGCAAGCCCGGCGGCTGTTTGCTTTACATACCTAGTGGTGGCACTGACATCATAAACACACAACAAGGAAATAATAATCAGTATAAAAATCCGTTGTTTCATAAAAAATAGTTTTTCAGTTAGAGAAAGAAGTTTTGAACTATGAAAGGTTATCTTTTCAAATAACAGCGTAAAAGTAAATTCACCCAAAAGCTTCAGCTATCCCTGAAAACCATGATTTTTATGAGTGTAATTAATTCAAGAAATTGACTTCTTATGTAAATTCTTTGAAGTACTCACAGTTGTGATTGCATTCTATAAAACTGAAATCAAAAAATAAAACTGGAACTATCTATTTTTATAGGACTATTCTTTTTCTTCTATGCGCTTTGCTTTATTGCTTTACATAATATGCTGCAGCATATTGCTCAATAGCGTCCCTCAAAAGGGCAATGCGCAAAGCAAAAAAGATTCACTGCTGCACAAGCTGGCTGCTGTTGGGGATGATACTAACAAGGTAAAACTGCTCAACGAGCTGAGCCGCTTTCTAAACAATGAAAACAATCACGATTCTGCCATTGTATTGGCTCAGCAGGCGAAAAGCCTTGCGGAGCGTCTGCATTATCCGTATGGAGTAGCGCTGAGCTACCAAAGGCTGGCTATTATTCTTGCTTACCTCCATCAAGACAGTATAGCAATGAAATATTACAACAATGCGCTTATTCTCTTTGAAAAAACGGGCGATAAAAAAAAGATGGGTAATTGCTATGATGACATTGGCAGGATATACGCCGTTATGGGAAGTTACGCCGTAGCGCTGCAATATGAATTCAAAGCATTGCATCTATACGAAGCAGTACAAGCCAGTTGGGATGCCGCCCTTGTTTATAACACTTTGTCAGAAATTTACAGGCTATACTATGATCAAGGCTATGATAAAAAAAATGTGCGCGCAAAAGCATTAAAATATGCCAACGCAGCTATGACTATCTTTCAACAGCTTGGAGATAAAAAAAACATAGCCAACGCATACGCGTGTATAGCGAATGTGTATGACGCTGATAAAAACTACAAACTGGCGTTGAACTATTTTTTAAAGGCGCTAACACTCACACAACAACTAAACGACACCTCCGATCTTGCCGAATCGTATGCCAATATAGGCGCTTGCCTTATAGAGCAGGAGCAATATACCGAAGCCCTGAAATACCTTTTCATTGCAGATACACTTTACAAAGTGATTAATGAACAGGAAAATATGCTGATTGTATATTTCAACATCGGGCATGTTTACCTGGAAATGAAACGCCCAAAAGATGCATTACAATGGCTGCAAAAAGGGCTGAATCTGGCAAAGGAAATAGGCGATGCAGATAACCCCAACCTGGCGGATTTTTACAAAGACCTTGCACAAACGAATGAAATGACCGGTAATTACAAAGCCGCTTACGAAAATTACAGGCTTTACAAAATCTGTAATGACAGCCTCTTCAATGAAGAAAATACAATGAAAGCGACTCAGGCAGAAATGCAATATGAGTTTGATAAAAAGGAGGAAAAGGAACAGGCTGCTTTTAATTTATCTATGGCGCATCAAAGATCAGCACGCCGGCAATGGATTATGAGACTTTCTTCTCTTGCGGCAGGGCTATTGTTGGCGATAGGCTTTATATATTGGCGGTACCGTGTAAAACAGAAAACCACGCAGCAACTCCTCCTGAAAAACCAAAAAATAGAAACACTGATAAAAGAACTCCATCACCGTGTAAAAAACAATATGCAGCTTATTGGCAGCCTGCTAAGCTTGCAATCGGAAAAAATAGAAAATGCCGGTGCACGAGATGCGTTCAATGAGGGAATCAATCGGGTACATGCTATGGGGCTTATTCACCAAGGGCTTTACCTTAATGAGGATGTTACCTCTGTAAATATGGAGCAATACATTCTTTCGCTTATAGACAATCTCACAGGAGCATACTGCTATGGGCAGCGCATTACTGTTCATAAAAGCATTGCAGCTGTTTTTCTGGATATAGAATCGGCTGTGCCGCTGGGACTGATACTGAACGAACTACTTACCAATGCGCTAAAATACGGCATGAACAATGACTTTCCGTTGCTTTGTGTAGTGTATAACCGCAGTAGGCTTTCCGTACAAGATAATGGCACCACACCAATGAACGAAGAGATGTATAATAACAGTGATTCATTCGGACTGAAACTGGTACACATCCTTGCCCGGCAGATAAATGCCATTGTGCACATCAAATCGGAAGAAGGAACCAATGTCAGCATTGTTTTGGGAAACTAATTTGCCTCGTTTGGAGAAATGATTATGAAAACCGGTTTCCCCATAATATCATTGAGACGATATAATAACAATAGACTTATTTCAGTATGCCCTAAAAACGGAATAGTATGAAATTGAAAATTCTTATAGTGGAAGATGAGAGCATCATTGCATTGGATATAGCTTCTAAATTGAAGAAAAACGGCTATGAAATTGCCGGCATAGCAGATACCGCAAAAAATGCATTGCAAATAGCGGCAGATTGCGAACCGGATATTGCCTTGCTAGATATCTCCATCAAAGGCGAAACCGATGGCATACATCTTGCAAAAATGCTCAATGATACCAAACAAATTCCTATCATATACATCACTTCTTATAGCGACCGGCATACTGTGGAGCGTGCACGGCTCACCTTTCCTTACGCCTACCTTATAAAACCTTTCCGGGATATTGATCTCTTTAATGCCATAGAGCTTGCTTTCAGAAATGCTGCACGCCAGCCGGCAACGCAGGAAGGGCAAAATAATATAACACCAGAGGTGCTTACACTGGGCGACCGTATTTTTATACGCACAGGAAATGCTTCATTTGAAAAACTGATGCTGGATGACATCCGCTACATTGAAGCCGACCGAAGCTATTGTGCTGTCATTGCACACGATAAAAAATATATCCTCAGCAACAGCTTGAACCATATATTGCAAAGCCTCTGCGCAGAGCAAATTATTAGGGTGCATAAATCTTTTGCCGTAAATGTGAAAAACATATCGGCGATTAAAGACAACAGTCTTATCGTTTATGCAAAGGAGATACCCATAGGCGCCGGCTATCGGCAGCATATCATTACTGCTTTTAAGTTTTTGAAGTAGAACGCGAGGGATAGTTTCATTTTTATTATTACTGGAAAAGCCGAATGGCAAGCAGGGAAACCAAAACGACCTTTTGGGAGAATGCGCCTTATACAGCGCCACATAAACCGCTAATATTATGTAGTGAACCTATGTTAATTCCATTTTTCACTCCAAAAACAATGTTCCTATGGATAAACTATACAAACTACTTTTCTTATTGCTGCTGCCATTGATTGTAAATGCACAGGAAGTATGGACAAATTACACTTTAAGTAACAGTGGACTGGTGAGCAACAATATTCAAGCTATAGCGATAGATGTGCAGGGAAATAAATGGATTGGGACAGCTTCAGGTGTGAGCATATTTGACGGTACAAACTGGACAAACTATACCCCAAGCAATAGCGGACTGGCTTATAATAATTTGGGTAATAGTGATGTCTCAGCCATACGCATAGACGCGCAAGGCCACAAATGGTTTGCAATATATGGCGGAGGAGTGAGCGTGTTTGACGGTGCTAGCTGGACTACCTACAATACAGGCAATAGTCTTCTGGTGAATGATTATGTTAATTGCATTGCCATTGATGCGCAAGGCAACAAATGGTTTGGCACTAATAGCGGTATTAGCAAATATGATGGTACAAATTGGACTACCTATACCAGTGGCAATAATAGTGGGTTGCCGGGTAATACTACTTCCCCCGCAAGCATTAGGTACATAGCGATAGATGCGCAGAACAATAAATGGTTTTCATGCAGTGTCGCTGGTGGCTCTACAGGCGTATGCAAATTTGACGGCATCAACTGGACTACCTACAATACAAGTAATAGTGGGCTTGTTGATAATTATGTATATGCTATAATCACAGACGTACAAGGCAATATATGGTTTGGAACTAATGGCGGCATCAGCAAATTTGACGGTGTTAATTGGACTAACTATAGTTACAGTACCGGTCTTTCTGTAATGTCTATCGCCATAGATACATACGGAAACAAGTGGTTTGGAATATCAAATGGTGGTATTCGAAAATTTGATGACACTAACTGGACCGTATATAATACAACTAACAGTGGCTTGGCTTTTAATTCTGTAAGCGCCATAGCCATAGATGCTTTGGGAAACAGATGGTTTGGAACTCAGGGTAGTGTTTCAGAATTATCCGGCTACCCGCTTGCCTTAAAGCTATTATCCTTTATCGGTGAAACGGAAGACAATACAGACATTCTAACCTGGCAAACCACAAACGAAAAAAACAACAAAGGCTTTGAAGTGCAGCGCAGCAGCGATGGCAAAGCATTTGAAGATATAGGTTTTATAAACGCAGCGAAAGAAGAAGCCGCTATACACAGCTACAATTATGCAGATACGCACCCGCTAAATGGCGCCAATTATTACCGCCTTAAAATGGAAGATATCAACGGCAGCTTTGCATACAGCAACACCGTAAAATTGGAGGATGGAAAAGCTGTTTATTCATCACTCATCATTTCACCCAATCCCACATCTTCAATATTATATATCGCTACTGCTGCACCGGGTAAAGAGCTGCTTATTCATGACGTAACGGGCAGGAAAATGATGCGGAAGGTTTTACCCAATGACAAGAATGTGATGGATATTTCAACGCTTTCGCCGGGAGTTTATTTTTATGAGTACGGCAGCGAAAAAGGGAAGTTTGTAAAGGAATAAAAAGACCATCCTGCGAGCATACTGTATTTAACATTGTTAATTACCTCAAAAATTCTATTGAATGAACAAAAAGTTATTCTCTCTTATCGGATTAGCCATCCTGTTGATACCCACCTCAAAGGCACAACTGGTAACTACCATCGCGGGTGGAGGCACCGGCGATGGTGGCGCAGCTATCAATACGACAGCAGTTCCTAAAGCGATGGCGGTAAGCAATAACGGCACCATTTATTACAGCGATGCTGTACTAAACTGTACACGAAAAATCACACCCTCAGGCGTTATAACTACACTGCTGCATTATGCGCCCGACATCATACAAATGGATGCATCCGGCAATTTGCTTTTTGCTATGAACGCGCTTCACAAAGTCTTTAAATATAATTTTACTACGAATGATACAGTATTGATTGCCGGTACTGGTGTATTGGGAAATACAGGTAATAATATGGCTGCTACTACTGCCGATATTGGAAATCTTCAGAGCATTGCCATTGCTCCATCTTCGGGCGATATTTATTTATCAGACAGCACCAACAATATAATAAGAAAAATAGACGCAGCCACCGGTATCATCACATCCACAAGTATCGGCTCAGGTGCAATCGCAATCGGAGGCTCCGGCACTTATTATTTATACAGGCACATCAGCGGAACGCTTTATCAATATACGCTTGGTGGCACTATGGTAACATCTGTCGCCGTGGGATCTGGAGGAAGCGCTAATGGTATAGCGGCGACGTCTGCCAATGTATATGTATCTATCGGCAATTATGTATATCAATGCACGGGAATGTACACAAATGGCATATCGGTTTTTGCTGGTACAGGCACTTCAGGTTACAACGGCGATGGCATTAGCGCCACTACGGCACAATTGCTAAACCCCGGAGCTATAGGTACATCCGGCAACAATGTTTACATAGCTACAGGAAACCGCATTCGTGCGGTTTTGGGTGGGATGATATCTACTGTTGCCGGCAATGGCACGGCAGCGGCTACAATGGGCGGAGACGGGCTGGATGCGCGCCTGGCGATGTTTAGCAATGCTGCAAAAATCGCCACAGACGCTTCCGGGAATGTTTACATTGTGGATGGCGGAAATGGCAGAATACGTAAAATAGATGCCGCCACTAATATGATTTCCACTTTTGCCGGCGGCGGCGCTGTGCTGGGAGATAATGGGCTTGCCACTGATGCTCAATTGGTAAACCCTACATCCATTGCTTTTGACAATTCGGGCAATGCCTATATTGTAGATGCGGGGCACAATAGGATAAGAAAAGTAGATGCTTCCGCCGGCACTATCACCACTTATGCAGGCGGCGGCAGTACAAGCTTAGGAAACAGCACTAGTGGATGGACTACCGCTACCAATATGAACTTAACCAACCTATCTGACATTACTTTTGTAAACGGGAAAATTTACTTTAACGCAAGTGGCAGTGCATCCTTTATATGCTATGTAAACAGTAGTGGGAACCTGGCAAATTCAGGGGCACCTTTTACAAGTACGCTAATATCCAACATACGGCTTACAGGCAATGGAACTACGCTCTATTATAGTTTCAATTCTTCCGGAAGCAACTACATTCTAAGATACAATACTTCCACTAATGCCTTAGTGGGTACTTACATTTATCCGCAAGGGTCGCCCGCATCGCTGAGCTGTGATAATACAACGGGAAATATTTATTATAGTGCTAATGGTTTGCATTATGTGGATTTGAACAATAATAATTATGATTCGCTTTTTACTTACAATTACAATACCCCTCCTTCCTATAGCTGTAGCACGGTTGACGGTACAGACCTCAGCAATTTTTGCGGTTCTCAAATAGGAGCAATATGTAAAACAACCACGGGCATATTATTCTCATATGGATCTAAAATAAAATTTGCATGCAATAATAGCAGCCTTGTTTCCGGGAATGCTATGCAAACTTTTTATTTAGATACGGCATCTACACCGCAATTGCTAATGGATTATTGCAATCTTCACGCAGGCATACAAACTACGGGCAGCAATCCTGTAAGCGGCACGATTACTTCCAAAGTTTCCTTCAGCTCATCCGTTCCTGTTACCGCCGGTGGCGATCCGTATGTGCAGGAACATTATGACATAGAACCTGTTACTTCACCTTCTAACTCCACAGGAACGCTTACGTTGTTTTTTACACAGGCAGAGTTTGATAATTACAATTTAGTAGCAGGAACCAATTATCCGCATTTTCCTACCGGATCTAACGATACCGCAGGTATTGGCAATATCCGCATCACACAAGCACATGGCACAGGCACCACACCGGGAAACTATACCGGATATACAGGTACAGGACCAGCAACAGTATTAATTGATCCGGCAGACAGCAATATTGTATGGAACAGCAACGCTGCAAGATGGGAGATAACATTTGACGTAACGGGCTTCAGCGGATTTTATCTCCACACTACTGTTAATGGCAATCCGCTTTCCTTAAAGCTTTTATCCTTCACCGGCGAAACAAGCAACCACACCAACAAGCTAACCTGGCAAACCACAAATGAGCAAAACAACAAAGGCTTTACAATACAACGCAGTGCAGATGGAAAAGATTTTATAGATATAAGTTTTGTAAATGCTGCTAATACAGAAGCAACAAAACACAGCTACAATTATACTGATACACATCCGCTAAATGGTGTCAATTATTATCGTCTTAAAATAGAAGACATAAACGGCAGCTTTGAATACAGCACTACCTTAAAATTAGAGAACAGTAACACCATCGGTCACCCTTTTACTATTGCGCCCAATCCTGCATCATCAACGTTGTATGTAACTACGGCTACAGCAGGCAAAGAACTGACTATCTATGATGTAACAGGCAGAAAAATGCTGAGCATAATTCTATCAAACGAAAAAAACGAGGTAAACATCACAACGCTTTCGCCCGGAATTTATTTTTATCAGTACAGTAGTGAAAAGGGGAAATTGTTGAAAGAATAAATTACATCACGGTTCTTTCTCAATAGCTATTAATACAATTATCAAAACTCGCTTCGTTGAAATGAAGCGAGTTTTGTTTGATGTGGATGCCTCTACTAGTGTAATCTTTATTACAGTTATATGGCGTTTTCATAGCGGAATATTTTTTTAGTTGGTTATTGTTTTATGAATTTTCCAAAGAACTGTTTTTCTCCATCATTAACCTGAAGAAAATAAGCACCCGCGGGAAGTGTATGAATATCTATGTTTAGTTCGTTACCGGAAACATTCTTCATACGAATCACTTCTTTACCCAACAGATCTTTTACAGAAATAATTGCTTGTTGAAAACGGATTTCATTTTTACAAACAAGCACTTCCGTTGCAGGGTTAGGATATATGCTAAGTGATTGCAAACGTTGCTCTTTTACATTGGTAGTATTGGTGGTAGTGTCGGTTGGTAAATTCAATAATTCATTTTCGTGTAGCGCCCGATTGTAAACACGCACTTCGTCAATAATACCATCGCTATATTCATCCGGTCCGCTAAGGCTGCGACCAATCACGTAAGTATTTACCAAATCAGGCGTAAAGGCTTCAAGGTATTCTTTAGAGCAAAGCAGGTTGCCATCTACATAAAATTTGGCAGTGTCTGTAAGCTTACTATACGTTACGGCAAGGTGATGCCATTCATTGAAATTCCAGGTATAATCGCAACCAATATAGTTGGTGTTGTAGCCCGATTCAAACAGAATGCCGCCTGAGCTCCAGTTGGCTTCCAGCAATACAGAACCCCAGTCGGTATTAGGGTCATATTGCTCAAATACGGCAAATACATTCCAGTTATTATACCAGTTTCGGATATTGATCCATGCAGCAATGGTCACTTCATTGGAAGTATAAATTTTGGATAATGAACTACTTGCAGGAATTTCAATGTAAGAATCCGTTCCGTTAAAATTGTAAGCAGCATCTGTTGCACCAGTTCTGTCTGTAGTAAGTGTGGCGTTATAGACCGTGCCGTTGTTACCATTGCCGCTCGCATCGTTGGCATTTCCGTTGAAAGGCAAATAAAGCAATAGGCTGTCATTGATAGATTGTGCTTGTGATGCGCTTGCAACAAACAACAATGCGATGAGAGTGAGTAATTTTTTCATGATTGAATATTTTTAGTATGAATTATTGTTTTAAGAATTTTCCGGAAAAACTGTTTCTATCCGTCATCAATAACTTGTTCAAAATCGGGTATTTCACTACGCAGCATGAAGGGAATCAATGTTTTAAAAATAAGCTGCGTATTGCCGATATGAAAAAAATGGTCAAATCCAGGAATGGTACGAAATTGAAATTTCGTAAAACATTTTCCCACTTCCCGGCAAAGCCCGGGTGGTGTAAATGTGTCTAATGCACCGGTGAAAATAAATGGATTTAAGTCAATTTTTTGTATGAACTGGAAACTTCTTTCATAGTTGATAACCCGTTTCGTATTTTCACAAAATTGCTGAATTTGGGTCTGGGTCATTGCCCTGATTGAATTCCTGATGACCCGCTCCACCAAATCGGCATTTTGGGGGCGAACCAAATGAGCGGAAATCCCGCGATAGAAAAGATCGCTGAATTTTTGAAGATCACCGTTTTTTAGCGCTACAAGGGTGGCTTCCATCAGTGCGAGTTGCTGCGGGGGAAGATGCGTCATGGAAGATGACAAAGCAAGGTTATTGACCTTAAAGGCATATCGTTGTGAAAACTCGAAGGCAATGATAGTGGAATAGCTTGTCGAAAATATATTTACCTGCTCAATTTTCAAATGTTCTAAAACATGATTAACGCTTTCTGCCAGAAAATCGAATCCATAGTTCGAAGGGAGTACGCCGGATGCGCCAATTCCCGGTAGGTCAAGGATCAAAACATCACTGTATTTTGAAAATTCGCGCACATAATTTTTCCATGAAGCTCGGTCTTGAAGTACGCCGCCAAGTAATAACGTAAGCGGTGCATCAGGATTTGCAGATTTAATAAGATCAAAGTGCAAATCTTTACCCTCAAAAAATACCGTTGATGATAATTTATCTCTCGACATATTCTTTTTCAATTGCTATCAGTAATAATTTTGCAGGTTTCTTCGCATTATCGTTTGGCTTTACAAAAACTGCATAGGATTTCTTCTGCTTGGATAATAGAATTCACTTCAATTTTATTTTCAGACAGAAGTAAGGAAAGTGCAGAAAGCAGTAATCTTTCTGTTTGCATTCTGCACTTTTGATGTTATTTAGAGTGTGGTATAAAACACATTGGTATGATACCCAAGCGGCATTTTGTGCTTATTGTGTTTACACCGATTCTTGTTTAAGCGCAGATCCAGCCCGATTTTTCATTAAGCGGGTACTGTATATGGTAATAATGGTTTGCTTTCATTAATCTCGGTGTCATTGTTCCTTCCTTATGCGGTTTGTGATTTTCTATAAAATTGTTGGTGAGCATCATACGGTTCACTTCCTGTCCGCTTTCTTCGAGCAGTCTCTTTACCACTGCTTCCGGTTCTTGCTCGAAAGCTTTTTGATCTTCGGCATTGAGCTTCATTTCAAAGTCTATCACTTCTACTACGGCAAAGCCGGTAACGCTGGTTTTAATGAATGATTTCTCCATGATTTTTGTTTTTATATAGTGAATTAAAAAACTGGTTTTAAAAAGATTTTTTCTAAGAAAAATTAGTGCGTTGCATAAAACACATTGGTTTGACGCCACAGGCTGCTGGCATCCTGTTCGTGAATGCCACTCCAGTCTCCTTTGGCAGGTGATGTAGCATTGCCATCTCCATTGGTATCGCCACCGCGTGCATCATCTTTTAACGAAGTAAAAACTACTGTGGAGCTGAAATTCATCTCACTGGGATTATTGTTGTAGCTATAACCCGAGCTCGTGGTCCACATCTTGAATATTACATTGGGTCCGAAGTTGAGACTGGTCGGGGCATCTACTTCCATTCCTTCAGTTACATAAGGCACTTCGGTAACGTTGTACGAAACCGTGACACCACTACCGACTGAGCCATACATATAGATGCAGTTTCTGGTGTTCTTTTCGTTGGGATTGTTTGGATTGTGAAAAATATTGCTTGGATCAACTGTGTAATTGTTGTTACAGTTGAAAGGAACATCGTTGTCATACATAATGTTGTTGGTAAAAATCTGAGTAGCGGTACTGCTGTAATATCCTGTTGAAAAAGCTTGTCCTTTATCAATAGCGCCGCCGTTCGGAGCAGTATGCGCTATAGTGCAATGGTCAAATTTGAATGGATGTGCATGATTGCCACCACCGGAACTAATGGCAATTCCCGTGTTTCTGCCGGCATATAAAAACTGGCAGTATGTAAATTCACTTGCCTCATCGCTTTCCAGCCTTATACCGCTCCAGTCACCTTTCGCTGGTTGTGTAGCGTTACCATCTCCATTATTGTCGCCACAATAGCTGTCATCTTTATAAGATGTAAAAATGATGGGATTAGCGTCGGTACCATTAGCCACTATTTTGTCATCCCATGTATCTAATCTGCTATCACCTTTAAACTTCACAATAACGCCGGGTTGTATGGTCAGTTGAGCATCAACATAAACAGTAATATTGTCTATTACATATACATTTCCTGTTGTCCATGTGGTAGGTGTTTCAATATTAGCCGTAACATTTATCACATTGCACCCTGTTGGGTTGGTTCCTCCGGGTGTTACCGTTACATCATCGCCATAAGCCACACCGCTCGCATTAGTGGCATAGGCGCGTAGGTGATAGGTATATCCTGTATAAAAAGGACTCAGCTGCTGAGAGAACGCGCCCGTACCGCTTCCTATGGCAATCTTCACATCATTCGCATCATCTACAGTAGGGTTTGCATCCAGACTCACCACCACGCCACGCTCTGTAACGGCGGAGGTACCTTGTGCAGTAACATTGCCGCCGCAGGTATAGGTGGTGTCATTCACTTTTGCCGGCGCTGTTGTAGTGACGGTGGGCGTAGTGCTCACAGGCGTTGGTTTGTCATCGCTGGCAGTACATGCGCTTAATAAAACCACTGCCGCCATATACGATGCATAAATTGCTTTTTTCATAAAATCAGTTTTAGAAGTTTGTACTGCAAAAATGGTTTTACGAAAGACTGGTTTCAATCCCTGAAAAAGAGGATATTTCTGTATGCCAGAAAAAATCATGGAAAAAGAGGATAGCAAAAAGCGCATGGCTATCTTTCTTTTGTAGCTGCAAAGTCCTATTTTTCTATAATGAAAAAGTATCTGCTTATTACAACATTGCTGTTTTTGCAGGTTATATCATTCGCGCAACAGCGAATTGCAGACAGCCTGCTGAATGTATTGCCCCATGCAAAGGAAGATACCAACAAAGTGCTGTTATATATTGATATTGGCAACGCATATGAATATGAAGACCCCAACACAGCAGGAACATACTACCTTCTTGCTGGCAACCTAAGCAAAAAGCTGAATTACAAGAGGGGCATTGTTAAATATATATCAAACTATACAGGGATACTGAATGTAGCAGGCAAGCATGACAGCTCCTTGCTGCTCAATAAACAAGCCGTTGAAATTGCAAAAGAGTTGAACGACCGTTTGGTGTTGGCAAAAGTTTATGCTAATACCGGTAACAGCTTTAACTATTTAAGTGAGTATGACAGCGCCATTTATTATTATGAAACTGCAGGAAGATATTTTGAGGAAATGAAAAACAATTACCTCCTTGCCAGGATGTATGAAATGGAGCAGCTTGCCTATCAAAACCTGAGTCAGTATAAAAAGGCATTGCAATGTGGCAAGCTTGCGGTAAGTGAATTAAGAAATTCAGGAGATAGCATTGACCTGAGCCGATGCTTATTGAACCTTGCCAATAGTTATCAAAGCAACGACGCTCCCGACTCGGCTTTGAACTGTTATAAGGAAGCTTTGGCGATTGCACAAAAAACACATTATCTGCAAGGCGAATCTGCCAGCCTTTTGGGTATTGGCAATATTTATTTTCATCGCTATGATGCGGACAAGATGAAACCTTATTTTGAAAAAGCACTTGTGTTATCACAGCAAATAGGCGATATGCAGGGTGAAGGAATCGCATCAAGAGGAATGGCGCTTTATTACTTCTTTAAAGAAGAACTGGATAAGGCAAAAGCATTTTGCATCGCTTCCATAAAATTAGTGGACAGCTCCGGCACAAAGCAAGATAAGTATGAATCTCTGCATGTGCTGTCTTCCATACTATATGCACAACATGACATTGTAGCGGCTGAAAAAATAAGGGGTGAAATGCAGCTTATAGAAAATGAAATAAGAGGAGATGAACTGCAACAAAAAGAAATTGCAATAGAAAAGAAATTTGAAACGGAAAAGAAAGAAGCACAAATAAAACTACAAGCGGCACAATTAAAACAAAAAGACACGCTCAATTATATCCTCATCGGCAGCGCGCTGGCATTGCTTATCATTTCCCTACTCTCTTACCGCAATTACAGACACCGTCAAAAACTGCAACAACAACGCATTACCGAACTTGAAACTGAAAAACAACTCACCGCTACCGAAGCTATCCTCAAAGGCGAAGAACAGGAACGCAGCCGCCTTGCCAAAGACCTGCATGACGGACTGGGAGGCATGCTTTCGGGCATTAAATACTCACTCAGCAATATGAAAGAGAACTTAATAATGACCCCAGTAAATGCACAGTCATTTGAACACAGCATTAATATGCTCGACAACTCCATAAACGAAATGCGCCGCGTAGCCCACAACCTGATGCCGGAGTCGCTGCTGAAATTCGGGCTGGATGACGCGCTGAAAGATTTTTGTAATGAGATCAACCAAAATGGAATGCTTAATGTCACTTATCAGTCTTTTGACGTGAGCAACAACCTTATAGAACAAAGCCTTTCTGTTACGGTTTATAGAATAGTGCAGGAATTGCTGAACAACATTATAAAACATGCCGCTGCGCACAAAGCATTAGTACAGGTAGCCGCTTCCGAAAAACAGATAACGATAACGGTGGAAGATGACGGAAAAGGGATGGAAACCGACAAGCTAAAAGAAGCAAAAGGAATAGGATGGAACAACATCCGGTCGAGAGTACAATACCATAAAGGCACCATCAGCATTCAATCGCAACCGGATAAAGGCACTTCCGTATTTATTGAATTTCCCACCGTCTGAAAATCATGTAAAAAGAGGATAGTGCATGGACATCTTTCAGCTTTCTTTTGTGGGGGCAATACATTAATTTTCTCTTGTGAAAGGATTGATTTTTATTGTTTTTATTAGCGTCGCTTTTCAGGTGACAGCCCAGCATTCGCCTTATATCGACAGTATGCTGCAAAAAACGGCTATTGTAAAAAGTGATACGGAAAAGGTAAATCTCTACCTGAAAATCGGCGACGCATATTTATCTGACAATCTGAAATCTGCCGATGAATTTTACCGCAAAGCCGGAGCACTCAGTAAAAAAACAGGATTTGTCAATGGCCAGCTACATTACTATTTAAGCATCTCCAAATCTTTATCCAGACAAGGTTATATGGATTCCGCACTCTACAGCGACCTGGAAGCATTAGAATGGGGAGAAAGCGTGAAGGATTCAATAATATATGCACAGCTCTTATTGAATTTAGGCACTACATATTTGCAATTGGATGAACTGGAAGAAGCGGTAAAATATATCCAGCAAAGCAAAAGCATTTTTTTCAGATTGCACAATACTGAGTTCGACGGAAAGATATATGACTTGCTACAATCGCTGGAAAGAATAAGACACCAGTACCGGAAAGCTGTGGAGTATGGATTGCAGGCGGTGAAAGAGCTGGAACGCACTGGCGATTCTTTAAAACTGTGTTATGCTTATAATAATTTAGGACTTAACTATATTGAATTGAATTCGTATGATTCCGCCGCATACTTTCTTAAATGCGCTTATGACCTCGCGCGAAATACCAATGACCTGCTTATCCAAATCACGTACAACCTGAATCTCGGCTACATCAATCTCCTGAAAGGCAACTTTGACAAAATGAAGCCTTATGCAGAAAAGGCACTCGCGCTATCGCAAAAAAGCAAAATGTCGGAATATGAAGGACTCGCGCTTTACGGTTTGGCAAATTATTACTTAGCAAAAAAGGAATATCCGCAGGCTAAAACATACGCAGATTCCGCCTTGCATATTGCCTATCGTTACAATATACGAAGTCTGCGTTTGGGAGTTTTACCCCTTCTTACCAATATCGTGTATGCTATGCAAGACACAAAATCCGGTTTTTCTTTGTGGGCGCAATACCAGTCGCTGAACGACAGCGTGCTCAACGAATCGGTTACAAAAAACACGATCCAAACAGAAAAGAAATACGAAACAGAAAAAAAGGAAAGCCAGATAAAATTTCAAAACATAAGAATCAAGCAACAAACCACACTCAACTATTTTCTCATAGCAGGTACCATAGCTATGCTTCTCATTTCCCTTCTCGCTTACCGCAATTATATGCACCGGCAAAAACTGCAACAGCAACGCATCAGCGAGCTTGAAACCGAAAAACAGCTTACCGCCACCGAAGCCATTATAAAAGGTGAAGAACAGGAACGAACACGCCTGGCCAAAGACCTGCACGATGGACTCGGAGGAATGCTCTCCGGTATAAAATATACACTTAGCAACATGAAAGAAAACATGATCATGGCACCGCATGATGTACAGGCTTTTGAGCACAGCATTCTCATGCTCGATAATTCTATCAACGAAATGCGGCGCGTAGCGCACAACCTGATGCCGGAGGCACTTTTAAAATTCGGACTGGATGACGCGCTGAATGATTTTTGCAAAGAAGTAAGCAGCAGCGAAATGCCAAAAATTATCTATCAATCATTCGGGCTAAAGAATAAAACGATTGAACGAAGCCTTTGCGTAACTACTTACAGGATTGTACAGGAATTGCTGAACAATATTATAAAACACGCCAACGCCACAAAAGCTATTGTGCAAGTGAGCGCTTCCGAAACGCAACTTTTCATAACAGTGGAAGACGACGGGAAAGGACTGACTGAACACAAGCTCAATTCCGCTCATGGTATCGGATGGAAAAATATTCAGTCACGGGTAGATTATCATAAAGGCACGCTGAATATGCAAACCGCAAAAGAAAAAGGCACTTCTGTATTCATTGAATTTCCACTTGTATGAAAACCAAACTTTTTATAGTTGACGATCATTTTATGGTGATAGAAGGCATTAAAACAATGCTGCAGGATGAGCCTGAGATCGAATGGATGGGACACGCTTACAACGCGGATACTTGTCTTTCTTTTCTTAAATATCACCAGCCGGATGTGATTCTGATGGACATTAACCTACCTGATAAAAGCGGGATAGACCTTTGCAAAGAAGTGTTTGAAAACTACCCTTCCATTCGTATTATCGGATTAAGCACTTTCAATCAACTGAGTTTTATCGCCAAGATGCTGGATAACGGAGCCGTAGGCTATCTTTTAAAAAACGCGACCAAACATGAAATACTTACAGCTGTGAACACCGTTGTAAAAGGTAGGAATTACTTAAGCCCCGAAGCCGCCGACATGATGAAGAAGACCCATGTAGAAGAAGCTCCTACACTCACACGCCGGGAAATAGAAGTGCTGCAACTGATAGCGGAAGGACTGACCAATGCCGAAATGGCTGCAAAACTTTTTGTAAGCGTTACTACAATTGATACGCACCGCAAGCATTTGCTGGAAAAATTTAACGCAAAAAATACTGCTTCGTTGATAAGAATTGCCGCGCAGATGAAGTTTGTTTAAAATTAAATCTACATCGCGCGAGCCACATGACTGAAAGCAATCTATTTCTTTGTAGATTGCTTTCGTGTTTTTTTGATAATGAAAGCTTCGCATGAAAAGACAGCAGCGGCAATACGCTGTTTCTCATTTTCTCTGTGAATTAAAAAGCCAAAAGATAAAAAATGAAAGTAATACCCGGTGATATAAAAACAGCTGCATTGCATGCTTATTTGTTAGGCAGCGTCGGGCCACGTCCTATTTGTTTTGCAAGCACAGTAGATGAAAACGGAACGCCGAATCTCAGCCCCTTCAGTTTCTTCAACGTATTTGGCAGCAAACCGCCCATACTAATATTTTCACCTGCAAGAAGAGTGCGGGATAATACTACAAAACACACGCTTCAAAATGCGGAAACCACCAAGGAAGTGGTCATCAATATTGTAAACTACAACATTGTACAGCAAATGAACCTGGCGAGCTGCGAATATCCGAAAGGAGTGAATGAATTTGAAAAAGCGGGCTTTACACCGCTTCCATCCGATAAGGTAAAACCTTTCAGGGTGAAGGAATCGCCGGTGCAGATAGAGTGTAAAGTAAATCAGATTATAGAAACCGGGAGCGAAGGTGGCGCAGCCAATCTGATCATCTGCGAAGTACTTTGTATGCATATTAATGACGAAGTGCTGAACGAAGAAGGAAAGATTGATCCGCATAAAATAGATTTGGTAGCGCGTATGGGTGGCGATTATTATTGCCGTGCTTCGGGCAATGCCGTGTTTGAAGTGCAGAAACCCAATCTTAATCTTGGAATAGGTGTGGACGCACTGCCTGCACGCATTCGCAAGAGTGAAGTATTGACAGGTAATAATCTGGGTATCTTAGGAAACAGCACCGCCATTCCCGTGGTAAGCGATATGCTTTATGATGATCGCCTGTCGCAGATTGTAAGAGATTATGAGCAGGATGAAAAAGCCAAAGTAAACGCATTGCATGTATATGCTAAAGAGCTACTGGACAGTGGTGATACAGATAAAGCCTGGCAAGTATTGTTAGCGGGAGAATAAAATTTCATTTATAAAAAAAAGCAATTCCTGGAGAGGAGCTGCTTCGTAAAAAGGGTAAATGGAAAGGGTTTAAGGAAGATAGTTTTTTATAGGGGCTCTTATCAAAAGTTTAATCGGTTACATTTCGTATTGTGAGAACAAAGATGTCATAAGAATCTTATTCTTGAAACGTGAAAAACACCCTTTTTTGGATGTGTATTTTCACGGTGTACCCATCGGAATCTGAAAAAAACGAACGACTTTTTTTTGGATATTTTAAACGCATTGTAAGTTAGTTTTTACCAAGTCTGCTTTGCAAATCGGGTACGACATTTTCAAAAGTGCGTAATACCCGATCCCAGGAACGGAAAGCCTCATCGGCGCTGCCGGCTGTATTGGCGGGTGCTATTTCCGAAACTAATTTCGCTTTATAAACCAAAGGCTCGCTGGAGCCGGTTTTTATAATGAGCCGGGTGCGAATGGTTGCGGCTCTGAAGTTTTTCACCACCCAGGCTGTGCACATATATCCGGTGGCTTTGTCCGTAACCTGTATCACGTCAAATGAATTGGTGATGATCCTCGATATCAGCTTCCAGGCATCTTCTTCCGTATGATTGGTGCGTATATCCACATCCTGATTTGCGAGGTTTGTTACAAAAGAGTTTTCATAAGCATCATCTTTTTCCAGTTTTAAATAATCTGTTTTAGGCAGGTCATGTCTTTCATCATTTACATAATTTCTTTCCAGCGTTATAAATCCTGTTTTTTCGACTTTTACATTTACAGTGCTGTTGGGTTCCACTTTTATTATGGTAGTATTGGAGCCCACAACTTTTCCATCTACATAAATTTTGCTGTCAGGGTCTGAGTTTACAGTGATTTTTTTTGTTTTAAGCCTTGCCCAAACTTCTGTCGGAGCAATGAAAGCCATAAGGCTGAGCGTCAAAATAAGCAGTGTTGATAATGATTTTTTGAATAGCATAATTGATTTTTTGGTTATCCGGCTTAAAGATATTTTACGCAATTGATCAGCGCTATGTGAAAAACACCCTATTTGAACAATGCTGAATATCAATTTTATCACTTATAGTAATCCCTTACCTTTGCACGCAAATTTTTACAACACGTGGCTTTACAAGTAGGTATCGTAGGACTTCCCAATGTAGGAAAATCAACACTCTTCAACGCGGTGAGCAACAGCGCCAAAGCGCAGGCTTCCAATTATAGATTTTGTACCATAGACCCGAATGTGGGGCAGGTAGATGTACCCGATGAGCGCCTGGATAAGCTGGCAGAACTGGTGCAGCCGCAACGTATTGTGCCTGCCACCATTGAGTTTGTAGATATCGCAGGACTGGTGAAAGGCGCCAGCAAGGGAGAAGGATTGGGCAACAAATTTCTCGGAAACATCCGTGAAGTAGATGCCATTGTACATGTAATCCGCTGTTTTGAAGATGAGAATATTTTACGGGAAGAGGGTGCGATCAATCCGATAAGTGATAAGGAAATTATTGATACAGAATTGCAATTGAAAGACCTGGACAGTGTAGAAAAAAAGATAGCCCGTTATGAAAAGATAGCTAAGAACGACCCTAAAGCTAAAGCTGTTTATGAAGTTTTGATTCGCTGCAAGGATCATCTTTTTCAGGGAAAAAATATACGCGGGCTACACTTGGAAGGTGAAGAAAAAGAAGCGGTAGCCGATCTTTTCCTGCTTACAGAAAAACCGGTTTTATATGTGGCAAATGTAGATGAAAGCGGCATTCATACCGGCAATAAGTATTCTGAAATTTTAGTAAAAGCGGCGACAGAAGAAGGTGCAGAAGTGATTGTGATGAACAACAATATAGAAGCGCAAATTTCTGAAATGGAAAGCGAAGACGATAAAGCGTTGTTTTTGGAAGAATATGGACTGACGGAACCCGGATTGAACCGGCTGATACGTGCAGCTTATAAACTGCTGAACTTAATTACCTATTTCACTGCGGGTGTGCAGGAAGTGCGTGCATGGACAATTCACCAAGGATGGAAAGCGCCGCAGGCAGCCAGTGTGATACATACTGATTTTGAAAAAGGCTTTATAAAAGCCGAAACCATCGCTTATAAAGATTATGTACAATACGGAAGCGAGGCGTCCTGCCGAGAAAACGGGAAACTGAGAATTGAAGGAAAGGAATATGTGGTAAACGATGGTGATGTGTTGCACTTCAGGTTTAATGTATAAAACCTATCGTTTATTTTTCATCGCCTCCCGCTATGGAAACCAAGCCGGTTTTCATAGCATACATCACCAGGCCCGAGCGTGTGGCCACATTGAGTTTTGCAAAAAGATTATCTCTGTAACCGTCAATTGTGCGCGGGCTTTTATACATTTTTTCGGCTATTTCCTTATAGGTAAGTTCTGTGCAGCAAAGCTTTAAAAACTGAATCTCGTTTTCTGAAAGTTCTTTTTCCCGGTTAAGGCTTCTTAGCATTTGTCCGCGTACGATATCGGATTGATAGAAATCATGATCGTAAATTTCCAACAGGGCTTTCCGAAGTTCTTCGGGTTCCACATCTTTCAGCAAATAGCCGGAAGCGCCGGCTTTAAGCATATTAATGATGCTCTGTTCATTATCATACATAGAGAGTGCCAGTATTTTTATGGAAGGATATTTATTTTTTATAGCGGCGGCTGTTTCGTAGCCGTTCATCTCAGGCATATTGATATCGAGGATGCATACTTCCGGTTTGGTTTCCGCAGCATTCATGGTTTCCAGCAGCTTCTTTCCATTGTCTTCATCCATGATCACTTCAAATTCTGCCATAGAATCCACCACAAGTTTCAATGATTTTCTAAGCAGCGCATGATCATCCGCCAATGCTACTTTGATCTTTTGTTTCTTCATACATTTCTTTTGTGGGAATGGTTAAAATAATAGAAGTGCCTGCTGCCGAAGTTTTAATTTGCAATTGCGCATTCAGCAATGTGGCGCGCACACGCATATTGTTGAGCCCCAAGCCTTCAATTTGGGGTTGATCCAGTTGGAAGCCTTTGCCATCATCCTGCACAATGGCCGAAAAAGATTGTGGAAAATATTCAAGCCCCACAAACAGGTTTTGAGACTCTGAGTGCTTTACGGAATTGTTGAGCGCTTCCTGCATGATTCTGAATACAAGCAATTCCTTTTCTTTGCTAAGGTTATAAGTATCCCCTATAATAGTCAGTTTCGCGTTTACGGCTTTCGCCCCTTTAATATAGGCTACTTCTTTTTCCAACGCCTCTTGCAGCCCATGCTGGCTCACATATCCTCCGTGAAGATTGTGGCTGATGTTGCGTAAGTCATTGATGGCTTTGCCTAAAACTTCAGAGGTGGATTCGATAAGTTTCTTAGTAGAAGAAGTGGTAAGCTGACTCAGTGCATAGAGTTGCAGCTTTACCATACTTAATGCCTGCCCCACATTGTCGTGTATTTCTTCGGAAAGATATTTGAATGCCTGTTCCTGCACTTCCAGGCGCGTTTGTAAAAGTTCCGACTGATATTGATATTCGAGGTTCATTTTTTCGGTGATATGATGCTGTTGTTTTCGTTTGTAGTAAATAAGGAAAATGATCAGTGCAGCCGTTATTAATAAAAAACTTAAGGTGCCTAAAATCAGGATTAATAATATTTCTTGGCTGTTCACTATAAAGATTTATCACTTAAATTACCATGCATTTTTTGAATTTGCTGTTCCTTATACAGCTGCACTACTTTAAAAAAAATAAGGCATTGTGTAAGATTAGCCAAGTCATGAAAAGACCATATTTTTTTATAAAGCGCTGGGTCAGAATTCAAAAGATATTTACTTAGCCCGAAAACCAATATCACCGCTGAATTATAAATCATTAACCCAATTACAAACCAAAATTTATAAGAAGTCATCAGCGGAGCAGTTTCTTCACTTAGCAAAATTGTAAACAGATAAATTACACACAGCAGCACAAAAACAAAAGCGCCTAAGAAAGCATTTACCCGATCAAAATAAAACCATCCATTTACAGAAATCCTTATTAGCATAAACAGAAAAACAACAGCTCCTGCATAAACAAAGGCTCTGTACTTTCCCTCAAGATTTTTATAGAAAAACCTTGCGATTATTAAGAAATTCAGACAAATAAACACATTGGCGGTAAGAGAAGTGAGCGATGGCTGATTCAACAGCTTTGTTGTTTGTAAGATAATGTCAGACATAAGCATCAGTAAAAGATATATCCATACAAAAAAAACGAATCTTTTGTAGCCGGCTATAATACCCGCTAATGGGCTAAGCACAGATAATAACGTTATAAATTTTACCCAATTCATTTTTCGTATCAGATGCCGCTTAAATCTGCATAACAAATGACCATTGCTTCATTCCTTATTACTATTGCAAGGGTGTAATTTGTGTCTCGTTTTGCCTTATAAAAATCGAAATGGGTTATTTGACCGGGGTATAACAGCATAAAACCCTGAAACATATATTTAGGATAATAGCCTGTTGCATTTAAATCTATTAATTTGGTATCGGGTATCAGATCAATATTATTGTCTTTTACGGTTTCATCATATTCAAAATTTATATTGTTATCTCCGCTGCTTAACGATTCCATTTCCACAAGTGTATATGTTTTGCAAACGGGAGGTGTTTGCTCCCAAAATTTCTTTAATAAAGCAAGATATTCTGGCTTCCCGATCAAATGGTAGTTGGCAATGGTTTGTTTACACATATTATTGCAATCGGATGCACGAAAATTTTTAGATTCTGCTTGTTTATTTAATAAAATTTCTATTGTGGTCATTTCGGAGTTTTTTTCAAAAATATAATTACTAAATCGGTATCGCCACCGTTAAAACACCCTATAAAGAAAAAAATTTTTCACGTTTATTTTCCCGCTATTCTCAGAAATACTTTTTTTATTTACTTCTTACCTTCGCCCTTTATTCTTTACATACATGAAATACTTACCAATTCCTTCCAGGCTTTATATACAAAACCGTCAGCGCTTTATGAAAATGATGAAGCCAAACAGCATTGCCATTTTTCCTGCCAATCCCGTATTGCCCGAAAACGGAGATGCAACTTATACTTATAAAGCTAACTCCGATGTAACCTGGCTAAGTGGTGTGACACAGGAAAAAACAATGGTTATCCTTTACCCCGATAACGCAGATCAGAGCGCCAGAGAAGTATTGGTGATACAACGCCCCAATGAACACTTGGAAAAATGGAACGGACATCTGCTGCGCAAAGATGAAGCAACGGCAATCTCCGGCATCAAAAATGTACAATACGCAGACAGCATAGACGCACAGCTGCATATCTGGATGCACCATGCCGACACCGTGTACCTTAACACCAATGAAAACGACCGGCTCAATATCGAAAATCCACGCACCGATCTTTTATTTGTCCGTGATTTTATGAGCAACTATCCTTTGCATCATTACGAGCGTGCGGCGCGCATTATGAAAGAACTACGTGCTGTGAAAACCAAAGAAGAAATTGATGTTACCAAAGTAGCCATAGACATTACTGCCAAAGCTTTTGACCGTGTTTGCAAATTTGTAAAACCCGGTGTGATGGAATATGAAATAGAAGCGGAAATCACGCACGAATTTTTACGCAACCGTGCTACGCGCCATGCTTACGGATGCATTATCGCTTCGGGCGACAGAGCGCGTGTGCTGCATTATATAGAGAACAATCAGGAGTGCAAAGACGGTGAATTATTGCTGATGGATTTTGGCGCAGAATATGGTAATTATGCTGCCGATCTTTCCCGCACAATACCGGTGAACGGCAAATTTACCAAACGCCAAAAAGAAGTGTACGATGCCTGCCTCGCTGTGCACAGATATTGTGCGGGCATTTTAAAACCGCGCATTAATTATGGCGATTATATCAACAAGGTAAATCTTGAAATGGAGAAACAGCTGATGAAAATTGGACTGATCTCTAAAGCAACTATAAAAAACCAGGATCCTGAAAACCCTGCTTACCGCAAATATTTCTATCACGGCATCGGACATCATTTAGGGATTGATGTGCATGATTTGGGCACACGCAATGGAGCGGTGAAGGAAGGTATGCTCTTTACCATAGAGCCGGGCATTTATATTGAAGAAGAACAGATAGGCATCCGTATTGAAAATAATTACTGGCTTACAAAAACAGGCAATATTGATCTTTTCAAAGGCATTCCCATCACCACCGAAGAGATTGAACGCGCGATGAAAAGAAAGTAAACGTAAGCACAGCTTTTTCTTTTTTACTGTAAAAATACCCATGATATTTTAAAAAAATCTCATGGGTATTTATTTATTCATTTTTACAAAGCATCCGCAGAAAGATAAAATGCCAAGCTGAATCTCCCTAATAGGCAATCGATTGAAAAAATGAGAATTTATCTTTCCATATTTTTTTTGAATTTTTGCTGCTTCAAAAGATAACAATGGCACAGACAGTTTTGATCATTGATGATGAAAAAGCAATTCGCAATTCATTAAAAGACATCCTTTCAATGGAAGGTTTTAACGTAGAGGAAGCTGCGGACGGAGCGGAGGGTATTAAGAAAATTGAAAGCAATGATTATGATTGCATACTCTGCGATATAAAAATGCCTAAAGCCGATGGAATGGAAGTGCTGCAAAAAGCAATGGAATTAAAACCCGACATTCCCTTCATTGTCATAAGCGGACATGGCACTATAGAAACTGCCGTAGAAGCTGTAAAAAAGGGCGCTTTTGATTATATTTCCAAACCACCGGATCTCAACAGAATGCTCATCACCATTCGCAATGCGATGGATAAAACATCGTTAGTAGCAGAAACAAAAACACTGCGAAAAAAAGTGAATAAAAACGCGGAGATGTATGGCGACTCTGCGGCAATGCAAAAAATAAAAGAAACCATAGAAAAAGTAGCTCCGACAGATGCAAGAGTATTGATTACAGGTGAAAATGGTGTAGGCAAAGAACTGGTAGCGCGACAGATCCATGCATTGAGCAACCGCTCACACGCGCCATTAATAGAAGTGAATTGTGCGGCAATTCCATCTGAGCTAATAGAAAGCGAATTGTTTGGGCATGAAAAAGGATCGTTCACGTCCGCCATAAAACAGCGTATCGGAAAATTTGAGCAGGCAAGCGGCGGTACTTTGTTTATGGATGAAGTAGGCGATATGAGCTTGGATGCGCAGGCAAAAGTATTACGGGCATTGCAGGAAGGAAAAATAACCAGAGTAGGCGGCGAAAAAGAAATAAAAGTAGATGTACGCGTAATAGCCGCCACAAATAAAAACCTGATGGAAGAAGTGGAAGCCAAACGTTTTCGTATGGATCTGTATCACAGGCTCGGGGTAATATTAATTCATGTGCCTTCGCTGAATGATCGCCGGGAAGATATTCCGGAATTGATCAGTCATTTTCTGCAAGCGATCAGCGAAGAATACAAGCAGCCGGCTAAGCAAATAGACAAAGACGCTGTGAAAACTTTGCAGGAACACAACTGGACGGGTAATATACGGGAGCTGCGCAATGTCGTAGAGCGGCTGATTATTCTCTCCGATAAAAAAATTACGAAGAAAGATATAGAGCAATATATATTGCTGAAGTAAGAATTTTCATTTTTAGTGCAGCCTTTCGTGTTTTTCTTTTGCAATGATGGTGTTTTCAATACGTTTGTCAGGCACTACCCACATAAAAGCTACTATTATATAAGCCGCCATGCTTAGCCAGGTATTGACAAAAGCCAGGCCGATGCCCGCTATATAAAGTAATAAAGACAATTTTCCTTTCCCGTCACTACCAATAGAACGGGCAAGTGCGGATTCCTTTCCTTCCAGTTTAAGTAATGTATTTTGTAAAAGCGTGTAAGCAACAGCAGCCATTAATAAAACAACGCCGTACAAAGCCACAGGAATAGAACTGTTATAATGTTCACCCATCCAGCTGGTAGTGACGGGCACCAGCGAAAGCCAGAACAGCAGAAAAAGATTCGCCCAGAGCGCTTTCCCGTCCACATGCTCTACGGCGTGAAGCATGTGATGATGGTTGTTCCAGTAAATACCCACATAGATAAAACTCAGCACGTAACTTAAAAATACCGGCAACATAGGTTTCAGAGCATCCAGCGTCACACCTTCATGCGGCACTTTCAGTTCCAGCACCATAATGGTAATGATAATGGCCAAAACTCCATCACTAAATGCTTCTAAGCGGTTGGTGGTCATACAACCAAAACTAATCAATAATCAATTACCTGCTCTTCATGCACAGGCATCTCACGAAATTCGTATTGCTGATTGCGAAGCTGCGCTTCAAAACCCGCTTCATTAATCGCATCCTGAATGCCTTGTGCAGTAAAGCGATGTGGTGCGCCTGCCGCGCTTACTACATTTTCTTCGATCATGATAGAGCCGAAATCATTGGCGCCGGCATGCAGGCAAATTTGCCCTACTTGCTTTCCTACGGTAAGCCAAGAAGCCTGAATGTTTTTGATATTCGGCAGCATGATGCGGCTCAGAGCGATCATGCGGATGTATTCTTCGGCAGTTGTCAGATTTTTTGTGCCGCGTATGCGCTTCAGCAGCGTATCCACGTCCTGGAATGTCCAGGGAATAAATGCTATAAAGCCTTTGGCTCCTTCCGGTTTGAGTGCCTGCACGTCTCTTATTTTCACAAGGTGTTCAAAACGTTCTTGCAAAGTTTCCACATGTCCGAACATCATGGTAGCTGTAGTGGTAAGTCCTATTTCATGCGCCTCGTGCATAATATCCAGCCATTCCTGCGCGCTGCATTTTCCTTTGGAAATAAGACGGCGTACTCTGTCGTTCAGGATTTCCGCTCCCGGTCCTGGCATACTGTCCATGCCTGCATCTTTTAATGCAATAAGCGCTTCACGTGGGGAAATTTTTGAAACTTTACTGATATGCGCCACTTCCGGAGGTCCTAAAGTGTGAAGTTTGAGGTCGGGAAAAAGCTGTTTTAAAGTTTTGAAAAGATCTGTGTAATATTCTATGCCCAAATCGGGATGATGGCCACCCTGCAATAAAAGTTGCTCACCTCCGTATCTAAAAGTTTCCTCTATTTTCCTTTTGTAGGTTTCGATATCGGTAATATAAGATTCCGGATGACCGGGAATACGATAGAAATTGCAAAATTTACAATTAGCCACGCAAACATTAGTGGTATTCATATTACGGTCGATGATCCACGTAACTTTGCCATGCGGCACTTGCTTTTTCCTCAGCTCATTGGCTACATACATCAATTCCGTCAAGGGAGCATTTTCAAACAGATACACACCTTCTTCAACACTCAGAAAATCAAAGTTGAGGGCGCGTTGATACAACGCTGATAATTGCATGAAATAAAATTTTTTGGAGCGTAAAGTTAAGCTAAACCCATAGCAAAAAGGCATAAGAATTCACTCATGCCTTGTAAAAACTATTTATAAAAAGAATGTTATAACCCTGTAATGCAAATGCCCAAGGAATATGGAGTTACATTCGGACCTTTGGCTTCTTTAAAAACTCCGCCCAGCGCATAGGTGCCTAACAAAGTAAAATTTCCCCAGCCAATGCGAAAGGTTGCGGAATATCTCCAGTTTTCAAGAAAGCGCTTTGTATCCGTTTTATCTGAAACTTTGGTGCCATCTACAGAATATCTTCCTTTGGTGTGAGCGCCTACAAGCGTTCCTACACGTAAGCCCAGCGCGGCTTTGAAACCTATGTTACGGTTTTCCTTATTGCCAAAAAAGCGCAGCTCAAATGGTGCTTCCAAATAAGTGGTGGCAAACTTGAATTTTTTATAGTCTTTGCTTTCCGAAGCAAAACGCGCTACGGCAGACGACCCGGTATCAGTAAGTATAAGCTCCTGATTATCCAGATATAACGTAGAAGTGCCGATGCCAATGCCTGCGGCAAAACTGAAATTGCTTTTGGCAATCGGGAAATCATAACAGAGATAAAAATTGGCTCCATGTCCGAATCCTGTGATGTTGATGCTGTCGGGCGTATTTTGCCAGTTGTCATACGTAAGCTGCACCATTAAAAAATCACGTGAAGGTTTTTTTATCGTGGTGTTTTTCACTTCATCGGCATCTTGCGCCCACAAAACATAGGATTGAAAGAAAAGAGTTGCCAGAATAAGGGCAATGCGTTTATACATATTCAAAAATTAGAGCGCAAATATAAGAGCCGACGAACGTTTTTTTTGTTAAATCAGCCATTGTCTGCGTATGAATCAATACTTCTTTATCGCTGCACTTTCTTTAATGTTACAAAAAGTGGATTTACTTCTTTAAAAACTCTCTGTTGGAATTTTATTTTTTCACCTATCTTTGCCCTCCTTTTTTGAGGACACGGAGGCATTAGCTCAGTTGGTTAGAGCGTCGGATTGTGGTTCCGAAGGTCGTGGGTTCGACCCCCATATGCCTCCCTTCTTTGTTCTCATTTATTTCCCCTTTTTACAAGTTGATTTTTATTAAATTTTCCTGTTGGTTGTGGCAGTTTCTTTATCTTTACTTTTCTAAATATTTTTTTGTTACAAGTCTTAAATTTTTTAAAAAATGAGTTTTGAAATCACCGGAAAATTAGCTGTGAAATATAACACCCAGGAAATAAGCGCAACATTCAAAAAACGCGAATTTGTACTGGAGATTGCGGAAGAGATCAATGGAAATGTTTACACCAATTTTGCCAAAATGCAATTGGTACAAAATAAATGTGAGCAATTGGATCGCTTTAATGAAGGCGATTCCGTTAAAGTGAATTTCAATATCAAAGGTAATCGTTGGGAACGCGACGGAAAGGTAAATTACATTACCAACCTGGATGCCTGGAGAATAGAAAGCGCGACAGCCAATGCCGGCAATAACGCAACTCCCGGAAACGCATATCAAAACACGGCACCCACAGCACAACCTATGGCTAATTCGAACAGCTATTACAATCCATCTCCGGAAAGCGCAGATGATTTGCCATTCTAAAAAGCTATACCGTTCTTATGTAAATCTCCCGCAACGGGAGATTTTTTTATTAAGTAAATTTGACCTTTATAAAAAAATAGCGAATATGCGAAATAGTAAACTCTTTATCATAAGCGGACTTTTATGGCTATTAGCCGCGTCGTGCAGCAACATGCCGGAGCATGCAAAGTATATTCCTAAAGATGCCATAGCTGTTGTAGGACTTAACACGAAAGCACTGAGCAAAAAAATAGCGTGGAACGCCATTATGGGCAGTAAGCTGCTTGATGAAATGAAAGCAAAAATGCCGGATAAATCGGCTGCGGCAGAAGGCTTGGAAGATGCCGGTATTGATGTGCTGAATACGACTTATTTCTATTATACGCATAATGCTGCCATAGGTTCTTATAATTATATTACCGCCATTGTGCCGCTGAGTGACGCTAAAAAATGGGAAACCTATGTGCTGAAAAACTTTAATAATCCCGCTATAAAAGAAGTGAACAAACACAAAGAAGCGTTGCTGGAAAAAGATATTTATGCGGCTTGGGATAATGATATGGCCATTGTAAGAAAAGGCTTTTCCAATGAATTTTCAGACACAGAATTTTCAGACACAGATACGCTTATGGCAAATGCGCCCGTTGCAAACACAGACTTAAATCCTGAGAAAATGGCTACGGATATGCAAACCGCTTTTATGATTCAAAAAGACAATGAAATCACAACCGACAAACGTTTTTCTAAACTACAAACTCAGAGCGATGATATAACCATTTGGATAAACTACGATGTGATGATGACGAAGATAAACGCTTTGGGCAACGGATTTACCGGCGGACTGGCGCTGGGCAACAGCCTTTGGAAAGATGCGGCACTTGCCGGCGGGTTAAATTTTGAAAAGGGAAAAGTAGAGGGCGACATTAATTATTATGTTTCAGAAGAAATGGGGGAAGTCTATTCAAAATTTGGCGGTAAAAATGCGGATAAGGACATGATAGATCGCCTGCCTATGCAAAACCTGAATGCTATTATGGCCGCGAATATTTCTATGGAAGGCATGAAAAGTATGCTGGAAAAAATGGGCTTGTTAGGTTTTATGAGTCTGGGACTGGCACAAAGCAATCTCACTGCTGATGATGTTTTCCAATCATTTACCGGTGACGCAGCGATAAGCCTTTCAGATTTTAAAACCTATCCTTCTACGCAAACAATACCTGATCTTAACGGCGAAAGCAGTTATACACAAACCGTGAACGACGCTTCTTCCAATTATATTTTTGTAATGAAGATTCACGACAATGAAAAGTTTATGAAGCTCTTCAGCTACCTACAAAGCCAAAACGCTTTTGAAACGATAGATGCGCAAACCCACAAGTTTGCAGGAAAAGACTCTTTATTTCTGGTGAACGACAAGAATTTCGCAGTGTTTTCTAACAATCCGGCAATTGCGAAAAATTATCTGCAAGGCACTTACAGCACACAACCTAAACCTGAACAGGTGAAGAAAAACGTGTATGGGCATCCTACAGGAGCTTTCTTCGATGTCCAGTCCTTTCTTGCAGGTATTACCACCGCCAATACCCAACGCGACCGGGAAATGCTGGATGTAACTAAAAAAACATTTACCGATATCGTGATTAATGGAGGCGAACATAAAAAAAACGCGTTTGCTTATAAAGCTTCGTTGAACATGGTGAACAAAGATGAAAACAGCCTGCTGCAGCTCCTGGATTATTCCTATAAATTAAAAGAAATTAACGACCGGGAAAAGCAAATACCCACTGCCATGCCGGTAGCCGCCAGAGCAGATACAACAATGCACAATTAAAAAACCAACAGAAAAATTAAAATTTCCGTCTTATCTATTATATTTAAGCTCAAAATACAATTGCAATCATTATAAAATCAGGTGAAAATTTTCGCATGAAAAAAAATAGTTTACTCTGCGCTTTAACTATAAGTGTCTTTCTTTCTGCCGGCTTCTTCGGTTGTAAGAAAGAAAACGGTATAGACAATGAAACGATTATACGAAAACCTTATGGTCTTTATATCTCCAGCGCTGAAGGCGAATTGCTGAATACCAATGATGGTGAAACCTATAAAACATTGTTTCCGGTAGATAATTTTCCTGCAAGATCGTTGGTTACGGGAGATACCTGCATTGCATGGCTTAAAAACAATCTTTTTATAAGCCGCAACAACGGGCAGAATTTTAATCCGGAATTGACCTTAGGCATTCCTTTTACATTTTCGCCATGGCAAAATATCTTACTGAGCGCCATGGACCAGCACAGGATATATGTGGGAAGCACCCTGGGACGCGGAATATATTTTACGGAAGACAATGGTAAAAACTGGTTTGAAGACAGCCAATGGGATGAGAATCTTTTGGGGGGCAAAATCACTTCTTTTACCCAACTGAAAAACGGCACTATCTATGCGCATTCCAACAATACCGATTCTATTTATAAGAAAGATAACAAAACCGATAAATGGTCTTGGGTAGAGCAAAAATCCGGATTGCCTTTTAACGGAACGTATTATTTAAGTCATTATAATAATGAAGTGATTGCAACTGACTATCTGGGTACCAATGGTGTGTATCATAGCGCTGACGGTGCCACTTGGACGGCTTATACAGGATTGCCCACCAATCACCTGATTCCCGCTACTGTAGCGCCTTTAGATGAAGTACTGCTGGTAGGATTGGAAAGCATGGGCGTTTACCGTTTGCAAAACGGAGTATTCGTTCCTTCGGTTCAAGGGCTGGATGTGAATACCACCGTTTGGGGAATAATCGGCAAAGACGACATTTATAAAAACGGCGCTAAAAAACATTTTATCTATCTCGCTACCGACAAAGGCTTGTTTCGCAGCGAAGACGTAGGACAAAACTGGATAAAAGTAAAAGAAGGGAATTACGTAGGCGTTTATTAATCTTCGCCACGATGATTTTTTCTCCGGTTTTGTTTTAGCAGAGCATGTTGGCGCTTGGAAAACAAGCGCTTTTCTTTTACGGCTTTGGAAATTTTGGTGGGTTTGCGTGGCTTTTGCTTTATCAGGCTTTGCATCACTAAATTTTTCATCTTCTCTGTAGCATCTTCTTTATTTTCCAACTGCGATCTGGAACGACTACTTTTTACAATCAGATAACCATCTTTGTTAATCCTGTTGGCCAGCCGGGAAGTAATGTCGGCTTTTTCTTCTCCGGTAAAAAACGTTGAGCTTTCTACTTGCCACCAGGCTTCCACTGCCGTTTCCACCTTATTTACATTTTGTCCGCCTTTGCCACCGCTGCGTGCTGTTTTATAAAATATCTCTTTTACAAAATCCCTATTCATAACCTAAAAATCTTCATCATTATCCTCTTCTAAACTTCCGAAATTGATATTCAACATACTTCCTAAAATATCACTGAAATTAAAACCGCCGGCTTCCACCCCTTTCTTACTGATCAATGAAAATTCGGAAAGCCCGTGTAATAAAAACTCCATCAGCAGACTATTTTCCTTTTCATTGGCTTTCGGATAAAATTGTTTTACAGCCGCGTGCAATCCATCTACCTGATACAATTGCTGCACATATTCATCATCACCAATGTCTTGTAGCAACATTAATTGATTTCCTTTACCAAACCAGTCTATTACAGGCTGATAAGGATTATGAGCGGATTTTCGATTTTGCTGTTCCTTATTTTTTTTAAATGATTGCGGATCGGGAAAATACTGTGTAAATAAGGTACGGATTGCTTGCCCCATTAATTTGTAAGCCACATTGCCTGCACCTTCCTGTTCTCCTTCGTACACCAGTTCTATCTTGCCGGTAATGGACGGAATTACGCCGATAAAATCACTGATGCGCGCTTGCGTCTGTTGCTTATTCTGGCGGATAGAGCGCAACTCGGCTGTACTTACCAAGTTTTCATAAGCGCTTATGGTAAGCCGTGCAGATACACCACTTTTCTGATCTACAAATTCGCTTTTACGGGCTTCCATTGCTATCTGTTCTATAAGAAGTTTGCAAAGCTCTGGTATCATCACCCGTGTATTTTGCTCCGCCAGTACATTGGCTTCCTGTTCGGTTATAGATTTTGATACGGCTATTGTTTTGGGATAATGAGTGATGATCTGGCTTTCTATACGATCTTTCAAAGGCGTTACAATGCTGCCCCGGTTGGTATAATCTTCGGGATTGGCTGTAAATACAAATAAAATATCCAAAGGCATCCGCAGTTTAAAGCCTCTTATCTGAATATCGCCTTCCTGCAGAATATTAAATAACGAAACCTGAATACGGGCTTGCAAATCCGGTAATTCGTTGATGACAAAAATGCCCCGGTGCGAGCGAGGGATAATGCCGTAATGCAATACGCGTTCATCTGCAAAACTCAATTTCATATTCGCCGCTTTTATAGGATCTACATCGCCGATAAGATCGGCTACAGAAACATCGGGCGTGGCTAATTTTTCACCATACCGTTCGCTTCTATGCAACCATGTTATGGGTGCGGCATCATGCAACTCCTGTAGAGTGGCTTTGCCAAAATGTGAAATGGGATGAAACGGATCATCGTTGATCTCGCTGCCTTCTATCACAGGTATCCATTCATCAAGCAGGTTTACAATATCTCTTGCCATGCGTGTTTTGGCTTGTCCGCGCAACCCTAAAAACAAAATATTGTGTCGGGAAAGCAAGGCTCTTTCCACATCTGGAATAACGGTATCTTCATAACCCAATATTCCAGTAAACGGATTATGTTCTTCTTTTATAGCCTGTATTAAATTATCCCGTACTTCCTGCTTTACACTTTTAGGTGTGTATCCTGACTTTCTTAATTCTCCCAGCGTGCTGATCTTTGGTTGTTCCATGTTATTTTACAATTCGAGTAGCTAAAGTTAAATCAATCAGCCTTGTCAGGAAATGAAATTCAGATTCGATTTTAATAATGACGCTATAAAACCTCCATAAAACAGAGTTTGTTACCTTCATTCTTCAAACAAAATCAATCAGATATGAAATTTTCTGTTTTACTAACAGCATTCGCACTTACTGCAGGCACAGGTTTCGCACAGCTCAAAACTCCGGCTCCCAGCCCTTCGCAAACTATCAAACAGGCATTCGGTCTTTCGGAAATCACCCTGGAATATTCCCGTCCGGGTGTAAAAGGAAGAAAGATTTTCGGCGACCTTGTTCCTTATAATAAAATATGGCGTACGGGAGCCAATGCTTCCACCAAGATAACTTTCAATGATGATGTGACGTTTGGTGGAAAACCTGTAAAAGCCGGTACGTATGCTATTTACACGATTCCCAAAGAAGGCAATTGGGATGTCATGCTTTACAGCGATGCTACACTTGCGGGTAATGTGGCGAACTATGACCCGGCAAAAGAGGTGGTGCGCGTATCCGGTAAAGCAACACGCATCAGCAACAAAATGGAAACGTTGAATATGCAGTTTCAAAACATAACCGACAATACGATGGAATGGGAACTGAGATGGGAAAATATGAAAGTAACCGTTCCTGTCACTACAGAAATTGACAGCAAGATCATGAAGAGTATTGAGAACAATGTAGTGAAAGATAACCGCCCTTATTATCAAGCGGCAAGCTATTATTACAGCAATAATAAAGACCTGAATCAGGCGCTGACCTGGGTGAATAAAGCGCTGGAGCAAAATCCTGCTGCCTTTTATATGTATGCATTGAAAGCGCGCATACAGCTAAAGCAAAACAACAAAACTGAGGCAGCGGCTACAGCCCGCGAGGTGATTAAATATGCAACTGAAGCTAAAAGCGACGACTATGTAAAGATTGGCAATGACCTTTTAAAACAGGCGAAAAAATAACAGTACACAAGCAGAAAACCGCAGCGACTTTGTTGCGGTTTTTTTACGCATTCCTTCTTTGTACTTTTTGAAAAACCATATAAATAAATCCGCTTAATTCTTTTACTACGTTACCTTTACAACCTGTTTAATAATTTACAATTCTGCTGTTTATACAAACATGACTACAATAAAACCTTATTTGCGCCTGAGCGGTTTAGAGCCCTTGATCGTACGGCCCGAAACCAATTTCATTAACATCGGTGAACGCACCAATGTAACCGGCTCCAAAAAGTTTGCCCGTCTCATCCGGGAAAATAAATATGAAGAAGCCCTTTCCGTAGCCAGGCAGCAAGTGGAAGGCGGTGCGCAAATACTGGATGTGAATATGGATGATGCGCTGCTGGATGGAGAGCTTGCCATGACTACCTTCATCAATCTTTTGCAAAGTGAGCCCGATATTGCCAAAATACCGGTGATGCTGGACAGTTCCAAATTTTCCATAATTCTTGCCGGCTTAAAATGTATTCAGGGAAAGTGCGTTGTGAATTCTATTTCTTTAAAAGAAGGTGAAGAAAAATTTATCGAACAAGCAAGTATATGTTTAGCTTTTGGCGCATCCGTTATCGTGATGGCGTTTGATGAAAACGGGCAGGCCGATACGTTGGAGAAACGCATAAGCATTTGCGAACGTGCTTATAAAATCCTTACGGGACAAGTAGGCTTTCATCCGCAAGACATTATTTTTGATCCCAACATTTTTGCCATCGCCACAGGCATTGAAGAGCATAATAATTACGCTTTGGATTTTATTGAAGCTACCCGCATCATCAAGCAAAAAATGCCCTTGACAAAAGTGAGTGGTGGTGTAAGCAATGTGTCGTTTTCCTTTAGAGGCAATGATACGGTGCGTGAGGCAATCCATGCCGTATTTCTTTACCACGCCATCAAAGCCGGTATGGATATGGGTATTGTGAATGCAGGCCAACTGGAAGTGTACGATGAGATAGAGCCACAGCTCAGGGAACTGTGCGAAGACGTTGTGCGAAACAGAAGACCCGACGCTACAGAAAGACTGGTGGCATTTTCAGAAACGGTAAAAGCTAAAGGAAAAGAAGAAAAGAAAGATGATGCATGGCGTAATACTCCTGTGGAAGAACGCCTGAAACACGCTCTGGTAAACGGCATTACAGATTATATAGAGGAAGACACTGAAGAGGCAAGAAAAAAATATCCGAAACCTTTAAACGTGATTGAAGGACCACTCATGGATGGAATGAATGTAGTGGGTGATTTATTTGGCAGCGGCAAAATGTTTTTACCGCAAGTAGTGAAAAGCGCCCGTGTAATGAAAAAAAGTGTGGCATACCTTACCCCATTCATTGAAGAAGAAAAAAAATCAAATCCTGCTGCACAACAGGGTAACGTCCCTAAAATATTATTAGCAACTGTAAAAGGCGATGTGCATGACATAGGTAAAAACATTGTGGGTGTGGTGTTGGGTTGCAATGGTTATGATATTGTGGATATGGGCGTTATGGTGCCGGCTGATAAGATATTAGAAGCTGCAGAAAAAGAACAAGCAGATATCATAGGACTGAGCGGGCTGATAACACCCTCGCTTGATGAAATGGTGCATGTGGCAAAGGAAATGAAACGCCGGAATATGAAACAGCCTTTGCTCATCGGCGGCGCCACAACCTCCCGTACACACACTGCAGTAAAGATAGCGCCGGAATATGAAAATGGTGTAGTATATGTATTAGACGCGAGCAGAAGTGTTACCACCGTTGGCAATCTTTTAAGCAGAGATCAAAAAGAAAGCTTTCTTGAAGGAACAAAAACGGAATATGAAAAGCTACGCACTGATTTTGCCAATAAAAAAACCGTAAAACAATATATTTCTTTTAAGGAAGCACAAAGCAACGCTGTAAAAATTGATTGGGAAAATTATACACCGCCAGAGCCTGCCATCAAGGGTATAAAAGTTTTTGAAGATTATGATCTGAATGAAATACGCCAATACATTGACTGGGGCCCATTTTTCATTGCATGGGAAATGAAAGGAAAATATCCGGCTATTCTTTCCGATCCTTACGCAGGTGAAGAAGCGACACGACTTTTTAATGACGCGAATAAGATGCTGGATAAAATCATCGCAGAAAAATGGCTCACAGCAAAAGGAGTAGTGGGCTATTGGGAAACGCTGAAAACCGCGCCGGATACTCTTATTATAAAAGATGAAAACAGCAATGAATTGACCACATTACAATCTTTAAGACAGCAGGTAAAGAAAGCAGCAGGGCTACCTAACTTTTCGCTTTCCGATTTCATCAAACCTAATGCAAAAGATTTCATGGGTGCGTTTGCGGTAAGCATTCATGGTATAGAACCGCATTTGCAAAAATTCATTTCACAACATGATGATTATAATAAAATCATGTTGCAAGCAATGGCAGACCGCTTGGCAGAAGCATTTGCAGAAGTGCTGCATAAGCGCACCCGTAAAGAGTTTTGGGGGTATGCAAAAGATGAAACATTGAGTACCGAAGAGCTGGTGAAAGAAACATATCAAGGAATTCGTCCCGCGCCAGGTTATCCTGCCTGCCCTGACCATACAGAGAAATATAAATTGTTTGATTTACTGAATGCTACAGAAAATGCCGGTATTCAACTAACAGAAAGCCTGGCAATGTATCCGGCGGCATCAGTGTGTGGATGGTATTTCAGCCATCCGCAGAGTACATATTTTGGTGTGGGCAAAATCGCACAAGACCAACTAAAAGATTATGCGAAACGTAAGGAAATGAATGAAGAAGAAATCGGGAAGTGGCTGTCGCAGAATTTAGAGGGGTAACTTTTTTGTTGCTTCTGGTGCACGTGTAATTACAATGATTATCTATAAAGGTTTTTGTCAGGAAAAAACAAGACTATAATATTGCAGCATCAATGAGCGAACAAACCACCAAGAACCAATCATCCAATACACTGCGGGTATTTGCCAATATCATCAGCTATATTTTCCATCCGGTGTTTATGCCTGCGATGATGACGTTTGTGCTTTACAAACTATCCCCGCAGTCTTTTGCGGGCTTCAATGTGGCAGATTTCAGCAAACAACCTTTCCCTATTCTGGCACCGGTTATTATCAACACTTTATTGTTTCCGCTTATTGCCATTCTTCTTTTAAAAGGTGTTGGCTTTATAAAAAGTCTCAAACTTGAAGATCAGAAGGAACGTATTATACCGCTTATTATCACGATGGTATTTTACTTCTGGGCCTATTGGGCTATGAAAAATGTGAATGCTCCTTTTCTCTTACGCGTATTATTGCTCGGTTGTTTCTGGGCGATCATCGCGCTGTTCATGATCAATATTTTTTTCAAAATAAGTATGCACACAGCCGCTGCGGGCGGCGCTATCGCCATGATAGTCATTCTTATGTTACATAGCCCCGTAAACATGGTACTGCCACTATTCATCACCATTTTAACAGCAGGCATTATTGGAAGCGCACGTCTTGTATTACATGCGCACAATCGCGGACAAGTATGGCTTGGCTACATCATCGGCTTTTTTATACAAATGAGCGCATATTGGTACCTGAGTTAGAAAAAATACATTCTCCATATTTAACTAACAAAATTGAATAACCAGTCACAATGCTAATAAAATGATACTCTGAAATTATTTCAAGTCGAAACGATCCAGATTCATCACTTTATTCCAAGCTATTACAAAATCTTTTACAAATTTTTCTGCTGCATCTTTGCTGCCATATACTTCTGCAACAGCTCTCAGCTCGGCGTTAGAGCCAAATACCAAATCTGCACGGGTAGCAGTCCATTTCTTTACACCTGTTATACGGTCAGTACCTTCATAGAGTTCTTTATCATCAGAAGTTGCTTTCCATGCGGTATTCATATCCAGCAAGTTGATGAAAAAATCGTTGGTAAGCTGTCCGGGGCGGTTGGTAAAAATTCCATGAGCAGAACCGTCATAGTTAGCATTCATAGCACGCATGCCGCCAACCAAAACCGTAAGTTCAGGCGCAGTGAGTGTAAGTAATTGGGCTTTGTCTATCAGCAATGCTTCGGTAGCAATAGACGACTTAGTTTTACGGTAATTCCTGAAACCATCCGCACGAGGTTCCAAATAACCGAATGATTCTACATCTGTCTGTTCCTGCGACGCATCCATACGACCGGGAATGAAAGGAACAGAAATGACGTGACCCGCGGCTTTCGCGGCTTTTTCCACACCAGAACAACCTGCCAGAACAATAAGATCTGCCAATGATATTTTTTTGCCGTTGCTGTTAAATTCTTTTTGAATTTCTTCGAGGGTTTCCAATGTCTTGGAAATAAGCGGTGTGTTATTCACCTTCCAGTATTTCTGTGGTGCCAAACGCAGACGCGCACCATTAGCGCCACCACGTTTATCTGAACCACGAAATGTAGATGCGGAAGCCCAAGCGGTACTTATCAATTCTTCCACGTTGAGTCCGGATGCAAGAATTTTTTCTTTTAATGCGGCGATGTCATTGGCGTTTACAAGATCGTGATTTACTTCAGGTATGGGATCTTGCCAAAGTAAAATTTCTTGCGGCACAGCGCCTCCAAGGTACCGGGAACGCGGTCCCATATCTCTGTGTGTAAGCTTGAACCATGCACGCGCAAAAGCATCTGCAAAATGGTCCGGATTTTCTAAAAAGCGACGGGATATTTTTTCATATACCGGATCAAATCTTAATGAAAGATCGGTAGTGAGCATCGTAGGTAAATGTTTTTTTGAACTGTCAAATGCATCAGGAATAATAGCCTCCGCATTTTTTGCCACCCACTGGTGTGCACCGGCAGGGCTTTTTGTCAATTCCCATTCGTAGCCAAAAAGATTTTCAAAAAAGTTATTGCTCCATTGCGTCGGTGTTTTTGTCCAGGTCACTTCCAGCCCGCTTGTAATCGTATCCGTTCCTTTTCCTGAACCATAGCTATTCTGCCAACCAAAGCCTTGCATTTCCAGATCAACTGCTTCAGGTTCTTTTCCCACATGCTCTGCTGAGGCTGCACCATGTGTTTTTCCAAAGGTATGTCCACCGGCAATCAAAGCAACTGTTTCTTCATCATTCATAGCCATACGGGCAAATGTATCGCGTATGTCTTTTGCTGCTGCAATAGGATCAGGGTTACCATCAGGTCCTTCGGGATTTACATAGATCAAACCCATTTGTACGGCTGCCAATGGTTTTTCCAGATTTCTTGAATGCATATCTCCATCCGCATCATCATCAGAAACCAATACTCCGTGATCTTCTTCCACGCCTTCCGAACCATGTGCATAACGGACATCGCCTCCCAGCCATTCCACCTCGCTTCCCCAATAAACATCTTCATTCGGTTCCCATACATCTTCTCGTCCTCCTGCAAATCCAAATGTCTTAAAGCCCATGGATTCCAACGCCACATTACCTGCAAGAATCAGCAAATCCGCCCAGGATATTTTGCGACCATATTTCTGTTTTATTGGCCATAGTAAACGCCGTGCTTTATCTAAACTTACATTATCCGGCCAGCTATTGAGCGGAGCAAAACGTTGCTGACCCTGTCCACCGCCACCGCGTCCATCAAATACACGATAGGTGCCCGCGCTGTGCCACGCCATTCGAATAAACAAACCTCCATAATGTCCGAAATCTGCCGGCCACCAATCCTGCGAATCGGTCATCAACGTGATAAGATCTTTTTTTACAGCTTCCAGATCCAGCGACTTAAATTCTTCGGCGTAGTTAAAATCTTTATCCATAGGATTGGATAGAGATGAGTGCTGACGAAGCGTGCTAACCTTTAACTGATTGGGCCACCAAATATTATTTTGTGTACCGCCGCCGGCAACATTATTTTTTAAACTGCCATTATGAAAAGGGCATTTGCTAAGGTCTTTTTCGTTGTTGTCCATTGGTTATAAAAAATTTTCGGTTATAAATTATTGAAGAAAGATACGATGTAAAAAACTTGCATATGCAAATCAGCACTTACTAACAAATTTAATCCTTAAGAGAAAAAATCTTTATCCAAAAAACTTATAACAGAATAGATGCTAGCTCGGAGAAAGAGAATAGTTTTTATTAATCTTAAGGACGATCAAAAAAATTATTGACCCAATGTATGGAAGTGCAAATAGTACAATAACCAACAATGCTTTTGTAAATAAGACGTTCCTTTTAATTTTAACTCTAATGAGCTGAAACAGCGCACAACAAAGCAAGACGATGTAGAATGCAGTCAATAAAAAAGAAGTAAGTGGAGATAATAAAATCATGTCAAAGCAAAAAAATACTTGTTTATTCGCTAATAAAAATCATAATCTCTGCGTGCGATATTCAGCCGGAAACCACCATAAAAATATGTAGTGGTATAATTGGGTAAATTGTAAGTGTCATATACATAACTGCGATGACTGAAACCTAAATCCAAAAAAAGATTTTCACGCAGTTCATAAGATAAGTTTAGATTCACTAACGCGCAGGTAGTACGAATACCGTTTACAAGCGTTACACCATAACTATTGCTTCGGGTATCATAGTTCATAAAAATATTACTACCAAAATTGGAACTTCCCGTATCAGCGCCTTGCTTATAATACATCCCTTTCAGCGTAATGTATAATTTTTCCACAGGCTGATATCTCACCAATCCTAAAAGCTCTATAAAACCGGCTCCCAGCGGGTGCGCCAGCGGCTGATTGTAATGTGTGTAATTGGAAGTGCTGTCATAATGAGAATAGGTATAAGGTCTTACTAAATTGAGCTCGCCTTGCAGGTCTAAATTTTTCACCCCGAATGCGTCAAAATATTTTCCGCCCAACTGCAATCCAAATTTATTCGCCCAATATCCTCTACCGCCAAACAGCTCTTTAGAAGTAAATTCATCTAACATAAACTGCCCGTAAAACTGTAAATGTTTCGCGGCTATGGCTTTGAAATTGATGCCGAGGTTTACATTGTCCGGGCTTCCGAAAGCACGTTCAATAGAACGATACAAAATGATTGGAACCATATAACCAAATTCATAACGATCTCTCCTGCTGAAAATCACACTTTCAAAAAGCCCTACATTCAACCATTTGGTAGCATTCAAGCTCAGGCTATGCATGGTTGCGTATTTACGGGGAAGCCGCTGATCCGCGCCTCTTGTGTATTGCGGTGTCAGCTCCATGTAAAGATTTTGATAGTTAAGTTTCCAGATTTTCGTATTAATTCTTAAGAAAGGATAACTTGCGCCGAAATCACTGAGAAATAAACTTCTCATACCATCTCCATAAAAATTTTTATCATAGCCGAAGGTTACATTAATGTGATCTTTCACAGCCTGAAAATCTATATAACCGCGTGCTAAAAGATAATCGTAATGATTACCGCTTCTATACGAGTAATAGTCTGCTCCAGGAACGGCCTGATATTTTTTAATATAATTATCTACAAAGCCCACAGGTTGCTCCTGGTTGTCGGTGAAGTAGGTATAAAATCCTATTTTTTTCGCTATCCACCCGCGAAATTCCACACCACGGCTGCTCATGTAATGATTATCGCTTCCCAAAGAATTATTTTCATGAATAGCTTGCGCTGAAATCACGGGATTGACCACCAGAAAAAAATCATCGGTATTCACATGCACCATGTCCGGCTGCTTTTTATAAAAAGTTTTGAACCAAGGAAGTTTTGAATCAATGGCGCCATCTTCATCAGGTGTCCATTCACCGCTTACCGAAATGGCATGCTCTACATTATAACGGTCAATTTTCGATAGGTTCAGTTGTAGCGCTTGTTCTCTTTTTTCAAGCATATATTCAACAATTCCCTTGCGGGCAGCGGGTTTTACGGTGGTAAAATACTTATTCGTCAGTTCCCCCGAAATGGTTTCCATTTTATCCAGCAAAGGATAATCTTCATTGCCCAATTGCAGGTAAGTAGTTTGCGAAAACGCATTTCCTGCGGCTAAAAGCAAAGCGAATAAGGATATAAATTTCTTCATGAAAAAAGATTGCTAAAAACGAAAGCGTTAAATTGCTGCAAAAATAACTTTCTAAAATTGTTATTCTACTACTATTTCCATGAATACTCTTCTTATAAAAAACGCCACGATTGTCAATGAAGGAAAGCAGTTTGTCAGCGATGTGCTTATAAAAAATGAGCGTATTGAAAAAATTGCACCGGATATCTCTGTAAAAGAGAATTGCAAACTGATCCATGCAGAAGGGCTTTATCTTTTGCCCGGCGCTATTGATGACCAAGTGCATTTTCGTGAGCCAGGATTAACGCACAAAGCCACTATACAAACCGAAGCAAAAGCAGCTGTGGCCGGCGGTGTAACAAGCTTTATGGAAATGCCGAACACCAATCCACCTGCATTAACACAAGAAATATTGGAAGATAAATACGGCATCGCATCCAAGACTTCTGTGGCAAATTATTCATTTTTTATGGGTGTGAGCAATGATAATGCGGAAGAAGTTTTAAAAACCAATAAAAAGAAAAATGAAGTAGCCGGCGTGAAGATTTTTATGGGATCGAGTACCGGCAATATGCTGGTGGATAATTATGTAACGCTCAATAAAATCTTCTCTGATTCGGAATTGCTGATCGCTACGCATTGCGAAGATGAACGCATCATCAATGCCAATAAGGAAAAATATAAAGATGCGGACAATGCCAGTTTTCATCCGCTGATACGCAATGTGGAAGCGTGTTTTGAAAGCTCTTTCTCTGCGGTGCAATTAGCAAAACAAACAGGAGCGCGGTTGCATATCCTGCATATTTCCACTGCCAAGGAATTGCAATTGTTCACCAATATGCTTCCTTTAAAAGAAAAGAAAATAACGAGTGAAGTGTGCGTGCATCATTTGCATTTTACAGCAGATGATTATGCGCAGCTCGGCAATCTTATAAAATGCAATCCCGCTATAAAATCTCCCGAAAATAAAACGGCGCTTTGGGAAGCTTTGCTGGACGACCGATTGGACGTAATCGCAACCGATCACGCGCCGCATACCTGGGAAGAAAAACAACTTCCGTATCAGCAGGCGCCATCGGGTGTTCCGTTGGTGCAACATTCTTTACTGCTGATGTTACAATATGTGAAGGAAAGAAAAATCTCCATAGAAAAGGTGGTGGAGAAAATGAGCCATGCGGTGGCAGATTGTTTTCAAATCGCAGAAAGAGGATTTATAAGAGAAGGTTATTTTGCAGATTTAGTATTAGTGGATATGAATAATTCGACAACCGTTTCTAAAGAAAACATTCTGTATAAATGCGGCTGGTCGCCGTTTGAAGGACATTCATTCCCTGCGAAAATCCACACCACTTTTGTAAATGGAAACATCGTTTATGAAAACGGAACGGTGAATGAATCTTACCAAGGAAAACGATTATCATTTTCCCGAAGCTGATGCAGAACGACAAAACCACACTCAAAGATTTATCTGTACTTGGCGGCGCCGGCAGTGTTTTTCATTTGCTGGATCATTGTGTAACGCAGCTTGGAAGAGAAGCGTTGCGGAAGCATTTATTAAATCCGCCGGATGATTTTGAAACGCTTCAAAATTTGCAAAATGTGGTTGGTTTTTTTGCAAAAGAACAACAAGTTTTTCCTACCATTATTTCTAATGGAACTTTAGTAATGCTGGAGAAATTTTTTGAAAGCGCCGATCATTTGCCGCAAAAACCTTCGGGGTTTAATTTGCTGTTCAATTCCTTTTTTCAAAAAGCATTGAATAGAAATGAATACACATTCAACCAGTTTTCTGTTTCGCATCTTGCGGATTTTATAAAGGGTTGTAAAAAATTGACGGAGCTTTTAAATACGCATGAAATACCCACACGATTGCGGGAAGTGTTGGAAGCCATAAAATCGGAGCTTGATAACCAAAGGCTGACGGAAGATTTACTAAACGTTCATAAAACCACGAAATATAAAGAGCTGGCAACGCTGAGCTATCTGGCAAGAAGAGAATTAAAAAATCCGATAGCGCGGCTGCTGAAACATTACAGTTTGCTGGATGCCTGGCAATCGCTGGGCAAAGCGGCTGTTATGAATAAATGGAATTTTCCGCAGTTGCAAACTTCCTTACCGGTTTTGTTTAGCGCGAAGGAGTTATTTCATCCGTTGCTTGCGCAGCCCGAATCCTACGATATTGACTTTGATGCGCAGCAAAATTTTCTTTTGCTTACCGGAGCGAACATGAGCGGTAAGACTACTTTTATGCGATCACTTGGAGTTGCGGCTTTGCTTGCGCACGTTGGCTCGGCGGTTCCTGCGAAAGAAATGTCTGTTAGTTTTTTACAAGGCATCATCACCAATATGCACGTAGAGGACAATATTCTTTTAGGGGAAAGCCTTTTTATGGCAGAAGTGCAGCGCATCAAACAAACAGCGTATAAAGTATTGGAACCGAAATCGCATCTTGTTTTGATGGACGAACTTTTTAAAGGAACCAATGTGCATGATGCTTATGAATGCACGAAAGCTGTGGTGGACGGATTGCTGCAACACAAGCATCACATTATGGTATTATCCACACATCTTTATGAAGTGGCGCAGCATTTTAAAATGAACAGCAATATTTCCTTCGCGTATTTTGTAACGGATTTTACGACAGAAGGCAATTATTCATTCACTTATAAATTGAAAAGCGGGATTTCCAATGACAGAATCGGTTACAGGATTTTGCAGAAAGAGGGCGTGATAAAAATGTTGCAGGGAAAGAGTGGATAAACTTATTAATTATTTTATTTTTGAGCGTTTTAGAAAACAATAATGCAGCAACAAATTCCGAATAATACGGGCGTGGTGAAAGATGAGATTTCTTTGAAGGAGTTGATTCTTTCCGTGCAGGAATGGTGGAAGTATATAAAGAGTAAATGGAAAACGATTTTGATTGCCGGAGTGGTTGGTGGCGCGTTGGGATTGGTGTATTCGCTAGTGACAATGCCGACTTATAAGGCGGAAGCGAGCTTTGTGTTGGACAGTAAGAAAAGCACTTCCGGTGTGGCGAGTATTGCAGCAAAATTTGGATTAGGATCATCAAATAATACGGATGGGCTTTTTGGCGATGAAGATAACATGGTAACGTTTTTAAAATCGCGGACGATGGGAGCGCAAACGCTCTTAACTCAAGTGGATTTTAATGGGAAAAAAGAGTTGTTAATTGACAGGTATATTACTTCAAATAAATTAAAGGATGCATGGAAATCTGAACGATTAAAAAACCTGAAATTTAATGCCTTTCCACAGCCAAATACTTTGTTGGCAGACAGTATGGTAACTGCCATACATAAATTGATTCTTAAAAAAAACCTGGAAGTTGCAAAGCCCGACAAAGAAGGAAATATTATAAATGTTGTTACCACTTCAACTGACGAATTATTTTCAAAGGCATTCACGGATCACCTTATAGAAAATGCCGCTATTTTTTACGCAGCAACAACAACAAAGAAATCTCAGGAGAATGTCAATATATTACAACACCAGGTTGATTCTGTAAAAAGTTTATTAAATATTGCAATTTCGGGTGTAGCCATCAATACAGACGAAGTTCCTAATCTGAACCCAGCCTATCAACGATTAAAAGTGCCTTCTCAAAAGAAAATAGTGGATGTGGAGATGAATAAAGCGATTTTGGAAGAATTGGTAAAAAACCTCGAACTTGCTAAAGTTGATTTGAGGAAAGAAACACCGCTTGTGCAGGTGATTGACGGACCTGTTTTGCCTTTGGAAAGGAAACATCCGGGGAAATTGATAGGGATTGTGTTGGGTGGAATTTTATTGGGTATATCAATTACATTTTATTTTAGTATGAAATATGTTTTTAAAGGTCTTTTAAAAGAATAATACTTTAGACATCATGGTAAGTGTGTGCATTGCTACATATAATGGAGAAAAATACATTAAAGAACAATTAGATTCCATTTTATGTCAAATTGCTGAAGATGACGAAATAATAATTTGTGATGATGTTTCTCTAGACAATACTACTGTCATCCTCAACTCATACAATGATGTAAGGATAAAAGTGTATACTAATCACACAAGATTAGGAATTGTAAAAAATTTTGAAAAAGCACTAACTTTTGCCAAAGGAAAATATATTTTTTTAGCAGATCAAGATGATATATGGAAGTTAGAAAAAGTAAAGTTATGTATAGATCTATTGCAAGATTATCATTTAGTAATGTCTGATTGTATAGTAGTAAACGAAAATATGGAAGTATTACATCCCTCTTTTTTTAAAATGCGCAACAGCAAAAATGGATTATTAAGTAATATAATTAAGAATAATTTTATTGGCAGTTGTATGGCGTTTAGGAGCGAAGTATTAGCCAAGTCTTTACCCTTCCCAAAAAAAATCGCAATGCATGATTGGTGGATTGGACTAATCGTATCCTCAAATTATAATTGTATTTTTTTTGATGAACCATTAGTATTACATCGTATTCATAGCCATAACTCTAGCAGTACTGGCAGTTTGTCAAAAAATTCATTTTGGAAAAAGCTTCTGATAAGAGCAGATATGATAGAAGCATTATTAAAAAATAATTTTAGGTTTATCGGAAAATGAGTTTAATTGACGTTAGTTTTTCGATTGTGTTGTACAACAATAACCCGTTAGAGGTTAAAGCATTGTTGTCCTCTATTGAAAAAGTTTCATTGGAATATGTAGTATTTGTCATAGACAATTCACAAACGAATGCATTGCAAACTTTGATTTCGAGTTTTAGAAATACTGAATATATTCATACAGGTAAAAACATTGGATTTGGGAATGGGCATAATATAGGAATAAACAAAGTTGGTAAAAGAAGCCGGTATCACGTAATACTCAACCCAGATGTGACATTTGATAGGCAAACCATTGAACCTTTATTTTCATTCATGGAGCAAAATACTGATGTAGGATTAGTAATGCCCAAAATATTGTACGAAGATGGAAATATTCAGAAGTTATGCAAATTGCTTCCCAAACCTAGTGACCTTATTATTCGTAGATTTATCAAACCATTAGGTACTCATTTAAATTTTGAGCTTAAATTTGAGCTAAGCGATTTTGACTTTGATTCTATTTTAGAAGTGCCATCTTTATCCGGTTGTTTTATGTTTACCAGAACTACCGTTCTTAATGAAGTGGGGGGCTTTGATCCTAGATTCTTTCTTTATCTTGAGGATTTTGATTTAACAAGAAGAATGCGGAAAATATCTAAAACTATTTACTTCCCTTACACATCAGCTACACACCGTTTCGATAAAGCATCTTATTCTAATCCCAAGATGCTTCTACTTCATATATCCTCAGCTATAAAATATTTTAGTAAATGGGGATGGTTTTTTGATAAAGAACGTGATTTTATAAATAAACAAACATTAAGACAGATTTATAAACTATCTAAAAATGAAGCCAAAAATCAATGATGTCAAAAATTATTGGTATCCTGAATACGAGTTGTTCAAATTTACTTTCTCGGACATCATACCCATTTTTTTCAATGCCGTTGATTATCTCATCTCTCTTAAAAATGATGATGTTGTTGTAGCAGATATTGGCTGTGGAAGAGGTGCATTTATGGATAATATTGACAATGATGCCGTAAGTAGGCATTTTGCTAAAATTAGAAATTATAAAGGCCGTGTCAATAAGGTAATTGGTTTGGATGTAGATCCCGAGGGCCGCAATAATCCTACTATTAACGAGTTTGTACAAATCTACGAAGATGGAAAACTAAATATCCCAGATGACAGTGTCGATATCGCTATATGTATGTTTGTTGTTGAACATTTAGAAAAACCTTCTTTGTTTTTTCAAGAAGTAGCAAGAATCCTAAAAAAAGGGGGAGTAATTTGTATTGTTACTCCAAATAAATATAGTTATGTAGGGGCAATATCTTCTCTCATACCTAATAAACATCATGTAAAAGTTCTCAAAAAATCTAGTGTCGATCGCAAGGAAGAGGATACGTTTCCTACCTATTATAGATGCAATACAAAAAAATCTCTAAGAGATAACATGAAGAAAAGCGGTCTGAAACCCTATGTCATATATAGTGATAACGACCCTCAATATTTGTACTTTTCATCATTAGCTTATTCTTTTGGTGCTCTTTACCATAAATTAGCTCCCAATGCCATTAAACTTCAGATTTTTGCTTTTGGCGTGAAATGAGTAGTTCTCAGCTAATTCTTTATTTATGTATTTTTTAGGAAGTGACTAAAAAATATATTATAAAATTGAAAACTCCGATATCTAAAACTAAGTTTCATTGTTCTTAAAAAAATGGTGGTAGCCAACAGTACAAAATCTAATTTTGTCTCAATTGAATAAAAAGCTCCTTCACAATAGTTCTTAAATCTTGACAAGGCACTATTAATGTCTGTATTAGTGATATCTGACAGATTGTGTAAGCAAACTACATTCATCACGAAAAACTCTGTATGTTGCTTTGCATATCTTTTAAAAAAATTAAAGTCACTAAAATAGAGTTTGATCTTTTCATTATAACCACCAATGTTTAAAAAAACAGAGGTTTTTATAAGTACGCCACTATTTAAAACAGATTTATTTTTAGTGTTATAAATGCCTTCAGTTACAGTTTTCCACAATTTAGCTTTATGTAGAAATAGTTTTAAAGGAGAGAAAATACCATTAGGTGATTGTAAGATTGGAACGATCAAATTTTGACTTGGATAGTCATCCATGGTTTTTTTATAAGCACATAACGCATTTGTTGGGAATACTGTATCTTGATCCAAAAGCAATAACCATGTAATTTTTTTAGCATTGGCCAAATTTGCAGCAACATTATAAGCTGCACTCACACCAGGATTTTGTGGATTGTGTATATAGTCAATTGACACGTACTCGTCAGACTGATTATTTTCTTCTTTATTATATTTGCTACTATTATCGTATAATAATATTGATAAATGAAAATTATTTTCTTTAGCTGAAGCATATAATGTTTTGTATGTATCAGAAGACGCTATTGTCTTTTCATACAAAACAATTATGGAAAATACGTCTAAATGAAGAGGACCGGGCATACCTAAAAGAAAAATTTATAATCATAAATTATTTGAGAATATGATAGATTTATGAACAAGTAAATAAATGTCAGCGCGATAATTGAAACATATCCAAAATATTTATTTTTAAATAAATATATCATCATAGGGAAAAGGAATAATTGTACAATACTATAAAGTTCTGCAATACGTACTGCTATCATGGGTACTGATGATAATGTGAGATATATAATTATGGAAAGAGAATTAATTTTCAAAAATAAAATTGCATACTTATTATAATTGACTAGTCTTTGAACATTCCACAGTAAAACAATGGAAATAATTGAATTTATAAGAAATAATC